>Ga0116137_1001776_pt1 | contig 13597 bp, 13 predicted proteins | sample June2015DPH_20_1_3_FD_88973 | JGI IMG/M metagenome (GOLD analysis project Ga0116137, IMG submission 88973) | Peatland microbial communities from SPRUCE experiment site at the Marcell Experimental Forest, Minnesota, USA - June2015DPH_20_100 | ecosystem: Environmental > Terrestrial > Soil >...
GAGAGCAACTCAAATACTCTCAGAGGTTAAACCGGAAAATGCCTTCCTCTTCTATCTAAGCGACGGCGTATCTACTGGAAATAGTGCACAGAACCTATCCCAGCTGTTTGAAATGATAAAAACCGTTGAGATCAAGTCCGTAGAATTCCATCTTAAAAGGGGCGACTTTGAAAAGTGGATAGGAGATCTTGGGGACAACATTCTCGTTATGCGGCTGGCAAAAATTAGAGAAGCCCCCTTGGAGGGTGAAGTAGTAAGAAAGAGAGTTGTTACTATCATAGGTAAGAGAATAAATTACTTAAAGTCTTTAGAAGCATCTCCATAATTATTAACATTTTTTTAGAAATAAACAAGGGAGATTGTGGGTGTCACCTCTACCCGTCGCGGGGTCAAATCCCACACGGTCCACCATCAAGTACACGAAACTGAGTAGTCTTATCAGAAATCTACAACACAAAAAAAATCATTTAGCGAACCAGCCAGTTTTCACATCAATAAAAGCACAATCGAATCAGACGAGCTGAGTCAGCGATGGAATAGTGGGATCTTCAAGGTGTTGTAATGCGTAAATCCCAGTGTGGGGCTTAACTCCAAATATCAGCACGGTACCATCCTTAACGAACAATTTTGCATAGCTGGAACTCATCGAGAGGATGCGCGACCGGATTGGTGAATCCTTTGCCAGAAAGAGAATGTGTGCATCGTGCGACTGCTGGAGAGTGATTATCTCCTGTGACGTCACTTCGAGCAGCGAATCTAGGTCCGAGGCGAATAGGTTCTCGAGTGCGCTCACGGACTTCACGAGCAAGACCGTCTTGTCAATAGATTTCTTCCGCAACCGGATCGTCTCGGTGGTAACGACTTCGTGGATCTCCTCGGGCGTCGCGTTCTTGGGCAGACTCGCTGTCTTAATATCGCTGGTTCTTAGCACATTGAGAATCCTGAGGCGGTCTTTCATTGCATGCGCGTTAACAGTTTTGGTCAGAATGGAACTAGTTAGCTCGTCATTTGCCCCTGGTAATGGGAGAAGGATTGCGCTCCTTTTCATTGAGAGAAAGTTGATGATGGGGGGTAGCTCGATTGCTCTGAGTGCTGGGTAGGGGACAGTCTCATCGTATTCGATGGTCAAGGTGCTCCCAGGGGTCATGCCTCCGAAGAGCCTATCCAAGGCGCCACTCCCGAAAGAATAAGATTCGCCAATGTCTGGCCTCTGAACAAACTTGCGCATCTTCGAGTAATCAGGGATGGTATATGGTCCGAAGAAAGTGAATTTCCCATCTAAAAGAGTGAAGATGTACTTGTGCTGTGGTATCTTTGTTCCCCGTAGCTTGTCTAGGATGAACTCTCTTACAACGCGGTCCTCTACCTCAACCCGCACCACCTCCAGGATCCCATCGACGAGGTAGTCGATGGTCGTGGCGCCGGGCTCCTCGCTCACAAAGACGAACTGAGCACCGGAATTGTTTGCCAGGGCCATGAGAGTCTTCTCCGCTCGCAGCCTTTCTTTCTGGTCCAATTCCTTGGCGAGGCCATCCCAACTATCAAAAACAATGGTCCTGACGGTCTTCGACTGTGTCAGCCGCATGACGAAATCCAGTACCGACGTCGCGTCCTCAAGCCTGATATCCAAGAACTCTTGATTGTCTATTGTCTCCTTCATGGCCGGTATGTGCGTTTCAAGGAGATCTTTCGGGACTCTTGAAGAGATGTAGGCGCCTTTTCCTGCGCCCGCTGCCTTGAGAATTTCAAGTGCTACTGTTGTCTTGCCTGTGCCCGCGAGCCCTTTAATGAGCAACGTCCTTATCGAACCCCGCATTATTTGTTTCATGCCAAGAACCGTAGCAATTCTTGTCTCTGCCAGGTCTGATGGTCCAGAACCACCGGTCTCCGTTTGGTGATCCGTAGGGATGAGAGGCTTCATCCTTGAACCGTTTCTCGTCGTCATGTTTTCAGACCCTTCTCGACCGCGCGTATGGTCACGTTGAAATCGAATGCGCCTTCTATATTCAAAACGTCAAGCGCCCACCTGAGCCTTTGTGCAAGATCCTTGACTATCGCCCTTTCCAACGATCGTGCTCCTTCAGCGCCGAAAAGTGCGAGCAGCTTCATGTGGAATTCAACGGGATCGGGGAAATTATGAGTCATATTCATATGAGAAAGGACCGCCTCGGCCCCACTCTTACCTAGGACCTTATCCAATCCACCGTGTATCGCATCGTTAAAAGTGGCCGCAAAGTCTTGCGCGCTTGAAGACGCTGACGAAGTCAAGGCTTAGGCGCGCTCCTATGACCAGTGAATGAACTGAGCATGGTTCTAGAAGACGCTTTCGCAGAAACAGGAATCAAATTCGCTTGGATCATTTTCATTTCATATCCTGCCCTCGACGTATTGATAGTGGAACTGAAGATGAAGTAAAGCACAAGAAAGAATTGGCAATACGACTATTTTAGTCTTCGCCAACGCGAGGATACGGGGGTGTGGAAAGACGAAAATACTGATGCACCGGCTCTGTCATCAATCTGGTGCCACGTCCTGAATGACCTGTGAAGTCTTCTTATCGATGTCAGGAATCGGCTTGGCATGTTTCGTGGATTTTCGCACGAACAACAGAAACACGATGCCGGTTATCGCCAACATGACCTGATAAGTGGCGATCCTCCACAGCACAATACTAGCCCAAGATGTGAATTTGTAGAGGGATATGAGGTAAGCTTGCATAGTGAGCTCCGTGATTCCTGCTCCACCAATTGAGATGGGGAGCTGCGCAATGGCGGCGACACCGTAGACTGCAAGAACTGAGGAGAGTGGGTCAATCTTCAGCCCAGCAGAGATCAACACAAGCCAGAGAGCCGTACCGGCCAAGAAATCCTCTATAATGGTCAGGCCGACGACCTTAATCACTACAGGCACGTTTTCTCTTTTCACGATCGCGCGCGCTGCAAGTGAGAAATTCAGTGTACTGACAACGGCGCGGAGATAAATTGCTGTTGCTCTCTCGCCCCCTACCAGACGCGATGCAATGCTAAACACCCGGTGGGGAACCTTGATGTTCTTTAGAGCCGGAACTACGAAAATGAAGGTGTATCCAATGATTATGATCGTAGCGACCAACGCAATTGAAGATCCTATGACCACTGCTCCCCTCGACAAGGCGTACACAGCTGCTACAAATCCAAGACCGCAGCCAACGTACACCTCCATGAGTATTTCGAAATAACCGATCCAGAGCGCCTTGGCGCCCTCCACGCCTTTTCCAGACAGCCACGAAGTGCGAATGAAGACGCCCATGCTCGTTGCGGGCGTTGAGAGGGAGACGAACTCGCTGGCTATTCTGGCGAGCGCCAATCCACTAAGATTCGGCTTGCGGTCACCCGCCAGCCCGAGCGTCAATACCCTGAACCTCAGTATCTGGACAAGCAACTTGGACGCGGACGCCGCTGCGGCCAAGGCGAACGTCACATAGCCGAGTTTAGCTAGGTCTGAAAGAGTCACTCCAGAGAAGAAGGAGATGGCGATAACGACTGAGGAGCTGAGCACCAGCCCCAGAGCTACCCATTTCATTACCGATTTGGGCAGCTGAAACTCGGTCGTCTTTTTCTCGGTCGTCATTTTCTCAGTCTCCTTCAAGAATAGGCCAAATAGTCATTCTTTGCTCTACAGTACGATGCACATGCATTCAATATAATTCTTTTCTTGATTTGTAGTAGATTAAATCACTTGGACCTGCCTTCTTTTTTCCTAGAATAAGCAAAAATATATTCTAAAACTCTTCAATAGAGGCTCATGGATGAGAGCATAAGGGAAGCAGCTGAAAAAGATCTTCCCGAAGTAGTGTCCCTCCTGAATAAATACTACGAATGTTCCTACGAATTCGCGCCCTATACCGAAGAGAGCCTGCGGCAATTTATTCGCGAGAAAAACGCATTTGTCTTGGTTGCAGAGGGAAGACAGGGGATATCAGGAATTATAGCGTACTTCTCCCACCCTAGGGGAACTAGGATCGAGCTGCTGGCTGTCGATGCCGAAAAGGCACAAAAAGACACTGCGGATCTACTCGTTAGGGAAGTCGAGTTATCTACCAACGCAGATATGATATTCACTTCCGTAGATGCTGCAGGACAGGAGATAGACGCTTGGAAGCGGCGTGGCTACACCCAAGAGAATGTATGGTGCCACATGATTGCCCCGCTGAAGGCAGTGGCGCCGATCCCCCCATCCCGGTGCAGCGCCATCCTGCGCTCCCTCCGCAAGGACGAGGAAGCCGAGATGGTCGAGATGGCGAATAGATCCTTCGGATTCCAGCGCCTCTCTCTCGGATGTACCAAACGCTGGAAGGAAGAGCATCCAGGCTTCTCCGAGGAATGGATCCACGTTGCAGAGGTTGGGGGGAAAATTGTGTCCATAATTGTGTCATTGCCCGACGAGGAATACAACGAAAGCTTCGGCAGCAGGCGGGGTTACTTGGGGCCCGCTGCTACGCTGCCTGGCTTCACGGGCATGGGTTTGGCTACCGCCCTGACAAGGAGGGCAATGAACTTCCTCATTGAAAAAGGGATGGACTCGGTGAACCTTTACACCTCGGAAACAAACAACGCCTCCATCAAACTGCTTCAAAGATCAGGCTTCAAAATGGTCAGCCGCTGGATAGAGATGAGCAAACACTTTCATAAAACAGACGGATAAGTTCTCCTCATCCTAAAGTCAGAGACTCTCACTCATCAACGACCACCGCGCTGGGTGGTCTCCATAGAAGAGTTGCGTACGCTCGGTAATAAAATTATGTCTCCCTGCCAGGTTTGCCCTGAATAAACCCCGTTATACTGGATGTCTAAGCGCGTATATTGCTATGGCTAGTTCTGCAAGCACAGTACATCCCATGGCCAAAAGGGAAAGATTGTGGTCAAGCGATGTAAGAAATGCTGCCGCATAGACAACCATGGGTGCAATCACCGTAAGGACCCCAACGAACAGTTTTTCTATATCATTGAAGATTGCCGCCATCTGCCCTTGGGCTGCAGTTCTTAGGAAGAGCTGGATCTCGAAGACGCTTGCGGAAGCCACCGCAATTATGGTGAAAAAAGGAATGAAGATTGCGGAAGCCGAGATGAGTGGTCTCACTGCGGTCAGTACGACCAAGGCTAAGGGCACGAGGACAAATGCTGCGGTGGAAACGAGCGTCTTTGATATCACTATTTTTCTGGAGCTGATTGGCAAAGTTTTCGTATACTCCAGTCCCCTTCCTTCCGCACTTAACAGAGCAAGGGGCGAGAACAGAGCGAAAATTGCGCCCATGGATGTGGCCATGATCACTGCTGCTGTCCTCAGCGTCCCGAAATTTGAGATCAGCAAAGTGATTATCACCGTTTCCAGGAGGGGAAGGGCGAAGAAGAAGGCAGTAGCCGGATTTCTGGAAGAGACTTTCAGATCCTTCAGAACGTAACCCAGCATGGGGCTGCGAGTTTTGACTGAAAAATCCCTGGCTGTCACCCGAGCGACCCTCACGCCGATGCCTTGAGATATGTTTCTAACGGTCCCCAAACTCCACCTGCCAGCGAGGATCGCAAGCACAGCATATACCACCAAGGCAACGGAGGCCATTGACGCTGCCGCGAATGCAACGTCGGAATGGACCAGGTCCGCTATCACCATACCGGTTGAGAAGGGATAGAGAACTGACAGAAACATCGCTAGGTTGCTAAACCCGAGCAGCGTGCCCTCAAGATTGGGCACAACGTACCAGGGTATGATAAAGAGGAAGCCCACACCCACCAGCAGTAGGCCCCACATCAGTATGAAGCCCAGACGCAGGACTGTGCTTAACCGTGATCTTCCTCCGCGCAGAAGGTTCTTCTGGAAAACTCTTGAGAACCAAAGGGCGACGCTGACTGAGAAGATCGCATTCATTGCGGAAGCTACAAGCATGATCAGGGTAGCCAAGGGAGATCCTGTGAGGTAGGCCACAACTATGACTTGGCTCAGGATGGATCCGATTACCATGTAGTCTACCGATCTTATGAAGGAGAACAACGTGATCAACGAGAAATCACTCTGGCCTATGGGCAAGGTTGACAGCAATGCAGAAGATTCAGCGCCCACAAACGATGAAAGGGTCTGAATTGCATACAACGCCATGAACCCGAAGGTAACAACCAAGCTCAACGATATGGAACTGGCCAACCCGAAGCCTGCAGCTCCAAGAAATGATGATGCAAAGGGGACCAGCGCGATCACAATGTTGAAGATGGCCACGATCATCTTATCGAATTTTGCTATCCTCAACGCCCTCTCGGTCATTTCGAGGTCATCCTGGGCTTCCTCGCCGGGGTGGCTCCGTCCGAAGGCACCCCACCACATGCGTCCCCTTTCCTCAGCCAATGACCGGTAAACTACCTCCTGATAGGGTACACGGCTCAGATGCCAAGCTTCAGTTAACTTCATTCTTGAGGAATGCCTCCCTCAGCATCTTCGTAGTATCGGCTACCGCCGATTCTTCATGGGTCAACTTCAGGAAGACTTCTTCCAGAGTGCCGCCCTTGCCCTCGGTCTGGCCTCTAAGTTGATCAAGTGTTCCTTCGGCTATCAGCTTGCCTTGATATATTATGCCTATTCTTGAACAAATCTGCTGAGCCACTTCCATTATATGTGTTGAGAACAGCACTGCGCCACCATTTTCAGCATGGAACGAAACCAGATCCTTGACTATGCGACTGCTCTTAGCATCTAAACCATTGAGGGGTTCATCCAACAGCAGTACGGGAGGTTGGTGAATGAGTGAAGCAATCAGAGCCACTTTCTGTTTCATGCCCAAGGAGAGAGTAGCCATGGGAGAGTCGAAGTACTGCGCCATATCAAAGGCGTTTGCCAGATTAGTGACCATCTTATTGGAGACAGCTTGATCGATCTTCCTAATGGACGCCACGAACTCCAAAAAATCTCGGGGAGATAGAGAGTCATAGACTATGGGATTTTCAGCCACATAGCCGATTTTCGACTTGACTTCTATGGGGTTCTTTGCAGGGTCAAGACCTGCGACCTTGATCCAACCTGAAGTAGGCTCCAATAGACCAAGGATAGTCTTGATGGCTGTGGTCTTGCCGGCGCCGTTCGGGCCTAGGAGGCCGTAGATTTCACCCGGCATGATTCGCAAATTCAGATCGATTAAAGCTTGAACTGAGCCGAACTGTTTAGTGAGCCCAGATGTTTCGATCAGGGGCTCTGAAGCAGAACCAAACTTGCTTTGCATTTCAGCACCTACCTAGACCTACTCGATTCCTGTTTTGTGGACGGAGACCGATGCTAATGTTATGCGTGTTATGGATTTTATAGTTTAGCTGATATACCACCAGGAAGCCAAAGAACGTAGATTTTTATGGTCGAGAAATTTCCTTTAAAAGAAAGGCGAAAAAGTGTTACGTTTGGGTTTGGGATTAAATTTTAGTCCCACACACACAACTACTGAGAAACGGTTACTGATCGGAGACCATCTCTCAATTCTCTGTTTTCTAGTTTCTAGATCAGCTTATCTCTCGGAAAGTCTAGATATTGACTTTAAGCACCCAATTCAGCCAAGTCCTAAAATCCGGTGAAAGCAACAAGGAAGGCTCTACATAACAGTGGAGACTGCATTTCTGGCAGTTCTCTATTTCTTTCCATTTAAATCCAGAGATTGCGGTTTTGATGCCGGTTTCAAGAATAGAAACGCTGGTTAAGTATTCATTACCGACATAGCACGGTAGGATCAAGTTCCCCTCGGGATCTACGTTAATTGTTGCCCAAGGTCTGCACTTCCAATTCTTTTCTTTCGCCATGACTCTGAAATAATTTGTTGAATTCACAAGGGGATAGCCTTTTTTCTTCATCTCAATGAGTTTATTGGCTATCTGCGTAATTTCGTTTGCCGTAGGTGCAGACGCATCGGCATTACAGTAATCGTAAGCTACGGCTACGGACATTCCTGTATCCAATTCTTTTGCCAGCTTTACCATGTCTTCTACCTCGTATAGATTATCTGACGTTATTGTTGAGTTGATTGTCACGGAGGCCTTCTCTTTGGATGCGATTATGCCATTTATCGCTTTTTTGAAGCACCCATTTACTCCTCTGATCGTGTCATGGGTTTTTTCTAGGCCATCCAGCGAAACGTAGATGATGCCGTTGATGTACGGTGCTATTTCATCTATTCTGGATTCGAGTAGAGTTCCATTGGTGATAAGGCTTGTATGCAAAGGCAGAGCCTGGGAAAAAGCAAGAATGTTGACCAAGTCATTTCTCAGGAGGGGTTCTCCTCCTTCAAGCGCGATTCCACAAGCTCCTGAATCATAAATTTGCTTCAGAATTGCTTTTTCCTTCTCTAGGCTAGAATCAGTGCTGGATCTTTTCCAGAAGGGGCACATCTTGCACCGGAGATTGCAGTTGTATGTTAGCTTGTGCCCACAAAACAGTGGAACCTTCATTCCCAACGAGTTTGAGAATAGTCCACGACATAGCCTCAGACCTAGCCACAAAGTTTCCCCATAATGGTTAGTTTTTTTTCCTTCACTGAAAGAGTTGGAAACTTGAGTCATCCCTCGAAATCACTTGAACAGATATTCACAAATCCCTGCTAATAAAAACGCGTTCGTTTCTTAGCACCAAAGCAATTCTTGTTCATTTATCACTGACGTGCATGAGAGAGCAAGTAGGAATTATAGAGTAAGAAATTGGGTTTGGGTGTGTGTGGGGATTAAATTTTAGTTCCTGCACACGCCAAAACTCCCTTTTAAAAAAATAAAATCAACTCGTATGCCATAGGTCATAAGGCGCAGGTGTGTCAGAGAAAATGCTCGTATCAACTGCTGAAGACAAAAAAAAGGGAAAGATTAGTAGATGTATGTCATGTTTAGTAGAACGCTTAAGTAGCCAATATCGCTGGGTTGTGGCTCGTCCTGAATGGTTATAGTCTCAGAACCTGGAAAGACAGGCATTCTAAAAGTCCCGCTTGTCGCATTCCCTGTGAGAGGGTATTGGGCATAAATTCCCGTGTAATTGCTGTTGCTGAATTCAATGAGAGTCCCCCGTGTTGCGTTGAATGAAATGGATAGGTAACCGGCATACGGCGTTGAGTATGTAAGGTTTTTGTTTCCGGCCAATGGGATAACTTGCATCGCGTTGGTTAGAAGGATCGTAGAGTTCTTAAAGTTGACAATGTTCTGTAAGGCGGTATAGTTGCCTTGAAGATAGGTATAACTCTGTTGAAGCGATGCAAAGCTGGAGTTCAAGGAAGTGTAATTCGAGTTGAGGCTGGTGTAATTGGTTTGCAAGCTGGTGTAATTGGTTTGCAAGCTGGTGTAATTGGTTTGCAAGCTGGTGTAATTGTATTGAAGTCCTGTATAGTTAGAGTTCAAGGATACGTAGCTTGCATTTAAGCTGGTATAAATGTTGTAAAGGGAATTATACTGACTTTGGAGACTGCCCATGTTAGCGGTCAATAGGTTGAAGCTGTTTTGAAGGGAATTATAGCTGCTGTTCAAATTCACATATTCGGAGTTTAGAGTAGTGAAGTTGGTTTGAAGGGAATTTAGTGAAGAATTTAGGTTGTTGACATTATTTTGAAGCTGGTTGTTTGTATATAATGCCACAGAGCCAATGATCCCAAGTACGACGACAAGAACGACCACGGTGCCGACATAAATACCTTGGCTAACGGTCATATGAAAAGCCCTGATCCATAATTAAGTCTATAAAGTAAATAACAGTTCACAAGCATTCAACCGTACTAATTTGTAGAGCATCATGTGTGAGGCATGAAATACAATTGGCGTTTGTGTGTGTGGGGGCTAAAATTTAATCCCCCACACAGAGAGAGCCTTCTTTAGACTGTCCATCATACAATTTCGGTTCTCTTCGCCATGCCATGCTCCTCTATGCTACCTCAAGATTAAATTTAATGATTCTCCGGTAGCAAAGAGAAAAGTGCAGGAAGAAACCCTACAACAAGGACCTTCCCTGCTGTTATTTCTGGCTGAGTCCTAGCGCCTTTGCCATCTCGAACCTCTTTACCTTCCCCGTAGGCCCCTTCGGTATCTCTGGGAGGATCAATATGCGCGTCGGCACCTTGAAGTGGGCAAGATGATCGAAGAGGTACGTCCTCAACTCATCCTCGCTGGCAGACTGGCCTCTGTTAAGCACCACAGCAACATTAACATCCTCCCCAAGCGTCGGGTGGGGTACTGGGAAGGTGACCGCTTCTCCAACCGCCGGATGTTCAAGCAGTGCTTCGTCGATCTCCTGTGGCGCTATCTTCTCCCCTCCCTTGTTGATAACCTCCTTGACCCGGCCAGTCAAGTGCAGATAACCGTCTTCATCCATGTAGCCAAGATCACCCATTTTGAACCATCCATTAAGAAACACAAGCGCGTTGGTTTCAGGATCATCCTCATAGCCCTTGAAGACATTGGGCCCGCGCACTGTGATTTCGCCTAACCTGCCCGTGGGCACATTATTGCCCCGTTCGTCAATGAGGGCCACATCAACAGAAGGGATGATTGCCGAAGGCTTATGTTTCAATGGGGGAAGGGGGCTAGATCCGACCATGTAGACCTCAGTAGAACCATACATTTCCACCACAGGCACGCCGAACGTCTCCTCAAGTTCCCTCATGGGCTTGAGCGGCATGGCAGCTGCGCCGGTGATGATCCGCTTCAGGCTCGAACGCGAGACAACCTCCCTGTGGTCCTTGGCCATTGCTAATATACTCTGATGCATTGTGGGGGTACCAATATACGTCGTTGGACGTGTTTTGTCCAGCCACTCCAAGAATTCTGAAGGTCGAAACCCTGGAGCACAGATGGCTGTTCCCTTGCTGTCCAGAATAAAGAGAAGGCGAAAGACACCACCGGCATGGAAGAAGGGGAAAAGTATTAGGTGTCTGTCAGTGTTCGTATCGCCATAATGCTTGTTTATGAAGTGGATCCCCCAGCAGAGATTCGCATGTGTTAGGGGTATCAGTTTTGGCAGTGCAGTGGTTCCTGAGGTCGACATAACAAAGGCAATGTCGTCCGGCTTGGCAAAATCCGGCTCCTCTTTACCGCGGCTATCCAAAGCAGTCAGTGCGAATGGCCCTGCATCACCCCCGTCCCTGGGCGCAAATTCGAATACATCAAGACCGAGGCTCTTTGCCACTTCCCTTGAAGGAGATCTGGATCCCTCTTCCACCAGCAGCGCCTTCGCTTTTATCTTCGAGAGATACAGCTCATACTCGGGTGTGGTGTAAGCCGGATAAAGGGGCACGGCCGTAAAACCGCATGCAACTGAAACTAAAGTTACCGCTATCTCAGGGCCATCGGGCATCACAATGGCGATCCTGTCATTCCTTCTGAAACCTAAACTGTTGAGCCCTCCCACCACATTACGAATGTGGTCATGCAACTGCCCGTAGGTCATCTTCTGACCTCTGACATCCTCTATGGCAGAGTTGCTGGGGTAAATACCACCTGACCTTATTATTTCATAAATGGATAATGGAGGCTGCGGGCTATCATTTGACATATATAGTTCTCCAAAAAAAGATACTAATCAATATCTTAAAGAGTATTCTGTTTTTTTGGGGTAAAATAGTGTGTGTGGGGATTGAATTTTAATTCCCAAGCTTTCGCTGGACTCAAACCTTCTAATTAGAGAGACTCTTGCGGGAGATTGGGTTGAGCTAACATGGCGAATCCTAGAACTAGACTAACCTTTCTATTTTTCCAACCCCTAAAAGAGAAAAGCAAAGTAAAATAGCTTCGATGCTGATTATTATCTCCTGTGAACTCCTATGGGACAGGAACGGGAGACGGACTCTGAGGGTGAATGCGAGATGGGAAAAGAAGGGCTGTTCTGCAGACGCAGGCTCGTGAATGCTCTGAAAGGCGGAGTGGTTGGTTTCGTGTTGGGATTTTTGATCTTTGCTGCCATGCAGCTCCTGGGGCTCTTTATTTTTGGGAACGTCCTTAGTTATCTCAATTCCCTGTACGTTTCCTTGTACATGGGAATAGGGATTGGGTTGGTCTCCTTATTCGGGGTACTCCTCCTTTTACCAAGGCAGACATTCAAGGTGGATATCCGAGGGGTGGCAACTTCATCCATTGGTGACCATAGCATGGACACGTACCTGGGTGAGAATATCCCCAAGGAAGGCTTGTCCGAGAATCAGGAGAAGATAGCCGAAGAGAAGCCAGAAGAAGATGCTCTGAGAAGGCTGAAGGAAAGCCACGAACCTACCGATACCAGGAAAGACAAGTAGAAGTAATGCAGGGTCTAATTCTATTTAGCTATCGCAGTAAATGTGCTGTGAATTTTCGAGCAATTGAAGGTGTTTAGGAAGACTTCTTCGCTCTAGCTTATGTAAAGGTTTTATGTCAAGTTTAATGGGTTGATGCCTGTGAAAGTGAAGGTTGCAACAGATGGCGTAATTATCTCCGTCTATGTTCATCCCTCGGCTAAACAGGATAGAATAGACACTAAGGATGGCATTGAGATCCACACCAGGGCGCCACCTGAAGGGAACAGGGCGAATATTGCTGTCATTAAAATGCTCAGCAGAGTTCTAGGCATCCCCCGAAGAGAAATATCCATTGTTCGCGGCGCGGCAAGCAGGGTTAAGGAGATACACATAGGCGGCATAAATCCGGACAGACTGGAGCGCCTTTTGAAAAAAGGCAATGGCGAGTAATTTACGATCAAATGTACTACCTTCCAAAGGGTTCTATATTGAAATCAAGCAAAACTAGAAATAAGCATCACCAGTAATCAATAGTTGATCAAAAGGCTCTCTCATGGTGGATTGCCCTTGCGCCTCTTCTCCAGGAGTAAACGGGGTTCCGCAGCCCTTGCCAGTTCAATTTTAATCCTCCTCATATTTCTGCCCGGCGTACTGGCTCCTGTCACCCAGGCCAGCTCTGTGGTATTCGGCATCCAGCCAAGCACCCTCCAGTTCAATCCCGGCGAGAGCTTCAACATTACCGTTAATATAATCAGCGGCGGCTCTGGCGTCTACTCCGCCTATTTCATGATCAACTACAACACCAGCTTCTTCGGGATTTCATCCCTGTCGCCCAGCGACTCCTGGAGGGTTGACCAGGTCAACTCCACCTATTTCTCCATTTCTAGGCCAGCCGTCACGGGCGGGTTCCCCGACAGCGGCCCCATCGTCACCCTGACCTTCAGCCCGCGCTCCAACGGAGCCGTCTCCAGCTCCCTGGTCTCCCTTTCGTCCGCCGGCATCTTCGAGGCCACGGGCGGGGCAAGGGTCGGCGTCATATCGAGCTCGAGCGGCATCACAACCGTATCCACGAGGGCGGGCTCGTCGCTGCCGCCATGGTGGCCTGTCATCCCCATTGCCATCCTGCTGGCGGTCATACCTCCAATCGTTTACCTGGCGAGGAGGAAACCCCCCCAGAAGAAGCAGCCGCCCCAGCAGCCATTCACCATGTCTGTCCTGAGGAAAGAGGACCTCCTCTCCCTCCAGTTTGACTTCCATAATTTCAAGCTCGAAAAGAGCGCACCGCCAGCAAAGCTTGTGAAGGTAAATCCGGCGGAACCGGGCTATATGTCCGTCACGTTCCAGGGGCAGAACATC
>Ga0116137_1001781_pt1 | contig 13575 bp, 10 predicted proteins | sample June2015DPH_20_1_3_FD_88973 | JGI IMG/M metagenome (GOLD analysis project Ga0116137, IMG submission 88973) | Peatland microbial communities from SPRUCE experiment site at the Marcell Experimental Forest, Minnesota, USA - June2015DPH_20_100 | ecosystem: Environmental > Terrestrial > Soil >...
CCGGACCGAGCTTGCGCGCCGGCGCCGATACGGTGCGCCACTGCCCGCTGTCGGGGACGATGATCTCGCTGACCAGGCGGAACGCGGTCCCGGCGGCGCTGTCGGACGCCGCCACCGCGGACACCACCCCGACGTAGCGCCCCGGTCTGGTCAGGCGCGACGCATCGTAGTGCACGTCCATCTGGGCCGTGCCGCCGGGGCCAAGGATGACCGTGGGCCGGACGGGATCGAGCCACGGCTGATCCGCGGAGAGACGATACAGCTCCGCCGCAGCCGTCTGGCCCGGAGCGTCCGGAAGACGCGTGATCGCGAACCGCTGGATGGTGTCCTCCGCTCCGAGCAGCCCCCAGCGCCGATAGGCGACGCTCGGCACGCTGGCGGGGCGCATCGGGGCCGCGGGCGACCCCGCGCGCGGGATCGCGCCGCCGACCGTGGACGGGCGCGGCGTCGGCACGGCGCGCACCCGGAACCGCGACGCGGCGTGGCCGGCCTCGAGCCATTCGTAGGCGGCCTGGACCTGCGGCACTCCGTACCCCTGATCCAGGGCGCTCTCGCCGTTCAGCGGAGCGGACGTCGCCCGCAGCGCCTGCACGACCTGGGCGGCGCTCACCTGACGGTTTTCGGCGCGCAGCGCCGAGAAGAGGAGCGCGACCAGACCGGCAGCGTGCGGCGACGCCATCGAGGTCCCGAGTTTGATCTCGTCTCCGGTGTTCCAGGTCGGCACCGTGGAATAGGCGACCCCCGGCGTCACGACGTCCGGCTTGTCGAGCGCGCCGCCGCGCGAAGACCACCAGCCCATCACGTCTGCCGTCGGCGCGCCGACGTACGGGACGCCGAAGGCGCTGGGAAAGACGGCGCCGACCGTCAGCGCGAAGTCCGCCGAAGCCGGAAGGCCCATCGTCTCCACGCCCGGGCCGTCGTTCCCGGCGCTGATGGCGAAGACGACGTCGGGGTGCGCGAGCAGGAAGGCGTTCACCAGCGAGTCCATCGCCGCGGCGCCGGGCTGCTCGTTCCCGATGCCGAAGGACATGTTGAGCACCAGCGGCAGCTTCCGCTCGGCCGCGAAGCGCACGGCATACTCCATCGCGCGGATCATCGAGCCGGTGGTGGACAGGCCGCCGCGGGCGTTGTCGGCGATCTTGAGGGCGATGATCTGTGCGCCGGGTGCCACGCCGTCGAACCCGTCCACGTCGTACAGGTCGTGCCCCGCGGCGATTCCCGCCACGTGCGTGCCGTGGCCCCCGGTGTCGAGGACCAGGGACAACCGCGGACGCCCTGCGGCGTCCACCGTGAGGTTCACGGCGCCGCCGATCGGTCCGCTGCCCGGAGCGCCGGTCGGCGCGCGGAACGTGAAGGTCTGCGCGCGGACGAGGTAGTCGGCGATGGGCGTCTCGTCGGCCAGCGATCCGTCGCCGTTGGTGTCGATGAAGGCGACCCATCCCGACGCGGCGCGCACCACCACGACGCCGTAGCTGTCCCGGTTCGAGCCGTTGCCGTTGAAGTCCGCCTGAGGAGCGTCGCCGAAGGGCAGCTCCCGGATCACGCCGCCGTACCAGGCGGTGTCGGCGGCCACGGCGCGCACCGCATCGGCGCCGCGCAACGACAGTCCGCCCGGAAGACCGATCGTGCCGTCCGCGGCGGGGCGCACCGGCGCAAGGGCGATGTCGCCCTCCCCCGAGAAGTTGCGCAGGTCGAGGATCTTCGCCTGCCCCGTGCTCGTGGTCTGTAGCCCCGGCACGCTCGGATCCACGCCGGTGTCGAGCATCGCGATGAGGGTGCCGCGGCCGTCCCAGTCCGCGTGCGCCGTGTGCCAATCGGCGACGCCGGTGCCGGCGAGCGCCATGAGCCCGAGCCGGTACGCCACGACGGGCGGAGAGATGCGCTCCTTCGGCTTCGGGAGGGCGTCGCCCGGCGCCGCCGGGACGGGAGCGGCGGACGGCGCGGGCGCCGCGGCGCCTGAGGGAGGCGCGGGCTGCGGAGCCGCGGCCTCGGGCCCACGCAGGCCGGGAGTGCACGCGGCCGCGAGAGCGAGGGCGGCCGCGAAGCCGGAGCTGCGGGGCATCATCAGGCGAGCGTAGCCGGCAGGACGAAGGGGCCCAGGTGCGGGCCCGGCTCCGCGGAGACGACCTTGAGCGCGAAGGCCAGCTGAGCGCGAAGCTCCTCCGGCGCGAGGATCCCGTCCACGAACCCGCGGGCGCCCGCGAAGCGCGCGTCGAGCCACTGCTCGTAATCCTCGCGCATCTTCCCCACCGCTTCCGTGAGCTTCGACGGCGGGCTCCCCTTCCCGGCCTTTTCCAGCTCGGGGCCATACACCGCCTGCACGGCCGACTCCCCTTCCATCACCCCCATCCGCCCGGTGGGGAGCGAGAAGATGAAATCGGGATCGAAGCCCTGCCCGGCCATCGCGTAGTAGCCCGCGCCCGAGGCGTGGTTGACCGTGAGCACGAGCTTCGGCACAGTGGCGGTCGCCATCGCCTCCACGAACTGGGCCCCGGCGCGGATGATGCCCGACGTCTCCGCCTCCGGCCCGACCATGAACCCCGACACGTCCTGCACGAAGAGGAGCGGGATGCGCTCGCGGTTCGCCGTCTCGATGAAGTAGGCGACCTTCTCCGCGCTCTCGGTGTAGACGATCCCGCCGAAGCGCGGCGCCTCGCCCGGCTTCCCCTTGATCAGCCGGCGCTCGTTGGCGATCACCGCCACGACGCGGCCCTCGATCGCCGCGTGCGCGCAGATCATTTCCCGCGCCAGGTCTTTCTGGAACTCGTCGAGCTGGCCGCCGTCCACGACGCAGGACAGGATCTCGCGCATCTCGTAGCCCATCCGGTGGTCGGCGGGGAGGAGATCGTAGAGGTCCTCGGCCGGACGCCGCGGCGGCCGCGCCACGCGCTGCGGCGCGAGGCGCGCGGGATCGGGGCGCGGGAGCCGCGCGACCGCCTCGCGCACCATCGCGAGGCACTCCCTGTCGTCCTTGGCCATGTAGTGCGCGACGCCGCTGGTGCTCGTGTGCATCTGCGCGCCGCCCAGCGCCTCCCGCTCGACGACCTGGCCGGTGGCGCCCTTGACCAGGTTCGGACCGCCCAGGCCCATGAAGCTGGTGCCGTCCACCATCAGGATGACGTCGGAGAGCGCCGGCAGGTACGCGCCGCCGGCCACGCACGGGCCCATCACGGCCGCGATCTGCGGCACGCGGAGGTAGCGCCGCATCAGCGAGTTGTAGTAGAAGATGCGCCCGGCACCGTACTGCCCGGGGAAGACGCCGCCCTGATACGGGAGGTTCACGCCGCCGGAGTCCACCAGGTAGATGATGGGGATCCGCTCGCGCATCGCGATCTCCTGCGCGCGCAGGATCTTCTTGATCGTCTCGGGCCACCACGTCCCGGCCTTCACCGTGGCGTCGTTCGCCACGACGACGACGTCGCGCCCCACCACCGTGCCGACCCCCGTCACCACGCCCGCGCCCGGAGCCTGGCCGTCGTACTGATCGTAAGCGACCAGCAACCCGATCTCGAGCCAGGGGGCGCCCTCGTCGGTGAGCAGCGCCACGCGCTCGCGCGCCGTCAGTTTCCCGTCGGCGTGCTGCTTCGCGATCTTCTCGGGCCCGCCGCCCTGCCGCAGCCGGTCGGCCAGCTCCCGATACTCTTCGCTGAGCTTCCTGAGACGGGACGGATGGGAGGCCACTACGGCCTCAGGTGTTCGAGGGCCCAGGCGCGGATGTAGGCCACGAGCTCGGAGGTCGGCGTGCCGGGGCCGAACAGGCGCCCCACGCCGCGCGTCGAGAGCGCGTCCATGTCCTCGCGCGGGATGATGCCGCCGCCGGTCACGAGCACGTCGCCGCGCCCCGCCTCGCGGAGCAGCTCGACCACCTTCGGGAACAGGGTGAGGTGGGCGCCGGAGAGCACCGACAGCCCCACCACGTCCGCGTCCTCCTGCACCGCGGCGGCGACGATCATCTGCGGCGTCTGGTGCAGGCCGGTGTAGATGACCTCCATCCCGGCGTCGCGCAGGGCCGCCGCCACGACCTTGGCCCCGCGATCGTGCCCGTCGAGGCCGGGCTTGGCCACGAGCACGCGGATGGGGCGCGGCAGCGCCGGGGCGGACTGAGGGGGGGGGCCGGCCATAGCGCGCGGAACCTATCCGCGGCCCAGCGACGATACAAGCGCGCGGCAGAAGGAAGGCACGTCGGGCGCCGTGCGGCATCCGCGGTCGCCATAGCGGCCGAGCGGGTCGAGGAGCACCGGCTCCAGCCCGGCCCGGCGCGCCCCGACGACGTCCACGGGATAGAGGTCGCCCACGTGCATCGCTTCGGCGGCCTCGACGCCGGCCAGGCGGAGCGCGATGCGGAAGATCTCCGGGTCCGGTTTCTCCACACCCACCGCGCCGCTGTCCACGACGAAGTCGAGAAAGTCGGCGAGACCGACGTCGGCGAGCAGCTGGGCCACCGTGCCGTTGGAATTCGAGATGCACCCGACCACGAGACCGTGGCCACGGAGCGAATCCAAGGCCTCGGCTGCGCCGCTCTGGACCACCGTCCAGAGGTTCGCCCGCTCGTGCTCGGCGCGGATCGCCGGCGCCGCGCGGCGCAGCTCGTCCGCGGAGAACCCCAGCGAGGTGAGGGCGCCGAAGAAGTGGAGCTGCCAGCGCGAGCCGTCGTCCAGGGCCGGGTCGGTGGCCATCGCCGCCTCGACCGCCGCGCGGCCCGCGTACTCGGCCTCGGAGAGCGCCTCGCGTGAGGGCGCGCGGCCGACGGTGCGTCGCATCGCCTCCGTGACGCGCCCGTAGTCCGGGTGCACGAGGGTGCCGCCGGCGTCGAAGAAGACGGCCCGGAGCACTATCGGGTCGTGCGGAAGCGCAGGATCCCGGCCAGGCGGTCGAAGCGCCGCGCGTCCTCCCCGCGCACGACCGCGACCCGCGCGCGCTGCCGCAGGGCGTCCTCGATCGCGTCGTCGAGCAGGTCGGCGATCGGCACGGTCTCCCCTTCGCCGCGCCCGCTCGAGGGCACCTCGGTCAGCCGCCCGCTCCCGGAGCACCGGAAGCCGGGCACCACCGCGTCGCCATCCACGACGAGCGTCCGCACCTGTCCGCGGGCCAGGGCCCGGAGCGTCGGCTCGGTGGATTCCACCGCCCACCCGGTTCCGCGCTGCGACACCAGCTCGGCCACCGCCTCGGCGGAGGCGCGCAGCGCCGCATCGGCGAGCAGCTCCATCGCGCGATCCCGTATCTCGGCGGGCGACGCGGTCCGTGGCGCCAGATGCAGCACCCCGAGCACCCGGGCGCTCAGCGCCGGGCCGAGGTGCGGCAGCAGCGCGCTGGCGTCCACGCCGACCCCGCCGATCACGAGGCCGTCGAAGTGCTTCGACCGCAGATGCTCGGCGGCGGCCTCCGCCACGTACGCCAAGTGACGGTGGCGCTCCTCGCGAATGCGGTTGTGGAAGCGGTACTCGCCGACGCCGGGCGAGGCGCCGCGCTCGGGGTGGAAGCGCCGGGGCCGCGTGGAGTCGAGGGCGGCGACGCCGTCGAGCTCGACGACGCTCTCCAGCCCGACGTCGAAGAAGCGGGCACTGCGCCGGTCGGCGACCGCCGCCAGCAGCCGGCTGCCCCCTTCCGTGAGCGCCACCAGCTCGCCCACGACCGGCGTCCGATCCACCATCACGCGGCTCTTGAGCACGTAGGGGAGCACGACGGAGCGGAAGAACCCCTGCGCGGCGAAGACAGCGATGCCCCGGCCCCCGGAGAGGTTCGACGAGTTCCGGAAGAAGGTCTCGATCCGGTCCAGCTCCCCGGCGACGGCCTCCCGGTCGGCGCGCGAGAAGCCGAGGATGTCGAGCCGCTCGGCGGCGCGGCGGAGACGGTTCTTGACCTTGATCCGGTACTTCTCGCCGGCCCGATCGGCGGGCTCGAGCTTCTGGTAGCAGGACACCACCCAGCCGCGGCTCTCGCCCAGAGAGAGCAGCTCCGCGAGGATGGCGGGCACGCCGGCCCCGTCGGTCCCGGGACGTCCGCGCGAGGCGGCCGCCCGCCGGGGGCGGGCCGGCGATCTAGAAGAAGACGGGCTCGCGGTACGAGCCATACACACGCTCCAGAGCATCGCGGATCTCGAACAGCGTCGCGTCGGCGCGCGCGGCGTCGAGCATCGGCGGGATGACGTTCTCCTTGCGGCGGGCCGCCTCCGACAGGGCGTCCAGCGTCCGATTCACCGAGTCCCCCGCGCGGCCGGCGCGCAGCTGCTTCAGCCGCTCCGCCTGCTCCCGCGCGGCCTCTTCCCCGATCTTGAGGAGCGGGATGGTCACTTCGGGCTCGTCCACGACGAACTCGTTCACGCCGACGATCAGGCGCCGCCGCTCCTCCACTTCGCGCTGCTGGCGGCTCGCCGACTGCGCGATCAGCCGCTGGAAGTACCCGGTCTCGATCCCCCGCACCACGCCGCCGAGCCGCTCGATCTCCGCGAAGGTGGCCTCCGCCTCGTCCTCGAGCTGGCGCGTCAGCGCCTCCACGTACCACGAGCCGCCGAGGGGATCGATCACGTTCGCGACGCCGCTCTCGTACGCCAGGACCTGCTGCGTCCGCAGCGCGAGCTGCACCGCCTCCTCGGTCGGCAGGGCGAGCGTCTCGTCCATCGAGTTGGTGTGCAGCGACTGCGTCCCCCCGAGCACCGCGGCCAGCGCCTGGTAGGCCACGCGCACGACGTTGTTCATCGGCTGCTGCGCCGTCAAAGTGACGCCGGCCGTCTGCGCGTGGAACCGCATCTTGAGCGCGGCGTCCGCGCTCGCCCCGTGCCGCTCGCGCATGTGGCGCGCCCAGATGCGCCGCGCCGCGCGGAGCTTCGCGATCTCCTCGAAGAAGTCGTTGTGGATGTCCCAGAAGAAGCTGAGCCGCGGCGCGAACGCGTTCACGTCCAGGCCCCGCTCGATGCCGCGCTCGACGTAGGTGAAGCCGTTCGCCAGCGTGAACGCCAGCTCCTGCGCCGCCGTCGCGCCGGCCTCGCGGATGTGGTAGCCGGAGATGGAGATCGTGTTCCACTGCGGGGCGTGCACCGTGCCCCACTCGAACAGATCCACGATGATCTTCAGCGCCGGCTCCACCCCGTAGATCCAGGCGTGCTGCGCCATGTACTCCTTGAGGATGTCGTTCTGCACCGTGCCGCGGAGCCGCTCGCTCGAGGTGCCCTGACGCTCGGCCGCGGCCACGTAGAAGCAGAACAGCATCGCCGCCGGGCCGTTGATCGTCATCGAGGTCGAGACCTGGTCGAGGGGGATCCCCTCGAACAGCCGCTCCATGTCGGCCAGGCTCGAGATCGCCACCCCGCACTTCCCCACCTCGCCGAGCGAGCGCGGGTGGTCGGAGTCGTAGCCCATCAGCGTCGGGAAATCGAACGCGACCGACAGCCCCGTCTGGCCGCGGGCGAGCAGGAACTTGTACCGCTCGTTGGTCTGGCGCGCCGTGCCGAAGCCGGAGAACTGCCGCATCGTCCAGAGCCGGCCGCGATAGCCGGTGGCGTGGATGCCGCGGGTGAACGGGTATTCCCCGGGCTGCCCCAGCTCCGACGCGGGGTCGAAATCCGGCAGGTCGAGCGGCGTGTAGACCAGCTGGTCCTGCACCCCCGGCCCCGTCGGTTCGGCCTCGAATACGCTCATCGCCTTCCCCCGTCCTTCGGGCGGATGCGCTCGAGCACCTCCGCGGCCGCCTCGTACGGACTGCGCTTGCCCGCGGCCACGTCGGCCAGAGCCCCGTCCACCGCCGCCCTGGGCCCGGCGTCCGACCAGACCCACCGCCGCAGCGCCCGCTCCAGGACCTCGCGCGTCCGCGTCTCGAGCCGCCGCCGCCGCCGCGCCGCGAGAGCCCCGCTCGCCTCGAGGGCGGCGAAGTGGCGGTCCAGCGTCTCGACCAGCTCGCCCACCCCTTCGTCCCGGAACGCGGTGGTCACCACGACCGGCGGTTCCCATTCCGACGCACGGACGGACGGATCCTCCGTGCCTCCGTGCGTCTGTGCGTCTGTGCGTCCATGATGCGCGGGCACATGACGGAACGTATGCCCGTGCCGGAGCCCCATCGCCACCTCGAGCTCCTGCCGGAGCCGGTCGGCGCCCGGCCGGTCCGCCTTGTTGACGACGAACACGTCGGCGATCTCCATCAGCCCGGCTTTCATCACCTGGATCCCGTCGCCGGACTCCGGCACGAGCACGACCACCGTGCTGTCGGCCGCCGTGGCGACGTCCAGCTCCGACTGCCCTACACCCACGGTCTCGATGAGGATCCGCTCGAAACCGAAAGCGTCCATCACGTCTGCCACTTCGCCAGTGGTCGTCGCCATCCCTCCCAGGGAGCCGCGGGAGGCCATCGAGCGGATGAAAACCCCGCTGTCACCCGACGCACTCTCCATTCGGATGCGGTCGCCGAGCAGCGCCCCGCCCGAGAACGGGCTCGAGGGATCCACGGCCACGATGCCGACCGTGCGGCCCGCCGACCGGTAGTGGGCGGTGAGGCGCTCGATGAGCGTGCTCTTGCCGCCCCCCGGCGGGCCGGTGACGCCGATCCTTCGTGCCCGGCCGATCTCCGAATGCACGGCCGCGAGCAGACCCTCGAAGCCGGGGGTGCCATTCTCCACCATCGAGATGGCGCGGGCCAGGGCGGCCGGCTTGCGATCCCTCAGGCTGTCGAGAATGGCGCTGGACGTCACGGCCTAAAGTGAGTCAGGACAGGCACTTTGGTCAAGCCTGATAAACCGCCTCGGAAGGGGGCCGAGAACCGCCGGCTCACTGGCGGCGCGGAAGGGGCTGGTCGTGGCCTAACTGGCGGCCCCCTGCCGCGGCGCTCCGGGTTGCAGCGCCATGGACAGCGGGGGACTGCTCGGGCGCGGCTAGCGCTTGAGCGAGGCCCGGATCTTCGCCAGATGATGCCAGCTGTGGCGCAGGGCATGGTCCTCGACGAAGAACTGCGCCGTCACCGGGGCATCCGCGTTGAGGGAGCACGGCGCCGCAGTATCCAGCTCCCCGTCGGTGAACGCCCGCACCCCGTCGGCCGCGGCCCGCCCGTTCTTGAGCAGCAGGTCGATCGCCTCGCGTTTGGAGGCGCCGGCGTGCTCGCGCGCGTGCTTGGCGTTGATTTCGGCGACGTTGCCCCACGTCAGTCCGGCGACCGGCTTGCCCGATGCAAGGGTCCGCGCCAGATCCACCTCGACCGGGTACATGCTGGCGACGTGGTGCACGATGACGCCAGCCGTGCGGCCGTCGGGCCGCACGGCCGTCCGCCACTCCGCATCGGACATTCCCTCCGCGAAGCTGGCGAGATTACGGGCACCCTGCTCGATGCGGTCGGCCAGAGCGTTTGCGCGAACACCCATGGAGTTCTCCTCGCGTGGTGGTAGAACCGTCCCAGACATGCCGAGCGCGCGCATGCCTGCGGTCGTGGAGCCTGCGTCTAAGAAGGGGCCCCGGAACGTAACGTGGGAAGGAGCGGGCGCAAGCCGGGTGGCGGGGAGCGGCAGCCTCACTGGCCGCGCGGAAGGGGCGCGGCGCCGGTCCGGACCACCAATTTGACCAGCCGGGTCGCCGTGGCCTCCAGCACGTCGAATTCGAGTCCTGCTGCCGCCACGCGATCGCCCTGCTGGGGGATCCGACCGGCCGCCCAGGTGAGGAATCCGCCCGCCGTCTCCACCTTCGCCGGCGCCTCGAGCGGCAAAGCAAAATGGTCGCGGAGCTGGGCGAGGCTGAAGCCGGCATCGACGACGAGGACGCCGCCCCCGCCCTGCACGGCCGGGGCGGGAACGTCCAGCTCGTCGAAGATCTCGCCGACCAGAGCTTCGAGCAGGTTCTCCATCGTCACCAGCCCGGCCGTGCCGCCGAACTCGTCGAGCACGACGGCCAGGTGGCGGCCCTCCCGCCGCATCTCCAGGAGCGCGTCGGCGCAGCGGCGCGTGGCGGGCAGCTGCGCGACGGGGCGCACACGCACGCTGCCCGCCGGCCCGGCCTTGATGACGTCGAACGCGTGCACCATCCCGACGATCTCGTCGAGCGAGCCGCGGTAGAGCGGGACCCTCGTAAACCCCGACGAGGTGACGAGCCGGGCCAGCTCGGCCGTGCTCGCACCCTCCGGCGCGGCCGTAATCCGGGTGCGCGGCGTCATGACCTCGCGCACCAGCCGGTCCGCGAAGCTCATCACCCCCGTCACGATCTCCAGCTCGTCCTCCCGCGCCAGTCCGGCGGCGGCCGTGTCACGCAGGAGCGCCGCCAGCTCGGCGCGCTCGGTCGCCGCCCGGCCGCGCACGATCCGGCCGACCAGGGCCCCCGCCCCCTTGAGGCGCGGCACGACCGACCGCACGACGGCCTCCGGCCAGCGGCGCCCCACGGCGCGCGGGATGAAATAGGCGACGACGCCCAACGCCGGGACGCCGACCACCAGCTCGAGCGCCAGCGTGGTGGCGAGCCCGGTGGTGCGCAGCGCCCACGGCGCCGCGACGCCCGCGATCGCCACCCCGATCGCGACGAGCGCGTCGCCGGCCGCGGCCACATCGCCGGGCCGCGACAGGAGGGTGATCGCCGCATCGTGCCCCTCGAGCTGGCGCGCGACCCAGCGCGTCAGCTCCATGCGACTTGCCGCCAGGGCCGCGACGGAGGCCGTCGCCCCGTACGCGGCGAGCGCGAGCCCGAGCAGCACGACGAGCACGCTCACGGGGCGATGCGCTCGACCTTCAGGCGCCGGATGCTGCGGCGCACGACCTGTTCGACGGACACCCGGAATCCCTGCAGCTCGACCTGCTCGCCCGCGACCGGGACCCGGCCGAGCACGGTGTACACCAGCCCGCCGATGGTGGAGACCTCCTCGTGGGTGATCGGGACGCCGAGCGCGTCGGAAACGGCTTCCAGCGACGCGCGCCCGTCCACCAGCCACACGCCCGGCCTCTGCGCCACGATCTCCGGCTGCTCGCCGGTGTCATACTCGTCGCGGATCTCGCCCACGATCTCCTCGAGCACGTCCTCGAGCGTGACGATCCCCGCCGTCCCGCCGAACTCGTCCACCACCACGGCCAGGTGGCTCGGTCCGCGCTGGAAGTCGCGCAGCTGGGAGTCGAGCGTCTTGGTCTCCGGCACGATGTCCACGGGCCGGACCAGCGTCCGCCAGCTCCGTCCCGCGGCGTCGCCGTCGAACAGCGCCGGGAGCAGGTCCTTGGCATAGAGCACGCCGACGATGTGGTCCAGGTCCCCCTCGTACGCGGGGAGCCGCGCATGCTCGGCGGCGGCGACGGCGCGCACGGTCTCTTCGAACGAGGCGGAGCCGTCGAGGCCGAGCACGTCCACGCGCGGCGTCATCACCTCGCTCACCATCGTGTCCGCGAGGGCGAACACGCCGAGCAGCATGTCGCGCTGCGCGGGATCTGGCATGCGGGGACTCTGCGCCGCGACACCGAACAATCGCGCGATCGCACGGTCCACGATCCCGGCCGCAACGATGATCGGTGCGAGGAGCGCGAGGGACGTGTGCGCGGTGCGCACCGCCCAGCGCCCGAGCCGCACGGCCCGCCACAGTCCGACGGCCCGCGGGGCCAGGTCGCCCAGCAGCGCCACGGCCGCGACGAGGAGCACGAGGAGGAGCGCCGCGCCGGCAGGCCCCGCGCGCCACCAGGCCAGCGCGCCGGAGGCTCCGACGGCGGCCAGGCCCAGGAGCGTGATCCGGCCCAGCGCGAGCGCACGGCGGAAGCGCTCGGGCTTCTCGCCATACGGGCCGCTCAGGGCGGTGTCGCCGAGCTTGGGATCGGCCGCGAGCGCGCCGTCCGCGAGCGCGAGCAGCGCCGCCCATCCCGTCGCCAGCAGGGCACCGATGAGTGCGATCATCGCCCGCTCGGTGCGCGCCGCCCGGCGAGACGGGCCAGCAGCCGCTCCTGGCGCCGCCACATCGGGCTCGAGAACCGGCCGCCGCCCTCCGGATGGACGTAGCCCAGCACGTGCAGGACGCCGTGAATCACCAGGCGCCCCAGCTCCTCGCGCGGCGTCGCCCCGAACCTCCGCGATTGAGCGACCCCGGCGGGCGCGCACACGTAGATGTCACCTACCACCATGCCCCCGTGCGCCCGTGCCCCCGTGCCCTCCACCATCCTGAAAGCGATCACGTCGGTCTCGCGATCCCGTGCGAAGGTCCGGCGATTCAGGCTGCGGATGCGCCGGCGCCCGACGAACGCGACGGAGAGCATCGCGTTCTTCACCCCCTCGGCGCGAAGCACGGCGCGGGCGAGACGCTCGGCCTCGGCCCGCGCCAGGGGACTCGCCACCGTGGCGGAGACGACCACGTCAACCGCGATGGTCGACCTCCCAGTCGGCGGTGATGCCCCCGGCATCTTCCGGGTACTCCACGCGGCTGTGGGACATCGCCCCGTAGACGCGCCTGAACTCGCCCTTCACGATCTCGATCTGGGCGAGGGTGAGCGGGGCTTCCTTCAGTTGCCCGTCGCCGACCCGGGTCTCCACGAGGTGCTCGATCGCGTCGGCGACGGTCTCCGGCGCGGGGTCATCGAGGACCCGGAGCGCGGCCTCGACGGCATCGCCGAGGAGCGCGACCGCGGTCTCGGCCGAGCGCGGCCGGGGCCCGGGGTAGCGGAACAGCTCCTCGCGCGCCTGCGCCGCGGGCTCCTCGGCGCGCGCCCGCTCCAGGAAGTAGGAGATCGCCGTCGTCCCGTGGTGCTCGGGGATGAACGCCTGGATCGCCCGGGGGAGCCGGTGCTCGACCGCGAGCGCCAGCCCGTCCTCGACGTGCCGCCGGATCACCGCCGCCGACAGGGCCGGCTTCAGCTGGTCGTGCGGGTTCCGCGGATGCGTCTGGTTCTCGGCGAAGTACTGCGGATGCTTGAGCTTCCCCACGTCGTGGTAGTAGCAGCCGACGCGGGCCAGGAGGCCGTTCGCGCCGATCGCGTTGCAGGCCGCCTCGCACAGGTTCGCCATCGCGACGGAGTGCGCGTAGGTGCCGGGCGCTTCGATCGCGAGCCGCCGCAGCAGCGGTCGGTCGGGATCCGACAGCTCGAGCAGCGTCAGGTCGGTGGTGCTGCGCGTGAAGCGCTCGGCCAGCGGGAGCGCCAGCATCGCGAGCGCCGCGGAGGCGAGGGCGTTGACGCCGCCCAGGCCCGCGGACCGCGCGATCGAGATCGCCTGCTCCCCGGCCGCGGCGCCGGAGACCGTCGCGGCCGCGGCGTACACCGCCGTCACGATCGCGATGGAGTAGTAGACCTCCGACCGGCGGCGGATGCGCTCGACGGAGAGCGCCGCCGCCACGCCGCCCACGAAGGTGATGAACAGCGCCTCGGAGCCGGCGAACGGCCGCTGGATGCCGAGGAAGGCGGCCAGCACCATCGCCGCCACCGCCGCGATCCGGCCGTCGAACAGCACCGAGAACAGGATGACCGCGAAGGCCACGGGGATGAGCTCGGGCCGCGACGGGACGAAGCGCGCGAGCAACCCCGCCGCGACCGTCACCACGGCAAACCCGACGGCGAAGAAGGCGAGCGCGCGGTAATCCTGGTAGATGTGCGGGCGGACGAACAGGCAGAGGACGCCGAACAGCACCATCAGCCCCGTGTCGAGGCCCAGCTCG
>Ga0116137_1001803_pt1 | contig 13506 bp, 12 predicted proteins | sample June2015DPH_20_1_3_FD_88973 | JGI IMG/M metagenome (GOLD analysis project Ga0116137, IMG submission 88973) | Peatland microbial communities from SPRUCE experiment site at the Marcell Experimental Forest, Minnesota, USA - June2015DPH_20_100 | ecosystem: Environmental > Terrestrial > Soil >...
CGAGGTGCCGGCATAGAACTTCAGCCTGTTCTCGTATTCGAAGGGCATCACGGCGACGCCCACCGTGGTGGCCCCGGTGTCCCTTGCTATCGCGGCTACCAGCGGCGACAGGCCACTCCCGGTGGCGCCTCCCAGACCGGCTACGACGAAGACCACCTTGGAGCCCTCGACAGCGTCCCTGATCCTCGAGTGAGACCCAAGGGCGAGGCCCCGGACCATGGCCGGCGTAAGCTTCTGGTCGACGGGCGACTCGATGAGAATCTTCTCTCCGGTCCCAGCGTTCGTGAGGTCGTCCCTGTCGCACGACACGTACACGAACCTGCTGACGAGCAGTGACTGCCTACTCAGCATGGAGACAATCCTGCTGCCAGCACTCCCTATTCCGACGGCGGTGATTTCAGCAGAATCATTCGAGAGCATTTCTGGGGCGCAGGCGCTCTGTTAGTCAGTTGATTTACAAGCCCATAAGTCAATATAGTTGACCCTTCGTCCAATTTTGTTTTACTCCGACCTGCGGGGCGGCAATAAACCTACTTCATGATCTTCGGTTTGATTTCGTCCTTGTTGACGATTCTGTCGACGAGCTCGTCCATCATGTGACCAGCACATTCCACGCGCACGGTCTTGACCCCTTCAACGGCGAGTGCCGCGTCCCTGATGATCCTGCCCGTGTCGACGGCGAGAGGGCTGTAGGCCGAGAGTGGCTGGAACTTGACCCTTACGGACCCCGGGCCGATTTCAGAAACGTCGGTCACGATGTTGAGCTCGCCGAACTTCCTCGTTGTCTCCTCATCGACTAATTCTTTCAGACGTTCTGAAACGCGCTTCTGCAGGTCTCTGTCCACGTTGGCGCCTCGCGAACTACGGAAGGATATATGACCTTTGGCCTCACCAATGGACCTTCAGCGTCAGCGGATGCGACGCTTTGACCTCGTCCACCTTGCCGACGCTGGTGTTCTTCGGCACTTCACCGAGGGTCCCGTCAATCAGCGACCTGTAGATCTTGTTCAGCGTCTCTGCGTATTCGTCCAGCATCTCCATCGGTTCGGACTCGGTCGGCTCGATCATCAGCGCCTCGCTGACGATGAGGGGGAAGTAGATCGTCGGCGCGTGCATGCCGTAGTCAAGGACCGCCTTCGCCACCTTGAGCGCACCTCCCGGCAGCTCGCTCTTGACAGAAACGACCGCTTCGTGCTTCCTGTGAAGTCCCACGCCGTGCGAAACCTGGAATGCATCCGCGTCAAGGCTCTTCCAGAGATAGTTCGCTGCGAGGACGGCTAGATTGGAGACGTTGGAGAGACCTGAAGCCCCCAGAAGGCGGATGTATACGTAGGCCCGGAGAAGGATGGCGGAGTTCCCCACGAAGCCCTTGAGCGGACCAATCGAATGCTTCAGACCGTAGTCGAGGGAATACTTGCCTGCCTCGTACGACACGACGGGGACCGGGAGATACTCGACGAGCTTCTTGGTCACGCCCACCGGACCGGCGCCTGGGCCCCCACCACCGTGAGGAGTCGCGAAGGTCTTGTGCAGGTTCAGGTGGACTACATCGAAGCCCATGTCTCCCGGTCGCGCCCTGCCGAGAAGGGCATTCATGTTGGCCCCGTCGTAGTACATCAGGCCTCCTGCGTCGTGGACGGCTTCGGACACTTCAGCCACCTCGCTCTCGAACAGGCCGAACGTGTTAGGGACGGTGAACATCATGCCAGCCGTCCTTTCGGAGACCAGCTGCTGGACCGCCTTCGCCCGGACCTGGCCGCTGGAGTCAGAGGGAACCTTGACCACCTTGAACCCGGCCATCGCCGCGCTCGCAGGGTTGGTGCCGTGGGCTGAGTCGGGCACAATGATTTCATCCCTGCGTCCTCCATCGTGCTCTCGCAGGTACTTCCTGATCATCAGGACCCCCGCCAACTCGCCCTGCGCCCCTGCTGCCGTCGAGAGTGAGAACCTCGACATCCCGGTGATCTCGCTGAGGATGCGCTCTAGGTCGTACAGTATCGAAAGGATTCCCTGGACCGTCTCCTGCGGCTGGAGCGGATGGGCCTGCTTTATCGAGTCGGCAGAAGCCAGCACCTCCGAGACCTTCGGGTTGTACTTCATCGTGCAGCTTCCGAGCGGATACATCCCGAGCTCGACTGAGAAGTTCATCTGGGAGAGGCGGTTGAAGTGCCTCAGGACCTGCAGCTCGGAGAGCTCCGGAAGCCTGACAGGTTCACGTCTCATGGAAGCCGGGACGAGGCGGACCGGGTTCGGGACCTCCTTCTCGATGCTGGGGTCTGAGGGCGGGAGCATTCCTATCCTCCCTGGTCTGCTCAACTCGTTCAGGAGGGGCTCGTTCCAGCGAGCCTGTCGGAAGCCTTTCGGCATGTCAGAGGGCCTCCTCCAAGACAGCCGCGAGGCGCTCAATGTCGGCTCGGGTGTGAACTTCGGTCACGCAGAACGACGCTGCCTCGGCACCGAGTCTGAAGCTTCTGTCGATTGGGTATCCGCCCATCACGTCAGATTTCGCCATTCGTCGGAAGACCGTCGCCGCCTTCGCCTCGCTGTAGGAGACGACGAATTCCTTGAAGAATGAGCCGGTGAAATAGGGCGACGAGACTCCCTTGACCCGCGAGAGCCTCTTGGCGGCAAAGTGCGAGTTCGATATTGTCGTCTCCCCGAGCCTGCGAAATCCTTCCTTGCCCAGGAGCGAGAGGTAGCTCGCGGCGGCCACCGCCATCAGGGCCTGGTTGGTGCAGACGTTCGAACTCGCGGCCTCCCGTCGGATGTGCTGCTCTCTCGCCTGCAGAACCATGGCAAAGGCCCTCTGGTCAGGGTCTCCGACCGGAGTGGTGATTCCAATCAAGCGTCCGGGCATGCTCCTCGCCAGTTTCATGTCTCTGACCGCGAAGATGCCAAGGTGGGGTCCGCCGTAGTTCATCGGAATCCCGAGCGGCTGTCCCTCGCCTACCACGATGTCGGCGCCGTAGGCCCCTGGTTCCTTGACAAGAGAGAGGGAGATGGGGTCGACCCCGGCCACTGCCAGCCCGCCGGCCGCGTGAATCGAAGAGACGAGTTCCCCCGCCCCGTCTTCGATGACGCCGAAGTAGTTCGGGTTCTCAAAATAGAGGCAGGCCACGCCGTCAGAGGCCTTGGCTCTGAGGTCTGTGGCGTCGAGGGTTCCCTTCGACGTGTCGAACCTCACAGACTCGAGTTCGATTCCTGCGGGCTCGACGTACGTCTGAATCACCGCGCGCCTCTGGGGGCCGGTGTTTGCGCCAATCAGGGCCCTCTTTCTGCCTGTCACTCTCGCCGCCATCCTGACCGCCTCGCCCGCGGCTGAGGCCCAGTCGTAAAGCGAGCTGTTGCATGCCTCCATCCCGAGGAGGTCGCACATCATGCTCTGGTATTCGAAGAGCGCCTGCAGCATCCCCTGGCTGATCTCGGCCTGGTACGGTGTGTAGCTCGTGTAGAATTCCTGCCTTGCCATGATGGATTCGACAACCGCGGGCACGTAGTGGGGCCAGACACCGCCCCCCAGGAAGCAAAGCGCCTGAGGCGGGGTCCGATTGCTGGCGAGCCTACTCTGGACCTCGCGCCTGACCCCGTACTCGGTGCCCCCCTCGGGTATTCTCAGCTTCCGGTTGAGCCTGATCTTTGGAGGTATGTCGGAAAATAAATCGTCTATGGAGCCTGCGCCGACCTTAGCCAGCATCTCGGACAGAAAGGTCTCGTCGAGATTGGGGAGCAGTGGATGGCGCGAGCGCATTGCTTGCATGCGGGCTACCCGAAAAATGCTTAAAATAAGAACGTAGCGGCGTGGGGGCATTCGCTTGAAGCGACTAATTTCTGCTGCCCTCTTCGTCTTGTTCCTGGTGTTTGCTGTGCCGGTGCAGCCTCTGGCGCACGCCCAGGCGAACCCGCAGGTGCAGGTGACCAGCCAGTACATTCTAAACAGGTACGGGTATGCAATCGTCAACGAGACGGTTAGGTTCACCAACAACGGGACAGCCTCGGTCACGGTGCCCAACGTCTCTCTAGGACTCGGCAACCTCTCGTCCAAAGTGGCGTCGTACAACCTCACAGGCAGCGGCTTCGAACTCGGCTCCGGAATCACCGCAGGAGGTCCGTACACGGTCCTCGGCGGTCAGCCGCTGGCCGCTGGGGCCAACGCGAGCTTCATGCTGAGGGCGCTGCTCGAGAGCGTGTCCTCCACGGCCACCAACGGGAGCCTACAGGTCCAGGTGCTCATCAGTCCCTCAGTGAGCCTGACCGTAGGCATCCTCCGTGAAGCCGTCGAGATGCCTGCTTCGACCCAGTTCGCGACGCCCCCGACCGGCCTCACCCAGAAGGTCACCACCACCTCGGGCGCAACCATAACCTCATACTCAGCAACGCTGGACAACGTCACAGCACGGGCCGCGGTGACGCAGCTGAAATCGATTAAACAGGCCTCAGGGCAGGATTTCCATCCGCTGGTGGTCTACCAGGCGAAGAGGACGATATCGGTCGGCTCGAGCTTGAAACCCGTTGTCACCGACCAGATATCGTTCGAGAATCTCGGGACGACCGCGCTGACGACGTTGTATGTCTCACCGCTGACTTCGGCCAGTGGGACAGTCACCGTGATGCCGCCTGCTGTGCCACACCTGCTGAACCCGAAAAGCGTCTCACTCAGCGACTACGGCATCAGTCTCTCCGCAGACTTGGTAGGGTTCTCTGTGACTCCAAACGCGAACTACACCTTGGTCTACCAGTATCCTCTGCCCAAGCAGTACTACAACACTTCAGGAAATCAGATCACGCTGGACCTGCCGACGACCCCTCCCATAGCCGCATTCGTAGACTCGTACCTAGTGGGATTCTCTCTCCCGGTCGGTGTTAGGGTCGTTCAAGGGCCTCCTCCGACTCTATCGAATGTCGAGCCCACCCCCTGGGCGACCGGGAGCTTCAAGATGTCCTACGGCCTGTCCGTGGGTTGGGCGGTGGACCAAGGCATACCAGCCGCTTCCGCGATTTTCGTTCTCCTTCTGATGGGACTCTTCGCCTCGAGGACCTCGATGACCGAGGAGGAAGAGACGGAGGAGGAGTCGTCAACCGAAAGCACTTCCGCGATGATCAGGGCATTCGACGAGAAGACGAGCCTGATCAACAGCATCTGGCCCGAAGTGGCCGAGGCTGATCCCAACGTGCTCAACAAAGCGTACTTCGACGAAATTAGAGGGCGTCTTGACACGTTCAGGAGCAGGGCACTTCAGAGGCTCAACGAGGTCAGGCAGAAGTCGACGACCCCGAAGTTCTTCGACTTGCTGAACCAAATCCACACGACCGAGAGAGAGGTGGATAGGGCCGCCAAGGACAGACTCAACCTCTATGAGCAGTACTACACCAAGAGGATGAGGAAGGAGGTCTTCGACAGGCTCCTTCCCCAGTACTCGAAGAGGCTCGAGAAGGCGCTCAACCAGCTGTCCGACGAGCTTCACGTGATCCAAAGAGAAGCAAAGCTGCTGTAGCTGACCCGTCCTGCAAAGGCAAACTTATGAGGCAGAGTAGGGGCCTGAGATCCAGAAATGGACGCGGACACCAATAGGCTCGTGATCATCGGCTCAGGTCCCGCTGGGCTCACCGCTGCCATCTACGGCTGTAGGGCGGACCTGGACCCGGTGGTGTACATGGGAACGAAGTTCGGCGGTCAGCTGATGCTGACGAGCGAAGTGGAGAACTTCCCGGGATTCCCAGAGCCGGTGATGGGGCCTGACCTGATGATGATGATGAAGTCACAGGCTGAGAGGCTCGGCGCCAGGCTGGTCCAAGAGGATGTCGTGAAGGTCGACTTCGACGTCTATCCCTTCCAGGTACAGACCGACAGCGGGGTCGTCAGGGCCCTGTCGGTGATAATCGCCACCGGAGCGAACCCAAGGCGGCTCGGCCTCGAATCCGAGATGCGGTTGATGGGCAAGGGAGTCTCCAACTGCGCGGTCTGCGACGGCTTCTTCTTCAGGGGGAAGAAGGTCGCGGTCGTGGGCGGAGGCGACACGGCGATGGAGGAGGCCACGTTCCTGACGAAGTTCGCGAGCTCCGTGCAGGTGATCCACAGAAGGGACGAACTGAGGGCCAGCGCGGCGCTGAAGAAGGAGGCACGCTCGAATCCCAAGATCAGCTTCGTCTGGGACACCGTCGTCACCGACGTGCTCGGAGAGAAGCGCGTGCAGGGCGTCAAGACGAAGAACCTGAAGACAGGACGGGAAGGGATGCTGGAGGTCGACGGCCTCTTCGTCGCGATAGGCTACGATCCCAACACGGAGGTCCTCAAGGGGCAGGTCGAGCTCGACGAGAAGGGATACGTCGTGGTCAGGAACGGGACTGAGAGCAGCGTCCCCGGGGTCTTCGTGGCGGGAGACGTCCATGACTTCCGGTACAGGCAGGCGATAACGGCGGCCGCTGACGGCTGCAAGGCGCTCCTGGACGCAGAGAAGTTCGTCAAGTCGAGGCTTGAAGGGCGGACCGTCAGTTGATCACGGAAACGAACCTGTCTTCCCTGTACGACGGACTCAGGGGACCTACGATGGGCGTCTTGTGCCCGCAGGAGTTGCACCTGTTCCTGTCGTCCAAGTTGTACTCGAGGATTTCGTAGCCGTACCGCTTGATGAGGACCTTCCCGCACCCGGGACAGTAGGTGCTTTCGGCTGGGTGGCCCGGGACGTTTCCGATGTAGACGTAGTTGAGGCCGGCCTTCTTCCCTATCTTGTGGTGCTTCTCGAGGACCTCCACCGGAGTTCGGGGGAAGTTCATCATCTTGTAGTCTGGGTGGAACCGCAGAAAGTGGATGGGGGTATCGGGACCGAGGTTGTCGTGGACCCAACTACAGAGCTTCTCCGCCGCCTCGAGCGATTCTCCCACACGCGGAACAATCAGGTCTGTTATCTCGATGCGCACGTCGGTGTGGTTCTTGATCTCGAGCAGACTCTGGAAGATGGGGTCCGCGTTCGGAATCGCGATGTACTTCCTCGCGAAATTGGTCTCGCCACTTCCCTTGAAGTCGACAGTCACGCAGTCCAGGAACTCCCTCATCAGCCCCACCGTCTGGGGCGTGTCGTATCCGTTGGAGACGAAGATGTTGAAGAGGCCCTTCGACCTCGCGAGCACACCAACGTCGCGCGCGTACTCCATGAAAACCGTGGGCTGGTTGTACGTATAGGCCATCCCCTCGCAGCCGTGGCCGACCGCACTCTCGACAATCTCGTCGGGCGTAGCTTCGACGCCCTCGATCTTCCGCAGCTGGCTGATGTCGCTGTTCTGGCAGTAGGAACACGCCCACGAGCATCCGCTCGTCGCTATAGAGAAGACCTTCGAACCAGGTCTGTAGTGGATCACCGGCTTCTTCTCAATCGGGTCGATTTGCCCTGCAACCACCCTGCCATAGACGAGGAGGTACAGTCTTCCCCCGACGACCCCTCTTACGCCGCAGAAGCCGACCTGGCCTTCCCCGATCTGGCACCTCCTCGCGCACGCGGTGCACTGGATTCTGCCGCTCGGCAGATTGCGGTAGAGAACCGCCTCCTTACCAGAGGGCTTCGTGAGCCTCGCAGAGAGAGACATCTCCTTGCATGAGGAGGGCTCGGTTGCCATTAAGGATTCCCGAAGAGAGGACGCGTCGGCTCAGAGGCGCACCCGAGAGGGCAGACGCACATACGGATGTCTTGAGGCCTGCGAAGAGCCACCGCCTCGCCATGCTCACCAGAACTCCTGTTGCCTGGAGCCCCAGGAACCTGTCGGTAGAGCCAAGCCGCACTAACAGCTTAGGCTGAAGATGTATTAACGCTCCTCAATCGGAATTGTTAGGGATGCAATAGTTCGTGATGACAGAGGTGCGTTTCCACGGGAGAGGCGGCCAAGGGGTCGTCTCAGCCGCACAGTTGATAGCAGACGCCGCTGTCCTCGAAGGCAAGTACGTCCAGGCGTTTCCTGAATTCGGCGCAGAGAGGTCCGGCGCGCCGATAGCGGCCTACGCCCGAATAAACGACGGCCCAATCGAGATACACTCGTTCATCCGCAACCCTGATGTTGTGGTAGTCGTCGATCGGTCGATGGCCCGCTTCGCAAGCACGACCTCGGGCCTCCGCGAGGAGGGGCACTTCATCTGCAACTTCGACGGCTCTCCTGAAGAGCTCCGGGTCCCGCTGGGTCTGGGCAAGTCGGTGAAGGTGTCGACCCTGGATGCAACTGGCATCGCGCTGAAGTGCATCGGAAAGGATTTCCCCAACACTCCGATGCTGGGAGCCTTCGTAAAGGCGACCGGAGCGGTGGGCTTCGAGTCGATGGCCAGCGTAGTGAGGGAGAGGTTCAAGGGAGCGGTACGGGCGGCGAATGAAGAGGCCTTCAGGCTGGGATACGAGGGAGGCACTCTCGCTTGAGCTGGAAGGAGCTCGAAGAGGCCGCCGTCGTGAAGGGAGGCACCTCTTCTGCATACGTGGTCTCCGGCTGGAGGGTCAGGAAGCCGGTGATTGACGAAGCGAAGTGCACGAACTGCCTGATTTGCTGGATATTCTGCCCTGAGCCGGCCATCGTCAGGCACGAAGGGGCGAAGGTCACGATCGACTACGACCACTGCAAGGGGTGCGGAATCTGCGAGACGGAGTGCCCCCTGAAGGCGATCAGCATGGTGATGGAGCCATGACCCAAATGGAGGCGGCGAAGGCGGTCGCTCTTCAGGGCGACGAAGCTGTGGCAGAGGCCGTCAGGCAGTGTGACGTGGACGTGGTCGCTGCCTATCCCATCACCCCCCAGACCATAATCGTGGAGAAGCTCGCGGAGTTCGTGGCCTCAGGAAGGTTCACCGGGGAGTTCATACCAGTCGAATCGGAGCACAGCGCTCTCTCAGCGTGTGTGGGAGCGTCGGCGACCGGAGCCCGCGTTTTCACGGCTACCTCGAGCCAGGGCCTCGCGTACATGCACGAGATGCTGTACAACGCTTCTGGCCTGAGGATGCCAATAGTGATGGCCGTGGCGAACAGGGCCCTGAGCGCCCCCCTCGTCCTGAACGCCGACCATGGGGACATGATGGGCTCGAGAGACTCGGGATGGATCCAGGTCTACGCAGAGAACGTCGAAGAGATCTACGACAGGACGATCCAGATGTTCAGGCTGTCCGAGGACCCGCGAGTGATGCTCCCATCGACGCTAAACTTCGAGGGGTTCATCCTCTCGCACGACAAGGAGAGAGTTCGCCTGCTCGACGATGAGCCGATTAAGAAGTTCCTGGGAAGGCCTGCGCCGAAGCACCGTCTTGACCCGAAGGAGCCGCTTTCGTTCGGCGCCATGGCGTCACCAGACACCTACTATGAATTCAGGCTGCAGCAGGCGGAGGCGATGAGGAGCGCCCTGGCCGTCTTCGAGGAGACCGAGAGGGAGTTCGAGGCTTTCAGCGGCAGGCGGTACGGGGCGGTCGATGCCTACAACACGGATGGAGCAGATAGGGTGGCCGTCGTCAACGGATGCGCCGCGGGAACGATGAGGGCCGCGGCAAGGGCGATGAACTTGGGCGGAGAGAAGGTGGGGGTCCTGGCGATCAAGCTCTACAGGCCCTTCCCGGCGAGGGAGGTCGCGGCGCAACTTCGGCGGGCAAAGTCGGTGATAACTATGGACAGGAGCATCAGTCTCGGAGCGCCGGCAGGCCCAATTGCACAAGACGTCAAGTCGACTCTGAAGGGTGCGGGAATGAACCAGCCGGTGACGAGCGTCGTGTACGGGATAGGAGGAAGAGACTTGTCGGTCGAGGATGGAAGGAAAGTCTTCGGCTTGGCCAAAGAAGGGGTCTCATCCGCAGAGACTTCAGTGATGTACGGGGCGAAGCAGTAGATGCACGACCTGGTGAAGGGCCTGAAGGACCTACCCCTTGAGGAACCTCTCTCTCCCGGGCATCGCCTGTGCCCGGGGTGCGGGGCGTCTATCGTCGTGAGACAGGTGCTCCTGGCTGCCCCGAAGGATACCATCGTCGCGAACGCGACGGGCTGCCTCGAAGTCTCAACCGCCCTCTACGGGTACTCGGCGTGGAACCGGCCGTGGATTCACTCCGCTTTCGAGAACGCGCCAGCTGTCGCGTCCGGAATCGAAGCCGGCTTCAAGGCTCTGGCGAGGCGTGGCGAAGCCGAAGAACATCCCATTGTGGTCTTCGGAGGGGACGGAGGAACCTACGACATCGGCTTCCAGGCGCTCTCCGGGGCCATCGAGAGAGGGCACAGGTTCCTCTACGTGTGCTACGACAACGAGGCCTACATGAACACGGGGATTCAGCGGTCAGGGGGGACCCCGAGGGGAGCCTGGACGACCACGACCCAGGTGGGACCTGCACAGTCGGGCAAGCCGGAGCGGAAGAAGGACCTCGTCTCAATCGTGGTCGCTCACCGTGTGCCCTACGCAGCCACGGCCTCGGTCTCTCACTGGAGGGACCTGATGAACAAGGTCAGGAAGGCACTTTCGACAGACGGGCCGACATTCCTGCACGTGATGGCTCCGTGCACGAGAGGGTGGCGCTTCGACGCTTCGAGGACGGTCAGGATGTCGAGGCTCGCGGTCGAGACGCGGTTCTTCCCGCTGTACGAAGTCGAGGGGGGAGTCTACAGGATCACGGTCCCTGTCACGAGTCCTAAGCCGGTCGAGGAGTACCTGAAACTGCAGGGGCGGTATTCTCATCTGTTCCTTCCTCAGCACGCCTCCCAGCTCGAGGCGTTGAAGAGGGATGTCGAGAGCGACTACAGACGCCTCGAGAAGCTTGCCCAGCTCACGGGTCAGCTCTACGCCCCCGTGAGCGATGCTGCGAGCCCTCACCCATAGGGCTGCTCGAGGCCGGAGCCCGGGGTCAGTTCTTGGGCGACCTTCAAGGTGTCATCTCCACTGGACTTTTCTGCTGTTCGACGATGGGTTTGAGGCGTACGCTACACAGTTCAGACTGAAAGCGATTCAGCGGCCCGAAGTGGCGTCCTGGCAGCTTCCCTCTGTTCGCCCCCCAAGAACGGCCGTTCGGCGCTCTAGAGTTAACTTATGTGGTCTCCAAGGGATGCCTAGAGAAGAATGACGTCTAATCTATCGACGCGCGAAAGCGCGTATCCGCGAAGAAGCAAGACCCTCGGCCTTGCACTAGTATCAATCCTGACCGCAGTCGTCCTGGTAGGCTCCGGAGGCCTCCACGTGGGCGCGTCCGCTTCCACCAATTTCGATAACGTCCAGGTCTTCATCCAGACCAGTCAGAACCTCCCCTACTCCTACACCCTCGCAGCGTACAACACGTCGGGCATCCAGGTGGCGTACTACCAGAGCGACTTCGCCGCAGCGGCACTCGAACTGCCAAGCGGCACCTACCTCTTCACAGTTCAAGCGTCCTACAGCTCGCCCAACAATTACCCCTGCATCGGCTGCGGGTCCGGCCCCATAATCCCAGCAAACTCCACCTCGGTGACAAACTCCTCGGCTGTGACAAACTCCATGGCAGTGACGGCGATGCCAGCTATGCTGCTCCCGGTCGACGAGTTCGGACCCATAATCCCAGCAAACTCCACCTCGGTGACAAACTCCACCTCAGTCACAAACTCCACGGTAGTGACGGCGATACCAATCTTTCAACTGTTGTCGTCCAATGAGTATGGCTACGCCATCGAGCAGATCACAGGGCCATCGAGCATAACCATCAGCACACAGAGCGCCTCTGCCTTCGCCACCACTCAGGTGACGGTCCACGTCGCCTACGCCAACGGCACCGCTGCCCAGGGAGCCTGGGTCTACGCATCGGTCGTTGACAACTATTACTCCTACGGGTCCAACATCGACTCAAGCGTCCAGACCGGGGCAGACGGCACGGCTGTATTGACTATGCCCCAAGCTCCACTTCTGGTCACCAGCTATCTCTCGGTCCCAATCACGCTGCCCCAGCATCAGTCCAACGTTACGGTGACCATAGGCGGACAGAAGGTCAACGTGACGCTCTACTGGGAACCTAGTTCGATCACCCTCGAGGGTCAGATCCTGATTCTGCCGCCTCAAACCAGCGGCAGCATTACTCTCCAGTACCAGCCGCAGCAATACTACTATTCAATTCCCCCGAAGGGGTTTTCGGCAACAGGCACCACCAACACAATAACCACTGAGACAGTGACGGCCAGCACCACGATGACGAGCCAGAACGCTGCCCAAGGCAGAATACCGCCCTTCAACCCCACCAACGTGCAGGTGGCCACTCACGTCGGCTCCGCGACCGTGACCACGACGATGGTGGCGAGCAAGGGGCTTGGTGGAGAGAGCCTGCTGCTGCTCGGCGGCGCGGTCGTGTTGGCGGTCGCACTGGCGCTGACTCTCGTCCTGGTGACGGTCCGCGGAAAGCGCAAGCCAAACATCGTGTCTGCCTAGAAGGCAGGCACGCCTCCGTTTTTCTTTTGTCAGCCCTCTTTAGCTGACAGGATTGTTGAAATTGCCGAACCGTCAGGTTTGGTCATCTCCCCCTCCATCAAGTGGACACGTCCCAGCGGTCGCACAAGTATGAGCGAGGATCATCTTGGACGAAATGGACCCTCCGAACTACAGGTCCAACGGGAGAGCGGGCGCGCCTGAGTCGTGCGACATCTGCGACAGTTACAGGACCGGAATGAACAGGCTCGCGACGTGCGCCAGGTACCAATCCCTCGTGCTCCTGACCTCCGTGTGCGACAGCTTCGAGCTGAGGGTCGGGCACGACACCCCTTTGCTGACCCTCAAGGAGGAGGAGCGCCTGTGCGGCCCCTGGATGAGGTTTCCGAAGTCAGACCGATAGTGGTATGGGCCAGGAGTGCGCGTCGGTTGTCATCCAGAACTCGCACGGCGTACGAGCCAGGTCTGCAGCTCTCGCGCTTCCCCTACAATTATAGCCGAGCCCCGCTAGGGTTCGCGGCAGGTTTGGAATCTATCCCGACACAGGCTCCAGTCGAAGGGGGTCCGAGGGGACTCCAGAACTACCAGCTCCGGGCTCTTCTCTCGATGGTCGGCGTAGCCCTCCTGCTCAACTACGTCGAGACCATGATCATACCTGGAATCCCTACGATTCAGAGCGACTTCGGGACGACCGCGAGCGTGGTCTCGTGGGTCACCTCGGCGTTCCTGATCGTCGGCAGCGCAGTCTCTCCTCTCTTCGGAAAGCTCGGGGACAGCTATGGGAAGAAACGGATGTTCCTGCTCGCGCTCGTCTTCTACACCGCGGGCGTGGGCCTCGGCGGATTCTCGACCTCGATCTACTTCCTGATTTTCGCGAGAGCCGTCCAGGGCATCGGGTTCGCGATAGTCCCGCTGGCCCTTGCGATAATAGCAGAGACGTTCCCGAGGGACCGGATAGCCACGGCCCAAGGAGTCGTCAGCGCCACGTTCGCCATAGGCGCCGCGGCCGGGCTGGTCATCGGAGCTTATGTGGTCCAGGACCTGGGGTGGCAGTGGGCCTTCCACTCCGCCTTCATCCTGAGCATCGTCCTCTTCATTGTGGTGGCCAAGTTCCTCCCGAGGGGCGTTACG
>Ga0116137_1001810_pt1 | contig 13472 bp, 10 predicted proteins | sample June2015DPH_20_1_3_FD_88973 | JGI IMG/M metagenome (GOLD analysis project Ga0116137, IMG submission 88973) | Peatland microbial communities from SPRUCE experiment site at the Marcell Experimental Forest, Minnesota, USA - June2015DPH_20_100 | ecosystem: Environmental > Terrestrial > Soil >...
GCGGTTGGTCGACATGAGGTTCCTCCGTTCCTAGATAAGTTCCGCTAAAACTATTCTAGTGGAGGAGTTGTGTCGACCAACCATTTTTTGTTAACGAACTACCAAAGTGTCAGGTGACTAGCTAAATTTCATTCAGAATAATAAATTCGGTATTAAAAAGAAAGGAGATGATATGGGTGGTAGAGTGAAAAATAAAAACATACTCATTACCGGAGCGACCAGTGGTCTGGGATATGCCATGGCTGAGGCGCTGTTGGGGGAGGGAGCGACGGTAGCAATTGCTTCTCGATCTGAGGAGAAGCTGGATCAAGCCGTTGAACAACTAAAAAAAGTGAGTGATCGAGTAGTCAAAATTCTACTTGATGTTCGTTTCGAGCAATCTGTAGCCAATGCTGTAGCTTGGGTAGCTGCCGAGTGGGGGCGGCTGGATGTGCTGATTAATAATGCGGGGATTGGCATGAAAACGGTCAATCCCCGCTTCATGACTACGCCTCAGCCTTTCTTTGAAATTGAGCTGGATCGGTTCAGGGATCTGATGGATACAAATTTGACGGGATATTTTCTGGTATCTCGTGGCTTTGCTCCGCTAATGGTCAAGCAGGGTCGAGGGCGGATCATCAATATCTCCATGAATTATGAGACCATGAAACGGCGGGGATTTATTCCGTATGGACCTTCCCGTGCGGCGGTTGAATCACTCTCCATCATTATGGCCGAAGACCTGAAGCCCTATGGCATCACCGTCAATCGGCTGCTGCCAGGAGGAGCGACAGCCACAGGGATGATTCCGGACGATAAAGAAATCCGTGCTGAAGTCTTAGCGCATATGAATTTACTACCGCCGTCCATTATGGCAAAGCCCGTTATTTTCCTATGCTCTGATGAAGCAGAGGGAATTACCGGTGAGCGTATTGTCGCCATTGATTTCGATGCATGGCTGAAAGCCAGAAGCAATAGCCCGGCCAGTAAAGCGGCGTAGAGATTGTTTCTCAAGTAGCGACCTATATAACGAAGAATACTGCCGGTTCAGCTGCTGGCGCTGCCCATTATCCGATGCTCTGGGGACCCTGCGCGAAGTAGACTTTGCATTGCTCGATGCAGGCTTCGACTTCGCTATGCTCTGCTCAGCATTCCGCCTAGCCCTAAGGCCTAGAAATGGAGTATTGCATATGAAAAACAGCAAAATTAGAGATCTGCAGCCCATTCCACTTCCCAAACCGGTTTTTGTTCGATATGGGACAGTTTTTGAAGCTCTGAAAACAAGAAGAACTTCCCGAGCGATCAACGATAAAAGAATCTCGCTACAAATCCTGTCGGATATCCTTTGGGCAGCACAGGGAGTCAACCGCGTCGAAGGACCTTTTGGAGGCCCGGGCAGGACTGCCGGATCCGCGAGCAATTCTCAGGAGATCTGTGTCTATGGCGCCATGGAAGAAGGGATATATTTATATGACCCCGATTCTCACAAGCTGAGTCCGGTTGCAGCCGGTGACAGCCGCGCCCTGGCGATCGGACCGGGGCAGGGAAAAGCTGGCGCAAATGCTCCCATACGCCTGATCTACGTAGTTGATATCGATCGGTTCAAGAATGCAGGATTTCAGGAACCGGGACTCTATGATCCGGAGATTCAGAAATTTTATTACTTTGTCGATACTGGCCTTATCGCACAAAATGTCTATCTGGCATCAGCCTCGTTGGGATTAGCTTCGTGGTTTCACAACTGCAACAAAGCTGCTCTAGAGAAAAAACTCGGTTTGAAGCCGCATCAGCGTGCGCTTTTCGGACAGACAATCGGGTATGCTGACGATTGAACAAGCCTGGCTTGTTCAATCGTCGAATAGATTCCCGATCGCCTCGAGGTCTACTTGCGGCGCGCGGCCGCCGGTCGCGGATCGAGCAAAGAACGCGCCAAAAACAGAACCCCCAGGCTGCCTGTAAATGCCTCCGGCTAAGGGGCCTCCACAAATTTTGTAATGCTATTCGAGGAGACATAAAACATCACCATATCTAGGTGATATAACGGCATTTTGGGGAGCTGCTCCCATGTAGAGCGGGTGATGGGACTCGAACCCACGATATCTTGCTTGGGAAGCAAGCGTTCTACCACTGAACTACACCCGCAGGCTGGTGAAAATTATACCAGAATTCTCCATCACCCCTGGCGAGCAAGCAGCATTTGAACCAGTTCGAAGAGAGCCCCCCCGGCGTCCCCATGGGGAGCTACCTCGCGCAAGGAGGCTAGGGAGAGATCGGTCATCTGGTCAGCCATTTCCAGGGTATAAAGTTTCCCGCCTTCGGATGCCAGCTCGTCCGCCATCTGGGGGATTTCATCAGGATTCAGAGGCCCCTTTATCCAGCGCTGCGCGAAGGGGCCTTGCTTTCCAAGGCCGTATAACACCGGCAGGGACTTCTTGCCAGCTGCTAGGTCGGAGGCGATGGATTTGCCGGTTGTTGCCGGGTCCCCCCAGATTCCGAGATAATCGTCCAGCACCTGGAACGCCATCCCCAGCGAGTGGCCGAAATCCCGATAGATGACCTGGTCAGCCTCCTTGGCACCCCCCAGCAGGGCTCCGATTCCGGTACAGGCCGAGAGCAGTGCAGCAGTCTTCCCGGAAACCATCGGCCAGTAATCGTCTACGGTCAGGTCGCCTCGATTTTCAAAAGCCATATCGAGGAATTGGCCACGCGTCAGATCCAGGAGGGTTGTAAAAAGTAGCTGTTCAGTTCTTACGACGACCTTCGCCGAATATTTAGCGGAGAGATCGGAAACCGCCAGGCCGGAGAGCGCGAACAACCCGTCGCCGGCGTTGACGGCATGCGGAAGACCCCATTTGACCCAGACGGTTTCTCGGCCACGGCGTTTATCGGAATTATCCTCGATGTCATCGTGGATCAGCGAGAAGTTGTGGACAAGCTCTACGCTGGCCGCAGCCGGCAGTGCGTCCATCCAGTTGCCCCCGGCTGCTGCGCAGGTCAACAGGAGCAGCAGGGGTCGGATTCGTTTACCGGTCGCCGCCGCTCCTGCTCCGTCGCCTGTCCAGCCCATATGATAGGTGAGCATTTCATAAAACGGCTGGGTGTGCGGCTCATTTAAGCGGGCGATCTGCCGCTGGAGTTCGCTCTCGATTTCGGGAAGCATGGACGATGTGAAGCCTGCTAAATTCATCCCCCCTCCGAGTTTTTAAGTTTGATCTTGTGGAGCTGGGTGAGATTTTTCGATCCGGAGGCGAACATCGCGACCTGGATTTGCCGGGCTGTCAGGCGCATTAGATTCACGATACCCTCTTGCGATTCGGCCGCAGCTTTCAAGAACTGACCGGCCATCCCGCCCAGGGTTGCCCCCAGGGCGATGCATTTGGCGATATCCAGTCCGTCTTTCAAACCGCCAGAGGCAAAGATCTTCACCCCCGGAGCGGCTCTTTTGACATTGAGGATCGCCTCCGCGGTCGGGATCCCCCATCCGACGAAGGTCGCGGCCAGAGCGCGGGTAAATTCTTCCGGGGCCCGGTACATTTCCACCTGGGACCAGGAGGTACCACCCGCCCCAGCCACATCGATCGCCGATACGCCCGCTTCGCTCAGCCTCCTGGAGGTCCTTTCGGACATGCCCCAACCGACCTCCTTCACGATCACCGGCACCTCCAGCTTTCGGCAGATCTTTTCGATCTTCCCGGCCAGACCTGTGAAGTTTGTATCCCCTCCGGGCTGGACAGCCTCCTGGAGTGGGTTCAGGTGCAGGATCAGTGCGTTCGCCGAGATCATCTCCACGGCTCGACGGCAATCGTCGATCCCATAGCCGTAGTTCAACTGGACAGCTCCCAGATTGGCAAAGAGCAGGATATCAGGAGCCACTTTCCGGATCTGAAAGCTGGCAGCGAGTTCCTGGTGTTCAAGGGCGGCGCGTTGGGAACCTACTCCCATTGCCACCCCGATCGTCTGGGCAGCTTCCGCCAAGCGCAGGTTAATGGTTTTTGCCTCCTCCGTCCCCCCGGTCATGGAGGAGATCAAGACGGGTGCCTTTAGTTTTTTTCCAAAGAGGCGCAGGGAGAGGTCAACCGTTTCCAAGTCCAGTTCCGGCAGCGCCTCGTGGACAAAATGATAAGCTTCCAGCCCGGTCGTCAGGGCGGAATGAACATCCTTTTCCAGATTGATCCGGAGGTGATCGGCTTTGCGCTGGCCGATCGGAGCAACTTTTGTCATCGCTTCGTGTTCCGTCTATTGAATTATACCGGCAGAACGGTTACAATTGGGCCAGAAAAATACTAGGAGGAACTCATGGCAAACACGTTCGATGAGGTCAAGGCAATCATTATCGACTTATTAGGCGTGGACGGGGCAAAGGTTAAACCCGAGGCCCGCTTCCGGGAGGACCTGGAAGCCGATTCTCTTGATCTGGTTGAACTTGTCATGGCCTTTGAAGACAAGTTTGGTACGGAGATTTCCGACGAGCAAGCCCAAAAAATAGTCACGGTTGGAGATGCTGTCAAATTCGTCGAAGAGCAACAAGCCAAAAAATAAGAAATCCATTGGATGGATTACAATAGAGACGCCGAAGCTGACGTCTCTATTTTATTGGTATTTTCTTGATTTAAGCGGGTAAAATTAGCGGTGGGGGCAATGCGAGGGCTGGCTATTCATTATCGGTGGTGATCGCCTGTTTTTAGGCATATGACCGTTTTAACAAATTAAGTTACAATATTCCGTCGAAGATTGTCTGACCTCCGAATCCATACCTTATTGATCTTCTTGTGACCACACTGGCGACACTCATCCAACAGGTAAGTGCCTATTTGAGAAGCGGCCAAATCCTGGAATTTGGGGATTGGTCCTATTTCCTGTTGGCGATCCTGGTGGCTATCGAAGGGCCCATCGCCACGCTGCTCGGTGCGGCCGCCGCCTCGGCCGGTTTCATGCGGCCCGGGTTGGTTTTTCTCTCTGCTGCGATTGGGAATTTAACGGCGGATAGCCTGTGGTACACCCTGGGATATGTTGGGAAAATTGAATGGGCCCTACGCTTCGGGCGCCGGCTGGGCGTTCATCCCGACACCCTGGAGAAGATCGAAAATGCCATGCGCAAGCATGCGACCCGGATCCTGTTCGTCGCGAAGCTGACGGTCAGTTTCGTGATCCCTTCCCTGATCGCAGCCGGGCTGGTGAAGGCCCCCTGGAGGAAATGGTTCCCCGCAATCTTCGGCGGTGAAATGATCTGGACCGGCTCCCTGGTTTTAATCGGATACTATACCACCGAGGCGATCAAACGCTGGGAGAGCCGTTTGGAATACCTGGCCTTGTTCAGCGCGATCGCTTTTGTCCTGTTCGTCCTCCTGGCAGGACGGCGGATCCTGAATGATCAATATAAGGAAGACAACAATCCCCAAAATGGAAAATAAAAGCTGAGCCGACAGGGTCATGCGCATTCTCATTGCATCAGAATCGCAATATATTGCCTTTCATGGGCAGGCCATTTTCACCCGCAATCTATCCGAAGGCCTGGCACGGCGCGGCCATGACGTCAGCGTGCTCACCCTCTCCGAGCGAGGGAGGCCTTATCAGGAACAGGTTGCAGGAGTACAGGTGGAGGCCGTGAGGTCCCTCAGCCTCGGGCTGCTTCATCCGGACGTTTACGCCTCGGCCTTTCCCGAAAAACGAGTCCGGCAGGTCGTTCGCCAGTTTCGACCAGACATCATTCACATCCAGGATCATTATCCGCTCTGCAGGTCTGCCGTCCGCAATGCGAAGCGATATGGCATCAAGGTGGTGGGCACGAATCATTTCATGCCGGAAAACCTGGCTGCCTACGTTCCTGTCATTTCCAGAATAAAGCCGCTTTACAATTGGATTCTGTGGCACTGGATGCTGGATCTTTATAATCGCCTGGATGCAGCAGCCGTTCCCTCGAAAAGCGGCGCGGACCTTCTCCGTCGGCAGGGGATTCGTCCCCCTGTCTTCCCGATCTCCTGTGGGGTCGATGTGAGGCATTTCCATCCGATTGCAAATCTGGACCGGGCTGCATGGCGCGCCCGCTACGGGCTGGACCCGGACCGGAAGATCATCTTCTTTGTCGGTCGGGTGGACAGGGAAAAACGATTGGACGTCTTATTAAAAGCGGTCCGGCTCATGGACCGACGGGACTTACAATGCGTGATCGCAGGGAACGGAGCCGCCCTCCAGGGATTAAAAGCACTGGCACAGGAGTTGGAGCTCGGGGGGAATGTACTTTTCACCGGTTTTGTTCCGAACGAGGATCTGCCCAGCCTGCTTGGCAGTGTGGATATCTTTGCCATGCCCAGTGAAGCAGAACTGCTCAGCATTGCAACACTGGAGGCGATGGCCTGTGGACTTCCGGTTCTGGCTGCCCGTGCCATGGCATTGCCGGAGCTGGTCAGCGAGAATGTCAACGGGTTCCTTTTTAACCCCGGCGATGCGACGGATGCCGCCCGTTGTCTGGGGCTGCTGGCAGATCACCCGGAACGCTGGAAGGAAATGGGGCAGGCCAGTCTCGATAAGGTCCAGCAGCACAGCCTCGACCGAGGGTTGAGCCAATACGAGGATCTTTATCGATCTGTCTTGAACGGCCCCCATGGGGGTGAAGAAGCCATTTAAAAGAAGCGATACGAATTCGGTTCATATGTTTGGATGAGGTGGGGAGGCGCGGGCGGTCGGTTAATACACCAACGAGCCATCCAGTGATTTGGATGGCTCGGACTCTTTTAATAGCCTGTTCAAAAGGGTCTACTTCAGCAGCTCCGGGATTTGCTCGGGATGTTTTGCGACGCGTACGCCGGCTGCCTCTAATGCCTTGACTTTATCTGCAGCGGTCCCGGCCCCGCCTTCGATAATGGCACCGGCATGCCCCATGCGTTTGCCGGGAGGAGCTGTCTGTCCGGCGATGAAGGCGACCACTGGTTTGGACATCCTTTTCATGATGAATTGGGCGGCCTTTTCCTCGTCCGTTCCGCCGATCTCGCCGATCAGGACGACTTTCTCAGTGTGGGGATCATCCTCGAACATCCCCAGGCAGTCGATGAAATTCGTACCGTTGATCGGATCGCCACCGATGCCGACGCAGGTCGACGCTCCCATCTTGTGTTCCTTCAATGCATAAAGCACTTCATAGGTGAGCGTACCGGACCGGGAAACGACACCGATGTTGCCCGGGATAGCGATATCGCCTGGGATGATCCCCACCTTCGCTTCGTTAGGGGTCAAGAGACCTGGGCAGTTCGGGCCGAGCAAGCGGACTTTTTTCTGATCCAGGTATTCCCGGACGCGCATCATATCCTGCACGGGGATGCCTTCCGTGATGCAAACGATGAAGGGAATATCCGCGTCCGCCGCCTCGAACATTGCATCGGAGGCGCCGCGCGCCGGGACGAAGATGACCGAGGTATTGGCGCCGGTGGCCTCGACCGCCGCATGGCAGGAGTCGAACACCGGGACTTTATCGTCCAGCACCCATTCTCCACCTTTGCCGGGTGTCACCCCTGCGACGACCTTGGTACCATAGGCCAGCATTTGATGGGTATGAAAGAGACCTTCGTTACCAGTGATGCCTTGTACCAGCAAGCGGGTGTCTTTATTGACAAGTATACTCATACCGACCTCACGCTTTCGCCGCGGCGACAACTTTTTTAGCTGCATCGACCAGGGTATTGGCTGTGATCATCCTGGCATCTGCCAACAGGCGACGGCCTTCCTCGGCGTTCGTCCCAACCAGCCGGGCAACCATCGGAATCTTCGGTTTAACCTCCGCCAGCGCCGTCAGAATGCCCCTGGCGACCTCATCACAGCGCGTGATACCGCCAAAAACGTTGAAGAGAATGGCTTTTACATTGGGGTCCGATAGGATGATGCGCATGGCGGCCGCCACCTTTTCGGCACCTGCGCCTCCGCCGATATCCAGGAAGTTGGCCGGTTCGCCACCGAACAGCTTGACGATATCCATGGTGGTCATGGCCAGACCCGCCCCGTTGACCATGCAGCCGATCTGACCATCCAGCTTAATGAAGGAGAGACCATATTTGCGAGCTTCGGTCTCAGCCGGAGCTTCCTCATCCACATCACGCATTTCTGCCAGGTCCGCGTGCCGGAAAAGAGCATTATCATCCAACAGCATCTTGCCATCCAGAGCCACCAGGGTCCTCTCCTTGGTGATGACTAAGGGGTTGATCTCGGCCAGGGTGGCATCGCAGTCCTGATACGCCCGCCACAGACCGCGGCAGATATCGCTGAATTGTTTCCAGTGTTCGCGCGGCAGGTCGATCCCCAGGGCCACATCGCGTGCCATGTAATCGCGCGATCCCAGTAGGGGGTCGATATGCACTTTGACGATCTTTTCCGGCGTGGTTCGCGCTACTTCCTCGATCTCCACCCCGCCGGCAGCGGAGGCCATCAGGACCGGGCGGCGGGCCGCACGATCGTTGGTGATGCCGAGATATATTTCATGATCGATGTTGGCAGCTTCATCCACGAGCACCTTGCGTACCGGCAACCCTTTAATCTCCATTCCCAGGATCTGGGTCGCGACCTCCTCGGCTTCCTGGGTGATTTAGCAACCCGGACACCTCCGGCCTTGCCCCTGCCTCCGACCAGAACCTGAGATTTAACCACAACGCGGCCACCCAATTCCTCGGCGATCTGTCTTGCCTCGGTTGCGGTGGCCGCGACGCGCCCCTTCGGGATCGGGATGGCGTATCTGGAAAAAATCTGTTTGGATTGATATTCATGCAGTTTCATGAGGAGTTTCCTTGGATCAGGTCTATTTTCCCAGGAGGATTATATCACCACACCCTGAGCTCCTTTTATTGGCCACCAGCCGTTGGACTTGCTTAATTGGACCGACCCTCGGTGAGCTGGAATGGATGGCCGAGGGATGCGCATCCGACAGGCCCTGAGAGCCGCGATCGTCCGTTCGATCCGGTCATTTGTACCGATCCCATATGCTTATTACCGTGTTTCGAGCTCTGGCTTCGAGCCGACATCCGATTTTATTGTGGGTCAGTCCCGATCAGGGCAGTGAGAAACGCAGGATCCGGTTGTTGGCGCTATCGCTGACCCAGGCGTGCCCCTGGTTATCGACCGCAACGGCTGAGGCCAGCCCAAAGCTGGCCAAGTCCGTCCCATAATCCCCCCAGGTGTGGACAAAGACCCCATCGGTTGTGAACTCCAGGATCCGGTAGCCCTCTGGATCGGTGACAAAGACGTGGTCCTGGCTGTCGATTGCCAGGAAGGGTTTGTTCTCCAGTGATTGACCGTACCAGCCGGTGATATCCCACTGGCGGAGCGGAGAATAGGACGACTCGTCGGCACTGGGGGCGAAGACTTGAATGCGCTGATTCCAAGTGTCTGCGACATAAATATTGCCCTGTGAATCCAGGGCCAGGCCAACCGGTTCATCGAACTGGCCCGGATCCAGGCCGATCTCTCCAAACTGGGTGATGAATTTCCCATCCGCGTCGTAGACCACCACCCGCTTATTGCCGGTATCCGTGATATAAACCCGCCCCTTCGAATCGACCGCGATCCCACGCGGACCCCACAATCCAAACGGATCACTGGTATCGCCATATACCCCGTGTCCCCAGGATGTCACTGGTGTCCCATCCGCGCCGAACTTTTGAATACGGTGGTTCCAGGTATCGGTGACGTAAACCCATTTTCCGTCCGGGGAGACCGCCACACCCCAGGGTTGGTTGAATGTTCCGAGTTTGGCAGTTGTTACAGAGCTGTCGCCATAGCCTCCCCAACTGTTGATCAACTGGCCATCAGCAGAAAAATGCCGGATGAGGTTATCGTTGGTATCTGCGACATACACGCTGCCGTCTGGCGCAATGGCGATGCCGTGAGGATCGTTCATCTGGCCCTGAGCGGGGGATGAAGGCGCAATCACCACATCCGCTTGCAGGCTGATCGCGCCCGCCTTGTATGGATCGGTCTGAGCGGAGATGGTCTGTCCGATCCCATACTGCCACACCTGTCGGGCCACATCCTTCCGAACGAACAGCTCCATCCTGTCGGATGGCTCCCAATTAGAGACGGTCAGTGTGGTTTCGCCGGTTGCCTGTCCGTATAGACTGTAATCACGGTTGAGCCAGATCTGGACCAGCGCACCCCGCATGACTGGATTCGTGAGTGCATTCCGGAGGCGAGGCCAGGTCAGGGCGAAATAATCCTGGTTGGGCCAGACCATGCGGATATAGTTGAACTGGTAATACTGGTCGGCCACGATGGGCTGGATGGCCTGGAAATTATTTTGCGAAACAATGATCACCGGGTCGCTGCGCAGATCGATGGTGGGCTGGTCGAAGGTCACTGCGTTGGTGTAATTGCGTAAATACCATTTGAACGGCCAGGAGACACCCTGGTTGGCCTGGGATACGTCGTAGGCAACCACCAGGTTCGTTCCTCCTGCGGTTGTTCTCGAGATCAAGTTGATTTGCTGCATGATGTCCGTAACCCCGCGCGCCCCGTGGGCGTAAACGAGGTATTCGGTTGCGTCGTCATAATTGATATAGGCTGCCCGAAAGGCCGCGCGGCCGGTCAGGATAGCCAGAAGAGCGAAGATCAGCAGGCCGGTCAGGCGCAGGATGTTAGCAAGCGCGCCTTCCATCAGGACAAATGCCAGGCCGATCGCGCAGCCCACTGCAGCCGCGAAGGGGAAGAGGAAAGCGGCGGTGGCGGATAATTGCGCGGAAGTCTTGCCTTCAAAAGGTGGGTTGGGACCAAGGCCGGCCGCAAGTGCGGCGGCAAGGCTGATCAGGAGGACCAGGACCAGGATGCCTGCCAGGAGGTTGCGCGAGCGCCGGAAGGCTTGCCAGTCAACCCGCTCGATCACCTGGCCGAGCGCCCACCCGGTAAGGAGGATCATCGGCAGGGTAATATGGTAGGTCAGCCAGGGCATTTTCTCACCTGCCAGTGTAAAAGCGAGCAGGCAGCTCAGGGACCACCACAAGAGCAGGGGGAAGGTGTAATTTGCTGATGCGCCCGGGTTTGTCTCCTGGTTCTGACTTGGTTCTGTTTCAGAAACGGACAAGCGAGCTGGGCTCTTGCGGCGTATTCCCAAATAGGCGGCCAGGACGAGTCCCAGCGCCGGGAGAAATTCGTAAATGGGGATCTGGATCAGCAGGTAGTAATACCAGGGCTGGCCGCCGCGGTGGACGCCCTGTTGCGAGAGCCAGTACCCCAGCGATCCAACCAACCCCGTGAAAATGCCCTGCCAGTTTGTGAACACGCTGGTGAAGAAGACGATGAAGATGGCATAGAATACGGCTGCGTTGAGCAACCAAAGCTTCCGGTTCCAAACCAGGCCAATCAGGATGGAGAGGACGATGAGCGGAAGCAGGAATACCGCTACACGGACCGGTCCCTGCGTCATGAGCGCCTGCAGGTTCCAGCCGGGCCAATTGAATGTATAGTCGAGAGGGTTCCAACCCACAAGCGTGACCGGCAGTGCCGACAGTTGCGGCAGGACCAGGGTGCCGAGCAGGATGAGCATATCAAAGGAGCGTTCCCGGCGCAAATTATTCCAGCCGTAGCCGACCAGTGCCAAGCCCGCAGCTGCCAATAGGGCAAAGGCGGCAAGGCCTTCCAGGGTAAGGCTGGCCAAGGGATTCGTGCCAGCACCGCCTGGTGTGCCCGGTGCCTGATTGGGGTTCAGTGGAGCTGCGGTCTGACCTGGATTGAGCGGGGTTTGGGCGTGAGAGATGAGACTCGTCCCACCTGCCAGGCCCAGCGCGAGAAGCCCGATGACCAGGGCGATCACGAACCCATTGTAGAGTGAGCTGTCCTTCCAAGGAGCGCGGGTGATCCGTGCAATCAGGATGATGGACAGGAAGAGCAGGGCCTGTGCAGTGTAGATGAAGGCGGTTTCCTTCGTGATGAAATGCAAGGCGGTTGCCGCGGAAAGCAGAAAAAGATAGCGGGGCTTGCCGGCTTCCAGATAGCGTAGGATGGCATACAGGGTTAAAACACCTGCCAGGCCAGCGTACACATCTTCTCGTGCGTAGCGCCCGTAGTAAAGCATGATCGGTGAGATGAGCATCAACGCGGCAGCCACCAGGGCACCGGCACGGCCGAGATAACGGCGCCATTTCCACACTAAAGCGACGGTCAAGATGCTGGTGATGGCAGCGGGCAGGCGTGCGGTGAATTCGCTGGAGCCGAAGAAGAAATCCGATAAGGCGATGAGGTGGAATTGCAGGGGACCATGCATCATCGGGTTGTGTTGATAACCCTGTCCTTGAGCGAATAACCAGGAAAAGAAAACGTGTAGGCTTTCATCGTGGCTCAATGTCCGGACACCCAGATCGTACAAGCGGCTGACCGCTACCAGAATAAGAATGATACCGAAAAGCAGTGCTTCACCGTTTAGGAAAGGCAGTGATTCGAAAATCGGGCGATCAAACCAGGATTTCTTGTCAGGGGACTCGAGCATTGCTTCACCTGTATTCATAGAATTTCTGGAGGATACTTCAATCCTTCAAAACTGGCAAGCAGGGTGCGTGGAAATGCGTATAACCTTTCGCAGGTCACTCCTGTTCGCTTGCCAGCTGACCACATCCAGCCTGGATGTCGATGCCCCGCCGCAGCCGGATCGTGCAGGGGATTCCAGCTTCGGTCAGGATTTGTTTGAATTTTTCCGCCCTTTCATGTGTCGTCGCCCTACCAGTGTACCCGTGAGTCGGGTTCAGGGGGATGACATTGACATGGCAGAGCAAGCCTTTGAGCTGTCTGACTAGCTGATGCGCTTGTTCGGGAGTATCGTTGACCTCATGAACCAGGGCCCATTCGAAGGTGATTCGCCTGCCAGTCGCTGCGACGTATTCAAGGCTGGCTGCCAGGACCTGCTCCAACGGGTACTTTTTATTGACCGGCAGCATCGAATTCCGCAATGCGTCATTGGCAGCATGCAGCGATATCGCCAGGTTGACCTGGCGTTTTTCGGCGGCAAAACGTCGGATGGCCGGGACCAGGCCAACGGTCGAGATCGTGAAGCGCCGTGCTCCGAAATTGAAACCCTGGGGGTCGTTCAAACGGTCTATTGCAGACAAGGTGTTCTGATAGTTATGAAAGGGTTCACCCATGCCCATCAGGACGATGTTCGTGACCGCTTCACCCTGATGATGCAACTGCCTGGCATAGAAGAGCACCTGGGCAACGATTTCTCCACTGGTCAGATGGCGGCGAAAACCCATCTGGCCGGTAGCGCAAAATACACAGCCCATAGCACAGCCGACCTGGGTCGAGATGCATAATGTCTGACGTTTGTCGTAACGCATTAGAACAGCTTCGACAGCCTGTCCATCGTGTGCTTGTAGAAGGGATTTAATGGTTTGATGGTCTTTCGAGGAAAGAACCTTGATGGGGGAAAGGGCCTCAAAGGTAAAATGGTCGGCTAATTTTCGGCGGAGGAGCACCGGCAGATTGGTAAATTGATCGGGCGTGTTCCAGAATTCTCGATAAAGCCCCTGCCA
>Ga0116137_1001815_pt1 | contig 13452 bp, 10 predicted proteins | sample June2015DPH_20_1_3_FD_88973 | JGI IMG/M metagenome (GOLD analysis project Ga0116137, IMG submission 88973) | Peatland microbial communities from SPRUCE experiment site at the Marcell Experimental Forest, Minnesota, USA - June2015DPH_20_100 | ecosystem: Environmental > Terrestrial > Soil >...
CTTACGGCAGTTGGTGGGCACTATGGTTCTTAGCGGGGGCGGCAGCGGACTTCGTTTTCGGCTACCGCATCTACCAGATCGCCCAAAGCCAGCCTCCGACGTGACGCGTAAGCGGGTCTGAACTGAAGGTCATGACCTCCGAGCGCGTGGAGTCGATGACCGCGAGCGGGCAAGCGACAGTGACGCGATGGACGGCGATCGGCCCGGCAGCCGTACCAGCCAGGCAGAGGCGGCGTGATCGGACGTGACCGGAACCAATCAGCGGCAGCTTGAGATCGACGGGATCTCGAAGCGCTACGGTGACACCGTCGCCGTTGAGGAGCTGAGCTTCGATGTCCGAGCCGGGGAGCTGTTCGGCTTCGTCGGCCGCAACGGTGCGGGCAAGACGACGACGATGCGGATCGTCCTGGGGGTCCTCGCGGCGGACCGCGGCGAGGTTCGCTGGTCGGGGCGGCCGCTCGACTTCAAGACCCGGCGCAGGATCGGCTACATGCCCGAGGAGCGCGGCCTCTACCCGAAGATGCGCATCGCGGAGCAGCTCACGTACTTGGGCGAACTCCACGGCATGGCCGGACGAGACGCGGCGGCAGCCGCGCTCCAATGGCTGGAACGGTTCGACCTGGCCGAACGGCGCAACGCTGAGCTCCAGACGCTGAGCCTGGGCAATCAGCAGCGGATACAGCTCGCCGCGGCACTCGTCTTCTCACCCGAGGTGCTCGTCCTCGACGAGCCGTTCGCGGGCCTCGATCCTGTCGCGGTCGACGTATTGACCGAGGTGCTTCGCGAGCGCGCCAAGGCGGGCGTCGCGGTCATCTTCTCCAGCCATGAGCTGGAACTGGTCGAGCGGATCTGCGACCGAGTCGGCATCATCGACCACGGTCACCTGGTCGCGATCGGTTCGGTGGAGGACCTCCGGCGCGGCGGGCCTGATCGGCTGTGGGTAGACGCCCCGGCCGCCGGCGAAGACTGGCTGCGGAACGTGCCCGGCGCGACGGTCGTGCAGGCGGATGGCTCCCGCCTTCTCGTCGAGCTTGCCCCAGGTGGCAACGACCAAGCTGTTCTCCAGGCCGCCCTCCGCACCGGCCCGGTCCGCGAGTTCCGGCTCGCCGAGCAAAGCCTCGGCGAACTCTTCCGCAGCTACATCGAAGAGAACCAGCAATGACCGCAGCCTCGCCGGCTGGCAACTCGCCTCGTCCGCTTCCCGCGGTCGTCCTGGTCGCCCGGCGGGAGATCCTGGTCCGCCTCCGCTCGCGCACGTTCGCAGCCTTCACCTTCGTGATGGTCGTCCTCGTCGGGATCGGCATCGTCGCGGCGTCGCTCCTCAACGGACCGGCCGCTCCGGCGCCGGCCCCGGCCGTGCGCGTCGGCTTCAGTGGCGGATCGCAGGCACTCGAGCAATCGTTCGAGTCGACGGCCGCCCTCGTCGGCGTCGACGTCAGCGTCAGCGATATCAGCGACGAGGCCGCCGGCCGGGCGCAGCTGACGGCGGGCAAGCTCGACATGCTCGTCACCGGCTCGGCGACGGCGCCTGCGGCAGCGGTGACGGATGCCGTTCCCGCGATGGCGGTGATCGCCCTCGACGCCGCGACGCAGACCGCCCGTCTGAGCGCGGCGGGGCTCCCGCCGTCCGCCGTTACCTCGGTGATGAACGGCGTCCCGCTCGAGCACGTTAAGCTGCCGGAGCCCTCCTCCCCGTCCGAGTCCACGACGAACGTGCTCGCCGCGCTCGGCGTGTGCATCGTCCTCTACATCACCCTCGGCGCCTACGGCCAGTTCGTGGCCCAGGGCGTGGTCGAGGAGAAAGCGACGCGGATGATGGAGATCCTGCTCGCATCCGTCCGGCCGAGCGAACTGCTGGCGGGCAAGGTGCTCGGGATCGGGTTCGTGGCCATGCTGCAACTCGCGATCGTCGGCTCTGCGGCGCTGATCACGGTCGAGCTGACCAGGGGCACGTCCATCCCGGCCCTCGGCCTCGGCTACGTCGTGGCCTACCTTGCCTGGTTCGTGCTCGGCTACCTGATGTACGCCATGGCCCTCGCCGCGGTCGCCGTGCTCGTGTCGCGCCCGGAGGAGGTCGCATACGCGACGGCTCCGGTCACGGTCGGGCTCGTCTTCTCGTACCTGCTCATGTTCGTCGCCCTCGGCGATCCCACGAACCCGTTAATCGTGGTTCTCTCGATGGTACCGCCGTGCTCACCAATCCTGATGACGCTACGGATCGCATACGGCGTCGCTCCCCTCTGGCAGGTTTTCGTGGCGATGGTGCTGACCGTCGCTGCCATCGTCGGCCTCACCTGGGTCGCCGGCCGCACGTACGCGAACTCGGCACTGCGGATGGGGACGCGCGTGCGATTCCTAGATGCCCTCTCCGGAAGGCGCTCGACCTGACGCCGCATGGCGGGGCTACCGACACCAGCTGCCCCCGCACGTCACCATCGGTGAGGCAAGGCCGGACCTCGCAGTAGTTGTGTCATCGGCTTGGCAGCGGTCGTATGCCTCGCTTCTCTGTTCGCCACGGCCGTGGATGGCGCCGCAGGCCCGGGGGCGCGCATCGACAAACTGGCGGCAGCGATCGCGCTTGAGTGCGACCGGCTCGGTCGGGCGCGGCAGCACATAAGTTCCTGGTCTTCGTCGAGACTGATCCCCGGCTCGAACAAGCTCGAGCTAATCGCCTGAGCGACTCCAAATCACGCATTGCGTCAGCCCATCAGCCACTCGTCTCTAGGCACCCGTCCGCAGAGCCACCGCGACCCAACTCGGCACCACGATTCGGCACGTGGGAATCGCGGGCTCAAATCCTCTCGCCCCGACCAGTACAAACGTTCTAATGACGACGCCCTTTCCCCTCCGGGCCCCGCGCTCGGGGCCCCCTCTTCCCCCTGGCATCGGGGACGCATTTGCAGCTGCCGCCCGAAATCGATCCTGAACCGACCGACCTGAACGTCGCGATTCGGCCTATCGCCCAGTCGGTGACGGCCGCCGTCACAGTTGTCACAGACGCTGTTGTGGCGGGCCGCTGCATCACCTTGGCCCCCGTGCGAGCGAAACAGCTTGTCGAATGGTCCGACGAACTTGGTGCCCCGGTCGCGGATGAGGGACCGGCTGGTGGTGGGGCGATCATCGAACTCGCGCTGGCCCCCGTTCCAGGATTCACGGCGGCACTTGCGTCTACTATACGTATCTGTATACTGTGCCCGTGATGGCGACTCCGAACGGTGGGAGCTAGGATGCTCAGGTGCCCAACAAGACGATCTACGTGTCCGATGGCGATCTCCCTCTCTATCAGCGCGCTCAGGAACTCGCGGGAGGGAACCTCTCGTCGGCCATCACTAAGGCGCTGCGGCGCTACGTGGCTGTCGAGGAAGGGCGCCGCGAGCGCTTCAAGGAGATCACCGTTCGCGTGGGACCCGGCGGCCGGCAGCAGCGCTTTATGGGCGTCCGCGTGGGCCAGTGGGCCAACTCGTCGTGGAGCCAGGTCTACCGCGTCTACGCGACTCGAACCGGCAAGTTCGCGCTTCACACCGAGAAGTCCCCGGAGTGGGCGAGCCGTGACGAGAAGGGAAACCCCGCCGGCTGGCGCGGCTGGATCGGCCTGGGCAATCTCACTTACACGTTCAGTTCGGGTGAGTCGACGCTCGAGGTATTCGATTCGCTCGAGCAGATGCGCGACAAGATCCCGCCCCAGCTCTACGAGATCGTTGCCAGATCGTCCGAGACGCCCTCGGTCGAAGACCTCGACATCTAGGTCGCGCGCCGGGCCCGATCACAGCATCTGAAGTTCGGGGCGGCGCACTGACGCGTCCGCGCCGGCCGACCCTCCCCGCTCCCGGCTGACCCACTGCCGGTCGATCGATAGACCCCCAACAACATCGGGCAGCCCTGCACGGGCTGCCTCCGGCTCTGCCGTGCCCTGGAACCTGCCAGAGGAGGAAGCGACACATGACGACCAACCACTCCGCCGCTGCGATCCAAGTAACCGGGTTGCGCAAGTCCTACGGTCAGCAGGTCGTGCTGGACGGCATCGACTTTGACGTCGCTCAGGGCACCGTCTTCTCGCTGCTCGGCCCCAACGGGGCCGGGAAGACGACCACGGTCCAGATCCTCTCGACACTCATTCCCGCCGACGATGGCCAGGTCCAGGTTGGCGGGCACGACTTGAGCCGCGAGCCGGACGCAGTCCGCGCTGCCATCGGCGTCACGGGCCAGTTCTCGGCCGTGGACAGGTTCCTCACCGGCGAAGAGAACCTGATCCTGATGGCGGATCTGCGGCACATGGGCAAGCGCGAAGGCCGCAGGCGCGCCGCCGAGCTGCTCGATCAATTCGACTTGGCCGATGCCGCTCGCAAGCCCGTCGCCTTGTATTCGGGCGGAATGCAGCGGCGCCTCGACCTGGCCATGACCCTCGTCGGCGATCCGCGGATCATCTTTCTCGACGAGCCGACAGCCGGCCTTGACCCGCGCAGCCGCCGGACGATGTGGCAGATCGTCCGCAGCCTGGTCGCGAGCGGGGTCACGATCTTTCTCACGACCCAGTACCTCGAAGAGGCCGACGAACTGGCAGACCGGATCGCCGTCCTCGACCACGGCAAGCTGGTGGCCCAGGGCACGGCGGCGGAGCTGAAGCGGCTCGTGCCGGGCGGCCACATCAGCCTCCAGTTCGCTGACCCCACGGTCTTCGCGCGGGCAGCTCAAATCCTGGCGCCGACTTCGCGAGACGACGATGCTCTCACCCTTCAACTCCCCGGCGGCGGCGACGTCAAGTCGCTGAGACTCGTGCTCGACCGCATGGATCAGGCCGGCATCGAGGTGGACGGGCTGACGGTGCACACGCCGGACCTTGACGACGTGTTCCTTGCCCTCACCGGGCAACCCGAAGCGCGGCCGGAACCGCAGCCCGAGACACAGGAGGCGATTGCCCGATGAACGCCATTGCATACACCGTGAGCGACTCGGCCACAATGCTGCGCCGGCAGCTGCGCCACATGCTGCGCTACCCGTCCTTGACCTTCATCGTGGTCGGGATGCCCATCGTCTTCCTTCTGCTGTTCGTCTTCGTCCTCGGGGGGACCATGGGCTCGGGCCTGGGCCCATCCGGCGCAGTCGGCGCATCCGGCGCTGGCGGTGGCCGGTCCGCCTACCTCGAGTACGTGGTTCCCGGAATCCTGGTGATGACTATCGCGGCCGTCGTCCAGGGAACGGCGATCTCCGTCGCCATGGACATGACGGGCGGCATCGTGGCGCGCTTCCGGACCATGTCCATCTCCCGCGCTTCCGTGCTGACGGGCCACGTGCTTGGCAGCATGGTCCAGGCCGTGCTGGCCATCGCCATCGTTCTCGCCGTGGCGGTGCTCATCGGCTTCCGGCCGAGCGCCGGTCCCATGGAGTGGCTCGGCGTGATCGGCCTGCTGGCGATAGCCTCGTTCGCGCTGATCTGGCTGTGTGTGGCGCTCGGCATGGTGACCGACAGTGTCGAGACCGCCAGCAACATACCGATGCCACTGATCCTCCTGCCGTTCCTTGGCAGCGCCGTCGTGCCCACGGATTCGATGCCGGGACCGCTACGCCTCTTCGCCGAGTACCAGCCGTTCACGCCCATAATCGAGACGCTGCGCGGCCTGCTTACCGGCACATCCTTCGGCAACGACGGGATCCTGGCCGTGGCGTGGTGCGCGGTCATCGCAGCGGCTTCGCACGTCTGGGCTATGAGGCTGTATGAGCGGCATTCGGTGCACTGATGTCCGTGCGGTCCGCGGGTCGAGGCCGGTGTCAGCCCGTCGCACGCCAGTCCTCAACCGGCGAGTCGCTCCGAACCTTCACTCGTATAGTGTCGGCCTGACTCCTCTCGCCCTGACCAGTCCCATCACTTGTTGCATCTGCAACCTTCCTTCTCGCGCGGATACGAGCCCGAGCAGCCACGCGTTCTCGTTCGGCTGGGGATGAACGGCGACGATCTCGGGTCCGTCGACGTCGAAACGCTCGAACATCTCCCGGATGGCTTCTTCGCGAAGCCGATCGGGAACCGCCGGGTTCCGCCAGAGGGTGGCGAAGTCCGACAGCTGCTTGTGGGCGCGTCCCAGACGTAGCTCGTCCGGCTTGTCGGGTGCGCTCGACGTGGGGCGCTCCAGTACGCGCCACGCCCGACTGAACGTCTCGATGGTGATCTCACCGGCGTTAAGCTGACGCTGGAGCGACGATCGCCCGCGCAAGTTCAGGCCCGGTTCACGCGTCTGTCTCGACCTGCCTCAGAGAGCAGTCCCTATCGCGACGTCGTGGCGGGGCTCTGGCGACTGCCGAACCCGACGGCGTGGGACCGCGATCGGGCTGCTGGGCGGCCAGGTGGACTTGGGGCCGAGATAACAAGCCAACCGTCGAGGTCGTCAGCAACCGCGCTCTGGCGCTCGGTGCCTAGGGCATGGGCGGCGCTATGTTAGGCTCAGAAACCGTCGGGCAGCCCCGCGGCCAGCGGCCGACGCCGCCGTCAAGGCGACCGACGGGAGAGGAGCGATCCCTCCGAGTGAGAGAAGGGAACGATCCATGCTGCGGCTTCCGGCCTGGCTCTACATCCTGATCGGGCTAGTTCTCATCGCGATCGGCCTCGCTGGCGGCAGACTGCCCGTGGCCGTGATCGGCGTCGTCGCCATCATTGCGGGTGTCGTGAGGGTCGTCTGGTCGCGAGGGTGACGCTGGCCTCCGTCCGAAGGTCGCGGAGACCGCCTTCCCGATCCATGATGCGGAAGTGGCTCCCCTGATCTAAAAGACCTCCTTCCGGGTGGGGCTCGGGCTCGCCACGATCTAGTGGGGAATCGCTGATCGGAGGAAGGCATCCTTTCGGTGTACCGAGAGGAGTCAGCCCGACACTTTACGGGTGAAGGTGCGTCGCGCGGTGGAGCCGAAATCGGGGCGGCAGGCCTCAGCCTGACGGGTCCGTCGGTTCATCCTGTGGTCCGGCTGCCCTTGTGCGGGGCAAGGAAGTTGGCGCTCGCGCATACTCGCGCCCTCGTACTGGGTCGGCGTCCCCGCCATCAGGCTTCGAGGCACGCCGCCTGAAGGAGATGGCATGCCGAAGATCGTGGTTACTGCGGCCGTCAAGGATGTCGAGGCCTGGCTGAAGTTCAAGCCGGAGATGATCGCCCAGTTGTCCGCCGTCGCGTCGGACGGGACCAGTTACGTCGCGATGGATGGCAGCAACCAAGTCGCCAGCACTTGGGACGTCCCCGACATGGAGGCCTTCCAAGCAGCCCAGACCGCGGCTTCGCCCGAGATGGCGGCGGCGATGGAGCGGTACGGGATGATCCCGCCGATGACGATCTACGTCAAGAAGTAGCCGGACCCCAGAAGAGTCTGACGCCGCGATGCCGCGAGGCTCTCGCGGCGCCCTTTCGTGTGCTCATGATGAGGTGACAACGATGCTTGCCAATTCGTTGGCTGTCACGACTCTGGTCGTGACAGACGTCGACCGGGCCAAAGGTTCTACGCGGAACAGCTTGGCCTGGCGCTCCTCGAGGAGACCCCGTTTGGCTGTCGGTTCGGCGCCGGCAAGGGGTCACAACTGACGGTCCGACGTGGACAGCCCCCTGCCAGTGGTCCAACGGTCGCGCACTTCGAGGTCGATGACATCGAGGCCGTGGTCCGTGATCTGACCTCGCGGGGGGTCACTTTCGAGGAGTACGAGACGCCAAAGACCGTCAACCTTCATCGCCCAGGTCGGTCCGGCTCGCGGTGCCCGGTTCAAGGACCCTGCCGGCAATGTGGTCCGGGTGCGCGAGGGGCCGGTACCCACCGCCGCGTAGGGTCCCAGCGCCGGTCGCCGCTCATCCTCAACCGTCCAGAGACGCCTGGCAGTCGGGCCGGGCGCCGCTCAAGCTGGATCGCCGCCCACGCAGAAAGTGATGGGAGAGGTCCGGGGGAGAGGAGTTGGACCCCGACCGAACCTGCCCGGTTCTTCGTGCGAGGTTGACGGCACTGACTCGACACCATCACACGATCGTGACGTTGCCATGATCCCACAAGACTGTCGGCTGCCTGCCACTCCCGCCGCGCCTCCAGCGCCTCAGCCGGGCCAAGTTTAGGCCGACGTCATGCCGGATCTCAGGAGGTCGGCTCGTCCTTCTTGGACGTCTTGAGAGAGGCTTCGTCGGCCACCTCCGGCGAGGCCAAATGCGGCGCCGCTGGCTCGACCGCGGCCGGATCGGTCGCGGCAGCAGTCTCAGTCGTGGCCTGGAGCTGCCGCGCTCGACCGAAACCCACGACGATGCGCCGCTCCCACGCGGCCCAGGCGACGAACGCGGCCACGAGCAGGACGAATACCGAGAGCGCGATCGCCGAGGGGGAGATCAGGCCGACCGAGTTCGACTCCTGCAGGTTGACCGAGAACTGGAAGCCGTAGAACCAGGTCGGCAGGATCGCGTCGTAGATGCCCAGGATCGCATTCGGCAGCGGCAGGGCGGAGAGGTCCGGATACAGAGCCATGAAGGTCGACACGGCGACGATGCACGCGCCCAGAACGAATCGCCGCGGGTTGCGGGCGAGGACGCATACGATCGCCAGGAAGATGCCGAGCGACAGCATGACGATCGCCATCAGGTCCGGCGGCAGGGCGACGTGGAACAGCGAGGCGTTCGATGCGTTCCGGCCCAGCCAGACCAGCAGCAACCCGGCGATGCCCACCGGAACGAGCAGCTGGACGATCCAGTACCGGTCTTCCAGGCCGGCGCTCTGGCGCCGCTCGAGCCGCCACAGCACCAGCGCCAGGACGACGAGCGCCACCACGAGCACGACGCCGATCAGGAACATCCGGATCGCGATGTTGACGTCGCCGGTCCCGTTGCCGCAGATCGAGTTGCCGAAGTAGTCGCCTGTGTTTACCCGCGCCAGGGTGCAGAGCGGGTCCTTGAGCAGCCACAGCGCAGCCGGCAGCAGCAGCGCGGACACGGCGCCGACGCGGGCGAGCAGCCACGTCCGGCGTGACGGCCCGTGCCACAGCTCCGCCAGGAAGTAGGCCAGGGCTAACAGGAAGAACGGCAGCGCGGTGTAGAAGTGGTACTGGAACGAGGCCCGGTCGATGCGCGACCACGACAACCATTGCCAGAAGAAGGCGATGACGACCAGTGCCAGGCCCAGGCTCCGCCGCTTGAAGGCCTGCCAGCAGACGAAGCCCATGCCTGTTATCGCCAGCCACCACAGCGCCGGGTTGCCGCCGTCGTGGATCCACGACCCCAGGTCCGGACCGTAGCTGATGCTCTCGAACCAGACCGGCTTTAGGTCCATCGGCCAGGCCCACCAAGGTGACGACGCCGCATGCGGCTGCCGCAGGTCGTTGTGGTAGTTGTACATGTCGATGGTCAGCTGGATGAGCGGCTTGCCCGTGTGCCCGTTAGGCCAGCCATCGCCGTGGATGCAGTTGCCATAGGTGGGCGAGCTGGGGTCAGTGTCCGGGTCGGGACAGTACATGACCGGCAGGCCGCCTCGATAGCTCGTGGTTGACGCGGTGGTCTGGAGCTGCCACGGCATGGACCACGGTACGTAGAGCATCACGTAGACCACGATCGGCAGGATCAGCACGCAGGCGGCCATCCAGGCGGCCGGAATGCCGAAGCCGGTGCCAAGCCGCAGCCAACCGGTCGGGGCCGGCGAAGGCGGGCCGGCGTAGGTCGAGAAGTCGGTCGGGCCGGGCGGCGGGGCGAGGGGCCCGAATCCGAGCCGGCCGCCATATACGAACCCGCCGGCCGCGACGGCGCCCAACGCCAGCCCGGCGGCTCCGACCTCGAGGACGAGCCCGCTGCCAAGGACCAGTCCGCTGGCCAGGGCCAGGACGCCGAGCACCAGCGGCGCGCCGATGGCGAACCACATCTCCTCGCGCGTCCAGGCGATCGGGTGGTAGGCGTTCGCGGCAGCCGCGAGCGCCGTGATCGTCAGCATGATCACGAAGAACGTGTAGTTCGGGGCGCCGTTCTGGATGGTCATGGGCGACTGCAGCAGCCCGGCCAGCAGGAGGCCCGCGGCGACGACTGCGGACACGACGGTGATCAACACCTTGTCGGGCGTGGTCCGCGTCTGGTAGGCGCAGATGAACCCGCCGATGACCACGGCTACCGCCAGGCCGATGAGCAACACCACAACCGGCGGGTTGCCGGTGCCAGGTTGGGTGGTCATCTCGGCGATCGCCATCCAACCGAAGATGCCCGTCCCGACCGCCAGCCCGAGAATCGTGATCAGGCGGCCCAGCGCCGATCGGATGAGGATCAGGATGCCGATGCTGGCCATGGCGTAGAGCCCCACCCACTTCGAGGCCAGCGCCAGGCCCAGCACCACCCCCATGATGGGCATCAGCAGCCAGAAGGCAGCCCGGTGCTTCCAGACGTTGAGCCAGAGGACCGCGAAGATCAGATACGCGAGTAACAGGAAGCCGCCGACGTAGGTGTCGTTCATGGCGATGCGCGATTGGACGAAGAGCATCCCGTCGGTCAGCGAGAAGAGGGCGACCAGCAAGCCGATCGAGCGACGGCGGAACAGAAGCCTGGTCAGCAGGTACAGGCAGGCGGCCATGAGCGCACCGAACAGGACGCCGACGATGCGCCACGAGAAGGCGAACCCGCCGACGTCGACGGAGGCCATCGAGCCGTCGGGCGCGAGCGCCAGCATCTGCTCGCGGTCCGTGTCCGGCAGCTGGGGCGTAGAGTCGAGTCCGATCGCGGCCGGCCGGAAGGGCAGCTGGGCGTCCGAGAAGACGGCGTTGCCGTTTGTCTCGATAGCGTAAACGGTCCAGTTCTTGCCATCGGGCGTGAGGCCCAGGGCCTGGGCAACCCGGGTCGCGCTGTCGAAGACCACCTGGGTGACGGGTCCGGGCATCGTCGCCAGCGGCTGGCTCGGGTCCTTCGTCACCGACCCGGCGGAGCCGGTGTTGTCCATTGTGATCAGCACGATCGAATCGCCGGCTGCGACGTAGGAATCCTGGCTGTAGTTGACTGTGCCGTCGGTATTCCGGTTGACGGCGATCGAGGTCGCCGGGCTATCCGTCTGGATTTCCGGCGTGAGGACCAGCCGGCGGGCGTCCAGAAGCCCGATCCCATCCTTGTAGGCGACCATGACCTGCGGGTTCGACTGCTCGAGCGTGACGTCGAGCAGCGCCCCGGCGGCGATCAGGTTCTGCACGGCGGTCACCTGATCCGTGCTGAGGGGGCCCAGATTGAGGGTCTGCGACAGGCCCGCCGTGGCGGGCGTCTCCAGGGCGGCCTGGACTGCGGCCGCGTCGAGACCGAGGGCCGAGGCCAGCGCCTGAGCCTCGGCCGAGATCGACGGCGTCGAGGACGAGCTCGGCGTCTCGACCAGGACCGGCGGGCCGGTGCCGAGGTCGGCGAAGTCGGCCGCCCCGGGGACGTTGGCGCGGGCCACGACCGAGCTGTTCTTGCTGAGGTCGACGGAGACGACGTCTCCGGCCGCATCGGCTGCCAGGATGAAGGGCGGCGTGCCCGAGTAGATGTGCGTGATCGCGATGCCCGTGTCGGCGGCCAGCTCGACGGGCGGCTTGACGGACGCGGCGAGACCGTTCTGGACGTCGTCGAGCGAGTTGGTGTCGATGACGTAGATGTGTCCGTTGGTAGATCCCACGTAGACCGGGCCGGTCGGCCCGACCGCCGAGAAGGCATCCGCGCCTGGGATGGCGTACGTCTGTACCCAGGCCCGCGTCTGCAGGTCGTAGACGCGGACATCCGAGCCCGTGGCCAGGAAGAGGCGGTCGCCGTACCGTCCGCCGGAGCTCGCGTCGGGGTTGTTGGGGTCGGCGATCGGCGAGGTCAGGGTCTGCGGCTGGACGAGGACCGCCTTGACGGCGACGTTGAGGTCGGCCGTGGCAGTGACCTTGTCGTCGGAGAAGAGGGTGATCCCACCCGCGATGGCGTACTTGGCCAGCATCGGGTGAGTCCACTCGTAGATGCCGTGGGGGATGTTGTAGCGCCAGTCCTGGAGGAACTCGGTTGCGCTGCGGGCGTGGTAGACCTCGTCGAAGTACATCTGCGGCGGCTCGTCCAGGCGCCACACACGCATCGAGAGCACAGCGATGACCAGCGCCACGACTATCCAGACGTCCAGCTTGTCGATGCGGCCACGCGGCTCGGAGTCGAGCGCGGCCGATCGGTCGGGGAGCCGCGCCGGGCGCCCCAGGCGGTGCCACAACCGCATGACCCACAGAGGAACGTAGAGAGGCCGCGTCGAGGGGTCCTCGGCCTCGGCCTCGGCCCAATCGGGCTCACCCGTCGTGACTTTAGCGGTGACTTCATCCTTGGCTTCTTGTTTGGCTTCGGAGTCCTCCGCACGGCGCCTGCGCTCCTTGAAGACCTCGAAGACGCCGCGGCCCAGCAGCGCCAGGCCGACGGCAGCCAGCCAGAAGCCGACGCCTAGCATCGGCGGCCACGGCACGAGCCGCTGCTGGGCCAGGTCCGCCACACGCAGCGCGTAGCCAAGGACGGCCACGCCGAACAGCCCTAGGTAGGTGACGGGGTGATCGATCGAGACCGGCTTCTTCGATGCGAACGGGAGAGTCACAAGCAGAAGGCAGGCGATCGCGGCCAGAAACATGAGGAAGACCCGGCCGTCGGAGATGCCTATGTCGCTCCGAACAGACAGCTCGCCCGGGCCGCCGCCGACCTGCCACCACTGCAGCAGCGAGGAACCAACCAGGACGATGGCGCCGATCGCGACGATCCAGCGCCCTCTGGTTGCCGACGAGGGCATATTCGGTCCCGTTACGACTCGTAGGCTTCGGGACGGAGGTCGCCCACGTTGGCTTCCGACGCTGTGGATTGCGGTGACCACGCCGGGTACGACGTGGATGGCGACGGAGAAGCGGTGGCGAGCGATGGGGACGGCGTCGCGAGTGACGGCGAGGATGAGGGCGTGACTGACGATAGCGGGCCGCTGCCCGGGCGCTGCCCGAGCCAGAGCGACCCCGAGACGGCGACCATGGCCAGAACCGCCACGCCTGCCACCGTGAGGGCCAGTCGAAGTCTCGTCCGCCCCTCCGGTCGCCCGCCGGGTGGCTGGGAGGTCAGCAAGGTTTGAAGCGGAGGTGCGGGGCGCACCGTTCGATCGAGTTCGGCGGCGCGCGCCTTCATCCCGTTGCGAAGGGCTCGCTCGAAGTTGTCTGCGCTCATCGGTCGAGTACCTCCGGTCGCTTGCGTAGGACAGCCACCCCTCGAGAAACGTTGGTGCGGACTCCGGCCGGCGAGAGCCCCATGATTCGGCCGATCTGGTCGTCACGGAGGTCAAAGAGGAACCGCAGCACGATCGCCTCATGCTGCCGCGGCGACAGCCATTCGCGGAGCTGGTCGAACCAGACGGCGGCCTCGAGGCGACCGGAAGAGTCGGAGGAGACGGGCAGATCGGCAGCCCTTGAGAGTGAGAGCCAGGATAGGGCCGGGCGCTTGTTGCGGTCGATCACGATCCGGCGAGCTATCA
>Ga0116137_1001818_pt1 | contig 13431 bp, 20 predicted proteins | sample June2015DPH_20_1_3_FD_88973 | JGI IMG/M metagenome (GOLD analysis project Ga0116137, IMG submission 88973) | Peatland microbial communities from SPRUCE experiment site at the Marcell Experimental Forest, Minnesota, USA - June2015DPH_20_100 | ecosystem: Environmental > Terrestrial > Soil >...
CCCCAAAGGGAGAGTCGGATCGCGCGCGCACTCACGTACACGCCGACGTGGGTGCCATTCCCACCGGCCATCCCACTGGCCAAGGCGTCATCGTAGGGATCTTCGACGGCGCTCACGCCCTTACCACCCATCCCGACTTCGGTACGCGTGTGGTTCAAGGCGACGTTGGAACCTACAATCCGCAAGGGCACCCCACCATGACTGCAGGAATGATTGCTGGCGACGGTTCGCAATCCTTGGTACAGGGATCATCCGTAGCAAATCAGTGGCGCGGCCTCGCACCCGCCTCTCAAGTCCGTTCCTACAACTATGCGATTCCCACGGCCGACTATGTCACTAATTACTTGAACGACGTGACCAGAGCGGTGCAGACCGACTCCGTCGTGATCATGAACAATTCCTGGGGGGATTACGGTTGTTCGCCTTATCCTTATGGCTCGTATGCCGGTCGTGCGCCCTTTCTCGATGGCGTCATTACCGGCTCTCTTGGCAGGCCCGTTCCGATCGTCTTCTCGGGCGGAAACGAGAGGGCTGGATACCCCGGCCCCAACAACACCACTCTGACAAACTGCATTACCAACACCACCGCGCCCTTTGCCAACTACACCACGCTTAATCATCCCAAGAGCGCCAAGAACATCATCGCCGTCGGCGCCATCGATTCCTTCAACAACGCCATGAGCGATTACAGCAGTTGGGGACCGACCCTCGACGGGCGAATCAAACCCGACGTCGTCGCCTCCGGCCAGAACAACGGAACAATGAACAACGGCGTCAGCCAAATCACCAATCCTTTCGGCACTCCTTATTATGGAAGCCCCAACCAGCAGGCTTACCGCATTCCGTATCAGTTGAACAACCCTTATGTATACGGGTGGTTTTCGGAAACTTCCTGCGCCGCCTCCATTGTCTCCGGTGGCATCGCCCTCATGCTGGACGACTGGAGTCGCCACTTCCCGTCACTGGGCCCTCCCCTTCCCTCCACGCTGCGCGCTTTGCTGGTGCACAATGCGGCCGATCTCAACGACCCCACAACCACCTGGTACAGGCCGGGCCCTGACTACGCCTCAGGCTATGGCCTCGTACAGATCAACGAAACGCTGCAATCCTTGGAGCGCGGCGATGCCTTCCAGGGATCGGTAGACAATCAGACCACGGTGTCCTGCCCTGTCAATGTTCCAGCTGGCACCGCTCAGTTTAAGGTGACACTCGCCTGGGACGATCCCCCCGCCATTGAGAATGCCAACCCCGCTCTCATCAACGATCTCGACCTCGTCGTTACCGACTCAGCCGGAACTCGCCAGTTTCCCTGGACTCTGGACCCGGCGAACCCCACGGCCAACGCCGTTCGCACCAAGGAGGACCACCTCAATAACTTGGAACAAGTCCAGGTGGATGCCCCGTTCGCTGGTGCGTGGTCTGTGATTGTTCGCGGCACGAACGTGCCTCAGAGCCCGCAAAAGTTCTCCCTGGTCAGCGCAAACGGTCTGAAGTGTCCGAGTCCCCCGAACCCGCCCACGAACCTGAAGGTTGTTGTGCATTGACGGCCCTGAGCAAGAGTCTTCCATCGCTCGGACAAACTCATGCAAAGAAGTCGTTTATGTCGAAGGGCAGGGGCGTATCCCGTTCGAACTCGAAGATATCGTTGACATCAGGCTTCCTTAATTTGCCAAGCGTCCCAAAAACATATGAATCTTGCGCGGCGCGCTTTCTGCTTCTTCGCCCAGGAAGATCAGTCAGTTGCAGCCGCAGGCAGGGTTTTCTGGCCGGTGGACTAGCTGGACGCTCTCGCTTGTAAGGCCGCCGATGCTTGTCGGGTTATGAGCCCGACGAGCTACCAGGCTGCTCCACCCCGCGCCTTAGATACTACGCGACTTGCCGTTCTTCCGCAACCGCACTCACCTCAGGTGCCCGATAAGTGCCCAGAATTCGGGCACGCTGATGCTCAAACTGCTCCATGTGCTCATCCAAGACGTGCGCGTAAATGTTCAGAGTTGTTGAAATACTTGCGTGCCCCAGAATCTTGGACACCACTGCAACTGGCACGCCAGCCTGAAGCTGCCGCGTTGCGAACGTGTGGCGAAACATGTGCAAATGACCGTTCGTGACTCTCAGCTTCCCGCGTAGGTGTCTTTTCAACACAAGGTCAGAGTTCCAGGGCGTGCCGTTCTTGGTGGTGAAGACGAAGCCCTCAGCCCGGTTTCCAATGTGCCCTTTGAGTGCATGCACAATCTGAAATGGGATGGGGATTTCCCTAATTGCGTTCTTCGTCTTCGGAGACTGAACCTTGCCGCGCCATACGGCTTGACGGACGCGAAGCAGTTTTCTGTTTGTGTCAACGTCACAAACTCGAAGCCCACACAGTTCTCCTGCCCGCATCCCGGTTTCAACGGCCAGCCAGTAGAACAGCCTCACCGCTCCCGTTGACCTGCTGAGGATGCTTTCCACTTCAGCATCCGAATAGGCGCGAACTTCGGTTTCCGACCTTCCGATCTTCTTGGCCGACTCCCAGATGTTCTCCCGCACGTTCCCCCATGCCCGGCCTTGCTTCAGGATGAGTTTCAACGTGCCGAAGATGTTCTTCTTGGTCTTGCGACTGACAGTCAACTTCGATAGGAACGTGTCAATGTCCCGTGTGTTGATTTCCCGAACCTGCCGCTTGCCGAAAAAGGGAAGCAAATGATTCGTGAGATGCCCGCGCATATTCAAAACCGTGGAAGGCTTCATCTCTCGGAAAGCTTGGTCGCTCCACTCTTGGGCCAGAGCCTGAAACGTCGTGGCTGATTCGGGCAGATATCCGGGGTCGTTAACGCGGGCAAGGATGCCGTCGAGCTGCCTCTTGGCCTGCTTCTCTGTAATTCTGCCGACGATTCCGAAGACCCTGGAACGCTTTCTTCGGGCTATCTGGCCATTCGGCAAACGGACATCCTCTATCCACCGTCCCATATAACTGTCATGCGCTTTGCCGTGCTTAACCACTATTTCTCCGTGCTGGTAACGTGTGCGAGCCATGTCCCTTCCTTTTGTTAGGTCATGGCCCTGCCGGATTCGGGGCAGAATGGTAGCACAACGTTCCTGGTCCGTTCTGTCTAACGGTTCACTTTTCAGCCGGTCCATCGTGATCACTGACACTCCGGGGTTTCATCCGGTCACACTGCCGGAGCCCGTTCTTAGAACGGCTCCAGAGGATCTTCACAACCCGTGGCTTCATTCGTGTGCGCGATCGGGTTCTTCACCTACTATCTCCACGACAACGCTCTTGCGTTGAAGGTCTTCCTGGGCCTTTGTCACGGTGTAACGGGCGTGGTACTCGGGATTGTGCTTGTCGTTAGCGCGGAAGTCAGTGATGCGGCGGATGATTTCTTCGGGGTCGTCGCCACGGGCGAGGGCGCGCTTGGCATAAGCCCAGTCGTGTTCGGATTGGCTCATGTGTCAAGGCGGCACGGTTCGCGCGGGGTCGTGGGGTGCACCCCGATAGCGAGGAGTCTCCGGGGACTCTTCCTGAGCCATGAAATCGCGGGAGCGACAAATCCGGTTCGATTCGTGTTCCTGGTGGACCTGCACTATGAATTCCTGGATGTACTTCTTGTTGGCAAACCCTGGCAGCCGCAGCACTCGTGTGCAGTCGGTGGCCGCAGGATCGCTGTCAAACTGGCTCGCCATAGCGCGTAGCAATGACTCGACTTCCAGTTGGTCCATGCCTTCAACTCTCCAAACGACCTGGTGCTTCTTGCCGTCGGCGGATATTCAAAGCGAAGATATACAAGCCCGAAAGCAGGGCTGAAAACACTATGTAGGGCGTTGTGAAAATGAGGGTGTTGTAGACGTACTTGAAGCTGAGGAAGGCATATGGAGCGCGAATGGAAGTCACGCGCAGGAATATGTGGTCTTCAGGGAACGGGTGCGTGTAATAGAGGAAGGCACCCGTTCCGATTGCCAACAGGACCGAGACAAAACCGCGTGAGTGGAGAATCCTCTGAATCACGCTCTTGCCCTCGTGTCCGCAGGTTGCGGCCTCTCAGAGCCGGACTGAGAGTTCCGGCGCTGTTCCCGCCACTTGCGGTAATCCTGGTCCCTCCAGAGGACCTTCTTCAGAGCGGCGTTCACTACGTGGTCCGGGCTGCTCTCGATGAAGCGGGCATAGTCTTCGAGCAGCTCGTTGACCGGTTCTTCGAGTTTCACCTCGCGGGTTGTGATACCAGGTGCTTTCTTGATGACGGACATGGCGTCTCTCCTCGGTTGATTTGACCTTCTTCAGTTCTCCCTCTGCGGCCGTGGGAAAACAGTCGGCACGGTCATCTGTGCCGCTGGGCGGGAGCGACCCCAGGGTTCACTTGGGCGGCTGAAAGCCGATTTTCTGGGGTCGCTCCCGCCCAATTTCGACTTGTTTCCCACGGCCACTTTTTGCTCCTTCGTTCGGCTAAGTCTTCTTTTTTGAATGAATTCACGGCCCCGCTGGTGAAGAAGTGGCACTTGAAAAAAGTGCAGTGCGCAACGAGGACCCTCTTCACCCTCTTTCAGAAGAATCCCCCTCGCACGCAGGAGTCTGCTGCAGCAAGAAAGTGCCGAAGCCCACTTTGCGTCTGAGGCCGTTCGCCCCAAATTCCCGCTGGATCGCTTCGGACGTAATCCGTCCGCGTTTCCAGCCCCGGTAGAACGCCTCGAACCTGTCCCCCTTGAATCGGTTGCGCGCGTCGTTGCGGAAAATGAGGTCGGCATCCGTGACCGCGGCGTATTGCTTCTCGTCCCACGCCTTGCGCACCTGGAAGTAGCGCACGAGGTCGTCAGCGGCATTCGATTCGAGCGGAATCTTCACCAAGGAAAGGAAGATTTCCGCCGCCTTTTCAAAGTGCGCGTTTGATCGCGCGATGAACAGGAACCGGAACTCCGCGAGGCGGCGAAAGAACGGAAGGTACACCTCCAGATGGTGGCCAAAATCTGCGAAGGAAGACTCCCCTTCATGAACATAGGTGAACGTCACCACAGGATGGGAAGAGGACCTATCATCGCTCAGGAACATCGGGAACTTGTCCACGAAATATCGGACCGTGGGACGAGAGCCTGCAGCACCCAGATAGAGCCTAGAAGGGAGATAGTGCTTGTCGATGTTGAGGGTCCCGCAGAAATACCGGACCTTCTCAGGCTCGGTTTCGAGGTAGGCATGGCCTTGGTTCGCCAGAACGTAATCGAGGATCGCCAGGCGCTTTCGGATGAAGTCAAGGGTGTGTGCGCGGCGGTTGCGAATGTTCCCACGTTCGACTTACCTGCTCGTTGAGCGAGCCGGTGTCGCCGTAGTTCTTGAAGATCCGCTTCAGGCTAAGCATGGCTCACCCTGCGGATCGAGACCGGGCTGAGTTTTGCCGGGTCGTATTGGGTGCGGAGTCTTGGAGCAGTCAGCAGAAATCGCAGAATCTGCGGGTCGGTTCGGGTCGCCCAGCGCGCGAGGAAGTAAAGGAGCAAGAACATCAAGAGCCCGCCCAGCAAGCTGCCGAGCAGGTTGAATGTCCCTGCACCCAGGCACATCGCGAAGAAGAAGAGCTTTCTCTCGGCCCCCAGGATGGTGAGAGGCCGCGAGAGCGCCCGATGAACCGTGTTAATCCGCCTGCTTTCCTGCATGATCTCCTCGGGTTACTGAAATCGTCGAGAAACTATCCGGGGAACAGCCAAGACAAGAAGTTGACGGCGGCGATGGCCATGCCGACGCCGAAGAGCACGCCGGCCAGCACCCGTTTCGAGCCGCCTTCGCCGAAGGCGAACGTCAGCCCAGCCACAACAATCGCGACCAGCGACAACCCCCGCGCAATCGTGCTCGTGAACGCCTGCTGAAGGACGCTCACGGCGTTTTCCCACGGGGATTGGCCGGTCCCTTGAGCAAATGCGGGCGCGGCCAGAAGTAGCCCTGTCGCTGCCACGAGCAAGTATCGAGACGCTCCCTTGAGCTTGAGAGCCTTTCGCCAGAGTTTTCGCATCGTTGTTGATCTCCTTTCTTCGACTGCATCGGGATGCTCTCGCCGGACCCTCGACAGGAAACGCCGAGCTGGTGGAAGGCAGTACCGCTTGCGTGGCATTTGTGCCTTTATCGTCCTCAAGACGCACGTAGAGCGTGTGCTCTGGCCACAGGGTTTCTACCTTCGCGACCGGCTCGGCGCCCATCTGCCGTGCGCGAGGCCTGGCAGGGCGCCGTAGTGGTTCGGCGCTGCCAAGCTCGGGGGCCTGTCCCAGATGGTGTTGCGGGAAGAATCCGGCGAAAAATCCCCTCACTTACTAGGGAACATCGAGAGGGGAAAAAGTAAGAAAAAAAGTGAAAAAAAGCCTGGGTGCGTTAGGTTCCGTACCATTAACACACGGGCCAACCCGATGGCAGGCTGCTTCCACGCGTTTTGGCTGGGGGGGGCCGCTTAGGAGCGAATTGACGGAGAAACCAGACCCACACGGCGAGTGGGTCCCGCTCAGAGGCAAGCACCGCCAGGGTGGGGACCCAGAACATCTTGATGGAGAGTTATTGGCTGCCGCCCGCCAAGCGTGGCCTTGCGTACTGGCCCACGCGCGACGGGAACTGGGTGCTAGGGGTGTGGACACAGACGAAACGGCCCTAGCCGCAGACATCTGGGAGGGCGTGCCCCGATCGGTTTGGAGAACGCGCCAGCGAAGAACAGACCACCAACCGCCCATTGCTGATCTTGAGTCCTACCTTATCGGAGTCTTCCACCACCGTTTCAACCGGGTTCTGAAGAGAGAGCAGAGACGAATCGAAACGATTGAGCTCGTGTCGTCGAATATGGAGCTCGAAGGGCATAAAAGCGCCAGAGACACTGATTGGGTGTCGGAGCTCGAACGCGCGATTACGGTAAAGCAGATTGTCAGCCACATGGACGAAAAGCTATAGGCCCCGAGCCTCAGATAGAACTATGGTTGGCATCTTCCAACCACGCAGCTTGTCTGCTTCAGAAACCGAAGGCGTCGTCACAACAACAAAATGAATCTGCAAAAAGAGAAAAGCCCCAGAGCCTCACAACATGACCCGGGCTGGGTAGCACGGCGAACATTTCCGATCCTTCCAGTCGCCGGCGAAGTTCTTCTCTTGACTCTCCCCTTTATAGAACGCGCTTACCGGAAAAGTGAAGCATTGTTAGAGATGTCCGGTAACCCGACTTCCATGATAGGTCTTTGTCAAGAGGGCAAGAACTCTCCCGACGCGCTTCGGAGGAGCGCGGGTACAAGCCTGTTTTGATCTCTCGGCGCGTGTATTGGCCTCGCGGCCGCGGTTTCTCACAATGGAGAACCAGACTTCCATTGGCTGGCGCAGCTCTCTCTGCCGCCCAGAAGATTGAGTTGCTGTTCTCCTGCCAGTCTCGAAACTAATCAACGGGAGCCTCGGGAGCTGGTGCTCCTTCGCCCAGTCGGGTTAACGGCGAGACCTGGCAGGCCACGCACCGAAAAAACGGGTTGGTTCCACGGCGGCTAGGCGGCGCGGGGTGCTTCGTTCCTAACCACCAGAAAGTCTCGCTGGCCACGATCGACGGCCAGGAGATACGCGACCAGCTTGCGGGCCACCGCCAGCGTCGCGCGATTGGCGTTGCCCTTCTGCTTTTCCCTGTCGTAGAGCATCGCCAGTGCCGGACTTCTGGACAGCATCGCAGACCCACAGCCAACAGCCGTACGCGCCCAACTGGCAGAATCACTTCCCAGTGCGTCGTGAACCTCGGTTGGGTCAATAATGCTGAGGCAATCGGGAGGGCTTCTGCCACCCCTAGGCATTCTGGCTGGGAAGTGAGTCTTGAATCCTTCCAGGAGGTCTCGGTTCCGGGCAAGTTTCTGTGCGAGAGCGGACAGCCGTACAGCCATCGCCCCCCGGTACGTTCAGGGGAATTGCGCATTCCCAATACGATACAGGCCACGCGGCTGACCAACGTCATTGATTGGCAATAGCTCAGATGAAGTGGGCCTGTCCGTCGTCAGCCGTTGGTCGGGGAACTCTTGTTGATGATTCTGACGCCCTCTCGGACTTCATTTTGTCCGTGCGCGGCTGCGCAAGAGTTCAACAATCCCCTTCGGCGCCTTGTCCGGCGACCCCGCATTGAACGGAGGCTGCGGGTCGTACTCGATAGCAAGCTGAAATGCCTGCGCCCGTTGTTCTCCACATTCGATTCCCACCAACGTCAATGCCATATCAATTCCGGCAGAAACCCCAGCCGCAGTGATTATTTTTCCGTCCCGTACCACGCGCTCATGGACCGGCTCCGCGCCATACTCGCGGAGAGAATCAACAGTCAGCCAGTGGGATGTGGCCTTGACTCCACGCAATATTCCAGCAGCCCCCAAGATCCGGGAACCAGTACATACAGAGGTCATCCAACGGCTTGTTTTGTGGACAGCCCGGACCCAATCCAACGTCGGCGGATCGCTCAAAACCGAACTGACCCCCGGGCCGCCGGGAATTAGAACGATTTCCGGAGATTGGACCTGATGAAAAGAACAGTCAGCAACAAGCGACAGACTGCCCCCATTCATCCGCTTGGGGCCCGGCTCTCTGGCTACAAATCGCACCTTCGCTTCCGGTATGAGCTTGAGGACTTCGTAGGGTCCCACGGCATCCAGAGCTGTCAAATCATCGAACAACAAAATGGCGATTTCCATGACGGTGTGTTCCCCGAATCACGAATTTCCATTTTAGGGTTTCAAGCGGTCCAAATCATACGCCGAACCATAGTGCGAAGGGCTGCGCAGCCCGGCCTGCACTCTTGGGCGTTCGGGCAAAGGGCCTCTGTGTATAATCCTTTGCAGTTTTTGAAGTGAAAAGGAAATCCCGGTGCTTCCACCGCATCGCCATACTTCACGTCCTTCCCCAGAGAAAGAGGCGACTTTAGAACTTTCTCGGCGAATTCGCGGCGAGTTTGCCACAGGTCGGACTCCCCGACCAGGCAGGATCGATCTGCTCGAAACGATAGAGGTGAGCGACGGGCGCCTTCGCCGATTCGCTGCACCGAATTGTTAGGCCCCTGGTGTCTCATACTCAATCGAGCATCTTCTGCATGATGTGAACATCCAAGAGCTTGCCGAACTTGCGCCCGACTTCTTTGAGCGTGCCAACATGGACAAAACCTGCGCTCTCATTGAGATGAATGCTCTCGCCGCTGCCCTCGACCACACGCGCGATAAGGGTATGATACCGGAGCCCGCGCGCCTGCTCGATAATCGCTTCCTTGAGCTTGCGCCCGATGCCGCGGCCTCGGCGCGTCGAGTGAACGTAGAACGAGGTCTCGGCCGTATCGTCGTACGCGCCGCGCTCTGACCATCGTGTCAGTGACGCCCAACCCACCACCCTGCCGTCCAACACCGCCACCAAAACCGGATGCCTCTCGTCGTGCGACTGCAACCATTTGGTGCGCTCGTCCACGCTCTTCGGCTCGGTGTCGAACGTCGCTGTCGTGGTGAGAATCGCCTCGTTGTAGATAGCAGCAATGGCTGGCGCATCGGCCAACTCGGCACGGCGAATCGTGACTGGCGTATTGGTGGCCATCTGCGCGGGGTGTGGTCGGGCAACCTGACTCTTGTTCAGGCTCACCTCGGAAATGCCCGCTCCATGACATCAAGTGCGAACCGGGCTGAAACCGTTGCTCGACCAGCAGCCATCTCAATGCCCACTTCGACGGCTTCAAGAACCTCACGTAACGTAGCGCCGCAGGCTGCTGCTTGGTCAATATGCCACTGCATGCATGACTCGCAGTCCATCTGCACAGAGATGCCGATGGCAATCAACTCCTTGGTCTTCTTGGGGAGAGCACCGTCCGCAAAGGCGGCTTGCTCCATCTGGAGAAAAGCCTCGTAAACCTTCGACTTCAGTGAGACGAGCGTCTGATGTGCCTTCTTCCGTGTGCGTGAAATTTCATCGAGTCTATCCATTTGTCATTCTCCGTGTGTTGGGTGGCGGTGTCCGACGGCTAACTCTTGGTTAGGTTGACCCGGATAAGAGTCGCTTCAGTCTGGCTAAGACGAAACCGCCGGTGGCAAGCGAGTTGATTGTAGCTCTAACCTCACCGCTGTCCGGGGAAAATTGTGTGAAGTTGGCGTAAGCAGTTGTTTGTCAGTGGGGTAGGCGGTGTTGCCCATCGGGAATGATTTGAAAGCAGGTTTCTGGCAGCATCGTAGCTCCCGCCAACCGTGGGGTTGTTGCGTAGAAGCTGTAAAAATCACTTCGATATCGCACTGGATCGCGGTGTCCGTGTACGTGCTGGTGGCGATTATGCGCAAGCGGCTCGGGCGAGAGGCCAGCTTGTACCAGATTCTACAGATTCTCAGCCTCACGCTTTTTGAGAAAACGCCCATTTTATGTGCCCTTCAGGCCATCGACCAGGACGCCAATTCCCCCCAAAATGCCAACCAACTAATTCTCTTCGACCTTTTGACCGGACAGCAGTGATCCCGTATCGTTACCGCTCCGGCCATAGTCGGCCCGGCCGGCTACTACGCACCATTCAGGGAAACATGGATTGCTGAGTTGGATTTCAAGGTGCCGTGGATCATGCACCTCTCAACATATTTCAGCAGTTCGGACTTGCGTTGTTTGTCCAGCCGCGTGTCTTTCAAATCTATGCACACCTTGATGTCGGATAGCCGCGTTTTGTCGTCAGTGGGTTCTGCTTCCGCCGTAACGCTGAAACCGTTGCAGACAATCCCCTGATCGCGCATGTAGTCCCGCGTCTGGTGTCCCATGCAGCCGCAGAGGCTCGCCAGCAGCGTGTCAACCGGGTTTGCGCCCTGGCCCTCCGTGTCTATCACGAAACTGTTGTGCCTTGTTGTCGCATAGTACTTCGAGTCCCCTCTGTTCTCAATCGTTGCCCTGTACATGCCTCCTCCTTGTCGATAACCGGTGATTGCCGGTAGAAATGCGCTTCGTCTTCTCCTTGATGGGCCTGCGCCTGGTTCATTGGGCGTACTTGACGGGGCAGCCGTAAGGCCGGGTTTCAGCGTTTCGTACAGCCTTGCCAGCCATGGCTTCCTCAAGCGCCTCAGACAAATAGTTCCGCGCGCCTGGGATATCGGCCGCGTCGGTCGTGGGGTGGTCATCAACGGCCCCGTTGTAGAGGAGCGTTCCTTTCGGATCGATCACGAACATGTGCGGAGTGGTCTTTGCATCGTAGAGACGGCCCAGGTCGCCGTTCGGGTCCAGTAGCACCGCCGTCGGCGAGGCTTTCACCTGCGTGAGGTGTGCATTCTCCTGCTCGGCGGTGACGTAGCCTAGCTTCCCCGGTGCCGAGGACACCACGGTCAGCCAGACCACGCCCCGCTGGGTCCACTCGCGCTGTAGGCGCTGCATGTTGCCGCTGTCGTAGTGCTTCCGGGTAGAAGGGCATTCGCGGTTGGTCCATTCGAGCACCACAAACTTCCCCGCATAGTCGGAGAGACGGTGAACCTGGCCGTGGCTGTCGGTCGCCGTGAAGTTGGGAGCCGGCTCTCCTACACGCGTCGCCCACGCCTGCGCGAGCAATACAGCTCCCGCAACGACAAGTACAACTACACCGAAGAGATGTCTCTTCATGGAAATCTTCTCCTTGACTTGATCTCACCGCCACGATACATAGGGTTGTTGTCATGACTCAAATGAATTGTTGCCATATGAGCGATAGCTAGCAGTTATGGTTAACCTGAATCAGTTGCGGGTCTTCCATGCGGTTGCACAAGCGCGGAGCTTCACCCGCGCGGCCGAGGCCGTGCATCTGACCCAGCCGGGCGTCAGCAAGCACATTAAGCAGTTGGAGGAGTACTACGGGGTCTCGCTCTTTGACCGTCTAGGAAGAAAAGTGGCTTTGACGCAGGCCGGCAAAACCCTCTTTGAAACCACCCAGGAGATGATTGGTTCCATTACCAAAGCCGAGGGACGGATTAAAGAACTACAAGGCTTGGCCGGGGGCAAGCTTGCGCTGGGCGCGAGCTTCACCGTTGGCATTTACATCATGCCGAATCTGCTTTTTTCTTTCAGGCGGCAATACCCCGCCACTGAAATCACCTTGGATATCTTGTTAAGCAAGGAAGTTGAAGCCAGAGTACTGGACAACAGCCTCGACGTTGGCCTCGTGGCTCATGAAGTATCCCACGAGAAGCTGATTGCCATGGTTTTCATGACTGATGAGCTGGTGATGATCGTACCCGCCAACCACAAGTGGGCATCGAAGAAACGAATTAGGCCGCAAGAACTGATTCACGAACCGTTCATCGCGTCCACGAAAGGATCGGGAACCAGAGCCGTGGTCGAAGATCGGCTCCGGGAGAACGGCATTACTTTGAATAAGATCATCGAGTTTGGAAACACCGAGGGAGTCAAGAAGGCCGTGGAAGCCGGATTGGGAGTTTCGATCCTATCGAAGGGTGTGGTCCAGCGGGAGCTATCTGCCGGACTTCTCCAAGTGATTCCCCTGGCAGGAATGAATGTGAAGCGGGAATACTCCTACGTTTATCGCAAAGAAAAATACCTCTCTAACGCAGCAAAAGCATTTTTGAATCTCCTCCAGAAGAGCGCTGGATGACTGTTCACCAAAGGGCACCCAGTTTGACTTTGTTGAACTGCTAGACTTCGTAGGCGATATCGAAGTGGTTCTTGCAGCTTCGTCGCCGCGTACTCGCCGAGGCCGTTCCAGGCAACGCGATGCCACTCCGTCTTGGAGTGCCATTGCTCGTCCGCTAACCCAAAGCTTGTGCAACAGAACCGACAGTTTTCTGGCCACGGCGACCACGGCGCGTTTCTTGCCGTTCTTCCCGCCTCGCACAGCCATCGCTGTGCCCCAGCGCTTCAGGTTGGAATCCGGCGCAAAGCGGCCCAGGTGTCCCTACCAATAATTGCGTCTGAGTCGTCAAAAGCTGCTGCAAGCGGGAAGCGAAGAATTCAGATCGACCTTTGTGTGTGCGATGTTGTTTGACACAGGCGCGAGTAGTTTGATCGCGGGGCGACAAAGCGGAGTTCTCCGCAAAGTTTCAGTGTAGGAGAGCGCAGATCCGGGCAGGCTAGGCTGCCCGGCGTTCATATCGGTGATGGAGTCCGCCGACCTCCGGTAGCTCCACCACCTTTCCGAGCTCCGGCGGCTGTACCCTCCGAGGGATCGGAGCATCCTTGTCGAGAGACAAGTGAGTACGCGACCGCTCGTAATAATTGAAATACGAATTGAGCGTTCGTCGTAACGCGCCTTCATGGAACACGATCACGTGATCAAGGCACTCGCGGCGAATCGTGCCGATCAGGCGCTCGACATAGGGATTTTGCCAAGGCGATTGCGGAGCCGTGAGGACTTCGCGAATGCCCAACCACCCTGTCGTTTCGTGGAATTCCTCTCCGTAGCACCCGTCGCGATCGCGAAGCAGATAGCGAGGCGCACTGTCCCAAGGGAAAGCTTCCAGCAGTTGCCGGGTCGTCCATTCCGCCGTGGGATTCGCGGTTAC
>Ga0116137_1001819_pt1 | contig 13417 bp, 12 predicted proteins | sample June2015DPH_20_1_3_FD_88973 | JGI IMG/M metagenome (GOLD analysis project Ga0116137, IMG submission 88973) | Peatland microbial communities from SPRUCE experiment site at the Marcell Experimental Forest, Minnesota, USA - June2015DPH_20_100 | ecosystem: Environmental > Terrestrial > Soil >...
CGCAACGCTTCGCTGTCCGTTTCCCACAAGAGCCAGCCCGGTGACGAGTTTTCTCATCATGTTCCACACGAAACTATTGGCGGCGATCTCAACAACGATAAAGTTGCCTGACACGCGCACGCGCGAAGAAAAGACGTTCCGCACGGTCGGCCGCCGTTTCTCGAGGCTGAAATTGTGAAAATCGTGCACGCCGTGCAAAAGATCCGCCGCCTCACGCATAGCGTGAACATCAAACTGCCCATCGCACAAAATATATTGGTATTCGCGCATGAGAGCATCCCGTCGGGCATCGAACGTAAGTGGCACATCCGCGCGTGCCCACGTCCATATCTCTACCGGCAGATGAGTGTTGATGTGACGAGGGAGGGCCAACTCAAAAGCATCAGTTTCAAACGCTACCACCGCATCGAGCGCGTGAACTCCTTTGTCTGTTCTTCCAGAGGCCGTGAAATGAGCAGCACGAGGTTCGTCAAAGAGTCGCGCACGGCGCAAAGCTTCAACAACCGCCGCTTGTACGGTTGCGCGGCCTGGTTGTGCCTGAAAACCTGCGTACTCAGTTCCCACATACGCAAGCCGTAAGGCAACTCTTGATTTTTCCATAGGTAGCTTCAATTCTATAGCAATCGCAATTTAGAGCTTTCAGCCGCTTATAGGAGCTCTTCTCAATAATTGCTTCTCGCTTGCTGCTTTCGCCAGCCAATCTTGGTTAGTACGTTAAACAGCCGCCATATCGTCGTGCCTATATGCTGCACCGAACGCAACAACTTATTTACCAGATACTCGTGATTAGCATAAAAGATGCACGACCATCAATCTAGAACCCACGTCTTCCCGCAGAACGATCATGAAAGCGATTCTCGCGTTTGAAAATGGCGTCGCAGTAGTGGGAAAACGGTTTGGAGCGAAGCGCGCCACAGCGGGCGAGCTTGTTTTCGCCACCCCATACACGGGCTACGTGGAGGCACTGACCGATCCTTCGTACAACGGTCAAATCTTGCTGTTCACCTATCCATTAGTCGGAAATTACGGCGTAAACTATGATGACTGCCAGTCGGCAGGCATACAAGCCGAAGGATTTGTCATCAGAGAGCTGTGTGAACACCCCACTAACGGCCAGACACTCGATGCGTTCCTCAACGCTTACGAAATTCCCGGCATATGGGACATTGACACTCGGATGATCACCATCATGATCCGCGACGAAGGCGCAATGCGGGCAAGCCTCGTGCCAAGCGCTAAAGGATCGCGCGCCGACATTCGCAGGGCTATTGACCGTGCACGTCGCGCTCCAGACATCGCCACCCTTGACCTAGTATCAGAGGTTACCTGCGCAAATGCCTACCATATTCCCGGTAAGGGGAAGCGTTTCGTTCTCATGGACTTTGGCGTCAAGCAAAACACAATTCAGAATCTGCGACATCGCGACATCGACCTCATCGTCGTGCCTGCAGACACGCTAGGAAAAAGAATAGCAGACTACGAGCCTGACGCGATACTGCTTTCTAATGGCCCGGGAGATCCCGCGCAAGCCAAGAACGGGATTCATGTTGTCCGCGAGCTTGCAGGACAGCTGCCGATCTTCGGGATATGTCTCGGACATCAGCTGATCGCCCTCGCACTTGATGGAGAGACGTATAAACTCAAATTCGGACATCGAGGCGCGAACCAACCCGTTTTGGATCTTCGCACGCAGCGCGTTTACATCACGGCACAAAATCACGGTTACGCGGTTCGCTACGACCAACGGGACAAAATGACCGTAACACAGGTAAACGCCAATGATAACACCATCGAAGGCATTGCAAATGAATACCTGCATATAATGAGCGTGCAATATCACCCTGAAGCATCCCCCGGCCCGCACGACCTTGAGAAATCGTTTTTCGACCAGATTACCGATGTCGCGGGTCACAACATGTGACGGCATAATCCCCTTAGTGTTCGCCCAAGAAGTATGCCAAAAAGAGCAGACATAGAGAAGGTGCTACTCATCGGCTCCGGTCCAATTGTGATCGGGCAAGCAGCCGAGTTCGACTTCAGCGGCAGCCAAGCCTGCACCTCTTTGCGAGAAGAGGGGGTATCGGTCACCTTGGTGAACTCGAACCCCGCAACGATAATGACCGATCCGAACATGGCGGACGCGGTGTACATTGAACCACTGAAGCCCGACATTGTCGCTGCAATCGTGCGAAAGGAACAGCCTGACGGAATAATCGCGGGTCTTGGAGGCCAAACGGGCCTCAATATCACTGCCGAGCTGGCAGAGATGGGCGTCTTGGCAGACCACAACGTCAAACCCCTAGGCACACCACTCGAGACCATTTATATGGCCGAGGACAGGGAACGTTTCCGGAGGACGATGGAAGGCATCGGAGAGAGAGTCCCAAAAAGTCACGCCGTCTATGACTCGAATGACTACCAATGGCTAGCAGCGGAACTCGGCTTGCCTGCAATCGTCCGATCTGCATACACCCTCGGGGGAGGTGGCAGCGGCATAGCCAGAAATGAGGAGCAACTGAAGGCCATCATCGAGAACGGGATAAAAAAGTCGCGCATCGGCCAAGTCTTGGTAGAAGAAAGCGTTCTCGGATGGAAGGAATTCGAATACGAGGTGATGCGCGATTCCGGAGATACCTGCATCACCATCTGCAACATGGAAAACGTCGACCCTATGGGCGTGCACACAGGCGAATCGATCGTTGTGACGCCGTCGCAAACCCTTTCCGATGTTGAGCACCAGATGCTGCGAAGCGCTTCGATACGAATTATTCGTGCCCTGCGGATCGAGGGCGGGTGCAACATACAGTTTGCCCTGAAGAACGGGGAGTACCGCGTTATCGAAGTAAATCCGCGGGTGTCACGTTCATCGGCGCTTGCATCAAAAGCGACGGGGTACCCTATCGCGCGCGTCTCAGCAAAGATCGCAATAGGGATGCGACTACACGAAATCCCCAACCGAGTTACCAACGAAACGCCAGCCTCGTTTGAGCCGACCATCGATTATACGGTCGTCAAAATACCGCGATGGCCGTTTGACAAGTTCACGCGCGCAGATAATACCTTAGGAACGGCCATGAAAAGCACGGGCGAGGTCATGGCGATTGGTCGGACGCTCGAGGAGTCGCTCCAGAAAGCGATCCGATCGCTCGATTTAGATATCCCGGTTTCCATCGCCGAAGATCCCATTGATTTGCTGTCCACCCCCACTGACAAGCGACTGTTTCAGATCTACACCGCCCTTAAGAAGGGGCACGCTGTCGCGGAAATAGCGCAACGCACGGATATTGACCCATTTTTCATACAGAAAATCAAGAATATCGTTGATTTTGAGGCTCATCTCGAACGGAAGTACCTGAACCGGCACGCTAAGCAGATGAGCGCTGAAGATCTGCGACGAGCAAAGCGTCTAGGGTTCACCGACCAGCAGATTGCTGACCTGGCCGGTTTTGAACGAACGAAGGTCACAGACCTCAGACATCAAAAAACGTACGAGGTAACGGCGACGTACAAGATGGTCGATACGTGCGCGGCTGAGTTTCGAGCACAGACGCCATACTACTATTCCACTTACGAACAGCAGAACGAGGTCGTTCCTACAGATCGAACGAAAGTGCTCATCGTAGGGGCAGGCCCCATCAGAATAGGACAAGGAATCGAATTCGATTACTGTACGGTCCACGCGGTGCTCTCGCTACGAGAGGAACACATAGAAGCGCATATCATAAACAACAATCCCGAGACGGTTTCGACCGATTATGACACGTCAGACAAGCTCTTCTTTGAACCGCTAACGCTGGAAGACGTGATGAATATCATTGAAAAAGAAGAACCTTACGGCGTTCTCGTGCAATTCGGGGGCCAAACTTCCGTAAACCTCGCAATCCCTCTTGAGAGTGAGATCAAGCGAAGGGGGCTTTCAACGAAGATCCTCGGCACATCCCCCGATTCTATCGACATTGCAGAAGATCGAGATCGGTTTTCGAGACTGTTGGAACAGCTCGCCATTCCGCAACCGGAAAGCGGTTCCGCGACCTCGCGCGAGGGAGCGGCAAAAATCGCGCGCAAGATAGGTTATCCGCTCCTCGTACGACCTTCATACGTGCTCGGAGGCCGCGCCATGGAGATCGTCTACGACGAATCTGAGTTGAACCGATATATTGACGAAGCGGTGAAGGTATCCAGACAACACCCAGTGCTGATCGACAGGTTCTTGCAGCACGCAGTTGAGATCGACGTCGACGCGGTTAGTGACGGAGACGAAGTCCTGGTGCCCGCAATAATGGAACATATCGAAGAGGCAGGGATTCACTCCGGCGACTCGGCGGTCGTCATCCCAGCTCAATCAATTGACGCTGAGACGCAGGAAATCATCAAGAACTACGTGAGGAGGATTGCCCGTGCGCTTAACGTCGTTGGGCTCATCAACCTTCAAATGGCGATAAAAGACGGGACGGTTTACGTTCTAGAAGCAAATCCACGCTCAAGCAGAACGATTCCATATGTCTCTAAAGCCACAGGCTTGCCGTTGGCAAAGATCGCCGCCAAAGTGATTATGGGGCAGCGGTTGGGCGACCTTTATCCGACAGAGCCCACGATCGGGCACGTTGCGGTGAAAGAGGTGGTGCTGCCGTTTGACAAGCTCCCGGGAGTAGATCCGATATTAGGCCCCGAAATGAAAAGTACGGGAGAGGTCATGGGCATAGACTATGACTTCGGAAGGGCATTTTACAAGGCAGCCCTCGCAAGCGACAATGAACTACCACTTTCGGGGACGGTGTTCATCTCGGTAAGAGACGAGGACAAGCCTGAATTATGCGGCATCGCAAAATCACTACACAAAGCCGGATTCAACCTGCTAGCGACGGTCGGGACCGCAAACTACCTTGGAGAGCGCGACGTGCCAGTAACGAGGGTGCCCAAACTCACCGACAGCCCCGAACTGCTTGACATGATGCGCGGCGGCGGGATTCAACTAATAATCAACACCCCTACGTGGAAGCAGTCCCGGCTTGATGGAGAGGTGCTGCGGCGCGCAGCCGTAGATCACAATGTGCCGTACATAACAAGTGTCCAGGGAGCCCGAGCTTCAGCGGATGCCATCCACACGATGCTCGAGCATTATGATAAGCCACGAGCTCAGAACCTCACGATAAGGCCTTTGAATAGCTACATTAGCGATTTATGGCCGGAAAGCTAATTGCGTGCACGATCGTGCCACGTAAGTGGTTGACCCGCGTCGAGTGTGTTCAAAGCCGCCGTTCCTCTAGCAGCTTGCGTGCTGTTCTTTAACTAACCGTTACTGCGCGAGAGTGACAGCCACAAAAGTAGCGCTTTGCTCGAGCATTGCGCTCGCGTTTGGGGACCGCAATACGAAGCGTGGCGGAAACGAGACAGATCACAAGGTGCAGCGTCGACAAAAACGCTTTTAAGCTCGCGCGTGTAACTGTGGAGCGACACTATGCAGCGAAGGTTTGAAGTCGTACGAGCCAACAGTGCACTCCAAAATCTATGGACGCGACGCGCAATAGCGTTCGTCATCGACTCGTTAATTTTGCTCGTCGTGTTCGTGCTGTTAAACGCCGTGCTAGCAATCGTTTTGTTCTTGCCTTTATTGGTATTCAACGAAAACGCTTTTGGCGGATTATTTTCGGGATTTTCAGCCATATTTGGCCTCATCATCGTGTGGGGTTACTATGTCGCACTCGAAGGATCGACTGGTGCGACAATCGGCAAGCGTTTTATGGACGTAAAAGTGAGGTCGCTTGCGGGCAGCATGACCTATACAAAGGCTTTTGTGAGAAGTTTCACCAAAGCCTGGCTTCCGGCTTTCGCGCTCCTATTCGCACTCGATCTGATCGTTGGCTTCGCGACTCAAGGTGACCCGCGACAGCGGTTCTCAGATACGGTCGCCAAAACCGCCGTAATTCACGCGCGCGCGTGAGGTAGCTGAGAACAGACATGCGTGCCACAAACTGTGAAACCCTTGCCACTTTATCAAGGTGATTGTGATGAGCAAAGTCGTGCTTTCATATTCTGGAGGTCTGGACACTTCTGTCTGCATTCCGATCTTGAGAGAGCAGTACCAATATCATGAGATTGTGACCGTTACGGTTGACGTCGGCCAACCCGAGAGCGACCTGAGAAAAGCAGAAGCGCGGGCTGGCAAGCTGAGCGACAAGCACTACACCGTCGACGCGAAGAACGAGTTCGTAGAGAAGTACTTGTTTCCGCTGATCAAGGCAAACGGCAACTACGAAGGATATACCCTGGGACAAGCTATTGCCCGACCACTCATCGCAAAGAAAGTGCTCGAAATCGCTGAGAAGGAGCACGTCTCAGCGATCGCACACGGCTGCACCGGAAAAGGCAATGACCAGCTTCGATTCGAAGCGGTGTTCCGAGCAGCAGCATTTAAAATTCACGCGCCAATGCGTGAACTCAATCTCACGCGTTCTGAGGAGATCGAATATGCGCTCGAACACAATCTTGACGTCCAGATTACTTTTGAGAAGCCGTACAGCGTAGATGAAAACTTATGGTCGCGTTCCATCGAGGGGGGGCGTCTCGAAGATCCCTCCTGTATCCCGCCGGAGGACATCTATAAGTGGACAATGGCCCCGACGAAAACGCAAGGAAAGCTGCTGTTGAGCCTCGATTTCGCAAAAGGCATCCCAGTCGCATTAGATGGCGCACAAGTGAGCGGACTCCAACTCATCAGAAAGCTCAACGAGGTGGCGGGAAAATTCGGTGTCGGTCGAACCGACCTTATAGAGGACCGCGTTCTTGGCCTCAAAGCGCGGGAGATCTACGAACATCCAGCAGCGACAGTTATTTTGACGGCTCACGCAGAGTTGGAGGCACTTGTCCTGACTAGAGAGGAGCGCAAGTTCAAGGCGCAAGTTGAAGCGGCGTGGGCTGAGCTGATCTATCAAGGCTTGCTGGACGAACCGCTGACCGCTGCACTAGACGCGTTCATCAACAAAACGCAAGAACGGGTCACCGGGTCGGCCACGCTGTTACTGCATAATGGGACGGCGACCGCCGTCGCTCGAAGTTCGCCCAAGGCGTTATATTCGGAGGCACTCGTTTCATTTAATGATAAGTCGCTAGATCAGCGCGACGCTGAGGGATTCTCTAAATACCACGGTTTTCAAAGCCGCGCATACAACAAGTTTGTCAAAGATTAAAAGAGGGGCAGACACAGGCGAGTCAGGCACTACCCACGAAACTTTTCAGCAAGAAGAGGGCTTTGAGCGGTTGCTTTGTGACGCTATAGAGCGTTACCGGAGCGTGCTAGAAGAGCTTGCGGAGTTTTAGCGATGGTCGTGTACTTGACAGTGCAGCAGATTCGAAGCATACACCACAAGATGATTGAGACGATCGAAGGCGAGCGCGACACGTGTCTTCACCCCGGCATTCACGAAAATCTACTTTCAAGCTGCCTTGATCGCCCTCGAACGCAAATTCACGGCTACAGGCCTTACCCCAATATATTCTTAAAAGCTGCTGCACTGATCGAATGTATCATCAGTACGAATGCATTGATCAAAGGCACGAAAAGAACCGGTTTCCTAGCGTGCGATATATTCTTAGAACAAAATGGTTACTATGTAGATCCCAAAGCACCGATAAAGAGTTTCGTGTTAGCTATTGCGCGAAACGAACTTGAGCTACCGACGATTGCTGATTGGCTCAAATCGCACGTCCTGCAGAAGTGATGAGATCACCGCCACGCTTCACGTGCGGCACAGTAATCAGGCTCTATCGTAAGACGTCTGCGCGTGAGTCTCGCGTGGATCGCCTCGTGCCTACCTGAGAAAGGTGAGAGGTCACAGCGGCATCGTCCGCCGATCGCGTCGCTACGACACAAGCCCACATCTTAGGCAATCGTTCGCGTTCGACTCGACGGGCTTGTCGACGAAGGACTTGCTGTGGGTGTTGGTGACGGACTTAGTGTAGGCCCGGGCGTCGGGGAAGGCGATGGTTGTACGATTGGTGTTGCGGTTGGTCTTGGCGTTGCGGTTGGTCTTGGCGTTGCGGTTGGTGTTGCGGTTGGTCTTGGCGTTGCGGTTGGTGTTGCTGCCGCGATAACGAGCAGCACGCCTTCTGCTTGTGAGCCCGCATAATCGGCGTTGCCTTTGTATTCTGCGAGAATTTGGTGTTCTCCCGCCGCGAGTCCCGAGACGTCGCTGACAGACAGGTTGTACGTTGCAAAGCCAAAGTAAGTGGAGCTTTGCCCAAGAGGCGTGCCGTCGAGATACCAGTAAACGAGCTGATTGTCAAGGCCCTGCCCGTTCGTTGTGTTCAAAACGCAGGAAAGCGAAGTGTTGTAGCCCACCGTTACTTCGACCGATCTAACGACTAGTAAGGAGTTGGCGAGAGGTGCCGTGTTAGTATCATTGCTCTGCCCGCCCCCCAAACAACCACACGAAAACAGCATTATCGTAACAATTAAAACCGCAAGAATCCCTTGTTGCCGCATAAGCTCACGACTCACTGTGTCGTGGTGCAAACTTCCGCCTGCTGATCTTCGCCTGAAAACCACTCAAATGAGCAATTGTTGAATATTTATAAGTTATGCTGGCCGAGCAGCCTTTGCGTCGTAGATCGGAGGCCGGATCCGCATTCGCGATTTGTGGCCTTAAAAAAAGAGAGAGCGATGACTGCCAATCACAGTCATCAGTCAATCACAGTTCGCTTCTCAGTACATCTCTGGACTTTCGCCACCAAATTCGGGCTTTTCTGTGCTCGCAGCGATGACATCGTCAATCCTCAAAATCATGTTGGCAGTCTCCATCGCAGATTCGACCGCGTTTAGTTTTACGCGGAGGGGATCAACAACATTGAGCGCTAGCATGTCCCTCACCTCACCGTCCACTGATATACCGGCATTTCGATCGCCCGATTCGTGGGCACTGCGAAGCTCCACAAGCTTGTCGAGTGGATCTCCACCGGCATTTTCAATGAGCGTTTTTGGAATGATCTCCATCGCATTCGCAAAAGCGCGCACGGAGAGTTGTTCACGCCCGCCAAAAGTCGTCGCATAGTCGCGCAGAGTCATTGCAAGTTCAATCTCCGGAGCGCCACCGCCTGCCAGTACTTGGTTCTTCTCAAGGGTCAGTGAGACGACTTTCAGGGCGTCGTTTACCGCCCGATCCATCTCATCGACAACGTGTTCGATGCTGCCGCGGAGCAAAATAGATACCGCTTTGGGGTTTTGGGTTTTTTCGACAAAAATCATCTCATTGTCGCCGACTTTTCGTTCTTGCACCAAACCGGCGTAGCCGAGTTGGGCAATATCCTCCAGCGTGTCGGTGATCTTGCCCCCAGTCGCCTTTTCGAGGCGTTTCATATCGCTTTTCTTGACCCGCCGTCCCGCCAAGATGCCCGCTTTCGCAAGATAATGCTGGACGAGATCGTCGATCCCTTTCTGGCAAAAAACGACGTTTGCGCCGCTTGCAATAACTTTGTCGGCGATCGATTCAAGCCTCCGCTCTTCCTCATCCCAGAACGACTGCATCTGTCCTGGATCATTTATCTCAATTTTGGCGTCGATCTCCGTCTTTTCGATCTCCAAGCCAACGTTAAGAAGGGCTATCTTGGCATCTTTCACCGTCGTGGGCATAAGCGGGTGCACTTTTTCTTTGTCGATTATGAGGCCGTGCACGAGTTTTGAATCATCGACCGATGCTCCGTAGCGGCGCACCACACTGATGTCGTCGGGGTCGACGGTTTTCTTTCCATCGACGTCCTCAGCGACGAGCTCCACCGCTTCGACAACGATATCGGCTATCTCGCTGAGCATCATCTCAGCGCCCTTTCCCGTTATGGCCGTCATCGCAACGTTTTTAAGCGTCGCATCATCGCCTTCAAAAGCCATTTCAGTAAGGACGTCTGTCGCCTTGCGCGCGGCCAAGTTGAATCCCGCAGCGATTATCGTAGGGTGGACATCTTCACTCAAAAGCTCCTCTGCTTCTCGCAAAAGTTCACCAACGAGCACAACGGCGGTTGTGGTCCCGTCGCCGACTTCGTCGTCCTGGGCCTTGGCGACCTCAACTACCATCTTTGCAGCGGGATGTTCAATATCCATCTCTTTTAGGATAGTTGCTCCGTCATTGGTGATGACGACATCGCCGATACTATCGACGAGCATTTTGTCCATCCCCTTAGGGCCAAGAGTCGTTCGTACTGCATTTGCTACGGCGCGCGCAGCTTCGATATTCATGCTTTGGGCTTCCTCGCCTCGCGTCCGAGTGGCGCCCTCTTTGAGAATCAAAATCGGCTGTCCGCCGGCATTAACAAGTTGTCCTGTGGGTCGTCCTGCCATACTCTTCCTCCTGTAAACGTGAAATGACGTGATTACATTGCGTACAGTTCTATATAAAATTGATGGCAAGCTGCACGTCCACCGGGATATTACGAATGCTGAGCTGCCTAACTGCGTAAAAAGGGATTCTGCGAGACTTTAGTGACGTACACACGACTACTCGGCGTCAATGCGCTTCAATTGGTCGATAGTTGCCTCAGGATAGTCGCGCAGATATTCCGCTATTCTGTTCTTGTGGATTAGTCTGCAGTCGATACACGTCCAGACAACGTCGCCTCGAGAGCTTACTATCCACTTACCGAGCTGAGAGTCCTCACACGGGTACTTCGGACAATAACAAAATACGCACACTTGTCCTTTGAAATGACAGGGATAATGGGGGCACTCTTCGCCTTTCGGCAAGCCCTCAGGCTCCTTTAAACGCTCGCGTTTCTTACGGTCCTCAGGAAACTCTTCTTCCTCAGCGTTTTTCATTTTTCGTGTACTAATGGCCGTCGTTACGCCACACGGCCCACCTTAGTCGGCACGCCGTGCAGTGCGGCTCTTGACTTAGGCGCCAGCTTCGTTTCTGGAGCTGTCACAACCCGGTGAATTCGCTGTCACCGATTCACCTATTGATTTATATTATAACATTTATCAGTATTTAGAGGTTTGAAACATGCCTATTGGAGATGTAGAACTTAAAGAACTTAGGAAAGACATGGGATTCTCCCCAGCGCTTCTGAAGCTTATTTACGAGTCGCATCCGAAGATGTTTGACGTCATCTATAACATGGATAAAGCGCTTTTGAGCGACGGAGCGATTTCAGCCAAAACAAAGAGACTAATCGCCCTTGCAGTCGTTTCTGCAATGGGCTGCGAAGCGTGCGCAACCGCACAGATGCGAGCTGCAATGAACATGGGCGCTTCGCGTGAGGAGGTCCTCGACACGCTGGGGGTCCTCGCGGTGACGGCAGGCATACCAGCTGTCGCGACAGCTCGTGACGCTCTCAGGAAGTGCTGCGAACTCCCCGAAGAAGACTGGGGCGGCGAATAAGATCAGGTAATGCTGCGATCTTCCAGGTAAGTGCCTTGATGCTTGATGTGCGCGTTCGATGGGGACACATCAAGCAAACATTTTAATATTAATGTTTCCATAATAATATACGCAAGTCTTTTTGGGATGCTTTGCGAAGCGCCCAGCCGCTTTTTTTTGGGGTTTCTGAACAAACGAGCGGAACCACGCGGACCACATCACAAGGCAGCGCAGAGCGCTTGCTGCAATTTAGCAGGTCGATAAGATGACTGAAGAGAGTAACAAAAGCATGACTCATGAAAAACCCTTTTGGAGCTGTAAAGGTGTTCTGAGCTCATCCACCGTCGACTCTATGGGGAGAGAATTGCCTGAGAGATACGGATAATCCCTTTTATCAATAATGAAACCGACAACCTTTAACAAATGGGAAAACAAAGTGGTTAAGGGTAAAGTGGATCACTCTACCACAATTGAACTTTATTTAAACATTCACAACGCACGTAGTGGTGTTGACTATGTCCGATGAAATGAGAATTGCAGATGTCGCAGGTAGTAAAGTCCTGTGGGACCCGTCACAGATGCGCAAGATCCAGGAACACCCATGCTTTTCCGAAAAAGCGTGCCACACATTCGGGCGGTGTCATGTTCCGGTAGCACCCAGATGCAATATCCAGTGCAACTACTGTATTCGTGACTTTGACTGTGTGAACGAGAGCCGCCCCGGTGTCACAACAAAAGTACTCAACCCTGATGAAGCTTTGGAACTGGTTAAAGAAGTAATTGACAAATATGATTATATTAAGGTCATAGGGATCGCCGGGCCGGGTGAGCCACTCGCAAATGAAGAGACCTTTGAAACGCTTCGCCGCCTTCACGAGCAGTACCCCAATGTTATCAAGTGCCTTAGTACAAACGGACTATTGCTCCCCGATAAGATCGACCTGCTCCAGAAATATGATGTGGGTAATGTCACCGTCACCCTTAACGCCATTGACCCGGAGATCGGCGCAAAGATCTACCAGTTTGTTAATTACAAGGGCAAACGCTACACGGGGATCGAAGGTGCAAAAATTCTCCTCTCCCAACAGTTAAAAGGCATTGAAGAGGCGGTAAAGCTGCATATGATCGTGAAAATCAATACAGTCTACATTCCGGGCATCAACGACAAACATATTCCGGAGATTGCGAAAAAGGTAGGCGAAATGGGGGTGTATACATTCAACGTTATCCCCCTTATTGCACAATACAAGTTTGCCGATATTGCGCCGCCAACGATGGAGATGAAGCGTACAATGCAGGACGAGTGTGCAAAATACTTGAAACAGATGCGCCATTGCCAGCGGTGCCGGGCAGATGCAATCGGAAAACTTGGAGAGGATATTCAGTCCTGCCTATACGTTAGCCCGACTTAGGGTGTGCAAGCAATGCACCGCTGCCGCCAGAGGGATTCCAGAACGTGAGCGAGGATATCAAGACCTTCTTCGATGCTCCGGTAGCGGCTGGTAACGAAATATGGATCCGTACCAGTATTTTTTTTGAAGTGGCCGAGCGGAGCTTTTTTGCTGGAAAAGTTGATCACCCCGCGCGCCATTTGAGTAAGCGGTGTCATCCATGTTTGGTCAAATAGATTTTAGTCCCATCGTTGACGTCGCGATTTTTATCGTCGTGGTCATCGCTATTTATCTCTTCACTGGCCTTCGCGTGATCTACCAATACGAACGAGGGGTAAAATTCACCTTCGGAGCGTTCAGAGCCGTCTACGCCCCAGGATTGCGCTACGTGTTCCCAGCGTTTCAATCGCTCAAGAAAGTAGACTTACGCGTGAATACCCTAGACATTCCGCGGCAGGAGGTCATTACGAAAGACAATGTCTCGTGCCAGATCAACGCGGTGATCTTCTACAAAGTCGTCGAGGCAGAAAAGGCGGTCATCGAGATAAGCAACTACGGGTACGCGATAAACCAACTCGCACAGTCGAGTCTGCGGAACGTCGTAGGAACCGCTGAGCTTGACACGGTCCTCGCTCGACGTGACGAGCTCGGCGAAAGCATCCGCAAGTTTGTCGACGAGTTTAC
>Ga0116137_1001820_pt1 | contig 13408 bp, 15 predicted proteins | sample June2015DPH_20_1_3_FD_88973 | JGI IMG/M metagenome (GOLD analysis project Ga0116137, IMG submission 88973) | Peatland microbial communities from SPRUCE experiment site at the Marcell Experimental Forest, Minnesota, USA - June2015DPH_20_100 | ecosystem: Environmental > Terrestrial > Soil >...
TGTCTTCCTCGTTGTAGGCGGGTATCACGATGCTCAGCATCTGGCGCCTCGGGGCCGGCGAGGTCATGGCGCGCCGGGCTTTTCCAGGACGGCGAGCTCGCGGACCCCGAACGGCAGCGCGACGCGGTGCGCGAGCAGCCAGCGCTCCAGCCGGCAGGAAAGCCGGCCGAGTCGCGAGTCCCCGGTCCGGGAGTTGCTGGCCGAGACCTTTTCCCTGAGGCGTTCCCCCTCGAGGTGCCCGAACATGACCCGATTCTTCTTCTTGTCGAGCCAGAACGGGGGGAACACGATCGATCCGAGGTAGAAGCGTTCCGTGACGACGAGGCCGGCGTTGCGCGCCTTCGTGCGCAGCTCGCCCCGGGCGTAGCGGCGCTGGTGCCGCAGGTAGCGGTCGAAGCAGTCGTAGGTGCCGGGTGCGGAGGGGACGACGATGACGGCGCGACCGCCGGGTCGCAGCGCGCGTCGGATCTCGCCGAGGGCCCCTTCGTCATCGGGCACGTGCTCGAGGAGGTTGGCGCTCACGACGGCGTCGGCGGAACCGTCGGCGAGGGGGAGATGGCAGGCGTCGGCCTGGACGAGCGCGACACCAGGGAGGCGTCCCGCGGCGCCGGCGAGCCCGGCGAGCACGTAGTCGACGCCGACGAGGTACAGGCCGGCCTCGCAGCCGGCCAGATCCTCGAGCAGGTAGCCGCTCGAGCAACCGAGATCGACGATTAGTCGCTCGGGTTCCAACTCGCCGAGGTGCTCGATCATCGCCGTCCGCGTCCACACGTCGATGAAGCTCGTCCGACTGCTCTCTTCGTGGAGCTCCTCGAGTTCGGCGGACCAGTAGAGCCCGGTGTCGCGCGGCGGTTCCCCGCGGTCGCGCGCCGAGATCAACCGTGGTCCTTCTCGCGGGTCGTGAAGAACTGGTCGTCGATCCGTCGGAGCGTCGCGAGATCCTTCTCGTCCCGCAGGCGCGCCCGGAACGCCTCTTTCTTCCAGGGGTCCCACTGTGCGCTGATGATCCGACCGGTGATCCCGGCGGACTCGTCCGACAAAAGGAAGGTGACGAGCTCGTGGACGAGCTCGACAGGGTCCGCCGCGCCCGCTTCGTGGGCGCGGTGGGTCCGGGCGTAGAACTCGGCGCCGACCGAGTCGGGACCGGCGGCGAGGATGTCGTCGTGCATCGGCGTGACGATGAAGCCCGGCGCGATCGCGTTCACCCGGATGTGGTCCGCCGCGAGCTCGACGGCGAGGTTCTCGGTCAACCGGACGACTGCGGCCTTCGAGGTGGCGTAGCCGTCGAAGCGGGGGAACGGGGCGGTCGCCCCGCCGCCTGAGAACGTGACCACCGATCCGCCGGCGTGGCGCAGCGGTTCGAGGCACGTCGTCACGGCGAGGAGCGTCCCGGTGATGTTGACGTCGAGCGTGCGACGGAATTCGTCGACGGGCCACTCGCCGACCGGACCGATCGGACCGATGAGCGCTGCGGCGGCGACGATGCCGTCGAGGCGTCCTCCGGCGGCGATGCTCGGGCGGGCGCGCCGCCACGCCTCCTCGTCGGCGACGTCGAAGGCGAGCGCGTCGTGCGGCCCACCGGCGAGACCGGCGACCAACGTCTCGAGAGCCGCCCCGTCGCGCGCGACGACGGCGAGGCTCGCGCCGAGTTCGGCGAGGGCGGCGGCGATGCCGCGCCCGATGCCCTTGCTGGCGCCGGTCACGACGATGCGCCGACCGGCGAGGTTGCCTGTCATGGCCTCAATACTGGTCGCGGCCTTGTACCCGCGCACGGTATGCGGGTGCCGGTCGCCCTCGGCGCGGTGACCCGTGTCACGAGCTCCGTTGCGCGGCCTCGACGCAGGACCACGCGTAGCGCGCCGATTCGAGGTCGCCGAGGAGCTCGCGCCCGTCGGCGGCGTCGATCGCCGCCGTGAAGTGGCGCCATTCGAGGTCCCAGGAGGCGTCGGTGTCGCCGTAGCGCTCGACTTCCAGGTCCGGCGGTCCGAGCTCGGGGCGCATCCGGAAGATGCGCAGCTCCTCGGGGCCGTAGCTGCGCCCGAGACCGTCGACGGCGAACTTCGCGGTCCGGCAGGCGATCTCCAGGGAGAACGTGTTCCTCCACTCGGTCCAGCTGACGTGGAGGAGGGCGAAAGGCGACGGGTCGCCGACTCCGCCGCGTCGGCCGAGCACGAGGACGGCGTTGTCGTCGACCGGTGCCCGCCAGAACTGCGTCCGGAGGAGCGCGTCGTGCAGGGGCAGGCCGCCGAGGAGCCAGTAGCTGAGGTCGAGGAGGTGCATGCCCTGGTCGACAATCTCGCCGCCCCCCGACCGTCGCGGGTCAGCCCGCCATTCCTTCTCGTAGCCGGGACGCCCGCCGTGGCCGTAGCGCGCCCGCAGGTAGAGGATCTCGCCGTAGTCGCCGGAGCGGGCTTCACCGATCGCCCGGGCGATGCCGGGGTGGAAGCGGTGGTTGAAGCCGACCTTCACGAGTCGGTCCGCCGCGCGCGCCACCTCGGCGATACGGTCGATCTCGGCGACCCCGATCCCGGCGGGCTTCTCGACGAGGACGTGCGCGCCGGCTTCGAGCGCCCGACAGGCGATCCCGGCGAGCTGGTCGTGGACCGTCGCGACGATGACGACGTCGGGGCGGAGCGCGAGCAGCTCGTCGAGCGTGCTGCAGGCCGCGCCACCGAACTGCGAGGCGAGCTGCGCCGACGACTCCGGGACGAGGTCGTGGCAGGCGACGAGGGCCCCGGGCCCGAGGGCCTCGGCCCTTCGGTGACCGATGAGCCCGCAGCCGACGATCGCGACCCGCAACGGACGCGGCGCGTTGTCCATCAGTTGTTCTCGGTCGCGTAGGCGCCGCTGCAGTCGAAGTCGAATGTCAGCTCGGGGGCGTTGGCCTCGGCGAGCGCCTGCCGCGTGTCCTCGGGGTGCGGCGAGTACACGAGAAGGAAACCCCCGCCGCCGGCGCCGACGAGTTTGCCGCCGAGCGCGCCCGCCTCCCGGGCCGTCGCGTAGAGCCGGTCGATGTGCTCGTTCGCCATGCCGGGGGACCGCTTGCGCTTGTTCTCCCAGTGCTCGTGCATGAGGCCGGCGAACCCGACGAGATCACCGGCCTCGAGCATCCCGCGGCTGGCGTATCCGAGCTCCTTCGTGCGGTGGAGGTTCTCGAGCATCTCCGGGTCCTTGCTGCGCGAACGCGAGTCCTGGTCCGCGAGCAGCAGCGAAGCCGAGCGCGCATCGCCCGTGTAGAAAAGGAGGAGGTGCTCGCGCAGTCGGCGGAGCGTCTCCGTGTCGAGGTCGAGGGGTTCGACGTCGACGTGGTCGTCGGGCAGGAACGTGTAGGCGCAGATCCCGCCGTGGGCCGCGACGTACGGGTCCTGCTTGCCGACCGGCTCGTGCAACACATCGATCTCGATGTGGCTCGCCGCCTCGGCGAGCGCGTGCGGCGTGATCGAACGGCGGCGGGCGTGGGCGAGCGCTTTCAGCAGGCACACCGTGAACGACCCCGACGATCCCATGCCCGTTCCGGCGGGCACATCGGCGACGGAGGCGATCTCGAGGGGACTCCCCTGCCAGTGGCGAAGCAGCGCCTCGCGCAGGATCGGATGCCGGATCTCGGAGACGTCGTCGACTTCCTCGGTTTCGGAGTACTTCATCCGGTAGCGCTTCTGGAAGGCGGCGTGGACGAACATGTGGACGTACTTATCGATCGCCCCCGCGACGAGGAACCCGCCGAACTCCCGGTAATACGAGGGGAGGTCCGTCCCGCCACCCCCCAGGGGGAGGCGTAGCGGAGCCCTGCTGTAAACGACGCTCATCGACGGGGCCCCCTATTCCGATGCGGTGCGGAACGCTGTTCGTGCCACGCGTATTCGTTGTCGTCGAGCCAGTCGAGCGTGAGTTCGATTGCCTTGCTGATCGTCACCCGCGGCGACCACCCGAGTTCCCGGATCCGGGACGTGTCGAGAAGGATCAGCGGCGAGTCGCCGATCCAGCCACGGATCCCTCCGGAGTGGGCGACCTCGGGGTTCGCGCCGAGGTGGTGCGTGATGATCCGGACGGATTCGTCGACGAGGATCGTCTCGTCGGTCCCGAGGTTGTAGACGAACGTCCCGGGCTCGTCGGCGTGACGCGCGACGCAGGCGAGCATGGCGTCGATACAGTCCCCGACGTAGAGGTACGACTTCTCTTGGTGTCCGTCGCCGAGGACGGCAAGGTGGTCTGGGTCGCCACGTAGCTGCCGGTAGAAGTCGACGACGTGGCCGTGCGTGTACCGCTCGCCGAGGATCGAGACGAAACGGCAGACGACTCCGGTCAGGCCGAACCCGGCCGAGTACGCCGCGACGAGGCCCTCACAGGCGAGCTTCGAGGCCCCGTAGAGCGACGTCTGCTGAGGGAAAGGCGCGTCCTCAGGCGTCGGGAAGACGGCCGGCTCGCCGTAAACGGAACCGGAAGAGGCGAAAAGGATCCGGTGCACGCCGGCGGTCCGCATGGCTTCGAGGACTCGCGACGTGGCCAGCGTGTTCTGCTCGAGGTCCCATTGCGGGCGTTCGAACCCGCGCCGAACGTCGGCGTTCGCCTGGAGGTGGAAGACCCAGTCGCAGCCGGTGAGGGCCGGTTCGAGGACGCCGGGCTCGAGCGCGTCGCCCTCGACGAGCGAGAAACGGGGATGGTCGAGTATCGACGCCAGGAACTCACGCCTGCCGGTGCGGAAGTTGTCGACGACGACGACCTCGGAACCCGCGTCGATGAGCCGATCCGCCAGATTGCTGCCGATGAAGCCGGCGCCTCCCGTGATACAGGCGCGTCTGACCGGGGCAGAAGATGCCATCATTCGCGCTCGGCCCGCTCGGGACGTGCGCGCCGATCGCCGATGTCGAACACGGTTAGATCGAGTAGCCGGCGGCTGCCGCGTCCCGGAAGAACATCCGGACGGTTTCGAGCGAGAACTGCGACAGGTCCTTGCCGAGCTCGTCGAGCTTGCGGAGTAGGTCCGGGGTCATCGTGATGATGTGGCAGCCGGCGCTGTTCGCCTGGACGAGGTTGAGGACCTCGCGCGGCGAAGCCCACATGCACTCGGCGGCCGGCGCCGCCGACATGATCTCGACGGCGCGCCGAACGAGTGGCACGGGATCGACGCCGGCGTCGGCGATCCTTCCAGCGAAGATCGACAAGTACGACGGTGCCCCGCCGGCGACCGCGCCCGTGATCGCGTCGACCTGGGCGAGAGTAAACATCGCGGTGACGTTCACCTTCACGCCGTCGTGGGAGAGATCGTGCACGAGCTCGGTCATCGGCTCGCCCGACGTCGTCGTCACCGGGATCTTCACGTAGACGTTCGCGCCCCACGAGGCGATGAGCCTCGCCTGGCGGCGCATCTCCTCGCGTTCGTCGGCGAAGACCTCGAACGAGACCGGGTGCGTGGTGACGTGGCTGAGGAGCTCAGCCGCGAAGCGCGTGTATTCGGTGACACCCGCCTGGCGCATCAGCGTCGGATTCGTCGTGAATCCTGAGATCCGGGGGTCGTCGGCGAGCTCGAGAATGCTCTGCAGGTTGGCGCCGTCGGCGAAGATCCGCGTCGTGATCTTGTCCAGCACCGGGTGCGATGCTAGCAGTCGCCCTAGCCGTTGAGCAGGACTGATACGGCTTGTACGAGGTCCGGTGCGCACCGGTCAGGCGTGACGGACCCCGATCTTTTGTGCGCACTTTGCGCGTTCTCGATGAGCAGTGTCTTACAACCCGCAGCCCGCCCGGCGAGCACATCGGCGTCCGTGTCGCCGACCATCCAGGATCCGGCGAGGTCGATGCCGAGCTCCTCTGCCGCCGACAGCAGCATGCCGGGAGCAGGCTTTCGGCATTCGCAGGCCCTGCCGAACACGGGGTCGGTCCCTTGGGGGTGGTGGAGGCAGATCCGCCACGTGTCGAACTCGACGCCTTGGGCCGCGAGCAACTCGACGACTCGCGTTTGCACGGTTTCGAGGACGTCGACCGTGACCGTCTGTTTCGCCGCCGCCGGCTGGTTCGTCACACCGACGAGCACGAATCCGGCCCGGGCGAGCGCCCGAGCGGCCTGCGCCACCCCGGGGAGGAGTTCGACGTCTTCCCGGTGGAGCGGTGACTCGAGCAGCCCCGTCGACTCGTCCGGCACGAGCGCCGTCAGAACGCCGTCGCGGTCGATGTAGACGGCCGGGGTCACGGTGTCTCCGGCTTCTGGGCGACGACGGTGACGAGCACGGGGAGCACGATCGGGTCGTCACCGGGATCGACCCCGGTCAGCTCCGCGAGATAGGCGGCCACCGGGCCCGCGCCCGCTCCCGCCGGAGCCTCCGCCCACGCCGCGACGATTCTGCAACCGGCCCCGATCGCATATCCGGGGAGGAGCGCCCCGACATCGGGGCAGGGCGCGCCCGGCATCGACAGTGCGACGCCGCCGACGCGCCCGGCGGACGTGATCGGTTCCTGGGCGACGACGAAGCCGCCCTTGCGCGTCGCGGCCACGAGGCGAGACCAGACGGCGTGGGGATCGACGACATGCATGAGAAGGAACCGGCAGTACGCGAGATCGACTTGCTCGGGCAGTTCGAGATCCTCCGCCGCCTGGACCAGCGGGACGACCTGTGACGCGCCCACCCCGGCCGACCGCTTGGCGAGATCGTCACAGGCGGCCGCCGAGCGGTCGATCCCGTAGACCCGGCCCGTCGGTCCGACGAGGTCGGCGAGGGCGAGCGTCACGTCGCCGGTGCCGGCACCGACATCGACGCAGCGCCATCCGGGCCCGACCGGGACGTAGCCGAGGGCGTCGCGCAGGGGTCGGCGATAGAGGTCGTCACCGGGCGGGGGCGCTCCCATCGGGATCCAAGCTACCGGCCCGGATCACGCGCTCTTGGCCGACCTCTCGGGCGGCGTTTCCGTCCCGATTCGTCGGACGGGGGTCGGGAGGAGCCACTACGGTGAGCGCGATGCGGGTGACGCTGCTCTTGTGTGATGCCGCCCAGGTGGCGGACGGCAAGCTCTACATCCTCGGGGGCGGGTGGAGCCTCATCGGGCCGGACCCGACCCCGTCGGCTGTGGCGATGAAGGTCGACGTCGACTGGACCGAGGTCGACCGGCTGCACCACTGGGAGTTGTTTCTGGTCGACGAGGACGGGCAGCCGATCGTCGCCCAGACGCCCGACGGACCTCAGCCGATCGAGGTGCGCGGCGACTTCGAGGTGTCGCGTCCCGAGTCGGTGCCCGAAGGAAGCCCGGTCGACGTCGCGCTGGCGCTCAACTTCGGCCCGCTGCCGATCGCACCGTCGTCACGATTCACCTGGCGACTCTCGATCGACGGCGAGACCCAGGAGGACTGGGTCCTGCCGTTTTCGACCCGCGCCCCTCGCGATTGACGACGTCGATTCCCGCGGCGGGGCCGCTCACGGCGGAGCTCGGCCGGCGCGAAGCCCGACTTGTCGACGCGATCGGGCGCTGGTGGGTGGGGGCGCGGGCGGCGAGGGACCGGCTGCCGTGGCGCACGACCCGCGATCCGTGGGAGGTGCTCGTCTCCGAGACGATGCTCGCCCAAACCCAGGTCTCCCGCGTGACGCCGCGCTTTCGCGAGTTCGTCGCGCGTTTCCCAACCGCAGCCGCGTGCGCCGCCGCGCCCGTGGGTGACGTCGTCCGCGCGTGGGTGGGGCTGGGCTATAACCGTCGCGCCCTGGCGCTGCACGCGGCTGCCGCGAGGATCGTGGAGCGGCACGCAGGACGCGTTCCGGCAACCCTCGACGAACTCGTCGCCCTCGACGGTGTCGGCCCGTACACGGCGCGGGCCGTACTGGCATTCGCGTTCGACGCCGAGGTCGCCGCGGTCGACACGAACGTCGGCCGGGTTCTCGCCCGCGCCGCGGCAGGCCGACCGCTTCGCCCCCGCGAGGCGCAGGCTTTGGCGGATCGCCTCGTTCCGGACGGCTCGGGGCGCGAGTGGAACCTCGCCGTGATGGACTTCGGCAGTCTCGTCTGTACGGCGCGTGCCCCCGTCTGTGTCACCTGTCCCGTGCGTGCGGTCGGGGCCTGTGCCTGGAGGCGGAAATTCGGCGGTGATCCCGACCCGGCAGTCGGTTCGGCGCGGGTGACGACCGGACAATCCCGGTTCGAAGGCTCGGACCGACAGGGACGCGGTCGGCTCGTGCGGGCCGCGTGTGCCGGACCGATTGCGCCAGCGGACCTCGCCCGGGTCGCCGGATTCCCGGAGCGGGTCGCACGCGCCCGGCGCGTCGCCGACGCGCTCGTCAACGAGGGGATCCTCTTGCGGGGGCCCGGCGGCGAGCTGACGCTCGCCTGACCCCCGGCGCGCACGGGAAAGGTGGGTGACGGCCCGGTCCGGCGCGCCAGACTGTCGTGCGTAGCCTTTGGGGTCCTGCCAGGGAGGCGAACAGCGTGGCCGAGATCGTCGAGTCGAAGATCATCCGTGATGTCATCCATGTCGCACCCGTCGTCCACGGCGACGAACGCGGTCGCTTCGTCGAGACGTACCGCCGGTCGTGGTTCCCGCTCGGACGCGAGATGGTCCAGGCGAACCGGTCGGACAAGGCCCAGGGCGCCGTCGTCGGCCTCCACTACCACCTGCACCAGGCCGACTACTGGTACGCGACGCGCGGTCGGGCGCGCGTCGTGCTCTACGACCTGCGCATCGGTTCGCCGACCGAGGGTGCGCTCGAGCTCGTCGACCTCGGAGCAGACGAACGAGGGGTGTTCATCCCACCCGGGGTCGCGCACGGCTTCGCGTCGCTGACGGACATGACGCTCACGTATCTCGTTGACTCCTACTACAACGAGCAGGACGAGCTGGGAGTGGCCTGGGACGACCCGGAAATCGGGGCCGACTGGGGGGTCGCCGATCCGGTGTTGTCCGGTCGTGACCGCGGGAACCCGCGTCGGTCTCAGATCCCGGACGCCCTTGTGCCCCGGGCCGGGCTGAGAGTATGAACATCTGGTAGCTGTCCTGCGCCGCCGGGGGCGGCGCGCTTGAATGGTGCGTATGCAGGGTGATTCTGGGGGCGTCGCGTCTTGATCGCGGGCATCGCGATCGGCGCTTTCGTTCTCGTCGCGGGGTTCGCGGCGTGGTCGCGTTTCGCGCCCCACCGCGCCGAGCGCCATTCCGTGACGACCCACCAGCGCGCCCTCGACGTGCTCGGTACCGCTTCGCGCCGCTGGGAGGGCGTCGCGCCGGTGCACGCGCCCAAACCCGAGGACGTCGCGCGGGCACACGTCCAGACCCTTGGCGACCCTCCGAACGCGCGACGCCTCGGTGACGGCGAACCGGTGTCGACGCGCCGTTCGGGAGTCCGCCTCGTGCCGCCGTCCGGCTCGAGACCCGTCAGGCTCCCGATCTTTGTCGACGAGGGTGTCGTCGCGTCCGATTCACCGGGCGAGCCGGATGCTGGTGAACGGGACGGCAAAACGGTCGGCGCCTCAGACGGTGCGACCCGCCCGGGCGGGCGCGCCGCTCCCTACGATCACGAGGCGCTCAGCCCGATCTCCGAAGTGGCGACGCGCGCTTCGCGTTCCCGCCGCCACCGTTACCACGGCGGGCGTCCGGCCCGACGTGCGACCTCCGCGGCCGCTTCGGCGGTCGCTCTCGCCGCGATCGGCGTGGCGACCTGGCAGCTCACATCCGGGGCGCCTGCGCCGACGCACCACGCCACCACGCCTCCCGCGACGACGGGGAAGTCGAAGGGCAGGACGCACACCGGCACTGGTCGTCAGACGGGCGGGCAGGGTCTCGTCCCGACGTCGGTCTCGCCGAGCGTCGTCGCCTACGCGATCACGGGCGGGGCTTACACGATCACGTTCTCCGCCTCGGGCCCGTGCTGGCTCGGCGTTCAGCAGGGGGTGAACGGGAAGTACCTCTGGATGACGACGCTGCTCGCCGGCCAGACGAGTTCCTACAAGGCGAACGGACCGGTCGCGGTGCGGCTCGGCGCGCCGCCGTACGTGAAGGTTCAGGTGAACGGGGTGAACGTCGAGCTCCCCCCGACCAATGTCCAGCCCTACGACATTACGTTCTCGTCCTCGCGCCGTTCCGCGGCCTGACGCCGTGTCCGGCGGCGCTCGCGGGGCCAGCGGATCGACCCGCCGTCCGGGAGCCCGATAACGACCCCCGTCCGCTCGCCGGATTTCCACCCCGTGGCGCTCCGGGCGACGCGTGGGAGCGACCGATGCCGCCCGTCGCCGCCACGCCGAGGTTCGTCGGCGCGACCCGCGCGGACGGGCGGATCGCCGCCAACCCCGCCGACGTGCCGGGGTCGGTTCCATCAATCGCAGAAGTTTCAAGGAAGGGAGCGGTCGTGGCACGAACTCGGAAGATGACGGGCGCACTCTTCGGGTGCATGGCGATACTCGTCGGGATTGGGGCATGGGCCTCCACCGCACTCGCCGCCGGGCCGCGCAGCGCCCCGGCGATCCCGCCCGGTGTGTATTCGGGGACCGTCCGGATGTCGGGGGTGAACAACTGCGTGACGACGCGCTGCTTGCTCACCCTCGCCGGAACCTGGTCAGTCACGGTCAACGCGGCGGACCAACTGCGTGGCTCCGAGACGCTGGCCGACACGATCCCCTTCCAGCCGGGGAGCGGTTGCACGATCTCGCCCGGCTCGTGGACCTTGACGTTCAACGCGGTCCTCGGGCGGTACAACCCCGCGAACCAACAAACCTCGGCTGCACCGGGCTTTGTTCACGGATCCACGGTGTTGCTGTACGTGAACAGCTCGTACAGCAAATGGACGGGGTGGAAGGGATCGCCGTCCGATTACACCCGTACCTGCGGCTCTGTCGCGGGCACCTCGTGGCCCATTACCCAGCAGTACGGGTGGCCGGCCGAGGACACGGGGTGGAGCGTCGGCTACGCGGCACGGCTGCCGATCGGCCTGTTCAAGACCCGGGCGCACCCTTACACGATCGCGATCAAGGGCGGCGGCTACCACCCCGACACCTTCGAGCAGACGTACACGCTGACCTCGAGCCCGACTGCCTGAGTGCCGGCTGGTCAAGTACCTCGCGTCGGCTTCGCAGCTCCGGGGCGACGCGTTGACACGAACCGCTCGCCGCAGAAGTGATCCGACTGGCACCGCACACCATCCGACGAGTCGGGGATCCGGTCTTCTGTCGGGTCTCCGGCCGGTGCTCCGGATCCGTTGCGCGGACGCTTGCGATGGCGGGAAACGGATCACCAGACGGCGTGTCCGGGAACCAGCTCACCGCGTGCCATGCGTTCAGCGGATCGCTTCCCAGCGCGTCGGTTCACGGGCGAGTGAGGGATGGCTCACCAGCAGATGCCAGATGACCGCGCACAGGCCCTCGGTGTGCGCCGTGACGTGGTCCGCGAACAACGGCGGGATCACGACGCAGGCGTTCGCGACCTTGGCCGTGTACCCACCGTCGCGCCCGACGACCCCGTAGATCGCGGCATGGCGGTCGACAGCGACCTCAAGCGCGCGCACGAGGTTCGCCGAGACACCGCGTTCCGCGTCGCCGCCGCCGACGCTGAAGACGAGCAGCGCGTCCTTGTCGGAGAGGTTCGATCCCTTCAGCCACTCGGAGAATGACGTCTCCCACCCGTCGTCGTTGATGCGGGCGGTGAGTTCGGAGACGTTGTCGACCGGCGAGTACGCCTCGAGTCCGCAGATCTTGCGGAAGTCGTTGACGGCGTGCGAGGCGTGACCGGCCGATCCACCGACCCCGAGGACGAACAGCCTCCCGCCACATTGCCGCACCTCGGCGAGCCCCGAGGCGCAGCGCTCGACCGATTCCGGGTCGATGGCGCCGAGCACCCGGGTCGACTCGGCGATGAAACCCTCGCTGAACGTCACGGTGCGCCCTCCTTCCCGCTCCGGCGCCGGCCGGATCGCGGGCGGCTCGACCCCCAGCCAAGCACACCGCCCGGCCCGGCGGGTGTTCCGATCGACCGGAGGAGCAGGTCGGAGGTGTCGCCGCCCCCGGTGGAGTTGTTACTATACAGATAGGAGAAATCCATCTGGAGGGTGTTCCTGACCGAACGGAGTCCGTGGGGCCGATGGCAGTGACCGATCTCAACCTCGACAAGTACACGCTCGGCTGGAGCGACGTCGAGGACTACGTGTTCAAGCCCCGCAAGGGGCTCAACGAAGAGATCATCCGCGAGATGTCGCGGATGAAAATGGAGCCGGAGTGGATGCTCGAGTTCCGGCTGAAGAGCTACGCGCGCTTCCTCGCCAAGCCGATGATGCCCTGGTTCGCCGACAAGATGCCGGACCTCGACTTCGACAACATCTACTACTACATCAAGCCGACCGAGACCCAGGTCGACGCCTGGGAGCAGCTGCCGGAGTCGGTGAAGAGCACCTACGAGAAGCTTGGCATCCCCGAGGCGGAGCGCAAGTACCTCGCCGGCGTGACGGCCCAGTACGAGTCGGAGGTCGTCTACCACCGCAACCGCGACGACCTCGCCGGCATGGGTGTGCTCTTTTGTGACATGGACACGGCGGTGCGCGAGTACCCGGACATCGTGCGCCGGTACTTCGGGAAGATCATCCCGCCGAACGACAACAAGTTCGCGGCGCTCAACTCGGCGGTGTGGTCGGGAGGCTCGTTCATCTACGTGCCGCCGGGCGTCGCGGTCGACATGCCGCTCCAGGCGTACTTCCGCATCAACGCCGAGAACATGGGCCAGTTCGAGCGGACGCTCATCATCGCCGACGAGGGTTCGCAGGTGCACTACGTCGAAGGGTGTTCCGCCCCGGTGTACTCGACCGACTCGCTGCACTCGGCCGTCGTCGAGCTCGTCGCTCTGCCCGGCAGCCGGATCACGTACACGACGATCCAGAACTGGTCATCGAACGTCTACAACCTCGTGACGAAGCGGGCACGGGCCGAAGCCGAGGCGCACGTCGAGTGGATCGACGGCAATATCGGTTCGCGGCTCACGATGAAGTACCCGTCGGTGTACCTCATGGGCCCGCGGGCCTCGGGCGAGGTCCTCTCGGTCGCCTACGCGGGTGCGGGCCAGATCCAGGACACGGGGGCGAAGATGTTCCATTGCGCCCCCGAGACGACCTCGACGATCATCTCGAAGTCGATCTCGAAAGACGGCGGCTCGACGACGTACCGGGGCAAGGTCCACGTCGATCCCGGCGCGACGCACGCCAAGTCGTTCGTGCGCTGCGACGCGCTCATCCTCGACGAGGACTCCGTCTCGGAGACGAAGCCGTACATGGAAGTCGGCGAGCGTGACGCTGAGATCGGCCACGAGGCGACGGTCTCCAAGGTCGGTGACGACCAGCTCTTTTACCTGATGAGCCGCGGGCTCTCCGAGGGTCAGGCGACCGGCATGATCGTCAACGGCTTCATCGAGCCGATCACCCGGACGCTCCCCATGGAGTACGCCGTCGAGTGGAGCCGGCTCATCGAA
>Ga0116137_1001824_pt1 | contig 13384 bp, 19 predicted proteins | sample June2015DPH_20_1_3_FD_88973 | JGI IMG/M metagenome (GOLD analysis project Ga0116137, IMG submission 88973) | Peatland microbial communities from SPRUCE experiment site at the Marcell Experimental Forest, Minnesota, USA - June2015DPH_20_100 | ecosystem: Environmental > Terrestrial > Soil >...
GTCAAGCACGTCGAGTTGTCTCAAATCGCCGACTTTATCGTAACACGCCCAGCTCGTGATATCGTACGGATAGCAGACAATGATATGATAATCGCCGCCACTTTGCATAAACATGCGAATATCTGCTTCCGACGCCTGGAGCCCTCCAGATGGATGGCTATGGACTGATCCTACAATATGTGTATTGACGGGCAAAGTGAACAAATCCATAACCGCGTTCACATTTGACGACTGAGTAATGGAGACGTCGACGTCGGTTATGATCTGATCAGTCTCGTATAGCATCCCAGTGAATTCTTTAGGGTGGGTAGATGCACTCACCTCTAGAATAAACTTCAATGCATCACGGGCGATGCCTTTGATCGTCTTTTTCATAAACGCTAATATATCTGCTCTGCCGTTATATGCCCCTTCTGCATGCATTATTGCATCGAGAGAAGCTGAGCCATAGCGCTGGGACTGGGCAGCCTGCAACATCGTTGCTCTCTGAGGTGATCGCCGTTTTAATGTGGAGACGCATATTCCTGACAGAGAGAGGTAGCCAAATGGACGAAATTAGGTGGGCAATTGTAGCTTTTTATTTAGTAATCCTGATGGTATTGGGCTTCCTATTCATTTTCTTGCCAATCGAGATGCCATAAGAAAAAGTTATATGGTAAAGTGAGCGAACCGGTGGCAGAGGAGACAGAGCACTAGTGTGACTAGATTGAATGCCAACCCATTAAGCAGCGAACTAGCTCTGGATCTGTCGCATCATACCAAACACATTGATGATGCGCCCTCGCTCTATGACCTTGCCGTCGGCGAACTTGTTGAATGCCATCATGTTGCCTGTAACCTGTTTGCCTGTTGCTGGGACGCCCATAAACTTACCTAGGTGTGTGCCGCGCAATGTCGCCCGCTCTGCGACCATATTCCCTTCGGCGATCATCGTCTCGATGGTGAAACTGAGGTCCGGAAAGCTGTTACGAAGCCTAGTGAGGCGTTCCTTGAATCCTTGAACGCCGGGTGTTTGCCCCTCAAGGGGGAGAAGGTCAACAACGTTAGCAGCGAGAGCTTCATCCATCGCCTTCAGATCACCAGTGCTTAAGGCGTCATAGAGGCGTCGAATGACCGCCTTGTTATCTTGAAGTGACATAGTGTATTTGTTGTTCTACCTCACGTTTAAACCGGTCGTTTTATGGTTGCAGAGCCTCTTTTCTTCCCTCATTTTGATATACACTTTCTTGCTTCCGAATAGCAAAAATAGCGAGAGCCATAGCAACAACAGCTGCAGCCACCGCAACTAAAAACACACCCGCCACGATCACTAATGGTAAAAATAGGCTTACAGAGATGCCTACGAAGATAGCCCCAGAGACTCCACTAATTACGATAAAGGCATTAATCATTTGAGAGAGCATCTCATCTTTCATAGTATCATCGAAGTAAGGGTATTGACCATATATTTACGGTCAATAAGGGGGGTTTCCCCGTTCTTTTCTTAGAATATGTACGAAACAAAAGAACAGCACTCTTCACTTTTATACGATCATCGAAGTTTTTGGTTTTTATTTTTTTCGAAGCACAGGATTTTGCAGAGTTCCTAACTTAGGTATAGTAAACGTTTGATATATACATTCAAAACAGCGACCGGATAACGACGGGAATCTTAAAAATCACTATCTTATAAGGCGTATCGAACGGATCCCGTTAGGTACCGCATACGCGGACGTGGTTAAACGGTGCCGCGACATATACGATAAGCTGAATAAACGCCCCAAGTTTATAGTCGATGCTTCGGGGGCGCGTCCTATTTATGATCTGTTCCGTTCCCAGGGTGTCCCTATACTTCCTATTCAGATAACCGCCGGCACTACCTCGCGGATCGAGGGCGGTTATGGTTATGTGTCTAAACTCGAATTAGCGAGCACGTTGCAAATACTGAGTAGCGCCAATAGAATACACTTGCCGCACCTTAGCCGGTTCGCGAAAGCTTTACGCGATGAAGCGCGGAACTTTGAACTCAAGGTAACGGATAGTGGCAATATGACATTCGGTGCCGAGGGCCGCCATCACGATGACCTCATAATGGCGTTAACCTATATTCTATGGTTCGGTGAAAGACGCGGAGGTATTGACCGGTCCCGCGTGCGTTGGGTCTAGTTTTTTTAAAAGGGCATCTCTCGAAGGTAGTTTGTGGCCTATAGGTCCTTGAGTTATTGCGTTACCAGGTGAAGAAACACCGCCCCCAGCGCACACGTCGCTTGTTTATGATGATGCAAGCCGCAGGGTTACTGTGTTACCGGCGTGATACTAGCGTCCGTTGAAATAAAGTTGTACTCCGATTCAGCGATTGGCGTCTCAAAGAACGCGCCAGGAAAATCCTGCGTTAGAATGGCATTACGTATCTCGACATCGTAAGATCGTTCATATTTGACGTGTGCGAACCGCCCCTTAATAGCCACAAGTGGTTGAGGGAGATCGCACAGTTGGCGCACTTCTAACTTACTGTAGATCCCCTCGAATCCCTCTGGTCCGAGATCCTTAGTATACCAGAGCGGGCTTATAGTCTCTTTCGGGTTAAGTATAACCGAGAAATACCCTTTGATATATGCTCGTAGTAGTTCGACCCTTATTTTTGTCTCCAGGCTATCATAGAATTTAAACGTTTTAATTAATCTAAAAGATGCGTTTTCTAGTTCCAAAAAGCCGCCCGACGTGCTAGTTCTAATCGCTAGCACCGGCGCTTTGTGTTTCTCGTCCTTAACTAGCTTATAATCGTCTTCCACGACGTAACTCCCGCTTTCGGGCTTATATCGGCCTATTATCGATTCTTTTTCGTGCATATTCTCACCGCCATATATGGCCGTTATTCGGGGATTTTATGTGTTTAATTGCAGTAAATAACTATTGTATCGCCCGCATCACATTCGTTGGCAATAGCCAAGCGCCCAGCCGACTATTACTTTATCCGGACTTAGGAAACGAACGTAACAGGATCGACTAACTTACTTGCATAATGATGAACTGCCAACGATGCGAGATATATAACGGCTGTAAACTACGCGGCGATAACGAGCGCGTTTCTTATTGCGAGTATTACCGGCGGCCACGCACAATAACCCACGATTTGTATTACTGGTCCGGACGTTCACGATAACTCCGCGCGCTACAAGTAGCAAGCATTAAACTCGAATTGAGCATATGATACGTCACCACGTATCATATGGATGACGTATTAGCGGAGATCGAAACTCTTAGAACCGAAATCGACGATATTAAACGACTGATGCTGCAACGATTTAGGGAACTTGAAGCATATCTATCAAATATTGAGGACGACGTTAAAAAGATTAAAAACAAAATACGGCAAGCATAGATTGACGTTTCAACGCACGCGCGAATTATAATTGAGACACTCGGAGACGCAACTCTTTTGCTAGTAATGAAGATATCGGCGAGTTACTATTATTGAATATTCCCGCCGAATATCATAATAGGGACCTATAAAGACTCTAATCTACGCCTTGTTCTATATTTTCAACGCCCTCGCATACGATTCCACAAGCTGTTTTAAGTAACGATAATCGCGCTTGAATAGATCCTTCTGGTGGCTTTAAATTATATTTTCTTCTAAACCGGTAGTTTCGGATAGGGCCAACAAAAGGCTCTAATACCCATCTCCTTCGCCAATAGAGGATAGCTAAAGCTATGATGGCGACTAGCACAACAAAAACTATATTGACTGAAAATGCGGCCTCTAAGTTTGTTAAGCCTTGTAATAAAGATACTACACCGGCTACAAAAAAAGCAGTAGACGCATATATCATCAATTTTTTATTTTGCTGTATGTCACGTATGAACTGTCTAAACGCCGTTTGAATATATGCATAAAGGTAGCGGATCTCATCTGGTGCATTATCTGGCGCTGGCGTATAGGCAGCAGCCTGGTAAGTTGACGGGATAACCCCAAATTGACGCTTATAATGAATTGCCGCTAGCCAAAAATACACGAGAGATAGTATAATCCAAAAAGGCTTGATTGCTACGTCCATATTAACTCTCGTTCGTTACGCAAATAGTGAAAGCTTGAACATTTGCTTTAAAAAGAATTTAGATTATATGCTCGCCCTCCTAACCACTTCACGTAGGCTATGAGTACCGAAACTTAGAAACGAACGGCGCAGCGCTTCGGCAATTACTTTTACGATACTATAGCTGTTAGGTAAATAAAGCTTCGCGATCTTGTATTGATATGTGACCTACTGCGTACGATGCCGCTTTACGTCAACTGTAAGCGACGCGACGACCGGGATAAAGTCCTTTCTATTGCGACTCATACTGCGCCCACTACGAAACACACGACTTATTCTGCGTAGGGACTTAGGCGATACTCTGCCCCGTTACGTAACTCACGATAAGTATTGGTTATCCGCGCATCGTACCCCATAAATCGAGGGTAAGTAAATTAACGGCATACACGGTAATGAGTACGAAAGTTGCAGGTTAAAGAAGGCGAGGGTTTTATGCGGATACTGACGACGACACCGATTTTAACCGGCGAAATTACTATTAACGAGTTTTTAGGTTGCGAGTGGATACGCGAGGCGCGCGAAATTTCCCGCCGGCGAAAAAATAAGAACACTAAAGATAATGGAGACGAATAACACAGGCGCTTTAACTGCTATCCTAGTCTTATCCCGTTACATAGTAAGCTACTCGAAACGAAATCCGATAATTAAGCGACGCTACGAGAGAGGGCAAACGGATAATGCTAAAAGACGCGGTTAAGCCCGTGAGAATTAGCGGATGCACGCCCGCAGAAGAGCGCAAGATACAAGAACGAATTAAAATAGCGTGGCTAAAAACTGAGTTTTTTTTAGGAATACAAATAGACCGATTCGAGCCGGGAGTATTAGCCATGACACTGGGGATTGCAGAGGCACGCCGGCGAGGAATTATTAACGTCGGCGCGCTGTTTAAGCGTCACTTTAGCGGCGACTACGGCGAGATACACGATGAGGATAAGAGAGCAAACGAACTAAGCATTAAGGAGGGATCGTGCATCGTAAGCGGGTATGATACCGACGCCGGTCGTGTGCTAATTATTACAGCCCCTGAGAGCGAACGCACCATATTACCTGATTACGTCGAAGGGCATCGTGCGTTTACGACTATGTTATTAGCGGAAGAATATTTAGATGGTCTCAGGGCGCCCGAGGGCTTTGTGATTAGTAACGAGAACCATGACACGTGGAACCGAACCCGAAAATTGTAACATAGATAATATAGACGAGTATCACGCTATGCGCGACGAGGCTTTAACGAATGTGAAAACGCCGCCGCCTAGTGAGTACGACATAGCACAGTTTAAAGAAGCGTTTGCCGATAACGGCGGTGAATATGATTATGACGGGTCAGAGCGAAACGCTAAAAAACGCGCTTTGATCTGGTATTCCGATACCCTCTATAGCGCGTCGGAGCTGTGCGTCATTATGCCCGAAGTCGTACCGAATTATAATGAGTTTGACGGCGTTAAGACGATTCAGCTATTAACCGATATGTATCCTGAAGCGTACTTTTTACCTAGTAGAGAGTATGGTGTCGCTATCTTCGTTTATCCTCCGAATGGCACAACGGCGTTAAAGACGCCGAATAAAATAGAGATGGAGCGACTGAAAGCGGATAGCTGCACGATTCACGTGATACAACGCGATGATAGGCTAATACACGTAATAGAATTATGGTTCGAATGAGCTAAGAGATTATGACAGGGAACCGAACACGACCCCGCTATCTCTGTAAAAGCGCCGCGTGTGCGGTGGATTTAGTTTTTTTTTGCTTACGCTAATAATACGATATCGGCAGCTTAATACTAAATGAGGTAGTATCAAACGGAACGTTATGACCCTATCTCGTATGTCTATAACCCTACCCGCCGAGCTGTTAGAAGCCGTTATTGAACGTGCTAACAGTGATAATATAACCCGTTCCGCTCTGACGATTAGAGCTTTAGCAGCCTATCTCGAATTTATTTCTATACGCGAGCCATATATGCCAGATATTACCGAAGTAATACGACTGCGTACGCAGCTAGAGGGTAAAGACGAACTTATAAAGAGTAAAAACGAAACGATCGACGCTCTAAGGTTAGCTTTGGGTATACGCAACGTAAAGGGCGAGCCACGCGAGATAGAGAGCGATAAGCAGGATAGCGATTTAGAAAAGCGCAGTTTACAATTCTTAGAAGCAAATAACCACTCTGGTTATCCCACTACAAAAAAAGAGCGCCCGAGTCGGGATTTGAACCCGAGTCGGAGCCTCGACAGGTCTTATTAGGCGTTGTATGACCCGCACCGCCTCTTTCAGGTGCTATGGCCCCCGCTGCTCGGTTTTTAAAGCAGATAATGAAAGCAGTATCCTCGCCGAGTATTTTATACACGCTTGCTGTTTTACCGGCAAGTTCTGCGTATTGACTCGGAAGACGGAGCTGGGGATAAACTCTGCTGTTGCCTTTTACCTTGCCAACTTTGACGTCGACAATGTGCGTTGATTGGTTTTTCATCGAAATCTCTCTCATTTGTTATACGGAAAATTGAATTAGAAAACAATATTATAGTAAATCTTCAATCGGCCCACCACATAGATTGCAAACTTCCATATCCTCTGCTTTAAAACATGCAATACAAAACGCAGTTCTGCATTTTGTGCACCTAAGGCGTTCGCCCACGATTTTTTTTCCACATCGATTACATGTAACATTTACGCTACCGGGGCGCTTGCTTCCAAAAACTGAAAACCAGTCCTTCCAAGACATTTTCCACCGAGTTTCCTTTCCATATATTCTCCCATTTAGCGCCGCTCATTTTTGAAAGAAACATCCGCACTAACCTACTTAGTAAACGGTGAGGCTATCATCAAAACAACACTCACGAACAACAGTATCAGCCAAAAGAATCCCAATAATAATCTTAAGGGCCAAAATACAATGAGCGAAATAAGCATGATAATCCCCCCCAAACGAGAACGGTCAAAAACAAACCGAGACTCATTAACGCAGCGGCAAGTCCCATTTTTTTAACCCCTCACTCTAACCTATCTCAGCATCGCCCAAAAAAAAGAAAAAGACGATTACAAGGTAATCGTCAGCTCGTTCTCAAACGTTGTAGACGTGTTTAAAAGTTCACCGTCAGCGAGTTTGAGAACAATCCCGGCTCGTCAAAGACAATCTTCTGTGGAGTATTTCCGGCAGGCATCTCGAAAATGATAACTCCTGCCGATTTGTCTCCTGGGTTTGAGTTCTGCATTGATTGTATTGTGTTTGATGCAGTCGTAGTAGCAGCCTGATGGCCTATGTTCTGATTGTCGAACAACGTAAACTGGAACTCGTTTCCTATCAGGGCGTTCTTCTGGTCCTTATTTGTGGCCTCTACGTAGATTGAGACGTATTTATCCCCGGCAGATGGCTGCAAAAATTGGTTTGACTCTGTGTACGTCCCCTGATTCTTAGCCGTCAAGCTGAAATCATTATCGCTTGCTGTGCCTTGCCCACTTGGTGTTGCCGTCGCTTTAGGCGTTGCCGTCGCTTTAGGCGTTGCCGTTGCTGCTACTGTTGCTTGTTGAGCCGTAGGCGTAGCAGTTGGATTAGTGCAACCTGTAGTTGACACGAGAACAAGTGCGCCGATAAAAAGCAGCGGCAATGCATACTTAAGCGGCGTTTTGACGTACCGCTTCATCATCCTAACTATTGGATTCATAAAAACACCCCCTTGAAAGACGCTTAATAAAGAGGCGAACGTTGGCTTAACAATTTCTATACAGTCACTCGTGCCTTCTTGCGTCAACTCGTGAACGGAGCACGCTAGGTGCTTGAAATCGAAAAAAGAAATAACTAGCTAAGAGATAAGGAATAAATTATGGGAACACGCCACGTGGTCCTGATATAACCTAATGTAAATGGATTCCTGTTTCGATTATAATAATATTATCTAGCTGTGAAATATTGTGGTCCCTAAATTCTGAGATATTGAGCGGATTTCCTTCGTTCCACTCATAATATTTATAAATCGTAGGTGCATGACCAGTTACGTTCCGATATGCCCCCCCACTAGAAGGATAAACCGTGCTGGAAAGGCTATATGCTGTCTTGTTCATGGCGTCAAGGTAATTTGTCGCGTCCTGTGTGGTTGGAAAAACAAGCGCTGTATGCACATAGCTCCATGTTGCGTTTGTAGTCTCGTTGGTGCTTGTTTCCTGTACTTGTGCCGACGTGCTGTTTATCCACGTTACTTCCCACACGGTAAAGTTCAAATTCTTATCTGAAAATGACGAGTTTTTGTAAGCTGCAAGATACTTTTCCAAAAAAGCGTCGTGTGTCGCTGCGCTTGTCGTAGCACTTGTGCTAGTGGTTTGATTAGTATTGCCTGTGGTGTTTGAAGTGCAGCCTGCTACTGACAAAGATGCAACCACAAACAATAGAACAGCTATCGCAGTAATCGGTTTCAATTGCATACGCTTATGCAAGTGGGGAATGTTGGCTTAACAGTTCCGATTCTAACGATCCTCAAATTTGTAGAAGAGTTAAGATTCGTCAATTAAATCACGATGAAATAACTCATCGAGAGTGGTGGGGATAGCGTTCGGATCTATTACTTGATCTGGGATTGTCCAATAAATCAAAATGAATAGGACGATTATGAGAGCGTATAACATAATATAGATCCCTAAAGCTGGGAACACGGAATTCCACACAAAATGAAAAAGAATCGCAAGTGACAAGAGTAAAACTGTGTAATAACGCTGGCGACGGCTGGCGATGTACATTAAACTCATAGCAGCAATAGCGGAGTACATGAGGTGGCCGGGAAGAAACACTGTTCTAACGACAACGGTTGTTTCGAAAACATGTTTAGGGACTTGTAAGAAATACCAAAAATTCTCAACCGCACCAAACCCCAAACCAGCGATTGCTCCAAATATGGCGCATTTCTTCTTTGAATATAGAAGATAAGGGTACCATATCGCTACAACAATTAGTGGAAGTATTTTGGCAGGTTCTTCAATAAAGGCAGCCACCCCATTTGGCACATTTAACACCACTTCTAAGGGAAGGGCAACGATTACGCCGGCTATCATTCCCCAAACTAAACACACCAGAACTATTAGTAGGTCAACTTGGTTGAAGTGAGTCAGACGTTTAAGTCTGTCTTTTGGGCGAGATGAATACAAATAAGGTGACCTTATATGCTGCGCGTTGACGGATAACGGAGCCAAAGTTGAATAGTTGGCAGCAGCTAGCGGTGTTGGTGGGGGGATTTCCTGTGGCGGAGGTGTATCTCTAAAAGTTTGTGCTTCTGACGCCGGAATGTAAGATTTAGGCCGAACTGTAGACGCAACACTTATTATAGGGGGATCGATCTTGACCTCTATTGTATCCGCTGTTTGATGTTTGAAAACGATGTATACAATTGGCAACAAGAAGCTGAGTCCCAGTGTGAATATCGCGAGAACAAATGCTATGACCAGAAGTACAATAGTTACAGCCATATCTCCCCACGTCTTCTTTTTAAGAAGGGCAGTACCAACTCCCCGATCTTTCACATCATAGCCTAACGTGATCATCTCGTCAATCCATCGTTCCATCTCCATTTCCGAGCCTACTGTCCGGATTCTCACACGTTTTTCACCTGCTTGCGATCTAATCTCACGTTAAACTTCGCAAACATCTTCCATAAGCTAATTGTGATAATAACTTCGCAAGTTCTTTCTTGCACTTTACAAATACGATTTCGACTTTGCACTGATGGTGAAACTACCCTGCAGACAACGATGCGACTAAACAAGCGCAATGACCATTGCCACTTTTTTATCGTGTAGATTACATTGCAAAAACCGACAATATCAAAAACAGACAAATCACGCCAATCGAGAGAACCGCATCTAAGTCAACACATTCTCTGAAATCTAACAAAAAAACGCCGCACATTTCGCAGTAGCGTGCTTTGTACGGCTGAGGTGCGCCGCATTTTTTACATCGTTTCGGTGCGCCACATACCCTACACCTTCTTAAGTCCTCATCGTATTTTTGCAGCGTATCTGTTCTCTCGCCCAGCTGCAAAAGCACTTCATCCACCGTTCTAAACAAGCTGGTTTTCTTTATAAGTGCGTAATCTGCTCCCCGTATAACCGCATAGCCACGAGTGATATAATCGTCGATTACTAGTTCCATCTCGCTTGGGGAATCAATAGTCCGTATTCTCATACCAGTTCAAAATTAACGTTTGCCCTAAGTGCTTGGGTTGTGGTAAACACGTCGCAATCTGAGGTTACGACGTGTTACTTCTCTGATTTGCACACCGCGCTTTTAACTGTATAACTGTTTTAATGCTGTTGCGCGAATGCAGATCTTGCCGGTGGTACTCGTTTGTTTCTGTGTCTACCTTCGCGGCTGTGCTACTACGTCCGGCTCTGCTAGCACTTGCGCCTGTGCTTGCGGCTGTGGTGGCGTAGTCCTCAGCAAAACTTCTGGTGCTTGATAGTGTGCGTAAATTATGTAGGCAGGGATTATGAGTAAACCTAATCCAACCGTGAATATCGCAACAATGCATCCAAGTATTATAGACAAGATAATACCCGCTGCTGATCCCCACGACTTTTTCTTCATCAGCGTTGTGTCCATTCCTTGGTCTTTGATTGTATATCCCTGTGTCATAAAGTCATCCACGACACGCTGCATCTCTTGTTTGTCTTGAACTTCTCTTATTCTTGGACTTACCATTTCATTCACCTCTTGCATAACCAAGAAGCAAATGTTGGCTTAATGATTTCTATTCTTGTTCGATGATACATTGCCTATAATTTGAAGCATCATCACACTTTGATAGGTTCTCCTGACTGCTCGCCATACCAACACGCCCTAAAACACACTTTTCACGCCGCATCTATGAAGTTGTGCGTTAGTCAGAAAGTCGAGCCCTAGCCTCAGACCTACGGAAGTGCGCAGAGCAGCACGGCGATGTTGTGGGGTGGAATGAGTCCAATCGAGCATATATTTTGACTCACGGCGTTCGGGGCATCGAATGGAGTAATTATCGGCACCCGCTGCCCGAGAACGTGTATGACGGGTATATGCGATCTTGGAAAGGCGTAGACTTTTAATCAACTAAAGATTACGCCAATCTTTTTCAAGCGGCTTGTTCTCAAGGTCTCTAGTAGTTGCACTCGCTTTTTGAGATTTGCAACTTCTTGTTCAAGTCCCATACTTATTTCACCTGCATCTTGAAGAGGTCACACTCCGAGGTATACTCAAGCGGACAAGTTCGGCGCCTTGTACATCCGTAACATAGTGCTATGATATACTCGGCAACGCACGTCTCAAACTCAGTGCAAGGGCAGTTCGTAGAGCGCGGCTTGCCTCCGTGAACCGGACAGTCCTTGCCCAAACCATACTCGCACATGTCAGTCCTCCCGTTTTTGTCTAAATTGAGACCATGTCTCTCAGCTTCTCTTTAGAAAGTTTAGTACCGAAGCTAACAACGAAAGCAACATCTTCTCCGTTTGCGCCTATTTCGTATATTCTTGCTTTTTTACCTGCAAGTTCAGCATACTCACTTGGAAGACGGAGTTGAGGGTAAACTCGGGTGTTGCCTTTTACCTTGCCAACTTTTACGTCGGCGACGTGTGTTAATTAGTCTGTCATTGAAAGTTACTACACTCCCTTCTCATAATTGAAGCCAAAGTTATCTCCCATACTTTTTAGCCAAGATAGCTATAAACACCGGCCACGTGAGGGGCCCGATGAACCCTGCAATCACGGTCACGGCGCCGAAAAGCCCGGGCTGAGCGTTCTCTATCTTTCCAATCGGGTTGAATAACGTTAAGAAACTGCACCATACGCTGTCGTCCAGCGCAGTGACAGTAAAATCTTGAGCGATGAACCAAAATAAGAAACCAAAGCACAGCACGAAGATAGCAAACGCCCGGATTACTCTAGCAGGATAAACCCAATAACCGGTAACGTGCTGAATGGGCCATTCGAGAAAATACTCCGCATAGCTTCTTACATATTTCTTGATTGACGGTATGTCATCTTTTGGATTCTTGCGCTCCGACCTATGAACAGCATCTCGAAAGCTAAAAGTGGGTTTTTTCAGTTCTCGCTTAGCAACCATCTCGTGGTAAAAGTAATAGTCTGCTTTGTCTCTATCGCCAAGTCCGCTCCACACTTGCTTCGCCTTTCGGTAGATGGCTGCTTGAGCTTGAGGTGCCCCACTTACCCCTTCAGCGTATATCTCTTTCTGTAACTCGGCTCTTTCAAACGAAGCATCACCTCCGATGCTCGCTTGCCTAAACCAAGCTCCACCTCCGATTTTTGCGCCTTCAAACGAAACGTGCCCTTTGACCTTCACCCCATTTAACCAAACACCCTCTTTGATGGTCGCGTTGTCAAACCAAACGTTACCACCGATTCTAGCCTTATCAAATGAAGCCTCGCCATTGATGGTCGCTCCGTCAAAAGAAGCGTATTCCCCGATGCACGCCTCTTCAAAATACGCATTATCTTCGATGGTCGCTTTGACAAACGATGCTCTCCCTCCAATTTTCACGTTGACAAACGAAGCCCTTCCTTTGATACTTGCTTCCCAGAACGAAGCTTTTTTCTTGATGATTGCATCCCGAAATAAAACGTTCCCCACAATGGTCGCCCCAACAAACGAAACGTTCCCGTTGATGGTTGCCCCTTCAAACAAAGCGTGTTCCCATATGCTCGCGTCGACGAAGTTCAAGTTTGGTACCGACCACTCACTGAAGTCGATACTAGGCAGGATCGCCCCCTCGAAATTAAAGTCGTCTTTTGCCGCTTTCTCCGCAACTCTCTCTGCCTTTCTCGCTGCAAGGTCTTTGTATTCAGACCTTGATTGGTCATCAGGTAGGCCGATGTGTAGGATACATTTGCCATCAGAATACACAGGTTCACTGCACTGTTCACCCTTACCTTTCGCGAAATTCTTATCGCGGAAGACGTATACACATCGCTGTAACTCATTAGTCTGAGACTCACTATCAGGGCTCATCCAGTAACACCTGCAAACGCGACTGAAAGCAACTTAAAAGTATAAGACGTGAGCGATACGTTGCTGGTCAGCGTGAGCGTAGCTCATCCACCACTACGCCACGCGTTAGAGCGAAAAGAAAGAGGGGCGCCCCTCCTAACAAACGGCGTCGCTGAACTGTCATTCCGGCGTTCGTGTCTATCTACGTATCAACGACAGGCGAGGTCGTTACGGAGGGGTGCCCACGGAGTACCAGTTGTACTACCCACCCTGATAGTACGTCCACCAAACGCCGCCGCCGCTCACAAAGACGTCGATCACCCCACTAGCCGATGGGGGGCCAGCCGAGA
>Ga0116137_1001825_pt1 | contig 13382 bp, 10 predicted proteins | sample June2015DPH_20_1_3_FD_88973 | JGI IMG/M metagenome (GOLD analysis project Ga0116137, IMG submission 88973) | Peatland microbial communities from SPRUCE experiment site at the Marcell Experimental Forest, Minnesota, USA - June2015DPH_20_100 | ecosystem: Environmental > Terrestrial > Soil >...
CCCTTGCCCGCATGGGTTCGCACCCCGCATCGGATCAGCCTATGGGTGGCCGCGAAGTTGGCGATCAACGCCGCCCGCGCGGTGAAAAACAAAGGACTTGCGGCATAGATGAAAAATGTTGGGGGTACCGGGGGAGGGGGAAGAGAGGGTCGGCGTGGTGGGTTTTCAACAGAGCCGAAATCCGCCCTCTCCGTTTTCCCCGCAGGGAAAAACAGAGCGGTCCCGGCTCAAAGCCGGGACCGCGGTCTACCGTTCCGTTGATTGCATTGACCGTTCAATTACCGCCGGGCGGAGCGGCGGAGCATCAGCAGGCTGCCGAAGGCCAGCAGTGAAATCGTCGCCGGCTCCGGCACGTTCTCGCTGATGTCGAAGTGTTTCTTGTCAATCTCCGCCAGGGTCAGGGTCGCCTCCGAGGTCGTCTGTGTCAAAAGCTGATTATCCAGGGCAAGGGACATGTCCGTGATGCGAGCGCCGGTCTCGCCAGCGGCGGCCAGGGCAGCGTCGAGATTGAAATAGGCGTCGATATCCCAGGTCCCGGCGGCATTGGAGGCGATGGCGCTTACGGTAAAGTCACCCACGCCGGTCGTCACATTAGCCGATCCGACCTGCACGTTGTACGTCACGTTGAAGCTGGGGGTGACGATAATCGGCGTTGCCAGGGGCGTTCCGTTCAGGGAAGTGATCCGCAAATCGTTGACCAGCAGGGTTGCTTCGGAGCTGGCGGTGTTACCCGCCGGCCCCAGCACTCTCCAGGCGCCGCCTTCATCGATGTTCAGCGAATGAATGAAGGCGCTCGACGTGGTCGGAGCGATGTCCATGGCCAGCTTGCCGTCCAGGAATTCGAACTGACCGCTGGCCGCCAGGGAGGTGAAGGACAGGTTGGGGAACGCCAGGTTGTCGCCTCCCGTCGGCGAGAGCGCCGGCAGGCCGTAGAGCTGGGCGGGCGACGTAGTTACTGGCGGCGGCCCGACGAGTTGCGAGTCCGCTTCATTGACGTTCATGTATGCCACGTTCGGCCCGACGAAATTCCCATACGAGGCCGCTTGGGCGGCGCTGCAAAAAATGAAAATGGCGAGCGAGCCGAGCGCTGAACCCAACAGCGCACGATGTACTGGCGGATTGGTTGGCGACATGCTTCTCTCCCATTGGCTGTCCGTGTACTGCCGCTCCACGTCATCAGTGACGGAGGCGTCGCAAAAGGAAGGCCTCGACTCCGCCGAGGAACCTTCAACCCGCTTTTGCCGTGCGGAGAGGACGTGCGCCGCACGCCTGGATAGAAACCCGGCTCCAGGAACACCAAAACTTAACGTAGAGCCAGATGGGAGGTCCGCAAAGCAATTTTCGCCCCAAAAAACAGGTGATTTGTCATTCCGAAAATGCGACAAGCGTGGGTGCGGACGCGACAAAAAATTCCGCCGACGGAGGCGCCGGCGCGTTGCGGCATTTCGTTTTAACCGGGCGCAAAAATGGCCAGCACCGTTCCAGTCGTCCAAAAATGTTAAACGGGGGGAACTTCACGGGAAAACGTGCCGTGCGTCAGCCCATCGCCAGAAGAGCGCGACGTGGCCGGAGATTTCGCGGCAAGCGACCCGCGAACCGACGCCGCAACGCCTGTCCCCAGGCAGCGGCGATCGCGTCGCGCAGGAGCGGGCGCTGCCCGCACCGTAGGACGGGAGATGCCGAATTGCGGGGCGCGGAATAGGGCATGCGATTCGGCTTGAGGAGCAGCCTTGGCGGGTCAATGGGTGTCTTTTGGAGCGGGGTCTGCGGGCTTCCGCCCGCAGCTATTAACAAGGACGTGCGCGAGGGCACGCGGCGCGAGAAAGTAGAGGGGGAGAGAGGGGGAGGGGGAGAGAGGGAGAGGGGGAGCGCCGAAATTCGAATGACGAATGACGAATGACGAATTCCCCACTAGCAACTGGCAACCAGCCGCCAGCAACTAACGCTTACACCGCTTCGCTGATCGAGGAGATGCCGCTGTTCAGGGGCAGGTGGATCGAGTTCATGTAACGCTTCCAATACTCCACGGCTTTGTCCGGTGCCAACGCGGAGGCGAAGTAGAAGCCTTGCACGTAATCGCAGCCCATGCCCGTCAGGATGGCTACCTGCTGCTCGCTCTCCACGCCCTCGGCGATCACCTGCATGTTCAGCGAACGAGCTAGGGCGATGATCGCCTGCACCAACGACAGGCCCGTCTTGGCCGTGCAGATCCGGCTCACAAAGGAGCGGTCGATTTTGAGCACGTCGATGGGCATCTGATTCAGATAGCCCAGGGATGAGTAGCCGGTGCCGAAATCGTCCAGGTGCAGGCGCACGCCCAGGGCGTGCAGGGCGGGTAGGATGTTCAGGGCCGGAGCGCCGCTTTCCATGATGGCGCTTTCGGTGATCTCCAGGCTGATACGCTGCGGACGCAGGCTGGTCTCCGCAAGGGCCTCGCGCACATCCGAGACCAGGTCGGTGCTGAGGAATTGCCGGCTGGAGACGTTAACGCCGATACCGACATCCGCCATGGCCGGCTCCTGACGGTCCCACTGGGCCAATTGCCGGCAGGCGGTACGCAGAACCCATCGGCCCACGGGGATGATCAGGCCGGTCTCCTCGGCCATGGGAATGAACTCCGCCGGGGGGATCAGGCCGCGCTCCGGGTGTTGCCAGCGCACCAGGGTTTCGAACTCCACAATTTTTCCCGTGCTCAGGGAATGGATCGGCTGGTAGTGCAGGCGGAGCTGGCCGCGGTCGATCGCCTGGCGCATTTCGCCTTCCATGGCCAGGTGTCGCATGGCCCGGGCGTGCATGTCAGGGTTGTAGATGCGATAGCGTTGTTTGCGGTCGGTCTTGGCGGCGTGCAGGGCGGCATCGGCGTCACGCAGAACGGTTTCCGGACGCTGGCTGGAGGCGCTGCCGAAGGCGATGCCGATGCTCACCGAGGTGAACACGTCGTGCCGGCCGAACTTGAACGGCTCCTGCAACGCCTTCAGGAGGCGTTCGGCCACGCGCACGGCGTCCTCCGGCTGGCTCAGGCCGTCCAGCAGCAGCACGAATTCGTCCCCGCCAAAGCGCGCCAGGTGATCCGGCTCCACCCGCGCCACCATGTCCATGCTGCGCACGACGGTCATAATGCGCGTGGCGATTTCCACCAGGAGCTGATCCCCGGCATCGTGACCGAGGCTGTCGTTGATCACCTTGAAGCGGTCCACGTCCAGGAAGAGGACGGCGAAGAGGTAGTTGGGGGTGCGCTGGGCGCTGGCCAGGCAGTGGTTCATGCGGTCCAGCAGCAGGGGCCGGTTGGCCAGGCCGGTCAGGGGGTCGTGCAGGGCGTCGTGGCGGAGCTGCTCCTCGGCCAGCTTGCGGTCGGTGATCTCGGTTTGCGAGCCGGCCACGCGCCGCACAACGCCCGATTCATCGCGCACGGCCACGCCCTGCGTCAGCACCCAGCGGTCGGAGCCGTCCTTGTGACGCAGGCGGTATTCGCAGCGGAAGCGGTCGGTCTTCCCATCCAGATGGGAATCCAATTCGGCTTCGACCCGATGCAGATCGTCGGGGTGAATGCGCTTGAACCACTCATCCATCGTGCCGGCGATTTCATCGTCGGCGAAGCCCAGGATCGCCTTCCATCGCGGGGAATAGAAGACCTGGCCATCGGCCAGGTTCCAGTCCCAGATGCCGTCGTTGGAGCCGGCGACGGCCAAGGCAAAGCGATCCTGGCTGAGGCGCAGCTCTTCCTCGAAGCGCTGTCGCTGGGCGCGTTCGGCCTGGATGGTCTGCTCGAGCTGGGCCGCCCGCAATTCGGAGCTTCGCGCACATTGCCAGGCGCGCGTGAGGACGTCGACCAGTTGCCGCGTTTGCGCCGGGTCCAGAGGCTTTTTGAGCATCCAGAGGCGGTCGGCGTGTTGGGTGCGCGACAGAATCTGGCGCAAAATCAAGTCGGGGGCATCGGCGCAGAGCAGCATCTGCAAGTTGGGATCGGCCCGCCAGATATTGACGATGCCGTCGATGGCTTGCGGATCGGGGGCATTGGCGTCGATCAGCGCCAAGGCGTAGGGACGGCCGCCCTGCAGGGATTGAGCGACTTTTTCGCTTCCTTCGGAGCCGTGGCGGACGGCGTCGATCTCCAGGGGTCCGCGCCAGTCCTCCGGGTCGCAGGCCAGAACGCGGCACAGCTCGTCGCTGGCGGCCGGGTCGCTGGCGATCACCAGAACGCGCCGGATTGGAGTTGCGAGGGACATGCCTGGCTCGCTTGGGGGGGGCGTTAAGCGGCTCCTTTGGCAAAATCAAATCGTTTGGCGATGACGACGCGGTTCCTGCCGGCGCGTTTGGCCTCGAACATGGCCTCATCCGCCAGTTCGACCACGCCCGGCGGCGGAACGCGCTGCAGGTCGGCCACGCCGATGCTGCAGGTCACCTCCACGGGCAGTTCGCCGTGGGTCCAGGTGTTCTGCTGGATGGCATCGCGGATTCGTTCGGCCAGCTCGGTCGCCTGCTCGGCGGTCGTGCCCAGGACCAGAACGGCGAATTCCTCGCCGCCGTAGCGGCACACGATGTCGCCCGGCGGGCAGGTCTGAAGAAGAATCCGCGCTGTTTCGCGCAGCACCTGGTCGCCGAAATGATGGCCGTAGCGTTCGTTCAACTGCCGGAAATGGTCCAGATCGACCATGAGACAAGACAGCGGCTGGTTGACGCTGCGGATGTGGACCAATTCGCTGGAGAGGCGCGAGTCGAAGTAGACGCGATTCCACAGGCCCGTCAGCCCGTCCAGCAGGGCCCGCTGGGACAGCAGGTCCATGAGATACTTGGTCCGCAAGGTGGCGCGGATGCGGGCGCGCAACTCGGCGGCGTCGAAGGGCTTGGTGACGTAGTCCGTGGCGCCCAGTTCCAGGCCCTTGATCTTCTGCTCGGTGGTGGTGTCGCCGGCCAGAAAAATGACGGGAATGGTCAGGGTGCGGACATCGGATTTGAGCCGCCGGCAAACCTCAAACCCGTCGATCTCGGGCATGTCGATGTCCAACAGGATCAGGTCCGGCTGCAGGCGCAGGGCCATCGCCAGGCCGGTCTGGCCGTCCAAGGCGAAATGCAGTTCGACCGGCTCGTGATGCAGCCTGGCCTGCAGCAGCGCGTGCATGGACTTGGAGTCGTCAATGACCAGTATTCTCTGTAACATGGTTGGGCTCCCTCGCCCGGTCGTAGCCGTCGATCTTGCGGATCAGTTCCATCAACTCGTGAACTTGGTTGGCGATGACATCCAGAGGATCGGTGGCCTTGATGCGGTCTTCGGTGGCGGCGGCAAGCTGGGTGACCATCGGGAAGCCGTAGCCGCCTCCGGCGCCTTTCAATTGGTGAACGGCGCGGCGAAGCTCTTCCAGATCCCCCTGCCGCAACAGCCCCAGCAGTCGCCCCACCTGCTCGGGAAGCTGCTGGACGAACTCGCTCAGCACCTGCTTCATGTCGGCATCCTCGGCAAACTCGCTGCGGATGATCACGTCGGTCCGACGCGACGGTCCGTGGGCGGTGGCAACCTCCGAAAGGTGCGCGGCGACCGTGCAAAAGGACGTCTTTCTCGATGGGTTTGCTGAGGTAGTCGCTGCACCCGGCCGCCAGGCATTTATCACGGTCCTCCAAAAGGGCGTGGGCGGTCAGGGCAATGATGGGCTGTTTGAATCCGCGGCGACGCAGCTCGCTGGTGGCGCTGTAGCCGTCCAACTCCGGCATCTGCATGTCCATGAGGATCAGGTCAAAGGGGCGCACGGACTGAGCAGCGGCGGCCATGTCTACGCCTACGCGGCCATTGGCGGCGATGCTCACTTCGGCGCCGGCCTTGGTCAGGTGCATGGAGATCAATCGCTGGTTATCCACGCCGTCTTCCACCAGCAGGATTCGGCCCGCCAGTTTCCAGATCTTGGCCGGCGTCAGGGCCGGCTTGGGCAATATGGTCTCGTTTAATTCGCTCAACATGCGGGAATCCTCCATTGGCCCGGCATCGATGCAGACAGTGAAGGTGCTGCCCTGGCCGAGCTTGGACTGGACGGAGACGTCGCCGCCCAGCAGCAAGGCCAGGCGTTTGCTGATGACCAGCCCCAGCCCGGTGCCGCCGAAACGCCGCGTGGTCGAGCCGTCGGCCTGGGCGAAGGAGCGGAACAGCTTATCGACTTGATCGGGCGCGATGCCAATGCCCGTGTCGCGCACCTCGAAACACAAGCGTGCCGGGCCCTCGGGCGGGCGCGTGCAGCGCACGCACAGGCAGACTTCACCCCGCTCCGTGAATTTGACCGCATTGGCCAGGATGTTGATCAGCACCTGCCGCAGGCGGAGGGGATCGGTGTGGATGCTTTGGGGAACGGCGCCCATCACTTCGAGGCGGAATCCCAGCCCCTTGGCCACCGCCCGGGGCCGCATCAGCGAAATCAGATCGGCCAGGAGCGACGGCAGGTTGGCCTCCACGCGTTCGACGGTCATGCGGTCGGCTTCGATCTTGGAGATGTCCAGGATGTCGTTGATGAGCTCCAGAAGATGCTGGCCGTTTCGGCGGATGGTCTGCAGCGCATCCTGCCGGTCGGAGACGGTCTGGTCGGGTTCGAGCATGCTGTCGGCGTAGCCGATGATGGCCGTCATGGGCGTGCGGATCTCGTGGCTCATGTTGGCCAGGAAGGCGGTCTTGGCAGCGCTGGCCTCTTCGGCGCGCTGCTTGGCGCCGGTCAGCTCGGCCAGCGTCTGCTGCAATTGCCCGGTCCGTGCGGCCACCTCCCGCTCCAGGCCCGCGCGGTACTCCGCCAACTCCGCATCCCGCTGCTGAATCTCCGCCAGCATCTGGTCGAAACAGTTGACCAACAGGCTCAGTTCATCCGAGCTGGAGGGTTCGCCTCCGGCGCGCAGGCTGTAATCTTTGGCGACCGCCACCTTGCGCGCTACGCGGGTCAGGTTGGAGATCGGGATGGAGATCACGCGTTGCAGGCGAATGACCAGCACGTAGGCGACCAGCATGGTTCCCGCGAAGACCACCGCCATGACGGCGAAATAGTCGCGCATGTGCGCGTACAGCTCATGCAGATCGCTGCGGATGTAGATCAGGCCGATCTGCTTGCCGTCGAGCCGGATCGGTTGGCAGATCTCGAGGTAGCCGAGTCCCAGGCGCGCGCCGCGGAAGTCCACATCGGGGTGAAGGGTTCCGTCGTAGTGCGGGCGAACGTATCGGGCCAACACCTCGCCGGAGGGCAGGTAGATGGTGGTGTTTTCCAGTTCGGGTTCGACCGACAGGGTTCGCAGCATGTTGTTGGCGGCCTCGGCATCGTTGAAGGCGACGGCCGCCGTGGAGTTGCCGGCCACGATTTTCGCTATCGACATCCATTCATCGAGCAGCGCATTTCTGATCTGGCGGTAGTCGTAGACCAGGAAGATCACGCAGGCGACCAGCAGCGCCACGCCGGTGCAGGTCATGCTTAAAGCGATCAGCTTTCCGCGAAGGCTCAGGGTGCGCATCATTCGCATCATGGACGATCCTGTCTTGCCTGGGTTTGGCATGGCGGCGGAGCTATTGTTTTTTGAAGATCCGTGCCAGGCACATCAGCTTGGAGCTGATGTGCAAAGAGGCCTTGGCCGCCGCGTCCGGATTGATTTCGAAACGGACTTTGTTGTCCTCGATCAGAAACCGGATGATGCCACCTGCCCAGGGAAATTTTTCCGACTCTCCCACAGTAAGTATCGGCCGGTCCGCGACCTGCTTGAAGATGTCGTCCAGGCGCCCATCCTCCGAGGCAGGGACGAATAACACGTGACAACCCGGAACGTCGCCGGACGAGTCGATATATCTGACGACGACCGGATGACCGGCGATGGATTTGCCCTCCATGGTATGTTCCAGCGCCTGGCCGAAGGGATTCTGGCCGATAACAGCCACCACGAACGGGCCATCGGAACCGGCAAAGGCGCTGTCCGGCCATTGCGTGAACTCCGCAAAGTTAAAGAGAAACGCAGCCTTGACTTGGTACTCACGGCTCGGCTCGTCGCCCCGGGTCATCGCCGTCGCCACGCACAACACCGCCAGCACGGCCGCGGAACCCAACCTGACGACCCGCCCATCCATGATGTTTCCATATCCTCGCATGGCGGCGATCCGCGCGGCGTTAGACCGATCGTGTCCCCCGGCGGAGGCTGGCGCGCCAGCCGACATACCACGTATCGGCATTGGTCCGGCTCCCCTCCATGCCGGGCACCAGGCGGAACCGTTCTGCAACGCCGGTCAAACCCCTGCGTGCGATGTCCCCCTCGGTGACGACTGTGACGGTCACCGAGGCAACGCTCAACCCCATAATACAGGCCACGACGATGAGAGGGATTCGTCGCATCAACGATGGCTCCAAGACTATGGGCGGCTGAGCGATGGCCCAAAACCGGGGTGCTGAAAACATCGACTGAATTCTGAGGCCGGATAAGCCGAATAGACGGAATCTTCCGCAGCGGCGCGTCGCGGCCAGCGGGTCCGTAAATCGCGGCAACGGGAGTCAGCCGACGGGGGTTCTTACCGCGGCGCGGAGAATCACTCCGCCCATTTCTCGGTTCTCAAGGGTCCGCAAAGGTCTACGCACGCTAAAGGACCGCCGCAGAACCGGCGATGAAAGAAACAGATGCGTGTCGCCACAAAGAACAGCCAAAATGGCGGGGAAGGGATATGCCGTCGCGAGTGCTGATCGTGGATGACGATCCCATGCTGCGCCAGCTGCTTCAGGCGCACCTGACCACGGCGGGATACGAAGTCGTCGAGTCCTGCAGCGGCGCGGAGGGGCTGGCGGTCCTGCGCAACCACGGCCCGCGCATCGCCCTGATCGACTACGACATGCCGGTGATGAACGGCATCGAGTTCTGCCGCCAGGTCCGCGCTGATTTGGCCATTCCGTTCACGGATCTGATCATTCTCACCGCGCATATCGAGCGCGCCTTGACCATCGCGGCGCTGGATTCGGGCGCCAACGATTTCATGACCAAGCCCTTTCATCGGGGAGAGCTGCTGGCGCGTTTGCGCGCCGGCGAGCACACGGTGCGCCTGCACGACCAGGCCGCGCAGGCCGCGCAACTGGAGTCCGAGCGCAACCGCCTGCTCGACACCATCGCCGGGATGCAGCAGTCGTTGGCGACGTTGGGCCAGGAGCTGCGCACGCCGATGGCCTCGCTGGAAGCCATGGCGCAGCACCTCCCGGATGCCGCATCCCGCTCGACCGGGCAGTGGGAAAAATCCCTCGCTCAGATCAGCCAGGAAATTCAGCGTCTTTCCGCCCACGTCGACGAGCTGTCGGCAACCGCCCCCGCCGCGCCTAAGATTGCCTGAGCGCGGCGCCTGATATTGCGCTTGCAATTTCCGATTCGCGCCGTTCTTTTATCGCCGCCGGCCACACCCCTGGCCGCAAAGGAGAGCGCATGAACCCGATCGACTTGGCTGCCGATGTGTTGCAACGCAATCTCGATATGCTCCAGACCACCCTGGCGGATTTCTCCGATGCCGACCTTCTGGTCCGCCCATGTCCCAAGGCCAATCATACGGCCTGGCAACTGGGACACCTGATCGCCTCCGAAACGAGGATGATCAGTGCGTGTAAACCCGGCGCCATGCCCGCGCTGCCGGAGGGATTCGACAAGAAGTTCACCAAGGAAACCGCCGCCTCGGACGATCCCGCGCTATTCCCCAATAAACAGCGATTGCTTAATCAACTGGCCAAGACTCGCGCTGCGACCGTCGCGTGGATTAGAACGCTTTCCCCCGCGGACCTGGACAAGCCCGGCCCCGAGCCGATGCGCCAGTATGTCCCCACGGTGGGGCATTTGGTTTTCATGATTCCCAATCACGTCGCCATGCACCTGGGGCAGATGCAGGTGATGCGTCGCAAGCTGGGAAAACCGCTCCTGCATTGACGAGCGTCCCATAAACGCCGCCGCTGGGCCGCCCGCCGATTGGCAAGATCGCGCCGGTCTTGGGCCGATACGGTACGCATCCCATGGACGCTCAGGCACCGGCGCAAAAGGCGGCTCGCAGGGATCCGCGCATCTTTCTTTGGAAGGCCGGCGGCCTGGTGGCCGTCTTCCTGCTCACCTTTATCGTCGGCAACTTCTGCATCTCCAAGGACCGCGCGGTGACGCGGCGGATGCTGGGGCACGATTTTCTGGTCTTCTATTTTGGCGGAACTTGCGCCCGCACGGGGCAGTACCAGAAGCTGTACGACCTGGATGCCGCCCGGGATTTCGAGAGGGCCACCGGCCGCGCGGCGGACCTGGAACTGGGCGAGAGCTTCGGCCCGTGGTGGAACCCGCCGTTTGCCGCGTGGATGTTCGCGCCCCTGTCGGCGTTCTCTTACCGCCGGGCTTTGGCCCTGTGGTGGATGATCGAGTTGTGCTGTCTGATCGCGTCGCTTTTTCTGCTGTGCCGGATGCTCCGGGGCGATTGGAAGACCAAGCTGCTGGTGCCCCTGTTCCTGCTGACGGCGATGCCGTTCATCCAGGCCGCCAGTCATGCGCAAAACACGTTTGTCTCGCTGCTGCTGTTGACGATCACAGTCGGCTTGTGGCGCAGCGGGCGCGGATTTGCGGCGGGACTGGTCTGCGGCCTGCTGCTGTACAAGCCGCAGCTTGCGGCGGTCGTCGCTATTGTCCTGTGCCTCAGCCAGGGCTGGGCGGCACTGGCGGGCGTGGGCGCGATGGGCCTGGCGCTGTTGGCGATCAATCTGCTGAGCATGCCCGGCAGTCTGCACGACTTTATTATCCACATGCCCGCCAACTTGCATTGGATGCAGGTGGAGCACCGCTATCTGTGGCAACGGCACGTCACGTTCAAGGGATTTTGGCGTCTGCTGATCCAGGGTTGGGCGGTGGGGCCGGCATCGCCGCTGGTGGTGGCGCTGTGGGGCGCGTGCGCGGCGGCGCTGGCGGTGGGTTTGCTTGCGGTGATCTGGCATACGCTGCGAGGAAAACCGTCGCCGTCGCAGACCGACCGTTTGATCGCCGCCACAATCGCCGCCATGCCGCTGCTGATGCCGTTCTATTTTGATTACGATCTGCTCTTGCTCGTCGTGGCCGCGGTGGTGTACGCGGCGGATCGGCAGCGCGGGCCCGCCGCGGACAACGGTTGGGAAGACCGCTGGCTGCCGTGGGTCTGGCTGGTCCTGTACCTGGTCATGGAAGTGGCCACGCCCATCGCCGATCACACCCGGCTGCATCTCACCGTTCCCCTGCTGGCGTTAACCGCGGTCCTGCTGATCCGCCGCGCCCTGCGCCGCCAAAGCGGCGCGGCGACGGCATCCCAGCCGACGGCGCCCATCGCCTTGCCGACATAAGTCGCTATATTCCCCTCCCGTGTCAGGTGCAAAAAATCTTAGTCGGGACCTTGTCTCGGCGTGTGTGGTCAGCGGATCGCGCATCACGGCGTTTCTGGTGGTGATCGCGACGGTGATGCGCGTGGCGGGAAAACTCGCCTTCGCCCAGTTGGGTCTTATTCAATCCACGGTGGGACTCCTGGAATACGCGGCCGTCGGCCTGAGCCCGGCCATCATTCGCCTCACGACCGAGGCGCTGCGGCACGGCGACAACGACGCAGGGTCGAATCGGTCGTATGAAACCGCCCCGCTGCTGCCGGCCGTGCGTGTCGTCTATGCCAACGGTTTTGCCATGGCCCTGCTGACGGCACTGACCGGTGGATTGGCCGTGGCCCTGTTCATGCCCTGGTTCAAGACCACCCACGTCAACCTCCAAACGGGCAACACCCTATTCGAGTTGGCGCTGATGGTCGCCATCGCCACGCTTCTGCGCATGATCAGCGACGCCCCCGGCGCGGTGCTGCAAACGCGAGGCAGAATCTTCGCCGACAACCTGTTTCTCAGTTTGCACGAGATCGTCTGGGGCGGCGGCACCGTGATCGGCCTGTATGTGCTGCATTGGCCCTGGCAACGCGCCACCGGATGGCCGCTCATGGCTGGTTCAGCGATGCTGCTGGCGCTGCGCTCGATCCTCTCTCATCATATGGGCAGCGGCGTGTTCGAAAGGTGGTGGACCAAGTTCGACGGGCGCATCGTACGCCGGCTATTGCTGTTCGGCGGCATGATCGTCGCGGCGCAGATGGCCGATTTTCTTTACGCACCCACCGATTACCTGATCATCACCAAGCTGATTTCATTCGAAACCGTGGCAGATTATGTTCCGGCGGTGGAAGTGGACGGCGGAATGTTGCTGTTGGCCTCGGCCTTGGCGTTGGTGCTGATGCCGCGCACGGCCATCGCCCATGTCTCCGGAGACAGCCGGGCGGTTCGCCGCTATTACCTCCTGGGGACCCTGGCCACCGCGGCGATGCTCTTGGTCATCGCCCCGTTCATTTGGTGGGCTTCGCCCTTTCTGTTCCGTTTACTGCTTGGCAATCCGTTTCCGGCCACCTGCGCCATCCTGCCGTGGATGCTGATTCACACCGTCATCGGCGGCAGCAGCGCCGTGGGACGGTCGATTCTGCTGGCCATTGGTAAAGTTCGCGCTTTCACCGCCTCGGTCCTCATCGCGGGGGTGGCCAACGTGGTGCTCAACTACACCCTGGTACGCTTCTTTCACCTGGGTCTGAAAGGCATCGTGCTGGGTACGATCGTGGCGGCCACGGCCCGATGCGCCATCTGGCTGCCGTGGTACACCCTGCGGGTGCTGCGGCAGCAGGCGGAAATGCCGCAGCCGCCGAGCCTCGCCGAAGAAGAAATGGTCAGCGCCACCCTGCCGCCGCTGATTCCCTAACATTCCCGCAGATTTTCACTCGCCGGCGACGCACGACGGGAATTAACCCTTCTGGCGCGTAGGTGATATCCCCGATAAGCACGGATTTGCCGTGCAAAAACGCTCGCTCCGCTCCCGTGGGGCCTTTTGCAATCACCGCTCTTGTCCTATACTCCCGGCTCGTTTTTTCCACCCCTTTTTCTCGGAGCCATGCATCATGCCAAAAACTTTGACCAAACACCGTAAAGCCGCTTCCACCAGGCACGCCTCGACCGCCAAGTCGAAAAAACGCGTCTACTTCTTCGGCAACGGCAAGGCCGAAGGCGGCGCCCACATGAGAGACCTTCTGGGCGGCAAGGGCGCCAACCTGGCCGAAATGACCAACATGGGTCTGCCCGTGCCTCCGGGCTTCACCATCTCCACCGCCACCTGCAAGGAGTACAACGACCTGGGCCAGAAGCTGCCCAAGGGCCTCATGGAGGAGGTCAAGCGCAACCTGGAACGCGTGGAAAATGCCACGGAAAAGAAATTCGGCGATGCCAACAACCCCCTGCTGGTCTCCTGCCGATCGGGCGCCAAGCTCTCCATGCCCGGCATGATGGACACCGTGCTGAACATCGGCCTCAACGACCAGGTCGTCGAAGGCATCGCCCGCCTGAGCA
>Ga0116137_1001833_pt1 | contig 13351 bp, 10 predicted proteins | sample June2015DPH_20_1_3_FD_88973 | JGI IMG/M metagenome (GOLD analysis project Ga0116137, IMG submission 88973) | Peatland microbial communities from SPRUCE experiment site at the Marcell Experimental Forest, Minnesota, USA - June2015DPH_20_100 | ecosystem: Environmental > Terrestrial > Soil >...
CCGGATCCTCCTCCTCCCGCCCCGGATGGACGCCCTCGGCGTGAGCCCCGACATGGTGAGCGCGGGCTTGCAGCGCGCGAACCTGGACATGCCGGCGGGTCGCGTGGAGCAGGCGAACGCGGAGCAGCTGGTGCGCGTGAAAGGTCGCATCGTCGATCCGGCCGACTTCGGCACCGTGGTGGTGGCGACGCGCAACGGCGTGTCGGTGCGGTTGAACGAAGTGGCCCGGGTCGAAGACTCCCAGGAGGAAGAGCGGACGCTGGCCGAGTTCTCCGGCAAGCGCGCCATCGGCATCGACATCCGCAAGGTCTCGGGCGCGAACACCGTGGACGTCGCGAAGGGCATCCGGGCCGTCATGGCCGACCTCAACACCGAGCTGCCGCAAGGCGTCCAGCTCGAGGTCGTCCGCGACAACTCGACGTGGATCCAGGACTCGCTCGGCGACGTCCAGATGGCGCTGGTCCTTGGCGCGCTGCTCACGGTCCTGATCGTCTTCATCTTCCTCAACTCCTGGCGCTCGACGGTCATCACCGGCCTCACCCTGCCCGTGTCGATCATCTCGGCGTTCCTCGTGATCTACGCGATGAATTTCACGATCAACACGCTGACGTTGATGGCGCTGTCGCTGGCCGTGGGCATCCTGATCGACGATGCGATCGTGGTCCGGGAGAACATCGTGCGCCACGTGGAGCGCGGTGAAGACCACCACAAGGCTGCGGGTGCGGCCACCAGCGAGATCGGCTTCGCAGTGCTCGCCACCACGATGTCCATTCTGGCGGTCTTCGTCCCGGTCGGCTTCATGCGCGGGATCGTCGGCCGCTTCTTCTTCCAGTTCGGCATCACCGTTGCCTTCGCGGTGGCGGTGTCGCTGTTCGTGTCGTTCACGCTGGACCCGATGCTCTCCTCGCTCTGGTACGATCCGCAAGCCGCCGGACACGCCGAGCGCGGACGGATCGGGAAGCGGCTGGAGCGCTTCAACGAGAAGGTGCGCGGGGCGGGGCGGTGGTACCGCGGCGTGATCGCCTGGGCGCTGGACCACCGCGGACGGGTCCTGGCGATCGCCGGCGGCGCGTTCCTCGCCGCGATCGTGCTGATGGGCGTCGGCGCGGTGGGCGGGGGGTTCTTCCCGAATACGGACCGGAGCGAGCTGATCGTCACCATCCAGACGCCGGTCGGCTCGTCGCTGGCGTACACGCGCACCAAGGGCGAGGAGGTCGACCGCTACCTGCGCTCACGCCCGGAGGTGGCGTACACCTACTTCACCATCGGCGGCGGGATGCAGCGCACGGTGACCGACGGCACGATCTACGTGCGGATGAAGCCGAAAGGCCAGCGGAGCCTCAGCCAGTCGGCGTTCGAGATCGCGCTGCGCCGGGCGCTGCCGGTGTTCAAGGGCGTCACGACCGGCATCATGGACGCGGGGGGCATGGCGGGAGGCCAGCTGCCGGTCCAGGTCAACATCCTCGGCCCGGACATGACGCGCCTCCAGGACCTGAACGACCGGATGCTGGCCGCGATCCGCGGCGTCCCGGGGCTGGTGGACCTGAAGTCGAGCCTCGAGGGGCACAAGCCGGAGTACGTGGTCCGGGTCAACCGCGACCTCGCGACGAACGTCGGCCTGTCCGTCGGCTCGATCTCGAACACCCTGCGCACCGTGCTCTCGGGCCAGACCGCCACGACGTTCGAGGACGCCTCCGGGCTCACGCACGACGTCGTCGTGCAGGTCGCGCCCGAGTACCGCACCTCGTTCGACGACCTGGGCAAGATCCCGCTCGCGACCGCGACGATGAACCCGCGCACGCAGTCGCCCGTGATGGTGCCCCTGGGCCAGGTGGCCCAGATCACGCTCTCGGGCGCCCCGGCCGAAATCAAGCGGCTCTCGCTCGAGCGCATGGCGCGGCTCGAGGGCAACTACCAGGGCCGCCCGCTTACCAGCGTGATGAAGGACATCGGCAAGCGACTCGCGACCGTTCCGCTCCCACCCGGGTACCGGATCGACATCGGGGGCGAGCAGAGGAACTTCGCCGAGACCACGGGCTACGTGCTCGAGTCGCTGACGCTCGCGATCATCTTCGTCTACCTGATCCTGGCGTCCCAGTTCGGCTCGTTCCTCCAGCCGCTCGCGATCATGCTGTCGCTGCCCCTGTCGATCATCGGGGTGCTGGCGGCGCTGATGCTGACCGGCGACACGTTCAACATCCTCAGCATGATCGGGGTCATCATGCTGATGGGGCTGGTGACCAAGAACGCGATCCTGCTCGTGGACTTCGCCAACAAGACGCGGGAGAAGGGGGCGACGCGGCGCCAGGCGCTGATCGAGGCGGGCGAGATCCGGTTCCGGCCGATCATGATGACGACCTGCTCGATGATCTTCGGAATGCTGCCGACGGCGCTGGCGCTCGGACAGGGCGGCGAGTTCCGGGCGCCGATGGCGCGAGCCGTGATCGGCGGCCTGATCACCTCGACGTTGCTGACCCTGATCGTCGTGCCGGTGGTCTACAGCTATCTCGACGACTTCGGCGCGCGGGTGGTGGCGTGGGTGACGGCGGGGAGGAAGGCGCCGGTCGAACAGAAGATGCGGGAGCCCGGAGCGGTGCCGGAGGGCGTGCCGGCGGACTAATACCACAACCAATCCAGTTGCGAGTCGGGAGTTGCGAGGGAGGCTACCCCTCGGAACTCGGCGTCTCGCAACTGGCTCAGGCTTTCAAGTCGGTCATGCGGGTGCCACCCACGTAGGTCGTCGCCTCCTCGTGGTCCAGCTCTGCGAGCCGCCGGAGCAGGTCGGCGATACGGGCGACCTGGGAGTGCGCGAGCGCCAGCGCCGCCCGGCCGTCCTCGGTCAGCGAGGCCGCGTCCAGCCGCATCAGGTCGAGCTGCGCGCTCAGCGCCATCAGCGGGTTGTTGATCTCGTGCGAGAGCGCGACCACGATCTCGCCGATCGCCGCCCGCCGCTCGGCGCGGATCAGGTTCTGCTGCGCCTCGGCGAGGGCCCGCTCGATCTCCCGCATCTTCACGACCCGCGCCAGCACCTCCGGCAGCAGCTGGGTGAAGGACTCGTCCTTGATGATGTAGTCGTTCGCGCCGAGATGGAGCGCCTCCGACGCCACGCGCTCGGAGCCGTGCCCGGTCATCATCACCACCGAGGCCGTGGAGCCCTGGCGCCGGATCTCCCGGAGCACGTCGAGCCCCGAGCGGTCGCCCTCGAGCTGATAATCCACCAGGATGATGTCGGCGTGCGGCGCGAGCTCGAGCGCCGGCTCGGCCGACGCCGCCGTCCCGACGCAGGAGAGCCCCGCCGCCGCGACGAGGAGCTGGACGAGGCGCGCCTGCGCCGGGTCGTCTTCGACCACCAGCACCGTGACGGGATGGGACTCCCCGGGCGTCATGCCGCAACGAACTCCGCTTCGACGTGCGAGGCGATGATGCCCGCCCGGTGGGCCTCGTCGAGCAGCCGCTGCACCGCGCGCCGGCCGGTGGGGCCGATGTCGACGGTGTAGTCGTTCACGTACATGCCGACGAACCGGTCCGTGCGCCCGGCGTCCATGCCGCGGGCATAGCCCATCGCGTGGGCCAGCGCCTCGCCCCGGTGCTCCAGCCCCCAGACGATGGAGGCCTTGAGGTCCCTCGCGACGCCCTGCACCAGGGCGGCCCCGAGATCGCGGCGAACGACGTTGCCTCCGAGCGGAAGGGGGAGGCGGGTCTGGCTCGCCCACCACTCGCCGAGATCCTCCCACAGCGAAAGGCCGCGGTCGGCGTAGGTGAGCTGGCCTTCGTGGATCAGGAGGCCGACGTCCACGCCGCCGCCCACCACTGCATCCTCGATGGCGTCGAACGGCAACACCTTGGTGCGCGCGCCGCCCTGGTAGAGCCGGAGCGCCAGGTACGCGGTCGTGAGCTCTCCCGGGATGCCGACCAGAAGGGAGGCGATGGCGGCGCGTGGGTCGGCGGGGCGCGGCTCCCGCGACACGAGGCGCGGCCCGTAGCCGTCGCCCACGGACGCGCCGTGCGCCAGCAGCGCGTAGCGACCGGCGAGGTGCGCGTAGGCGTGGAAGGAAACGGCGGTGACGTCGAGGTCGCCGGCGAGCGCGCGGCGGTTCAGCGTCTCGATGTCGGCCAGCTCGTGTTCGTAGTGACGGTCCCCCGTGTCCACCTTCCCGGCGGCGAGCGCATAGAACATGAACGCGTCGTCGGAATCCGGGCTGTGGGCGACCCGGATGCGCGGCATCGCTACTTGCCCGCCGCCCGCGGCACCAGGCGCTCCGCCTCGTCGCGCGCTTCCTGCAGCATGGTCGTGTGCTCGGCGTACTCGGGCAGGTTCTTGGCGCGCTCCGACTGGTAGTTCTGGAGGTAGGTCCGGAGCGCGCTGCGCGCCGCGGCGGAGTCCCCGGCCTGCAGGGCGGCCTGGCCCTTGAGCAGCCAGCCGAACAGATGGGTCCGCGCGCCGCGGATGATCGTGTCGCCCTGGGCCGTGGCCGCGGCGTTCTGGCCCGTCGCCATGAGGATCAGCCCGAGGTGGAGTCGGGCGTCCGCGTCGAGGTCCGAGCCCAGGTTCGCGTACGCGGCGAGCGCCATCGGGGCGAAGAAGGTGACCGAGTCCGTCTTCCCCGCCTCGTGCAGGGTCATGATCTTGTTGAAGAGCATGTCCGCCTGCTGGCGCGGCGTCATCGTGGACAGATCGATCGCCGACGCCGGTCCGGGCCCGGGCGCCGGCGCGCCCGCCCCGCTCCTTCTACCGACGGTGATCACGATCACGACGAGGAGCCCGAGCACCGCGATGCCGGCGACGTACCAGGCCGCGCGGTCCCCGCGGGGCGTGGGCTGCACCGATGCGTTGAGGCGCCGGCCGCCGCCCGCGACCGGCGTGCCGCACTCGCCGCAGAACTTCGCGCGGGGCGGGTTCTTGGCGCCGCACTTGCTGCAGGTCGTCTCGCCGAGCGGCGCGCCGCACTCGGAGCAGAACTTGCCCGAGGTCTGCGCACCGCACGAAGGGCACTTCTGGGTCGGAGGCATCGGGGGAACTTAGAGCGGTCAGGAAACGAGTGCCAACTGGTTCCTCAGCGCTCGTAACCGCTCGCAACTGTCCGTCTCGCAACTCCCCTGAACTCTGGCTCCCGTAGTGCCTGACGACTAGCTTCAAAGGGATGTCCCTCGCATCCCAGGCCTATCGCCAGGCGGGCGACGCGATCCTCGCCAACGTCAACGAGATCGCCACGAGCTGGCGCGACGCCGTCCGCGGCGACGCAGCGATCGCGGGCGACGACCGCCTTCCCGACCTCCTCCTGACCAACCAGGTGCCGGCCCTTCTGGCTGACATCGCGGAGGCGCTCAAGGAGGGCGAGGAAGGGGGCTCGCCCGACCGGTCCATCGCGCGGCGCCGGCGCGGCCTCCGCTTCGGCAAGCTGCGGGGCCTGGCGCGCTACGATGCCGCAGACCTGTACCGCGAGTTCCGCCACCTGCGGCACACGATCTGGCGCTTCCTCCGGCAGCGGCTCGACTGGCACCGCGGTGACGCCTTCGAGGTGATGCTGGCCATCGACCAGTACCTCGACGAGGTCATCGGGGCGAGTCTCCGGGGCTTCGTCGAAGCGTCGGAGCGCGCCGCCGAGCGCGAGGCGCCGGACAAACCCGACCCTGAGTCCTAGGCCGGCCCCACGGAACCGACCCGCCACCCCACGCACCAGACGGCCCTGCATCTCGGGCAGCTTGCGCGCGGCGGGAAGAGCTGGGACGTCTACCTCGAATCGGAGCCGCATCCCGACATCGCCGCCATCCGCGGGCGCCTCCACTTCGCCTGCGGCGACCGGCGCCGCACCACCGCCTGGATCTTCGTCGAGTGGACCGAGAAGGAGGTCCTGGACCGCGCCCGCGGCTTCTCGGCCGGGGAGCTCTGGACCTTCCTCGAGGGGCTGACGCCGTAGCGGCCACACCAGTCGCGCCTCCGCATCACAAATTGCACGACAATGGGTCGCATATCGGTGTGTGTAGAACGTTCTCTGCGGTTTGCACAGAACTTGCTTGACAGTCTGCACGGCTGTGGCTAGAATCCGGCCCGACCCGAACCACAGGAAAGCGCCGATGACCGCGACGATGCCCTCGAAGACGACCAAGAAGAGCGGCGCCGCCAAGCCCGCCACCAGCCCCGCCGAGGTGATCCGCCGGGCGAAGGAGGCCGGGATCCAGATGGTGGACGTGCGCTTCACCGACCTGCCCGGCACCTGGCAGCACTTCTCGATCCCCGTGGGCGAGCTCTCGGAGGACATGTTCGAGGAGGGGCTGGGCTTCGACGGCTCGAGCATCCGCGGGTTCCAGGCGATCAACGAGAGCGACATGCTGCTGCTGCCGGATCCGGCCTCGGCGTTCGTGGATCCCTGCCTCAAGGTGCCGACGCTGTCACTGACCTGCGACATCAAGGACCCGATCACCGGGCAGCGCTATTCGCGCGACCCGCGCTACGTGGCGCAGAAGGCGGAGCAGTACCTGACGAAGAGCGGCGTCGCGACGACGTCGTACTGGGGTCCGGAGGCGGAGTTCTACATCTTCAACTCGGCGCGGTTCGACCAGAACGCGCACGAGGGCTACTACTACATCGACTCGGAAGAGGGGATCTGGAACTCCGGCCAGAACGGCGGTACCCCCAACCCCGGGCACCGGCCGCGGCACAAGGAGGGCTACTTCCCCGTGCCGCCGGTGGACAAGCTCCAGGATCTGCGCTCGCGCATCGTGCTTGCGATGATCGCGTCGGGGATCGACGTCGAGGTGCACCACCACGAGGTCGGCACCGCGGGGCAGACGGAGATCGACATGCGCTACGGCACACTGGTGCGCATGGCCGACCAGATCATGATGTACAAGTACATCGTGAAGAACGTGTGCAACGAGCACGGCTACACGGCGACCTTCATGCCCAAGCCGATGTTCGGCGACAACGGCTCCGGCATGCACGTGCACCAGAGCCTGTGGAAGAACGGCGAGAACCTCTTCTGGAATGCCCGGGGGTACGCGGGGCTCTCGGACATGGCGCGCTTCTACATCGGCGGCCTGATCAAGCACGCGCCGGCGCTCCTGGCCTTCGCCGCGCCCACGACCAACTCGTATCGCCGGCTGGTCCCGGGCTACGAGGCGCCGATCAACCTGATCTACTCCCAGCGCAACCGCTCGGCGGTGTGCCGGATCCCGATGTACTCCAAGTCGCCCAAGACGAAGCGGATCGAGTTCCGCGCACCCGACCCGGCGGCGAACCCGTACCTGACCTTCGCGGCGCTCCTGATGGCCGGGCTCGACGGCGTGAAGAACCGGATCGAGCCGCCGGCGCCCATCGACAAGGACCTCTACGACCTCGAGCTGCACGAGCGGAAGCGCGTGAAGAACACGCCGGGCTCGCTGGGCGAGGTGCTCGAGGCACTGCAAAAGGACAGCCAATTCCTACTGCAGGGCGGGGTATTCACCCAGGACCTGCTGGACACCTGGGTGGAGTACAAGACGAAGAAGGAGCTGGAGCCCGTGGCGCTCAGGCCGCATCCGTACGAGTTTTTCCTGTACTACGACGCCTGAGCTGGCCCACGCTTAACCGGGAGTTCCGATGCCTTCACGTGCGCGCGGCAAGCGCGGCACTGAGGCGAGCGGGGCGGGCGCGGCGGCAGCCGCGCCCGTTTCGTCTCGCGCCGTGATGCGCCCCCTGCCGATGAGCATGGATGCGGACTACCGCGCGATGCTGCAGGCGCGGAGCGTGTCCCAGCGCGACATCCTCGACGTGTGCGACCGGCTCGACGTCCGGTTCCTGCGTCTGCAGTTCACCGACATCCTCGGGGTGGTGAAGAACGTCGAGGTGCCGCGCAGCCAGTTCGAGAAGGCGCTCGACGGGCAGATCATGTTCGACGGCTCCTCGATCGAGGGGTTCGTGCGGATCGAGGAGTCGGACATGCTCCTCGCCCCCGACCTCGACACCTTCCGGATCTATCCATGGGGCGCGGAGGAGGGGCTGGGCGCCCGCATCATCTGCGACATCCACAACACGGACGACTCCGAGTTCGCGGGGTGCCCGCGGCTGGCGCTCAAAAAGCAGATCGCGCGCGCGAAGCAGCTGGGCTACGAGATGATGGCCGGGGTCGAGGCGGAGTTCTTCCTCTTCAACAAGGACGCGCGCGGCGCACCGACGACCGAGGTGCACGACGTCGCCGGCTACTTCGACGTCGGCCCGGTGGACCGCGGCGAGCAGGCGCGGCGGCTGATCGTCGCCGACCTCGAGGAGATGGGCTTCGAGGTCGAGGCGGCGCACCACGAGGTGGCGCCGGGTCAGCACGAGATCGACTTCCGCTACGCGGAGGCGCTGACCACGGCCGACGACCTGGCGACCTTCCGCCTGGTGGTGCGGAGCGCGGCCGAGCGCTACGACCTGGTCGCGAGCTTCATGCCGAAACCGGTCTTCGGGCAGAACGGCTCGGGGATGCACACGCACCAGAGCCTGTTCAAGGACGGGAAGAACGCGTTCTACGAGCCCAAGGCGGAGTGGCAGCTCTCGAAGGTGGCGCTGCACTACATCGCGGGGCTGCTGGACCACGCACAGGGCTTTTGCGCGGTGACGAATCCACTGGTCAACAGCTTCAAGCGGCTGGTGCCGGGCTACGAGGCGCCGGTCAACATCGCCTGGAGCATGAAGAACCGCTCGCCGCTGATCCGGATCCCGGACCGGCGCGGCAGCGGCACGCGCTGCGAGCTGCGGATGCCCGATCCGTCGGCGAACCCCTATCTCGCGCTGGCGGTGCAGCTGGCGGCGGGGCTGGACGGGATCAAGCGCAAGCTCGCGCCGCCCGATCCGGTGAACAAGAACATCTTCACGATGACGTACCGCGAGAAGCGGCACCACCGGATCGACGACCTGCCGCGGGATCTGCACGAGGCGCTGAACTGTCTCGAGAAGGACGAGGTGGTCCTGGGCGCGCTGGGCGAGCACATCGCCGGCCGCTACGTCGAGGCGAAGCGCTCCGAGTGGGCGGAGTACATCTCGCAGGTTTCGGAGTGGGAGATCCGGAAGTATCTCGGGCAATATTGACCGCGTTTCTCTTCGATTTGGACGGCACGCTGTACATGGACGACGGGGCGATCCCCGGCGCGGTGGAGACGCTGGCCGAGCTCCGGCGCCGCGGCGTCCCGTTCGGCTACGTCACGAACACCACGCGTCGCTCGCGCCGCCTCCTCGCCGAGCGGCTCAACGGCTACGGCTTCGAGGCGCGCCCCGAGGAGATCATCAGCGCGCCGCAGGCGTGCGTCGCGCTGCTCAGACAGCGCGGGATCCGGCGCGTCGCGGCGTTCGTGGCCGACGATACGCTCGAGGACTTCGCCGACTTCGACCTCGAGAGCGACAGGCCCGAGGTGGTCGTGGTCGGCGACCTGGGCGACGAGTGGGACTTCGCGAAGCTGAACGGGGCCTTCCTCCACCTGATGGACGGCGCGGAGCTGATCGCGCTCCAGCGGGACCGGTACTGGCTGCGAGGCGACGGGCTCGCGCTCGACGCCGGGCCGTTCGTGGCCGCCCTCGAGTACGCCACCGGCAAGCAGCCGCTGGTCTGCGGGAAGCCGTCGGCGGATTTCTACCGCACGGCGCTCGCGACGTTGGGCAAGGAGGCGGTCGCGCGACCCAACGACGTCGTGATGGTCGGGGACGATTTGTGGGGCGACGTCGAGGGCGCGCAGCGCGCGGGCCTCACCGCCTGGATGGTGCGGACCGGGAAGTTCCGGGACGAAGTCGTCGCCAACAGCGGCATCGTCCCGGACCGCATCATCAGTTCGGTAGCCGAGTTGCCGAGCCTGCTCTAGTTCGGCAGCGTCATCCCCAGATTCTTCACCAGGAACGCCCACCGGTCGGCGTTGAGCTCGATCTGCTTCGAGACCGGCATCCCGCCGCCGTGCCCCGCCCGCGTCTCGACCCGGATCAGGATCGGCGCCGGCCCCGCCTGATCCGCCTGCATAGTGGCCGCGTACTTGAACGAGTGCCCCGGCACGACCCGGTCGTCGTGGTCGGCCGTCGTCACCAGCGTCGGCGGGTAGTGCGTCCCCGGCCGGATGTTCTGGAGCGGCGAGTACTTGTAGAGGTACGGGAATTGGCTCGCGCTGTCGGACGAGCCGTACTCCGTCACCCACGCCCAGCCGATCGTGAACTTGTTGAAGCGCAGCATGTCCATCACGCCCACCGCCGGCAGCGTGGCGCCGAACAGGTCGGGGCGCTGGTCTTCCACGGCGCCGATCAGCAGGCCGCCGTTGGAGGCGCCTCCCACCGCCAACTTCGGCGTGCTGGTCCACCTCTCGTGCACCAGGTACTCGGCCGCGGCGATGAAGTCGTCGAACACGTTCTGCTTCTTCTCGTGCATCCCAGCCTGGTGCCACTCCTCGCCGTACTCCCCGCCGCCGCGGAGGTTCGGCTCCGCCAGCACGCCCCCCATCTCGAGCCAGACCGCGTTCACGACCGAGAACGAGGGCAGGGTGTTGATGTCGAAGCCGCCGTACGCGGTCAGGTACACGGGATTCGAGCCGTCCCGCTGGAGGCCCTTCCGGAACGTCAGGAACATCGGCACCTGCGTGCCGTCCTTGCTCGTGTAGAAGACCTGCCGCGTCTCGTACTTGCTCGCGTCGAAGTCGAGGTGCGGCGCCTTCCACACGGCGCCCTGGCCCGTCGCGATGTCGTACCGGAAGATGGTTGTTGGATAGAGGAACGAGGTGAACGCGTAGAACATCTCCGGGCTGTCCGCCCGGCCGCTGATCCCCGAGACCGCGCCGAGCGTCGGGAGCGCGATGTAGGCGACCTTGGCGCCCGCCGTGTCGTAGACGGCGAGGGCGCTGTGCGCGTCGTGCATGTAGCCGGCGACGAACCGGCCACCGATGAGCGAGATGCTCTCGAGCACGTCCTGGCCCTGCGGGATGATCTCGCGCCAGGCGCTCCGCTCGGGATGGCGCGTGTCGATCGCGATGAGCTTCGCGCGCGGGGCCCCGAGGTTGGTGCGGAAGTAGAAGACCGGACCGAGGTTCCCCACGAAGTCGTACGTGGCGTCGAAATCGTCGAGCAGCTGTACGACCGTGCCGTGCACGCGCGGATGCCGCGCGCTCCCGAGGTCCATGTAGTAGACGCGATTCCGTGAATCGGTGCCGAGCGAGACGCCGATGATCAGGTACCGCCCGTCCTCGGTCACGCCGCCGCCGAGCCCCCAGTCGGGGTGGTCGGGCCGTGCGTATACCAGGCGGTCGGCCGCCTGCGCCGTGCCAAGGCGGTGGTAGTAGAGCTTCTGGTCCTTCACGACCGCGCGGAGGGCGTCACCCGACGGCTCCGGGTAGCGGCTGTAGAAGAAGCCCGCGTTGTCGTGCGTCCAGGAGAGCCCGGAGAACTTGATCCACTTGAGGTGGTCGGAGAGGTCGCGTCCCGTGGCGAAGCTCCGCACGTGGAACTCGTTCCAGTCGGAGCCGGCGGCCGCGGTGCCGTAGCCGAAGTAGCGCCCGTCGTGGGAGACATCCGCGGAGGTGAGCGCGACGGTTCCGTCCTTGGACAGCGTGTTGGGGTCGATCAGGACGCGCGGCGGCGCGTCGAGGCGCGGCAGCCAGTAGACGACCGACTGGTTCTGAAGGCCATCGTTGCGCGAGTAGATGTACTTCCCGCCGTCGCGGCTCGGCACGCCGAACCGCTCGTAGTTCCAGAGCTTCGTCAGACGGTCCAGGATGCGGGCCCGCTCGGGGATGGCGGCCAGATAGTGGAAGGTGACGCAGTTCTCCGAGTCCACCCACGCCTTCGTCTCGGGCGAGTCCGTGTTCTCGAGCCAGCGGTACGGGTCCCGCACCTCGGTGCCGAAGTAGTTGGTCACCGTGTCCACCGTGTGCGCCTTGGGGAGCGGGCACGAATCGGCCGCCTGTGCCCGCGCCAGGGCGGGGATGGCGACCAGGGCGAACAGAGCCATCGCCAGCTGCAGCTTCGATCCGGTCATCGTCGTCCTCCGTGTCGTGCGCAATCTACATCCCGCGGCGGCGGCGTTCCTCCCGCAGGGCTTCCAGCTCGAGGAGCGCTTCCCGGTCCTTGCGGCGTCCCGTGGCGCGCTTCGAGGCGATGAGGGCATCGAGGGTGAGCGTGGGCGCAGGCACGCCTTCGATGACGATGGTCTGACTTCCGGTCTCCACCGCGGCGTACTCGCCCACGCCCTGGACTCTATCCATGACGTCGAGGTCGCCTTCGTCGGTCACCAGCGTCAGGACGGGAACGTCGCGCAGGGTACGGGCATCCATCGTGAACGGGAAGCCGGGCTCCACCCCGCGCAGATAAGCGTGCCAACTCTGGAGCAGACGCGCCAGGCGCACGCGATTATCGGGCGCCGGGTCGTAACAGATGTCCACGTCGTTCGTGATCCTGGACCATCCATGGGCGACACCGGCGACCCCGCCGATGACGACGAATCGGACGCCGGCCCCGGTCAGGCCGCGCAGGACCCCGCCAAGGCTCACCTCGCGGCGCCCCGGAGCCTGCGCATGACCTGCATGTTCTCATCCAGCAGTTGCAGTCGCTCTGCCGGCGTGCGCCTGAGGGCGGAGTCCAACAAGGTGACGTCGACGCCGTACGCCTTCGCCCGCTCGATCGCGCTGCCGCGCCGGGACGGACGCCGGCCGCGCGGCTTCTCGCCGTAGCTGTTCAGGGCCAGCGCCAGGTTGGCGCCGTAGGTCGTGAAGAAGCGGGTGAGGTCCACCACCAGCGAGACGCCCCCCGGGCCCTCGAGCCGCCACGTGCTGCCCGGGTCGGCTTCGCGCAGCGCGCGGTCGGCGAGGCGCAAGGCTCCCGGCAACGGCGTCTGCGCGGATTCGGAGATGAATCGGCAGAGCGCCAGGCGCCTGGCGAGAGCCTCGTCGTAGCCGCGGCGGGGCAGGCCGAGACGCGCCAGGGCATTCAGCACCCAGCGCGGACTCGCGCCCACGGCCGTCGCGAAACGTCCAAGCGTCACGCAGTAAATATGTATTGCTATGATACTGCTTTGTCAACTGTTTCTACAATTGTAGTATCATAGCAATAGCATAATCGTTACAGGAGCGCGCCCTCGTGCCGGAGGAGCCATTCCTTGATGGGGAGCCCGCCGCCGTAGCCGCCCAGCGAGCCGTCGGTCCGAAGGACCCGGTGGCAGGGGACGACGATCGCGACCGGGTTGTTGTGCAGGGCGTTGCCGGCGGCGCGCGAGGCCTTGGGCGAGCCGGCGCGGGCGGCGACCTGCATGTAGGTGGCGACGCGCCCGGCCGGGATCTTGGCGGTCGCGCCGAGAACCCGCTGATGGAAGGGCGCGAGGTCGCCGAGATCCACGGGGAGGTCGAAGTCGAGCCGCTTCCCGGAGAAATA
>Ga0116137_1001840_pt1 | contig 13315 bp, 10 predicted proteins | sample June2015DPH_20_1_3_FD_88973 | JGI IMG/M metagenome (GOLD analysis project Ga0116137, IMG submission 88973) | Peatland microbial communities from SPRUCE experiment site at the Marcell Experimental Forest, Minnesota, USA - June2015DPH_20_100 | ecosystem: Environmental > Terrestrial > Soil >...
CACATCGACAAGGGCCTCGTGGTCTATGCTGGTGTCGACTACCAAGCGATTCTAGACGAGGCAGAGAAGGAGGGCGACGTCATCCTGTGGGACGGCGGGAACAACGATTTCAGCTTCTACTCGCCGGACCTGAATATAGTCGTCGCTGACCCCGTCAGGGTCGGGGACGAGTCGGTGTACTACCCGGGCGAGACCAACGTGAGGATGGCGGACGTCATCGTCGTAAACAAGGTGAACATAGTTAGCAAGAAGGCGGTCTACCAGCTGATTCAGAACTGTCGCGTGCTCAATCCCGGGGCAAAGATCGTGAAGACGAGGTCCGAGGCGGTCCTAGACAAGCCGGAGCTCGTCAGGAAGAAGAGAGTTCTTGCCGTGGAGGACGGGCCATCAGTCACCCACGGAGGGCTGTCCATCGGCGCAGGAGCTGTCGCCGCGAAGGCCGTCGGAGCGACCCTGGTCGACCCCAGGGACAAGGCGGTAGGTTCGATAAAGAGCGCGTATCAGAGGTTCCCTAAGCTCGGGAAGGTGCTGCCTGCCCTCGGCTATAGTGAGGGGCAGCTCAAGGAACTGGAACGGAGCATCAACGCAGTCGAATGCGACGCGGTGGTCCTTGGGACGCCCTCCGACCTGACTAAAATGATAAAGATCAGGAAGCCCGTCGCCCGCGTCACCTTCGAAGCCTTCGAGGTCGGGAAGCCTTCGCTCGGCGAATTCATCGACCTGAAGAAGCTGAAGGGCCGGCAGTAAAGAAACCATAAAGCCACGGCACGGCGCCCTCGCAGAACGTGTGGGGACGTAGCCCAGCTAGGTGGAGACCACGGACGGGACTTCACCCTGGAAAGGCAGGGCGACAGGCTCCAGAGCAAAGAATCGATCGGCTGACACGGCAACGTGGATGATAGAGCCTTGGAGCGGCCTAAGATACCTGTAGACCGCCGGTTCAAATCCGGCCGTCCCCACATCTTTCTAGCGCGCGCACTTGGTAGTAGTAGCCGTAGAACCCCCGATCTAGCCAAGAGCGAGCCGTTCGATTGCCTCACTGAAGGGACGGGACGCCATAAACACCGTCATAGCCCGGCGTGAACTTCAGTCGGTTCTCTCTGACCGCAATGATGGCCTGAGCGACCTCCTGCTTTGAATGGCGAAGGAGCTCCTCCAGAGGCGCGTCCAGGAGGACTGCGAGCTCGCTCCCGAGCGCCCTGATAAGGCGGTCTTGCTGCTTCAGGACTGCCTTTGCATAGAGGCGGTTCACTCCTGTGGCGAACGATATTACCTCGTAGAGTGGAAGCAAGCTCCTGAACGGAATGGCGTCCTTTGGCCTGAAGCCTTCAGGGCGGTCCGCGAGCTCCTCCACCCTCTGCAAGACGCCCACGGTCAGCTTCTTCCCACATTTTGGACACTTGTTGCCCATCCGCAGGGCTTCTCCTGGAGGCAGGGAGACGCCACACTTCTTGTGCCCGGTGAAGTGATACTTGCCGTACGCCGGGTCGACTTCGATGGTGTGTAGGAATCGGCTCCTGTCCTTCAGCCTAATCGCTTCAAAGACTGCGCGATAACTCAGCTTCCCAAACTCGAAGACGTTCGCCTCTCTTCCCAGGCGCCAGGGATTGGGCGAGTGCGCATCCGAGTTCGAAACCAGCGCCACCTTATCTAGAGAGGAGAGCCGCCAGTTCATCTGAGGATCTGAGGACAGCCCAGTTTCGATTGCGAAGATTTTTGCCGCCTGGTCTTGGTAGCACTCTTCGAGGGAATCGAATCCCGACCTGCTCCCGAAGACACCGAACCACGGGGTCCAACAGTGCGCTGGAATCACGACAACGTCACTGGACACCGAAGTGACCAGCTCAACGAGTTCAGCCGAGTCAATCCCCTTCAGGACCGGCCTTCCGTCTGAGCTCAAGTTTCCGACGTTCGAGAGGACCTCGTTGATCTGAGCCACGACTTCGAGTTCAGGAGAATAGATCAGATGATGGACCTTCCGTGTCTTCCGTTCCTGCTCGTAGACCGTGCTGACCTCCCCGGCCAGCATCCAGGTCATCCCCCTGTAGGAGTATAGCCCCGTGCCAGGGACAGACTCCAGCTTTTCCTTAAGCTCGGAGAACCACTTCGGGTGCGTAAAGTCTCCAGTTCCCAGAAGGTTGAGGCCCTTGACCCTGGCTCCTTCTGCCAAGTGTTCCAGGTCCATGTACTTGCTCGTCGCTAGGGCGTACTTCGAATGCAACTGGAGGTCCGCAACGACCCGCATCGGACGCCACGAAACGTCGCCTCTTAATTAATAGAGCAGGAAATTGTTGCGAGAGGAAGCGGATTCGTTTTCTGACAGGATTGTAGAGTGACGAGTGGTCACCTGAAGTGAGTCGGCCGTATATCCCGAGAGCCGACAAAACTCCATATTGGTGGATTTGCGGCGACGAAGGGGTAGGCCGTAGGAAGAGATGGCAAGGCTGACCCGGTGGTTCTTCGAAGAGTACACGCCGAGTGTCGCCAAGGCTCTTCTTGGAACCGTCCTTGTGCGGGTCGTAGATAGCGAGAGGCTCTCGGGGACGATCGTGGAGACCGAGGCCTACAGAGGAGCCAGAGACCCTGCAAGCCATGCTTACAGCGGAAGGACGAAGCGAAATGCTGTGATGTTCGGCGAGGGAGGGCATGCCTACGTGTACTTCTCCTACGGGTTTCACTGGTGCCTCAATCTGACCACGGAACCTGCAGGCAGGGCCGGAGCCGTCTTGGTCAGGGCGCTTGAGCCGATTGAGGGTTTGGAGAGGATGCTGAGGAACGGAGGTCTCGATTCGGATGAACATGTTGCGGATGGGCCAGGCAAGCTCACCCAGGCGCTCAGTGTAGACGCCGATTTGAACGGTGAGGACCTGGTCACATCTGACAGGCTTTTCGTGGAGGAAGGAGAGAAGGTAGAAGGGATTGAATCGAGCTCGAGGGTGGGGATACGGCGAGGGGTTGGATTCAAGTGGAGGTTCTTCGTCATGGGGAACAGGTTCGTCTCAAAAGCGAAACCATCGGTGGTCCACAGAACCCATAACTAAGGCAGGACAGGATGCCGAATTCGTGGGGTCGTCGGCTAGTCTGGTCTAGGCTTTCAGCCTTGGGCGCTGAAGATCCCCGGTTCAAATCCGGGCGACCCCATTCCCTTCCAAGCTCACATTGGGAGGAGCTTGACCTTGAACCCTTCTCTGCTTCACTAGAAGGCCTCACCGCTTTGGAGAGGATCCCACTGATTCACCCGCTCCGCACCTTTTGCAAGACACGGCTCCGAGTTCCCTGCGCGCCTCCATGAGGCTGTCTCTCCAGTAGTACTTTCCGCTCCCGCCTTCGTTGAGTACGACGTTCAAATTGAAGCGGTCGTCGGTGAGCAGATTGCACAGCGGCCAGTGCGCTCTTGGTGGCGAGGTCCCGGTAATCACGATCACGCCTTCGGCCCGGGAGACAATCTGTCGGAACTCTCTCAGTGTGGTAATCTCTCCTTGAGGCTGAGGCTTCACGAGGTTTTTGGTCAGGTCTTTGATATGGGGAGAGCTCAACGGCGGCTCAGCATCTGGGCTTCGCCCTTGGGCCAGAGAAAGGCTGGCCGTGCCGCGTGGCGCGCTAGTGTCCCCGTGGTTGACCCACTTCTCCTGAGTCCAGCAGAGGATGCCGTAGATTCGAACCACCGTCAACGGGGTTGGCAGCTCGGAGAGCCGGGTCTCCAGTTCGTGGAATGCGGCCCGATTGGTGACGATGTCGGTCCGCGCCGTTTCGAGTGAAGTGATTCCGATTTGAAGGAGCTCTTCTTCGGAGAACCGGTTTTCCTCCAGGTCATTTCCGGTCAGGAATTTGACTACGAAAGAATCGAGTATCGGGAAGAGGTGAGGCCGCTTCAGGTGGAGGACCTTCATGGTCTTCGCGAGTTTCACTTTGGGAATGGACAGGAACTCAGCGAGAAGTGGTCGGATGACCGCTTTGACGTCCTCCCACTCCTTGTCCGACACCTCGCCCAGTTCGGCGTCTCTCACTGCCGCCAACCTCGAGGGAATCTCGGGGTTGCCGAGTATCCTCCTGCGGTCTCCCGAGCTCATGTTTGCATACAGGTTGTTTGCGGCTTCAAGGTCATCCTCTGTCACGATGTCTGTTGCGTTATGATGGTCGTCGTACCCGCCTCTGTACCCGATGTCTCTGTAGACCTCTATGGTGCAGTATTCCCTTATCCTCTCCTCGGGGCAATAGAAGACGACGCCATTGTTCAAACGGATGGGCGTGTCATTACTGTTCAAGGTTGCCTCACTGTTTTCATCGCTGCTTGCCGCCTGCTAGTAGCTCGCGCTGCATCGGTCGATTTGAGCCTTTCAGCGTCCCAAAGCTGCGCCCTCAGCCACTCGAGAGCGCGCGCACAATCAGGGTCGAGGGAACGGATAAGTGGATGGCGCTGATTCAGAACGCGAGCAAGGGAACCAAGTGCCAAAGCCCCGTAGGGTGAGAGTGTGGGTATACCTCGCAGCGTCGCTTGTGCTGGCGTTCGCTCTCTTGGAGTTAGAGATACGCATCCTCGCCCTCTTTGTGGACCTCAGCCATTTCAACAGCACGTTGTATGAGATTGCCTTCTATCCCTCGTGGGCCCTGAACGCGTTTCCAGCGGGCTACATCTTGGGCTTGTTCGGCCTCAAAGTCTACAGACGCGCCCCACAAAAGGCGCCGACCGAGATTGCACAGGGAGAAGAGACTCGGATAGACTGATAGGTGTCCAGAGCCCTCCCGAAGCTGTGCTCTCAGCCGCTCGATGGTCTTATGGTCCTCTTGCAGGACCCTCGAAAATCTCGTTCCTGAAGCAGCGAATCACCCTGACGCCTTTCCTGTCCACCTTCTCCCCTCCCCTACCATTGCCTTAACGTCAACAGTATCAATCATTCCTTCTTTGAGCTTGAATGGGTTCTCTGACAGTCTATCCGTTCTGCCTCAATCCAAGTGTAGGACAGGAAGTCGTTGATACAACTTGCACGGTGGACTTAATCGATGAATTGTATGGATAGTATTCTCCGTGAACAAGCAAGGCTCCCTGACCAAGATAACAGAAGGTGACGGAACCCATTCCGACTGAAGTTGCATTTGCCTGAATTGTTATCACCGGAGCAAAGACCACGAATCCTACTGCTATTGCTAGAATGCAACAGAGTATTGAGAGCCTCTTAATATTCCTCAGGATACGTCTCTCAGAGACAACATCCGTACAACCTGAACAATCTCCACATAGACATGGATATGCACCACAGCATTCACACCGCCAAGGAAGCTTTTGAAATATCATTTCAATCTCAGCCTCTCATTGCTAGCCAAGTGCAGTCAAGTAATGTCAACATGATTATTTACGGTTAACGTTCCCGAACAACCGTGTTGACCAGGAGGTTGAATGGCATGTTTCTACTTTCACCGCCCTCTCCGTACTCCTTCTGATCTGTCCTTGGCGCGGAGTCATCTGTCCACCAAGAGCGAATTCGTTTTGACTATTGGTCACAATACGTTGATATACAATTGACAACGACCTCCGAACAGACTTGCAGGCAGCTCCTCGAAGGGTAAAGACGATTTACAGCGTGATTGCATCTCCCCAGAGACTGGAGATACTGAGGATACTGAACATCAAGGGACCGCTGACCTACAGCGCCCTGAAGACCCTTGCCGGCTTCAAATCGAAGAAAGAATCGGGGAAATTCGCGTACCACCTCAGGAAGCTTGTCAAGCAGCTACTGATCCAGCTTAACAGGCAAGAGAGGAAGTACACCGTCACGAACCTGGGCAGGCTCGTCCTCAACCTTACGCGTCAGATTGAGGAACAGTCTCTCGTCGAAAGCGGGAAACTATACGTGAGGACCTCCCACCAGACGATGGAAGAATTCAACGCAAACAAGATTCTGCAGTCCTTGGTGAAGGAGGCGGGGATGCCTGTCGAGTTGGCGCAGAAGATAACCAGCGAGACCGAATCGAGGCTCTACAAGTTTCAGACGCAGTACCTGACCGCGCCTCTCATCCGGGAGATAGTCAACGCCCTCTTGGTGGAGCACAGCATGGAAGAGTACAGGCATAAGCTGACGAGACTCGGCATGCCGATCTACGACGTGACCCAGTTGTTGGGGAAGGCCGGCGACGACGGAGGGAACGTGGAGTCGCTCATACACCAGACCGGGAAGCAGGTCTTCTCTGAGTATCTCCTGCTGGAGCAGCTCCCAAGAGATGTCGCCGACGCCCACCTCTCGGGAGACATTCACATCACAAACGCCGGGACTTGGGGGCTGACCCCTGACACGGTCTTCGTCGATCTGCTGTCGGTGAGGAGCGGCGGGATGAACCCACGAGGAAGGATCGTCAATACGTCTATGATTCCGAGCCCGGAGAACGCAGAGAGAGCACTCAACATCGTACTCAACATGGCGTCGATGCTCTGCAGAGAGGCGTCTGACGAAATCACGTTCAGGAACTTCCTGCAGTACCTGGCTCCCTTCTGCAAGTCGCGCGGGAAGAGGGAGATGGAATCACTCTTCCTAAGGTTCTTCGAAGCTGTGAGCTCCCCCATCGCCGGAGCCGAGGGCCCTGCAATCAGCGTCGAGCTGAACCCTTACAGACACGACGACATGGGCAGAGACGTCCTCGACAGGACTCTCGACGCCCTGCTTGGAGGATACCGGAGTTTCGTGGAGGAGACGCCCCGGCCCGACGTCAGGCTGCTGCTGGCCAAGCCGAACAGGGTCGACGAAACGAAGACACTCAAAGACGCCGCTTCCATCATATTCAACGGTGGCAGAATTGCATTCTTCTCATCGGACCAGAGGAGGAGCTTCCTAGGTCTCAGCGCAAACATCCTTCCGCAGGAGTCGCAGGCGGACAACGTCAGCGTGCTACATGGGCTGAGCCTCAACCTTCCCAGGCTGGCATACGATTCCAACCAAGATGAGACATACTTCAGGGCAAAGCTGGCTCTGCTGATCGGCGTTGCCTCCGAAGCGCTCTCAACGAGAAGAAGGCTCATCGAGAGGACCCTGAAGCGGGGCCTCTTGCCGTCTCTCGCAGCTGGGTCGGACGCTGTAACGTCGGACACGATGCCGCTGATTATGAACCTGGTCGGCCTCGAAGAGACCTTGGCCAGTCTGATTAGGGACCCGACGATGGGTTCGCGGTCTGAGCTCGCAGAGAAGATAGTGGAGACAGCAAGCCAAGTCGCCAATGACAAGTCGACCAGGATAGACCGGCTGGGCGTTGCGATGCTTGAGCTCGACGGCGCACTCAGACTAGCAACACTGGACTCCGAGAAGTACGGGAAGGCGAACCTCCAGCCACTACAGAAGGGCGCTTACACCCAGGCCCCCAGGTTGCTCCTGGCAGACCTAGAGAGCCCCGAGAAGATGGACTACATGGCCAAGCTGGCAACAGGCCTGCGCGGCGGACTCTCTGTGACACTCGATGGAAACGCGCAGGATGTCAGAGGTGTCTACAACCTGATCCTGAACGCGACGCCGAAGCTCCCGTACTTCAAGGTCGACAGGACCATATCGGTCTGCAGGAACTGCGGCGCCAAGTTGCCGCAGAATGCGGCCAGGTGCAGGAGATGCAAGTCCGTGGCCACGATCCAGTATTCGACAGCCGTCTAGCTAGAGTAAGTGAAGTCGACATCCTGTCAAAAAGATTCCACCGCGAATTGCTTCATGCCATCGAGACCCCTGGCCGGGCCTCGCGCGGCTGTCAACAGTTAGTCAGCCAAGAGTGAGATATATATCATCGGGAATGGGCTTGAGGCTAAGGTTATGACGTCAATAGTTGAAGAACCACGTGACTCTCCGAATGCCGGAGAGCAGAACAGAGAGGTGAAGATACCCTCGGAGGCCCTCGCCGCGTTCGGAGGAGATGAACTGCGCGCCAGGGTATTCTATGAGAAGTACGCCCTGAGAGACCAGCAGGGAAGGCAGGTAGAGAAGGTCCCGGACGATATGTGGCGAAGAGTGGCGAAGGAGCTAGCCTCGCCGGAGAAGGACGAGGAGAAGAGGAAGGAATGGACGGCGAAGTTCCACTGGCTGCTTCAGGACTACAGGTTCGTACCGGGAGGGAGGATTCTCTTCGGGGCTGGACAGACGAGGAAGTCGACTCTGTTGAACTGCTACTTCTTCAGGATAAGGGAGGACTCGATTGAAGCGATATTCGACTGGTGCAAGGAGGCGGCGAGGACCTACAGCTTCGGAGGAGGGGTCGGCACGGACATCTCTGTCCTGAGACCTAGGGGAGCCCCGGTCAATAATTCGGCAATCTACAGCTCGGGCTCCGTCTCGTTCATGGAGCTCCTCTCGACCACGACAGGAACAATCGGCCAGGCAGGAAGGAGGGGCGCCCTCATTATCACGATAAGGGTTGACCACCCGGATGTGATGGACTTCATCAACGTCAAGAGGGACCTGAAGAAGGTAAACTACGCCAACATCTCGGTGAAAATCACCGACGACTTCATGAGAGCAGTAGAGACCGACGGGGACTTGCTGCTCCACTTCAAGAACGAGAAGGTGGAGGTCAACAGGACTGTCATGGCCAGAGAAGTCTGGAAGTCGCTCGTCAGGGGCGCGTGGGAGTCGGCTGAACCCGGCGTCCTCTTCTGGGACACCATAAAGAGGGAGTCGACGACCGAGTACGGCGGCATGGAGGTGCAGGGGGTCAACCCCTGCAGCGAGCAGACGCTAGAGAGCTACGGATGCTGCTGCCTGGGCTCCGTCAACCTCAGCAACTTCATCCAAGAACCCTTCACGGAAAGGGCCAGCATAGACTGGGAATCGCTCACAAAGGCGACCCAGTTCGCCGTGAGGTTCCTTGACAACGTCCTCGACTATAACGCCGAACGGCACCCGCTCCCCCAGCAGAAGGAGGCCTCGCTTCGCAGCCGGAGGATAGGAGTCGGCATCACAGGACTGGGGGATATGTTGATCAAGCTCGGCCTGAAGTACGACGAGGACTCGACGATAGGGTTCGTGGACCACCTGTTCGAGAGAATCAAGCACGTGATTTACGACTATTCGACCGACCTCGCCAAGGAGAAGGGGAGCTTCCCGGCCTTCGACGCAGAGAGCCACCTGGCCCAGCCCTTCATCTCGAGGCTGGACGAGAAGGTCAAGGAGAAGATTAGGACACAGGGCATCAGGAACGCCGCGATAACGACAGTCCCGCCGGTGGGTTCGGGCTCGATTCTCGCGGGTTGCTCCAGCGGAATAGAGCCGGTCTTCGCCCTCGTCTACACGAGGAGAAGCAAGTCGCTCAGCGAAGGCGAGTTCAAGGTCTTCCATCCACTCGTCAGGGAGTACATGGCTCAGACCGGCGCGAAGGAAGAGGGACAGCTGCCGAACTACTTCGTCACCTCACACCAGATCAAGCCCGAGATGAGGGTCAGGATGCAGGCGACCATTCAGAAGCACATCGACACTGCCATCTCCAGCACAGTCAACCTGCCTCAGGAGTCATCTCCCGAAGACGTCGAGAAGGTCTACCTCCTCGCCTGGAAGATGGGATGCAAGGGCATCACGGTCTACAGGGAGGGGAGCAGGGAGGGGATCCTAGAGACGGCCAAGGTGACCAAGAAGGCCGAGCAGTCGAAGGCCCCCTTCGAGAGGCCGAGGATGATGGAAGGCCGGACCCTCAAACTGAGGCTCCCCCAGGGAGGCCTGTACCTCACGGGCAACTTGGTGAACGGAGAGCTGAAGGAGGTCTTCGTGACCCTTGGCAAACAAGGCGGGGACGAGAAAGCCGACGCCGAGGCTCTGGGGAGGCTGATCAGCCTCTACCTGCAGCACGGAGGAGACGTCAAGAGCGCCATATCCACCCTGAAGGGGATCAAGGGCAAATACGTCTCGTGGGACGCAGGCACGAAGCTGCTCTCGATTCCCGATGCAATCGCCAAGGCGCTCGAACTCCTGACCCTCAACCACGTTGTGAAGGAGTCGGAGGCCCCGCTGCAACCTGCCGCCCCGAGGCAGGTCCCGCAGGGAGGGACGTGCCCTGACTGCCACGAGAGTGCACTGATCTTCGAGAACGGCTGCTACAAGTGCACCAGTTGCGGCTACAGCAAGTGCGAGTAGGAGCGACGGACTGGGTCGCCCAGGCCCTCCCAAACGGTTTTTACCGTTCCGGGGCCCCGGCTGCACGTTGAACCGAGCCAGAGGGAGAAGGGCCCTCCTCGTCGTGGCTCTTGCCACTGCCCTGGTGATCATTCCCCTCGTTCTCCTGGGCGTCTATCTGGGCTACTACGTCGGGGGCGCGGCAGGATATTCGAAGAGCGTCCTCGCGATAGCCTTCTCGACGGCCGGGTTTCTGGTCGGGATGGCGATACTTTTCAGAGTGATAAGGTGGGTGGTCACCTGGACCGACGGAGCTAGGAGCTGACCTTCTTTAGTGCGGCTGACCTCGCCTTCTCGAGTTTGGACCTGAGTTCGGCCACGGCCTGTTCGTGTGCTGCCTCAATCTTCTCGGCCGCTGCATCGAAGGCTTCGTCGACCGTCTCTTCGCTCATTCCGCGGCCTTCCTCTCCAAGACCTTCTTTACATGCTTTAGTCTGGTGAACTCCTCCCTCTCCCTCTCTTCCAGGGTCTGCTGGATGCAGCGGATGGAGTCCTCGTACCGCGGGATTATCATGTACTCGAGCGCGTTCAGGAGGCGCTGCGTCTTCTCGAGCTCCTTCGCGATCCTGAATATCGCGTTCTCGAACTCCGCGGCCCTGAAGATGGAGGGGAGGGCCTTCCTCATTTGCCTGGACGCCCTGTCGACGGCCACGCTGGTGTCCGCGAAGCCGTAGGTCATTCCTACTTTACTATCGGAAAGCTCGATCGAGGGCACGTCCACGCCGACGATCCTGCGAACAGTCACTTCGGCCTCCACCATCGGCGGCGTGTTCGCGGCGATCCCCTCGAGCCGGAGCGGGCCCAGCTTGAGATATGCGTCGTAGAGCGCGAGGTAGGCGTCCGAAAGGGGCATCGAAATCTCGTCGCGTGCGGCCGCCGCTTGCTGGATTATCTCGTCGAGGCGCTTCAGGAGGACTTCCCGCTTGTCGTCCAGGACTTGCTTCACCCTGACCGCGGTCTGGAGCCTCCTGCGGGTGCTGATCAGCTCGATCTTAGTGGGAAGGACGTTGGAGCCGGACGCTACGGACATCTCTATCCAGCCGGCTTGTCCGTGACGTAGTACTGGCGGATGAACTCTTCCTTGATGTTGGTGAGCTCGCTCTGCGGGAGTATCGAGAGGGTCTCCCACGCAATCTTCAGCGTATCCCCGAAGCTCCGGTTCTCGTCGTAGCCCTGGTTGAGGTACTTCTGCTCGAACGCGTCGCCGAAGGCGAGGTATTTCAGGTCTGAATCTGTCAGGCTCGATCTGCCTACGATTTCCGCCAGAGCGCGCAACTCGACCGACCTTGCGTACGCGTTGTACAGCTGGTTGCCCACTTGGTGGAGGTCGGCCGGCGCTTTGCCCTGCTTGACGACCTGGCCCAGCGCTGGACCCATGAGTCTGCTGAGACTTGAAAGCACGTACACCGGCGGATAGAGGCCCTTCCTGAAGAGATCCCTCCCGAGGAATACCTGGCCCTCGGTTATGTAGCCTGTCAGGTCGGGGATCGGATGAGTCACGTCATCGTTGGGCATCGAAAGGATGGGCATCTGGGTGATGCTTCCCTTCATGCCCTTGACCCTGCCGGCCCGTTCGTAGATCGTCGCAAGGTCCGTGTAGAGGTAACCTGGGAAGCCCTTCCTGCCGGGCACCTCCTCCCTTGCAGCCGAAATCTCTCTGAGCGCCTCGCAGTAGTTCGTGATGTCGGTGATTATCACCAGGACGTGCATGCCTAGCTCGAAGGCCAGGTATTCTGCCGCCGTGAGGGCGACGCGTGGGGTGATGATCCTCTCGATGGCCGGGTCGTCCGCGAGGTTCAGGTACAGGATGCTCCTCTTAATCGCGCCCGATTCCGCGAGCGTGCGCTGGAAGAACGCGGCGTCGCTGCTCGAGACTCCCACGGCGGCGAAGACGACAGCAAACTCCCCGCCTTCCCCCGCCACGGTTGCCTGCCTTGCGACCTGGGCGGCCAGCACGTTGTGAGGCATACCGGCTCCCGAGAAGATCGGAAGCTTCTGGCCCCTGACGAGGGTCAGCATGCCGTCGATGACCGAGACGCCAGTCCGGATGAGGTCGGTCGGGTACGCCCTCCTCTCCGGGTTGATCGGCGCGCCGTTGACGTCGAGGAAGACCTTGGGGATCGGCTCTGGAAGACCATCAAGAGGCTTGCCCAGCCCGTCGAAGACCCTTCCGAGGAGCTGGTCAGAGACCGGGAGCTGCATCGTGTGGCCCAAGAAGCGCGCCTTAGTCCCGTTGATGGACAGGCCGGAGGTCCCCTCGAAGACCTGGACGACGGCTTTGCCGAAACCGGTCTCCAGGACCCTCGCGAGCCTCCTCTTGCCTTTGTTGTCTTCTATCTCGACCAGTTCGTCGAAGGCGGCCCTGTTGACGCCGTCGACCACGACCAGCGGCCCCCTTATCTCGGCCACCTTGCTGTATTCTAGGCCTGAGGACGACCTGCTCACGCTGCCATCGCCTCAGGTAGACTTGACAGGCTTGCAAACTCGTCGAGCATCTGCCGCGCGAGCGACTCGAGCTTGCCGAGTTCTTCGCTCTTTATCGCGAACTTCGCCCTCAGCATCGGGGCAATCACCTGCATTCCTCTTATCCTAGGCAGCGGCACGCCGCTCCTGAGCGCCTTCAGCGCCTCCTGGTGGTACTGCACGAACATCTTCATCATCCTGAACTGCTTCTGCGGGCTGCAGTAGGCGTCGATTTCGTCGTAGGCATTCTGCTGGAGAAACCCGATCTGAATCATTCTTGCGACGTCGAGGATCAGCTTCTCCTCGTCGGGCAGGGCCTCGGGCCCGAGGAGCCGGACAATCTCCTTGAGTGCGTCTTCACGCTGGAGGATGGCGTAGGCATCGGCTCTCACCGAGAGCCACTTGGTGTCGACCCTCTCCTTCCACCACTTGCTTACGGACTCGATGTATCCCGAGTAGGAGTTCATCCAGTTAATGGACGGGTAGTGCCTTGAATACGCGAGCCTCGCATCGAGGGACCAGAAAGTCCTGACAAACCTGATTGTTTGAGAGGTGACTGGCTCAGTGAAGTCGCCTCCGGCCGGAGAAACGGCGCCGACGAGGGTAATCGAGCCGGTCCTTGATGGCGTGCCCAGCAGGTCGACCCTTCCTGCCCTCTGATAGAACTCGGCGAGCCTCGATGCGAGGTAGGACGGGTAGCCCTCTTCGGCCGGCATCTCCTCCAG
>Ga0116137_1001856_pt1 | contig 13227 bp, 12 predicted proteins | sample June2015DPH_20_1_3_FD_88973 | JGI IMG/M metagenome (GOLD analysis project Ga0116137, IMG submission 88973) | Peatland microbial communities from SPRUCE experiment site at the Marcell Experimental Forest, Minnesota, USA - June2015DPH_20_100 | ecosystem: Environmental > Terrestrial > Soil >...
CGAGGTAGGCCTGCTCCAGGTTCATGCCCTGCTGCGAGAAGACGGCGTTGGAGACGTCCAGCTCGACCGCCGGCACCTGGTTGGTGTGGTCCGGAGTGGCCTCCGGGTCGTCGGAGTACCAGTCCGAATCGTCGTACGCGGTCACGCTATGGAGCGCCTGAAGCAGGGCCACGATCTCGCTCGCCTGACCAGTCGATCCGAAGTCATGCAGGACCTTGTCCATCTCCGTTGCCGTCGCGCCGCGTGCCCCGGGCCGGACCATGGCCAGGGCGAGAGCCACGCTCGTCGGGGACGCGCAGAGGTTGCCGGTCGGGTCGAGCTGGCGGAGCAAATCGAAGGCGAAGGCGTTGATCTCGCTGCCGGCGAGGGCGCCGTCGTCGGCGGCCGGCGCAAGAAGCCCGGCATTGCCCATGGCGATCTCGAAATTCCCCGGCGCGCCGGTCTGCGAGGGCGACGGCGTGGCGACGAGCGATGGCGTCGGCGTCTCCGAGGGCGATGGCGAGGGTGTCTGCCAGGGCGACGGCGACGAGGTCGGCCAGAACGAGTACGTAGGCCATGGTGTCGGCGTCGCCCCGCCGGTCGGCGTCGGGATTGCCATCGCGCTGCCGCAAGCACCCGCGACGATCGCGGCCGTCAGAACCAGCGCGCTCGCGCGGATCCGGCGCCGCTTCGTCAGCGATCTCCGTCGTGCCGAGCCCCTCCGCGCCTCATCGATCGTGTCCATGTCACGGGCCCCCTTTTCTCCGGCAGCCTCGGACCGAGGCTCCGCGAGGCACATGAGACGGCCCTGGATGAGGGTGAGTAGCGGGCGAGACGAGAAACTGCGGATTACCGGTTGTCCGGAGGCACGACGTTGGTTGCTGACGGCCGGGCGAGGGCCGTCGATCAGGTGGTCTCTTCCGGAGCGCGCGAGCGGAGCACGATGCTCGTGAACGGGATGCGGATCTCGCTGAAGACCTCAATCGAGACCAGGAAGCCGGCGAAGAGGAAGACGACCCCGAGCAGCTCGCCGACGAAGAACCCGCTGGTGTCGCCGAACCGGTTCAGGCCGCTGGTGATGGAGGGGATGAGGCCGCCGACGGCGATGAGCAGCGTGGCCGGGACGCGGCTGTTGAGGCGTCCGGTCAGCAGCGCCGCCACGGCGCCCGGGATCGACACGGCCAGGTTCAGGACGATCGCGAACGGTGCCACCAGCAGGTTGCCCAGGTAACGCGCCGGAGACTGGTTACGGACCAACGAGTAGCGGATGACCCTGCGCTTGGGCATGAAGATGTAGGTGCTGTAGACGCCGCCGAGGATCAGGGCGAAGGCGCCGGTGATGTTGAAGAAGGGCGTCAGCAGCCGCAGGTAGCCGGGGAACAGGTCGCCCGTCGGGATGTGGGTGACGGGGTCGACGACCCAACCGGGTGATGGGAGCGACACCATTGCCATCATCGCTGCCGAGACAAGGGTGCCCACGACCATGGCTGCCGCAGCAAGCAGCGGCCACGTGGAGCCGCGCCGGTACGTGTCGATGCAGATGGCCACCGCCAGCACCGCCGCGATCGCGAAGTAGAGGATCGGCGCGGCGCCGCTGTCGGCATAGCTGTACTTCGCCTGGGTCAGCGCGGTGAACAGCCCGGCCAGGAAGAGCGAGCCGGCGAAGGCGTAGCCGAAGCGCGTTTTGCCGAGCAGCAGCACGGTTCCCAGCCCGAGCCAACCGGCCACCCAGATGGCGCCGATCAGGTACCAGGCTCGATACAGCGGCTCGGACCAGCCGAAGGCGCCGCCCAGGAACTCTGTGCCCGCGCTCAGCCCGTACCAGAGCATGCCGATGGCCCAGACGGCCTGGTAGGAGCGCCGCCGCTGGCGCCACTGGCCGAGCAGGAGCGCGCAGAAGACCAGGCTGAGCACCGACGAACAGAACGGCAGCACGACGTTGAAGTTCACGACGCTCCTCCGGGTGGCGCTGGCCCCAGGGCCACGAGTCTTTCGAGCCGAGTATGCGCGCAGAACCGCATGTCGTCAGCCCTCGCCGCGGACCACGCTCCGGCGCCGCGCCGCCTGTTCGGCACGCTCGCGGCCCACCTGCGCCACGGTCGGAGGCGTAAGCTGGCGGACGTCCACCTGACGGGTGATTTGGGGGCGAAGATGCCGGTCGGACGGTTGGGTCTGGGGTGGACGGGCGGTCGCGCCCGAGCCGGCAACTGGGTCGTGCTCCTGGTCATGGTCGGCGCGGCCGTCCTGGCCGGCGGCTGCTCGTCTCCCGTGGCGCCGAGTTACAGCCTTGCCGCGTCGCAGGCCCTACCGTCGTCCGCACCCGCGGGTACGCCCACCATGGCTGCCTCGCCGAGCGCGACCCCTGTCGACGCCGACGACGAAGCTGGCGCCAGCTCCCCGCCCGGGGCCTCCTTCTCTCCCGGGCCGACCGGCGCGCCGATCGGGTCGATCGCGCCGGGTTCGGCTGCCGATCGCCTTCCCGGCGAGCCGGACCCCGCCCTGACGCCCGGGGCGCTCAACCCGGCCGTCACCCAGGCGACCATCGGCTCGACGATCTGCGTCTCGGGCTGGACGGCCACGATCCGTCCGCCGAGCAATTACACGACCGGCCTGAAGATCCGGCAGATCGTCCAGTATGGCTACACCGACACCTCGACCTCGGACTACGAAGAGGACCACCTCATCTCGCTCGAGCTCGGCGGGGCGCCGACCGATCCGCGCAACCTCTGGCCCGAGCCCTACGCGGCCAGCCTTGCGGATGGGCGACCGACCGGCGCGCACACGAAGGACGGCTTCGAGACCAGGCTCAAGAACCAGGTCTGCGCGGGCGCGATCACCCTGGCCCAGGCCCAATCGGAAATCGGCGACCACTGGGTCCACGCCTACTACGGCATCCAGCTCGGGTCGGGTACGTCCAGCGCCGGCACGCCAGCCGCCGGGGCGTCGGCAACGGGCGTCGCTTCGGCAGTCCCCGGGACGAGCAACTGGCCGGGAGCGTCGGCGGGCGCCGGCCTCTCGGTCAGCATCACCAGCCTGCCGGCGTCGATCAAGCACGGCGCCAGCGCGACCCTGGTCGCCGTCACCTCGCCGGGGGCCACCTGCAGCGCCAGCGTGACCTACGCCTCTGGGACGGTGTCGAGCGCGGCAGGCCTGAAGCCCCAGCCCACGGCCGGGTCGACGGGAAAGGTCTCGTGGACGTGGAAGGTGGGGACGAGCACCAAGCCCGGCACTTCCACCGCCACGGTGAGTTGTTCTCTGGACGGCGAGTTCGGCAGCGCGAGCAAGACGTTCCAGGTGACGTGACGCCCCGGGCGTCGCCCTGGTCATCACCCCGGGCGTCACCCCGGCCGGCGACGGCGGCTCGACCTTCGCGGACTCGGCGGTTACCTGGCGCCGCGGTGGTGCCGTTCGCGGGCCAGCTCCTCCAGACGAGCGTCGGAGATGCCGAAGTGGTGCGCGATCTCGTGGCGCACCGTGTTGGTCACCCCACGGGCGAGTGAATCGGGATCGCGGTATTGCCGCAGGTGAGGGCCGCGGAAGATCGTGATCTTGCTCGCCAGCGCGACGTGGTCCGCACCCCAGGCCGTGCGCGGCACGCCCGTGTAGAGCCCGAGCAGCCCCGGCGCCCGGACGGATGCCAGCTGGTTGGCGGACGCCTCGTCCTCGATCACGATTGCCACGCTGCCGAGCCGCTCGCGAAAGACATCCGGCAACGAGTCGAGCGCCGCGAGCACCAGCGCCTCGAATGGATCGGCCGACTCGTCGCCGCCAAAGGGGTCGACCGCGAAACTGTCGGCAGGCTGGCGTTCGGCGGGCTCGCTTTCGGCGGGCTCGCTTTCGGCGGGCGGATCGATGTCGGGCGGCATGGATCCATTGTCGGCCCTGGCGACGATGCGAGCGCGATCGGATTGTGCGGCGGTCTACGATCTGACGATGGCAGACCGTGATGTCGAACGCGCGCGGCGTGCCTCCGGCCGCCGCCGGCCAGCTGCGCTCGCCCTGATCCTGATCCTGACGGGTTTCGTGTCTGGGGCGTGCGTCGACCAACCGGGAAACGGGCCCACGGCCAGCTCTCAGGCAGCGCCGCCCGCCACGATGGGGTCGACGGCGACGACCACCAGGGCGCCGACGGCGCCGACCACGATGGCGCCGACGCCAGCTCCGACGCCGAGCCCGATATCCACGCCGAGCCCGATGCCCACGCCGCTGCCGCCGCCCACGGCCGCGAGTCCAAGCCCTGCGCCGACACCGCGGATCACGGCCGGGTCCGACGCCTGGGTGGCGGTGAGTGTCGCCACCGGCTGGCACACCGCCAGCTCGCCGCGGCCTGTCGACGCCCCGGCGCTGGCCAACCCGCCTCGCATTCGCGAGTGGCTGGCGGCGCTGAGCCAGAGCCAGCAGGCCGCGCTGATCGGACTCATGGACACCCAGATGCTCCTGGGGGAGCGGGTCGTGGTCGTCTCGATCGCGGGCGGCTGGGCGCACGTCGTGGTGCCCGATCAGCCGAGTCCGCTCGACTCGCGCGGCTATCCGGTGTGGGTGCCGCTGGCCCAGCTCAGCGCCGTGGCCCCGCTCTCCGCGGACTTCCAGGCCACGGTCGTCACGCCGACGGCGTGGCTCAGCAGCGACTCAGGCGGGCAGATCGCGGAGGTCAGCTTCGCGACCAGGCTGCCGGTCCTCGGCTCGGACGCGACGCGCGTCGAGGTCGGCCTGCCGGGCGGCGGCACGGCCTGGCTCGACGCCTCGGCGGTCGCCGTCACCGGGACAGGGGTGGCGGCGCTGCCCCAGACGGGCGACTCGATCGTCGACTCGGCCCGCCTGTTCATCGGCCTGCGCTACCTGTGGAGCGGCACGTCCGGTTTCGGATTCGACTGCTCGGGCCTGGTTCACCTGATCTACCGGGCGCACGGCATCACGGTGCCGCGCGACGCGGATGCGCAGGCCCTGGTCGGGACCGCCGTGGCGCGGTCGGCGCTCCAGCCCGGAGACCTGGTCTTCTTCGCTCGGAACGGCGCCGTCCACCACGTCGCGATCTACGCCGGCGGTGGCCAGCTCATCGATTCGCCCGACATCGCCAAGCCGGTGCGCATCTACGCCCTGTCCTCGGTCAGCTCCGCCGAGCAGCTCACCTTCCGCCGCGTCCTGCCCTGAGGTCCGGCCCCGACGGCCGGGGTCGGCCTGGCTCAGCTCCGCCCGCCTGCGAGCAGGCGGCATGGCCTGCGGTGCGGTTCAGCTCGCGGCCGACGGATCGTCGACGCGGCCCATGAAGAGGATGGCGCCCGTCGTGGTCTCCCGGATGAAGTAGAGGAACGGCTTGTCGACGTGCAACTGGACGTGGGGCGGGGTGGGCCCTGGCCCGGCCGCCGTCGCCTCGCCGCTCGCGACTGTGACGGCGGAGGCCGTGGTGCCCTCCTCGACGACGTCGATGTTGGCCTCGTGGATCACCTTGGCGATGAACAGCGTCTCGTCCGTGGTGATGCCCGAGAGGTCCGCGCTGTCCGGATCGAACAACGCCGTCATGCCCATGGCCTTCAGCGCGTCCGCGAGGTCGACCCTCGACTCGGCCGAGAACCGCGGCAGGGTCAGATCCACGTCGTACGCGCGGGCTCCACTAACGATGCCGGCGAGTTCGGCTGTCGTGAGCCCGTTCACGAACGAGGTCATGTCGTCGGGGACCACGATCGTCATCGAGAGGGTCCCGTAGGCGCCGTTGAAGTGGCCTCCCATTGGGAGCTCGACTGCACGGTAGCCCTTGCCGGCGGCGTACTGGAGCAGCTGATCCATCGCCATCGTGGGAACCGAGACCCTGGATCCGTCGGAGCGAGTGAACGGCAGTGTTTTGGTCGCCTTTGGGTCGAACTGGTTGTCCCAGGCGGCCTTGAGGTAGATGGCGTTCGCCAGGGCGATGCGCGTCGCATTGGTGATGTCGCCCGGCTGGAGAACCTCGGGGATGCGGCCCTTGGTCCGCTCGCTCGCCCAGGCGTTGATGATCTGGCGGGCCGCTTCCGGGTAGTTCGCGTAGTCGACGAGCCCGACGCCGGCCCCGAACCCGGAGCTGAGCGCATCGAGGTAGGCCTGCTCGAGGCTCATGCCCTGCTGCGAGAAGACGGCATTGGAGACGTCCAGCTCGACCACCGGTTGCTGGCCGGCCTGGCTAGGACTGGCCGACGGATCCGGCGGAAGGCCGTTCGAATCGTCGTAGAAGGTCTGAGACTGCAGCGTCTTGATCAGGGCCACGATCTCGCTGGCCTGACCGGTTGTGCCGAAGTCGTGCAGGACCTGGTCCATCTGCGTTGCCGTGAGGCCCCGGGCGCCGGGCCGGACCATCGCCAGGGCGAGAGCCACGCTCGTCGGGGACGCGCACAGGTTGCCGGTCGGGTCGAGCTGGCGGAGCAGGTCGAAGGCGAAGGCGTTGATCTCGCTGCCGGCGAGGGCGCCGTCGTCGGCGGCCGGAGCCAGCAACCCGGCCTTGCCCATTGCGACTGCGAACTGGGTCGGAACGCCGCTTCCCGAGGGCGCGGGCCCCTGGGTCCCGGAGGCCGAAGGCGCCGCGGTGGGGGACGGCGACGCCGGCGGGGCCGGACTGGTCGCCAGCGGCCCGAGCGACGGCGGGAACGACGCCCCGCCGGTGGAAGCCGGCGTCGCGGCTGCGGAGCCGCACGACCCGGCAACGATGACCGCAACCAGGGCCGCGCCGGCGGTGCGGACTCTCGTAGCGCTCGATAGCGACCGTGCCGGCACCAGGTACCCCAGCCGGAGCGATCTCGCGAACATCATGTTCCTCTTTCGTTGGTGACCCCGAGCTCCGAGGTCGTACCACTTACGACGTCACTGTCGCCGGTGACGTGTCGGTCGAAACCTGGAATCGCCGAAACTGCGGTCTTTGCTGTCACGGCCCGGGCGCCGGCTCGGGTACTCGGGTACGATCAGGCGACCCGGCCGGGGTCCGACGCCGTCATGCAGTGTCGTCGCCCTGCCGGCCACTCCGTGAGGCTTCATGACGACTCGGATCACTGCTGTCGTGTTCGACCTGGGCGGCGTGCTGATCGACTGGAACCCGCGCCACCTCTATCGCAAGATCTTCGGCGCTCAGGAGGCCGCCATGGAGCGGTTCCTGGCCGAGGTCTGCAGCCAGGAGTGGAACGCGCGACTCGACGCCGGCCGCCCCTTCGCCGAGGGCGTGGCCGAGCTCGTGCGGGCCCACCCCGACCAGGCCGATCTCATCTCCGCCTACGAGCTGCGCTGGCCGGAGATGCTGGGCGACGCGCTCGAGGAGACGGTCGCGATCCTGCGTGAGCTGCGGCGCGCCGGCTTGCGGACCTACGCGCTGAGCAACTGGTCGGCCGAGACTTTCTCCGTCACGCGGGCGCGGTATCCGTTCCTGGACGAGATGGACGGCATCCTGATCTCGGGCGAGGTCAACGTCGGCAAGCCCGACCCGGCCATCTTTCGCCACTTCCTGGCGCGCTTCGGCCTGGCGGCGCAGAACACGGTCTTCATCGACGACTGGGAGCGGAACGTGACCGCGGCCGCCGGGCTCGGCATGACCGCCATCCGATTCGCGGACGCGACTCAGCTGCGCTCGGATCTTCGGGGCCTCGGCCTGCCCCTCGAAGCGGACGACCCGTCGACGAGAGTCCGATAATCCGTGCGGGATCAGGGGGCCGGTCCAGGGTCTACCGCAGGGTCACCGGAGGCGATCGACATGGATCTCGCAGCCGTCGCGGAGGACGCGTTCGGCTACGTCCTGAACTCGCCGGGCGAAGTCCGGGAGATCTGGCCGAACGTCATCCTGACCCATGGCCCGACCCCGATGCCGGAGAACGGTTCGGCGAGTCGCATCCGGTTCGGCCGCCGGATCGAGGGCCCGGTCCAAGCTGTGCGCGAATGGTTCGGAGCCCGCGGCCGGGAGCGCTTCCTCTGGGTTATCGGGCCGAGCACCAAGCCGACCGACCTCGAACGGCGCCTCCTCGATCTCGGCGCCGAGCCCAATCCGACCTGCTCCACGGCGACTGCGATGGTGCTCGACCACGAGCCGCCCGACGCGCCCGGGGGGGTCGCGCTTCGCCGCATTCGAACGTTCGAGGACTACGTCGCGATGTGGGAGGTCGTCTTCGAGGCGTTCGACATCCCGGAGGATGAGCAGCAAGCGGTCCGGGCGACACTCGCGGCTCGCTGGAGCGAGGTGGCCGACGACGATGCGAGATGGGACTACCTCGCGCTCGTCGAGGGGCGGCCGGTAGCGGTGGGCGGTGTCAGAAGGACGGTGGCCGGACCACTGTGGCTCAGCGGCGGAGCGACGTTGCCGGCCTGGCGGGGCAGGGGCGTGTATCGCGCCCTGGTCCGGGCCCGCTGGGACGACGCCGCCAGGCTCGGGGCCGCAGGGCTCCTCGTCCAGGCCTCGAGCATGTCGTGCCCGATCCTCGAGAGACTCGGGTTCCGGCCGGTCGGTACGATCAGGCACCTCGTCGACCGCAGCGCGCCGCCGCCGTTGCCGGATTGAGGGCCACGCTCGATGTCCGTCACCCCGGCGATCCTGGTCGAAAGCCTGGAGAAGTCGTACGGCTCGACCCGCGCCCTCGACGGGCTCGACCTGGCGGTCGAGGAAGGAACGATCCTGGGCGTCCTGGGCCCGAACGGTGCCGGCAAGACGACGGTCGTGCGCATTCTCGCCACGCTGCTCGCGCCCGACGCGGGGCGGGCCCTGGTGGCGGGGCTCGACGTCGTGAAACAGGCCCGCGCGGTCCGCAACGTCATCGGCCTGACGGGCCAGTTTGCGGCCGTCGACGAGAACCTCTCCGGCTTTGAGAACCTGAAGCTGTTCGGGCAGCTGTACCACCTCTCGGGGGCCGTCGCCGAGCGGCGAGCCGACGAGCTGCTCGATGGCTTCGGCCTGGCCGACGCGGCGCGCCGCCTGGTGAGGACGTACTCCGGAGGCATGCGCCGGCGTCTCGACCTGGCCGCGAGCGTCATCACCTCGCCGCCGATCCTTTTCCTCGACGAACCGACGAGTGGCCTCGATCCGCGTGGACGCCTGGCGGTCTGGGAAGTCATCAGGAATCTCGTGGCCGCCGGCACGACCGTGTTCCTCACGACGCAGGACATGGAGGAAGCCGACCAGCTGGCCGACCGAATCGCGGTCGTCGATCTCGGGCGCGCGATCGCCACGGGGACGGGCGACGAACTGAAGCTCCGGATCGGCGGGGAGCGGCTCGAGTTGACCCTTGCCGGCGGAGGCGACGTCGCGGCCGCGGTCGCGGCCCTGCGGCCGCACTGCTCGGGCGAGATCCAGGTCGATGGCGAGCGTCTTCACCTCGTCGCGCCCCTGGCGCACGGGGCGGGCGAACTGACCGCCATCGTGCGCGACCTCGACGCCGCCCACCTCTCGCTGGCCGATCTCGCGCTGCGTCGACCCACGCTGGACGACGTCTTCCTGTCGCTCACCGGCCGCCACGCGACCGGCGCCGATCAGACCGCGGAGACGGTTTCGGGAGGGAGTCGACGATGACCACCGGCGGGCCGCGGAGCGCCGCAAGAGTCGGGCCCAGCGACCACTCCCGGCTCTACTGGACCCTGGCGGACTCTCTCGTCATGGCCAGGCGCCAGCTGATCCGGATACCGCGTTCCCCCGAAGAGCTGTTCATCGCGACGCTGGAGCCGGTCCTGCTGGTTGTGGCATTCCGCTACATCTTCGGGGGCGCCATCGCCGTCCCCGGCACCAGCTATGTCAACTACCTGATGGGCGGCATGCTTGTGATGGCGGCCATGTTCGGCTCTTACAACACCGGCGTCGGCGTGGTGACGGACCTCCAGCGCGGCCTGGTCGATCGGTTTCGCTCGCTGCCCATGGCCAGATCGGCCGTCCTGACGGGCCGCGTGCTGGCCGACATGGTGCGCAGCGCCTTCATCATCGTCGTCGTCTGGGTAGTGGGGCTGCTCGTGGGTTTCCGGCCCGAGGGTACGACCCTTGACTGGGCCGGCGCGATGGCCCTCCTCCTGCTGTGCAGCTTCACGCTCATCTGGCTCTCGATGCTGACAGGATTGGTCCTGAGCAGCGCAGAGGCCGTCCAATCCGCCGAGTCGAGCTGGCTCTTCCTGCTGATCTTCATCAGCGGCGCGTTCGTCCCCACCAGCGGCATGCCCGACTGGCTGCGTCCGATCGCCGAGCGCCAGCCCATCTCGGTCATCATCGACGCGGTCCGCGGGTTCGTCGTCGGCCCGCCGGATATGACTGCCGCCCTGCAGGCCACGGCGTGGCTCGTGGCCCTCTTGATCGTGCTCATTCCGCTGTCGCTCTGGGCCTACGACCGCCGCACGGCTCGATGATGGCTCCCTGAGCTCCGTTCAATGGGCGCATGCCTGCGATTCGAACTTTCGTTCGAATGGCAGTTGCATTAACGGCGGCTTGCGCGCACGATGGTGTCCTGACCGACCCCCCGTGCCGATGCCTCGGTTCCCGAGACTGCGTCAGGCCGGCAGCGGGAAGGTTCCAGTGCTCGTTCCGTTCAGCCGTCCTCATCCCGTGCTGCCCCGCGCGCGGCCGGAGTCGGCGGACCGTGTCGAGCGACGGGCGATGGAGATCTGGCCCAGGTTGGACCATCGAGCCATTCACCGCTGCCACGGCGACCCCGCCCGCATCGCCGCCCACGTCGCCCGCCGAACCAGCATGACGCCCAAGGCCATCGAGACGCTGATCTCCGACCGATGACCACCCGCGGGGACCCTGACCGCCTTACGCCGGCGAGAACGCGCGTCTTCGTCTGGCGCGATATCACCCGCGATGAGCAGGTGGAAGCGATGGTCGGGCGGCGCGTCGAGGGGGCCGCCGACGTTCCGTTCCGCCGGCAGCCGGAGTACGCTGACAGCATGGCCGACAACATGAACGAGTCTGGAGAGAGGCCTCACGAGGGGATCGTCGGCGTTCAGTTCGAGCCGGACGCTGCGCTGGCCGCGGAGATGGCCACCCTGGCCGGCCGCTACGCCGATCGCGGGCGCGACCTCCAGGTGGCGCTCGACTTCTCCGATGCGAGCATCGAAGCCGCGGACGGGATCGGCCTCCAGATCTACGAGTCGCTGTCTCGAGAAGTCTCCGCCGCCAAGCTCGAAGAACTGAGGAGCGCACTTGCGTCCGAGCTCGGCGCCTACTTCGGCGAGACCTTCATACGGAACCACGGCGGCCAGTGGGGCTGGGTGGCCGCGACCGGCAACAGGGTCTTCGGGTTGCACACGAACGCCGGTCTCTCCGCCTTTCCTCTCGGCAAGGCGAGGCGGCGCCTGCAGGGCGCGGAGAATGACAGCCTCAGTGCCCTCTACGGCTTCCTCTGGCACTGGCCGGAGACCCAGGCCCGGCGGCGGTCGTTCGGTTCCTAATCGCGGGGCCGTGGCGGGCGATAGGCGAGTCCGCGATGAGGGAAGGTTCGTACCCGGTCATTTAGGGTTTGACAGCGAGACTGGGCGGGCGCCCAGAGGGTGCTCCCCGAGGAGCGTCAGAGCCGGGTGCGTGGTCCCAGCGAACGGACTACAAACCCAATGGCTCCTGTCCCTTCTCCGCGAATTGGCTGGGATCTCCATCACTGTCAAGCTCGAGATAGGGCCAGAAGGCCGGATTGATCTCGTAGCGTCGCGGGCCGGGTCTTGCCTTATCGAGACGATCGGCCAGAGAGTTGGATCGTCGCCAGTCGGCTTCGGTAGCGGGAAACGCATACTGACCCTCGCGGGTTTCGATGCCGACAAACAGGAGGCGCCGGAGATACTCGATCGCGGCTTCGCCGCGGCCGGCGAGTTCTGGGACCCGAGAGGCTGCAGCAAGAAGCTCGTCCTCAGACACAATCGGCTGGCAGCCCACGAGCTCGTAGATAAGGCTCTCAATTCCAGGCATGGACGTTTCGCCTTCGACGATCACGGATTCAACCGCGAACTGGCTGTATTGGGCGAAGCCATCGACAATGTCACGGGCCTCCACGATGGGGTGTTCTCGATTAGCGGCGTAGGTTATGGCCGCGTTGCACGCGAATACCAGGTCGCGTGGCCGTGGAAGCACTCGCTGGAGGAGCCACTGACGCGTGTCAACTCCTGATACCGCAGGCGAGAAGTACTTCTCCCAGAGTTCTCCGCCAGCCACACGGTTAAGCTTCGATGCAGCATAGCGACCTTCGATTACCCGCAGAAGGACCTCCGGATCAGACCACACCAGTTCTGTCACAGGGAGCTTGTCGCGTTCCTTGGCGACCTTCAGTACCCTCGAGTAGATATCGGAACGCAGGAAGACTGCGAGACTGACGTGGATCGGATCCCGCCACCTATCCTTCTTGGCGAACTCCGTGACGATCTGCTCGATCGAGGTGAGTAACCCGAGCAGGAAGACAGAGAGCTGGTCAAGATCTCGGTTCCTTTCCCAGGCTTTGTCTAGGTTGTCGACAAGAATCGCTATCCTGTGTCTGCCGCTCAGTACTTCGCCCAGAAGCTTTCGCAGATCGTGCAAGGTGGTTTGGTGCAGGGCCTCAGCTATGCCTTGGCGGCCAGCCTCGATACCGTCGCCATGTGACACGCTCAGCAGGCGGCCCACGGCCCGTTCCAGTCGTACTGCGAACTCGGGGTATAGAACGCCGTCGCGATCATCCACGAGGTCGAGGAGCCGGCCTTCAGGTGATGTCGGTAAGGGACGAGCCGGCCGTGACCGGATCTCGTCGGCGGCCGAACGGGCAATCTCAGAGAACAGCAGGAACTTCCATAGGCTCTCGATGAGATAGCCCTTGGCAGCCCTTTCGCTATACCCCTCCAACAGTCAGAGGACGCCGTCCAACTCATATGCGGGAGGCTTGATGACGCATACCAGGTTCCGCCGATCCTCCGCGAGCACGTCGGCCGCGCGGAACAGAATGGCCGTCTTTCCGGTCCCCTTTCGGCCCACGAAGACGGTAGTAGCGCCAGCCAGGACCTCTCGATAGCTTCCTGTGTCCACAAAGTAGTCGGCCAGCGTGTCGCGCTCATCCTCTGCGACGTGGCTCCCGAGGCGCAGCGTCTTGAGCTCGCCGGCCAAAGCTAAGGCTGTCGCGCCCGGCCTAACTGCTGCAGGCCCGGTGGGTGACAACAAGACGCGTGGGAGCCAGTCACTGACCTTACGTACGCACTGCTTCGCAGTGCCATAGATATGCAGCAGGTCGTGGTAATCAATGGGCGGCGAGTAATCCTCCTCGGCGAGCATCAGAACGGGCTTGCCCATCCCGGTCGCCAACCCACCGATAAGAG
>Ga0116137_1001867_pt1 | contig 13188 bp, 12 predicted proteins | sample June2015DPH_20_1_3_FD_88973 | JGI IMG/M metagenome (GOLD analysis project Ga0116137, IMG submission 88973) | Peatland microbial communities from SPRUCE experiment site at the Marcell Experimental Forest, Minnesota, USA - June2015DPH_20_100 | ecosystem: Environmental > Terrestrial > Soil >...
GGATAAGAAGCCCACGATGCCCAAACTGAAGATGAATGTGTAGTGAAGACTTTTGAGAGTGCCTTCTAATATTCTCAATAATTTACAGGCGCGCGACCCCCTCAGTTGTCAAAGTCGGGTTAACCTTAGGGAGGCACTGCGATGCCAGGAAATCCATCTGAAACAGGCAGCATCGAGAATGTGATAGGCAGGTTGTTTGACAAGGCCAAAGAGGCCGGAGACCTTGAATATCTCTGGACGCTGCTTCGGGTCACCGGCATCCAGCTGAGACCTGATCCCCTATTGGCAGTTGACGGTTTGATTGATTCGTGCCCGATCGAAGCGGCGCATCAGACTCTCTCCGAGTACTACGAAGAGTTAGTACGTCAGAGCTTCGGCGAGCCGATCAACTTGATCGCCAACCTTGTGCGATGTGCGCAGGGCTTACCATATAGTACCTTACCGTTTCCTCCGGAGAAGATTGGCTCCTCTTTTTTTGACCGAAAGCCTCTGTCAGCAGACCAAATCAGCGAACGTTTGGAAGCACTAACACGCGCTGCGGATTTGACCGAGCTTCAGGACGTGATTTCCAAAGCCTATCCCAGGAAACTTCTTGCGCTTATAGGTTCACCTCATCATGGGCTCTTGCCATTGGCTGATCTGAAGGAGCCCCTTCCGGTTGGTTGCGCTCTCCTTAAATTTCTATTGAAGTCATGGCAGGAGAAGAGACGCTCATTTATCGGCGACCGAACGCTGTATAAGCTACCGGGTTTTGAGGTGTTAGAGCTGCTTATTGACGAGATCGTTGGACTATTTGGGTTTCGCATGCACTTCTCAAACGGTTCGAATGCATTTTTCGAACGACATGAAGATTCCACTGCATGCACCAATGTCATCCTTGGTGAGCCCATAAACTTCATGGCGGGCAATCTCGATGCGCTAAGGCAAGAATGGCGTATTGGGGATAAGCGGCTTTACGAGATTGGCTTACCTGGCCGCTATAATCGCCCTGGGGAATGGAAACCGATCGTCTATCCAGGCAATGCTGATCAGATCTGGAAAGATGCCTTCGCGGTTTCTGATGATCCAGATGTTCAAGGCGTGTTTTTCTACATGATGTGCACTGGCCATCGGGCTATCGAGTTCGTGATTCGCACGAATATAGATCTTCCGCTCGAAGGCTGGTTCAGCTTTGGTGAGGGTTTCTTTCTTTGGAAATGCCCGACCCCGGATATAAAGGCCGAACCCAATGCAAACCGGAATACGATGCTATATGACGGTTGGTTCCAGCTAAAAGAAATAGGCATCGACTACGTCCGCTCGGCTGTTGAAGCAATAAGTATGGTGGCAAACAGAATGGCGTTTGTATACAACGCTCAGGTCGACTGGATTCTAAAGTACAGGATGCGACGGTCGCTACGCGGCTTCGCGAAACCGGACAAAACCGATCTCGAGTTTTTAAACTCAATTTTCAGGAACTTTCCTTCGACTGAAGAATCCATCGTTCTGGATGCTGCTCTAGATTGGTATAACCACGGCAGAAAAGCGAAGAACGTGCTCACGGAATTCCTTGCCTATTACATTGCAATCGAAAGTGTGGCCATCGCAGTTTTCGAGGGCGCAGCTGATTTTGGCCTCGGCATTGCCCCAGAGGGAAAGGTGGCTAGGAGAGAGTCGGTCCGAAGATGTGTTGAGACGTTGCATGATGAAACATACTCTGCGGATCCAGTGTTATTCGTGCGCACGGCATACTTCGATTGTCTTGAGAGCCTAAAGAAGCAAACCCGCACAATAGTGGAACGAGTTTTTGGAGGAGACCACAGGTTTATAAAAGCTCTGTTTCAGAAGACTGCCCCTGAATCGGAATCTCTCGGTGAACTTCGAGGCCGAATCGCTCACGGTAGGGCGTCGCTGGTGGACGAGAAAGAGATGAAGGCGATTCGTGACCGCGTTCCAGAAATAGAGCATATCTCACGTGAATTTCTGACAAGATTGATACTCCAATTGAAACCTGCCGATGCTGTCCCCGACTGGTCCCAAACACATCTCGTCACGATGAGTGCTGCAGATCCCCGGAATACAGCAATCACATCCGACGAAAAAGTCCTACCGACTCAGGACTGGCGAATTCGTTCTGAATGGTTGGATTGAGTATTAGGTCCGTCCGAGCCTCATCTAGTGGATGATTTGCGGGTGCGTGGAGGACGGGTCAGCCCAGCGAACGTATTGTCGCAAAACCGGACAAGTGAATTTGGAATCAGCTTCCCGGAAACGCGTTCAGGGAAATGATATTTTGGGCCCGCTGGGTTCCTCAAATGGGGCTCCTGGCCTGGAATAGCGGCCAAACTACTTTCTTCACGAATTCTTTTTGGAGAATGCTGGTTGAATAACCCTGGGCCTGGCCGTCCTTGCGCATCTCCGAGGCGCCGAAATAAACGTGCGTCTTCGGGTCGCGCCAGATGGCCTGATAGCCGCCAAAACTGCCGTCCGGCCCCGTTAGTTTATGGCCCATTTTCTCGAGCGCTTTGCGTGTCTCGGAAGAGAAGCCAGTTTCCAGCGTTACGGTTCCGACGCCGTCACGAGCTTCGCCCGTCGGCTCGGTGGAGCCGTAATGACGCCAGCGCGCGGCGTCGCCCGCTTCCTGAAGATTCATACCGAAGTCGATGATGTCGGTCAGCACCTGCACATGTCCCTGCGGCTGCATATCTCCCCCCATCACGCCGAAACTCATCAGGGGGTCGCCGTTTTTGAGGAGAAATCCGGGGATGATGGTGTGAAAAGGGCGCTTCCCGGGCGCATAGACATTTGCGTGTCCGGGCGTCAGCACAAAAAGCTCGCCGCGATCCTGGAACATGAAACCAAGCCTGTCGGCAACTAGGCCGGATCCCATCCCGCGATAATTGGACTGAATGAGCGAAACCATCATGCCGTCTTTGTCCGCAACGGTGAAGCAGGTAGTGTCGCCATCCTTAAGTTTGAAATCCCCCGGGCCAATGTCGGTCAGCACGCGGTCGGGCTTGATCAGTGCACGGCGGGCGGCGGCGTATTGATCCGATATCAGCCACCGGACAGGCGCCGGCGCGAAGGCGGGATCCGCGTAGTATTTGGCGAGATCCTCGTAGACCAGGCGCTTGGCTTCGATCATCACGTGCAGCGCAGCCGCACTGCCTGCGCCCATGGATTTCAGATCGAAGCCTTCCAGGATTTTCAGCATCTGCAGCGTTGCGACACCTTGCCCGTTGGGCGGCAGCTCGGCAACCGTGTAGCCGCGATAATTCACGGTCACGGGATCGACCCATTCGGACTTGTGTGCGGCAAAATCTTCATAGCGAAGATCGCCTCCAATGCGTTTCATGTAAGCGTCAATGGTTCCGGCGATTTCGCCTCTGTAAAAAGCGTCACGTCCGCCTTGGGCAATCTTCTCATAGGTCGCCGCGAGATCCGGGTTTTTAAAGATCTCGCCTTCCCCAGGTGCGTGGCCATTCACGAGATAGGTCGCGCGCGCATTCGCGATCTCTTCAAGCCCCTTGTTGCCGTAAGATTTCTCAAACGCCGCCATGTTGCGCGCCCAGTAATCGGCGATGAGCTGCGAAACGGGAAACCCTTGGCGCGCGTAGGCGATCGCCGGCGCAAGGTCGTCTGCGATCGGAAGCTTGCCGAATTTTTTGTGCAGCTCGAACCAGGCATCGACCGTTCCGGGCACGGTGACGGGAAGGGAGCCGTAAGGCGGGATATGGGTGCGACCCTTGAGCTCAGCCAGCAGCTTCGGCAGATCACGGCCGAGCGCGGAGCGTCCCGAGCCGTTAAAACCATAGAGCCTGTGTGTCCTTGGATCCCAGACCATTGCGAACAGATCGCCGCCGATGCCGCAGGAAACGGGCTCCATCAGTCCAAGCGCGGCGTTAGTGGCAATGGCGGCATCGACGGCTGTGCCGCCGCGCTTCAAAATGTCGATCGCAATCTGGGTCGCAAGAGGCTGAGCGGTCGCCGCCATGCCGTGAGTGGCGATTACGGGAGAACGAGTCACCCATCGATTGCCGGAATAGCGGTCTCCGCGTCCAATATCCGAGACTGCCACGATCGTAATCGCCGTACCGGCCATCAGCAGCGCCCATAAGATTGATAGAACTCCAATTCGCAGCATCCCCACCTCCTTGCAGAATTATGCTGCAGACCGGCATTTATGCATAACTCATTCTATGCCTTCCTTTCGGAATGCCATCTGATTGAAATTTTCCCCCTGTGCCCGGTTCGGACGGCCGGGACGCCGGCGCTCCCGGGCAGGTGGGCAGCATCCTGCTTGGGGAAAATATATATTTGAAAAGGTGTTGACCGCCGTGTACATGCATCATACAATAGTTGCATAATACAACTAAAATGAGAGGCTGCGTGGATAGGGATTCAATTGAGTTGTTCCGGGCAAAACTGAGGGAGATCGAGCGCGCGGTATGGCTCCAGACCAAGAGCGAAGCACTCTGCTGCGGCGTCACTCTGGCTCAGTGCCACGCAATTCTGGAGATCGGCGCAGCCGGAGAAGTCAACTTAAAGGAGTTGGCTGCACGATTGGGATTGGATAACAGCACTCTGAGCCGGACAGTTGAGAGCCTGGTTAAGGATGGACTGGCGGAAAGAATTCCAAGCGCCCAAGACCGGCGTGCGACGGTCATACGGCTGAACAAGAAGGGCAATGCCGCCCGGGACCGCATCAATTCGACATGGAACCGGATCTGCCGGGAAATGTTTCGAACCATTCCGCACGAAAAACACAATCAGCTGATTGACTCGGTCTCAATCCTGGCAGAGCTTCTGACGGGATGCTGTCGCAGCAGTTATTCAGCGGGCGGGACTACCGTCAAAAGGGGGACTCATGTCTGAATCCTGTTGTTGCTCGAATTCCGGCAGATCGGAGGTTGTGCCGCTCGTCGATGTCAACGCAAACCCGGCGGAAGCTCCTTATCTTACGTCCAGGCTTTCATGGCGGGACAAACTGGGATTTATTCGGGTCCGTCTGGGCATCGCCCGGATGCATTATTCCGTTCCTCCGGGCCTGTATCGCATCGGAAATCCGGATGAAAACTCTCCCGTGCTTGTCACCGCCAACTACAAAATGTCGGTCGATCTGCTTCGAAAGGAACTTGCGGGCGCGAACGCTTGGATTCTTGTTTTAAACACTTATGGAATTAATGTCTGGTGCGCGGCCGGCAAGGGAACGTTCGGCACAGATGAACTTGTGAAACAGATCGAAAATGCCGGTTTGAACTCGGTCGTAGCGCATCGGGAAATCATACTTCCACAGCTCGGAGCTCCGGGAGTTGCTGCCCATGAGGTTAGAAAGCGCACAGGGTTCAGTGTCGTTTACGGGCCCGTGTATGCGAGGGATCTCCCTGCTTTCCTGGTGGGCGGAAAGCAACCCGAAATGCGTTGCGTTCGGTTTGGCCTTATGGACCGGACTGTTTTAATCCCGATGGAGTTGATTCCCGCGCTGAAGTGGGCGCCGGTTATTGTTGGACTGATCCTGCTGATGCGGTTTGCAGAAGGATCCGGCACAAAGATCGGAATACTCCAAGATATCATTTCCTATTTCGGAGCGGTTGCAATGGGTACCGTAGTATTTCAGGTCCTCCTTCCCTGGATTCCTGGACGATCCTTTGTCTGGAAAGGATGGCTGCTGGGCGCGATCTGGGCTTTGTCTCTGGCATTCTGGCTGCGGCCGCTTCTGTGGATTGCCGTTTCAAACCTCCTGGTTCTCCCGATGATTACGGCGTATCTTGCCCTCAACTTCACCGGGTCCACAACGTTTACATCCCTTTCCGGTGTACAAAAAGAGATACGGCTGGCGACTCCCGTCATGATTGCGTCCGCAGGACTGGGAATCGCGCTGAGGATGGCATCCCGGCTGTGGATCTGAAGGAGAGTTCGCGATGATTTTTAAATACCTGAAGGACGTCTCCACCTTGAAAATCGATCCATCACGCTGCGGCGGTTGTGGTGTATGTGCGGAAGTCTGTCCCCACTTCGTGTTCCGAATTCAGGGGCACAAAGCGCATATCACCGATCTGGACCTCTGTATGGAATGCGGTGCCTGCGCGAAAAACTGTGCGGCAGGCGCATTGACGGTCCGTGCGGGGGTTGGCTGTGCCGCTGCAATCATTCATGGAAAACTCCGCGGAACGGAACCCAGCTGCGGCTGCTCCCAGGGAGAGTGCGCATAGAAAACTCCAAGACTCTAAGCAATTTCGAGCCTTTGAGCTTTGGAGTCTTCGAGATCGAGAGGGATTTATAGATCAATCATAACCATTCCTGCACGACAGCTCCGATCCATAGCTTTTCCGCTTACACCCTTTCCTGCGAGCGCTCAACTGAAGTCGCACCTTTAAGAATGTGGAACCTGCCCTCGCGGAAATACATCAGATGGATGCAGAACATCACGGCAAGCACGGCGCCAAATGTAGCTACGATCGTCGCACCCGTGGGCAAGTCGAGCAGAACGGAGAAATAGACGCCCAGCGCCGAAACCAGGGTCCCCATAGTCCAACCGATTGCGAGACGCCGTCCGATACTGTCGGCAAACATCATAGCGCCTACCGACGGAACCACCAGATAGCAGAACACCAGCAAAACGCCGGCGATCGCAACCGAGGAAGTCACAACGAAGCCGAAAGATGCGTAGAAGAGAAAATCCCAGAAACGAATCCTGAACCCGCTTGCTTCCGCTGCTGCAGGATTGGTTGAAATTAACAGGAACTGCTTGCGAAAAATGTAATGGAAAGCGCCGATTACACCGTAGAGCAAAGCCGTTTTGGCCACATCGTGCATGGAGATGGCCAGGATGTTCCCCACGAGCATGTCTTTGAGATGTTCCGTCTCGCCGGTTGCTTTGCTCATGGCGAGAATGGCGGTCGCTGAAGCGACGGCGTAAGCAATTCCGATGAAAGCCTCCAATGGGATATGCCCACGCCTTGTGCGGGCAAACGTGAAGAGAGCCGCGCCGACAAATGTAAACGCCAGGCTTAACCAGTACGCTCCGCCGCCATGCGGGTCCATGCCCACTAAAATAGCGATCGTAGCGCCTAACGCAGCGATCTGTGCCAGTGCCAGATCAACGAAAATGACGCCGCGTTCTACCACGTGCACGCCCAGATAAGCATGGATGCCGGTCAGAATCAGGCTTGCAAGAAACGGCGCCAGCAGAAATGAAAGAATCTCCATAGTGCTCCTAATGACTGGATTGGAATGCTTTGATCAGTAATCCTATGTCGTAATCAAAAAGCTCAAAGTAATTCGTGACCTGTTTCTCTCCGCCTACCGAGGGCAGATACACGATCACCTGGGCGCCGGTTTCACGCCCGATCGACTGCGGAGTTTTCAGATCGAAGTAAGGTTCCACCAATACCACTTTGCAGTTTTCGCGCTTGATCAACTGGATCAGTTCAATCGTGTGACTGGGCGTGGGCGGAATACCGGGACGCGGCTCTACATATCCGATCACATCCAATCCAAAATGCTTGGCGAAATTTGGGAACGAACGATGGTATGTGACCACCTTCTGTCCGCGATACGGCTTCATTTCGGCATCCCACTTCAGCTCGGTCGCACTCAGGCGCTTATTAAAGTCCTCGAACCGTTGCTGAAAATATGCTGCATCCGTGGGATCAAGGTCGGCCAATTTGTTGGCAATGCCGCGGGCGATCCGCCGACCATTGTCCGGATCGAGCCAATAATGCGGATTGCCCAGCGGATGGACATCCCCTTCGGCGCGTGTCACGGTGCCCTGCGGTATTTCCAGAATCTCGCAAAACTGCGAAGCGTCCAGGTACCCCTGCGCTCCCACCTGGATTCGCGGGTTCCCACTCTGGGTGATGAGCGGCGGCAACCACCCGATCTCTAGCTGCAATCCTACGTTGATCAGCAAATCGGCCTCGCGCAGCTTCAAGAGAAAGCTGGGCTTGGCTTCAACGAAGTGCGGATCCTGGTAACCTTTGGCGATGGAATCAACACTGATCTTGTCGCCGCCCACCTCCTGGGCAAGCGCTGCCATGTCTGCGGTGGAAGTCACCACGTTCAGTTTCTTTGTTGCGGCCGCGATCGGCAACACCATGGCGCAAATCAGAAACCAGAACACAAGATGAATTACCCAACTTGCTTTTTTCATGTGCGTCTCCTAAAACGGGTGGGCACCGTGTGCCCCTAAAGAAAATTGCACCTGCAACAACAGTTCGTGCGTGTCGATGTTGTTTGCATAGCTCGTAAAACGATACTGGCCGCGCACCTGAGCGAATTCGCTTGGCCAATAGGTGAGTACCAGAGAACCGCCTTGATCTGTAGTATCGGCAGACCGGCTGCGGTCGGAGCGATCGTACCGTCCTCCCAAAAACCAGCGCCGTCCCAATTGGTAATCGGCTGAGGTATAAAAACCGAAGGAGCGTTGTTCGACTGGGATCTGTTGGCGTTGGCTCCAGATGAATTCGCTGCGGAGGATGAATGAATGATAAATGGACCGGCGTAACGGCTTCCACCGGAGCGTGGCATCGATGCCATACAGATGCGTAAGGAAATTGCTGCCAAGGTCATTATGGCCGCGGGCATACGAGACTCCAAGATCGAGATTGGTTGATTCCGTGATGTCTTTGTACCCGCGCAAATGGGCGACCTGACTCAAATCGCTCTTGTTCGATGCCGTAAACACATCGGCCGAATCGCCCCGGAAGAGTTGCCCTGTCGCTTCTAGAAAAATGCCTTTGGGCGCCGGCAGGATGCGCTGGATGGAGACACCGGCGTCATCAATCCCGTCCTCGCCGCCGACCAAGTTGTCGGTTACCAGGGGACGGTCAACCCAGGGGAGCACGTGGTTATGCATCGTATTCACCTTTCCGAACGCGGACCGCATCTTTCCCGCCCTAACCACAAAACCGGCCGGTAAAGCTGTAAAGGTGATGTAACCTTCCTCCAAATTGACCCCCTCTTCTCCAAAAGAAATGAAGAAATCCCCACGGGCATAAGGGTCCAGAATCGCCTGCAAACCGACTTCCGATTCGTGCATTTGCAGTGAAGGCAAAGGCTGCACAGGATTGTGTCCTGCAGCCCCGATAAAGTCTCCGATCGCGCTTATGTCCGGGTTCAGCGCTTTGGCCGCGCTCCCCCCGGCGCCACCCAAAGCAACCGGCTGCTGAGGAGCCGTGCCTGCCGTAGCAATACTTGGGGATGTCACAGGAGCGACGCCAGCAGGGAATGAAGCTGGATTGGGGACCGGTTGAGCCGCAGCCTGCTGTTCCTTGAGCTGCCGGATCTGTCCCTCCATCGTAAGCATCCGGTCTTCAAGGTCGCGGATCTTTTGCAGGAGCGCCGAAATATCCGGCTGCTCCGGAGTTGCTTGTGGTTTGATATTCTCCTGAGCGGAAAGTGAGGCGGTGAAAAGAATCACAATCGCCAGCCTGCTTACATATCGCATCGAAGCTCCTTTTTGAGAATGTCTGTTTGTTCCGATCACGGAGTGGCTTCAAGTTTCCTCCGGAGGGGAATGAATATTAAAAATGAGATAAATAGAATTGCTCCAGCGTGGTCGCTTTAAAAGGAGCGCTCACGGGGAATGACCAGGCCGCTGGACAATGTCAGAGGAACGGCTCGCCATGGCACTGCTTCAGATGAGCAGTTAAGCGACCCTGAGGGAATCAAGCAAAAGGAGGACTTCGGTTCGCTCTATTAAGTGAGGTGGTCCTGCTCTGGCAAATTTGAGAAATATGGATTATCCGGAGCACGCAAGCGGAATCGAAAACACAGCAGGGTTGCGGCACAATACTTTGGTCCAAGAGCCTATAGCAATAGCAAAGACTGCAGGAAGAACCGCCGCTGTTTTGTCCGGAGTTCATGCAATCGGTGGAATGTGAATCGGGAGCGGTTTTGAATTCGAAGCCGGTTGCGCAGGTACGAAAGGAATGAGAATGTCCAAGCGTTCCGTGGGTCTCTGCGAGAATCATCCCGCAACAAAGAAGGGCGGCGATATAGGCAAAGACTCGTTTGCTCTCTTGGCGCAACCCGATTTCCATATTATTGGAAGTTTAGTATGCCCGGTCATCCGATACAATCTCTTTCAATCTTCCATATTCCAGTCAGATCTGAGCATGATTCAAACCGGCGCTTTGTTTCAGGGTATTTAATTTGCATTCCTGTAAACCGCCGCCTGAGGCGGCGCGACTCGAAAGGGCCCTGCCGCTACGACGTTGCCGTCCAGGCGCCCTTCAGGGCTTCAATCACTTGCTTCCCTCTGGCAGGCTTCCTGATACCCGCTCTGCGGGTGGAGTGTTCCTCCATTCCAATCTCCACAACTATTGCATTTTGCACATCAATTATGTTCCGAGACAGACATTCTGTGATAGCAGGAGAGACGGGCAAGCTTCTAAGCCTGCATATGCAACGTCAGCTTCCGGATGGCCTTCCCGAAACTCCGGGTGCCGCCCGCTTCGCTTACTACGCGAAGCACCCGGGGGGTGTCGATTACCTGAACTCCCGAAAGAATGGTCACGCCTCGCTTTCTGAAAGGCTCCGGGAGCAAGGGCGTGCTGGGACCGAGAATCGCTATTTCACGGGCTGCTTTGCAGGAATCGAGCAGAGCGTCGATGGTGTGGTTCAGGAGCGTTGTTGCCGATAGCACAACGATCTGGCACTGCGGCAGCAGATCTCCCGCGGCGGAATCGGGCAAAACGCCCAGATCGGGGATCGGCTTGCGCTCAAAAACGTGCAGCATCCGGGCGCGCTCTCGTATCGGACCAACAAGAGGGCCGAAATAGCCGATCATGCCGACGGCATCTTCCGGTTGTACCGGAAGCAGGTCCAGAATATCCGACTCGGCCGCAGCAGGCGGGATACGGATCAGGGCATTCGCGGTTGCGAGTCCAACGGCGCAGGCTGTCACATCAAGCTGTTTCATCCAGGATATCAATTCAGAGGCTTTACGGCCCGCCAGCGTTCCCGCTTCAGCAATAACCGTGCAGGATTCGTATTCCCCTTCGTGTAGGGTATACGCCAGTCCGCACCGGCCATCCTCGAGGGCGACGGCCGTGTATCCCAACCCGACCCTGACGTCCGTCGCATAATGTTCATCCGCTATTGAGAGCGCTTCTTGGTAAATTTCATCGGTCAGCATAAATTTATCCTCACGCAAAGAAGCCAAAGACCTGAAGCAAAGTCGGGTTCTGATAATTAAAAACGGCTTTGCAATGCCAGAATAATGGTCTCACATGCTCAGGGGCAAGTGTCGGCTACGGCGCCGGGGTTACGATGGCAAAGAAAAACACTGCATTGCTTGGCAACAACCGGCTCCGGCAACAGATAAAGCACAGCAGCACTTTGGTCGCGTGATTCATTCGGGCGCGGTCTGTGCCTACACATCAGGCAGCATACCTCAGCCGTCTCCTCTTCAGGGCTTCAATTGCAACTTCGGGACCGGGGTTTTAACTGCCAAAGTAACTTCCAATTCTCGCCAATTGAAATCTCCATTTTCCTTTGAACCTTTTGGAAAGCATCGTTATTATTCGGTTCACGGAGGAAGCGGCATGCAACGACAGGTTGCTCGATCATTGGCAATGCTGTTCCTCACTATAGCCATTTCCAGCCCGCTTTCTGCTCAGCATGCCGCCGTCAAAGCGGGAATTGTTCAAGTAACAGAGGGACAAGTGTCCCTGGACGGCAATCCTCTTCACCTTAAGTACGGCGTCCGCATAATCCAAACAGGACAAACCTTGAGTACAAAACGGGGCCGAGTAGAGCTGATTATTGCCTCAAGCGCATACTTCAGCCTGGGTGAAAATGCTTCATTGAAGATGGAACAGAACGAGCTGAATACAACGGAGTTGACCTTGGAACATGGGGCCGCTCTGATCGAAATTGTGGAGAAGCTTGCCGATCCTATCAGAGTGCGGCTTTCACAAGGCAATGTGGAAATGAACAAACCGGGATTGTACCGCCTGGATTCCGGCCTTTGTGAGGTTCGGGTATACGGCGGTGTGGTTCTGGCTGACAACGGGTCGAAAAGAGCCGAAGTCAAGAAGGACAGGAAAGTTCGTCTGGAAGGCAATTTGATTCAATCCAAGTTTGCCGCCAAAGCGTTGGATGCGCTTCATCAATGGTCGGCGCACAGGTCTTTCGATATCTTTCTTGCCAATCCCGAAATGGATAACTGGGAATGGAGAGGCTTACCACCCACCGGCTCTAATCCCTATCCCATGGGCTCCTTTGTGAATCCCAACTACCGGACGCATTTCCCGGCGCGAATGCCGCCCCAGTATGCGCGACGTATTAGCAAAATTCAGGGGGAGCAATCAAGGGACCGGAGAGCTGTGCAAGACGCAATCGAGGCAGCCAGGAAGGATCAGGAGCAAAACTCTCAAACAACAGGAAAACATTGATGAACTTGCCCGCAACGCTATCCTAATCTCCGGGGCCCCAATTGAATTCGATCGGGAAATTAGCGTTGCTGTAATTGGGCGAGAGCTGCGAGCACTTCCTCGCTGTGAGCGGCAGGTTTCACCTCTTGGAAGACTTTGGCAATATTACCGTTCGGGTCGATAATGAAAGTGTTTCGCAGCGCAATCGCATTCCCTTGATACTGACCGAGCGAGCCATAAAGCGCCGCGACCTTGTGTTCGGTGTCCGCGAGCAACTTGAAACTCAAGCCCTCTTTTGTACAGAAATCCTTATGTGATCCTGATGAATCGACACTTACACCAACGATAACTGCATCCAGCTTTTCATAGCTGTGAAGATCGCGCTGGAAGTTGTGCGCCTCCAAAGTGCATCCTGAAGTGAAGTCCCTGGGGTAGAAATACAGGACAACCCAATTCCCCTTGAAGTCACTGAGGCTCACTTCGGCTCCGTCCTGGTTTTTTAAGGCAAACTGGGGCGCAGGCGTTCCAGCCTCAGGAACGCCCGCAAAAGCGATAAGCGTGACCAGTGTGAATAACAAGGTGACGGAAGAAAAAAAACTTGTTTTGGACATGGATACTTTCAACTCCTATGCTCAATGAATTAAACGCAAATCAACCGGAAACGAGAATAAGTGAAAGTACCAATTTTCGGATGGGTAGTTTCCTCCTATACAGAGCGTCACAAATGAATGCTCATATGGCAGTAAGGCCCGAAGGGCCGAAAGGCAATAGGCCCGGCCGTCAGGCCGGGATAGGCTTGCGAAGCGATAGAGCGCTGAAGGCGCGGCAC
>Ga0116137_1001871_pt1 | contig 13179 bp, 10 predicted proteins | sample June2015DPH_20_1_3_FD_88973 | JGI IMG/M metagenome (GOLD analysis project Ga0116137, IMG submission 88973) | Peatland microbial communities from SPRUCE experiment site at the Marcell Experimental Forest, Minnesota, USA - June2015DPH_20_100 | ecosystem: Environmental > Terrestrial > Soil >...
AAGGTCGCCCCTGCACCCGTCGTGGCTGGCGGGCTCGTCGTGAAGGCGAGCTGGGTGGGAACGCTCGCCCCGACGGTGAAAGCGCCGCTTGTCGCCGAGGTGAGCGAGCCGTCGGTCGCTTGGAGCGTGTACGTCCCGGTCGCCTTGATCACACAGCTCGAGAAGGTGAACACGCCGAGGTTCTCGATCCCGGCACACGTCTGACCGCCCGGCGAAACCTTCAGGGTGGCCGCGGACAGGTCGTCTTGGACCACGTTGCCACTGGCATCCTCGATCGCGACCATCGGCCAAGGTGAGATCGCCGATCCCGCTGCCATGCCGGAGCTGGCGGGTTGCCCGACAAAGGCCAGCTTGGCTGCCGTCGTCCCGACAGCGATCGTGGGCACTACCGGATCATCGACGACGGTCGTGATCGAGTAAGCAGTCCCCTTGTAGCTGACCGTGACGGTGATTTGCTGGGCAGCGTTGGCGACACACGTGCCCGTGAATGATTGTCCGTTCCAGTACGCAATCGACTCCGACGCGGTGTAGTTGGTACTCGGAAGGACGGACTGCACCGCAGTCTGCAGTTGGGACTGTTCAGTCGACGCGTCACTGCACGTGCCCCAGATCGTGGTCGACAGCTGGTCGAGAGTGGAGGTGGACTCCTCGGCCGCGCTCCTGAGCGCAGTGTCGACGGTGGCGGTGACTCGGTAATCGGCAGAACCCCAGATCGATGTGCTGAAACCGAGCAGGATGGAGAGAGACGCGACTCCGATTACGACAAGAGCAATCAAAACCTCGATGAGCGTGTCGCCCGACTCTGAATGGCACGAAGCCTCCAATTCGTCACGGGGCCCGTCGCTCGGGGCCAAGAAGGGGAGGAAGCGTCTCATGGGGCGAGATATCCGTTGCCCAGGCGCGTCACTTGACCTCGGGAAGCGACCACACGGAACATCTCCTGCGTGATCCGTTCGGCGTCGTCGGTCGTCAGCTCGCGACAACCACCACCCATTGCGATGGAGTCACCATCATCCGTACGTCGCGGTGACGATCCCGAGTTCACCATGGCAGGAGCACTCCCAGGAACATCGCCTCGAGGCCGGCGCCCTTAAGCGTCACCGTGAGCGATGTCGGAGCCGAAGCCTCGAGCATCACCGTGCCGGTTTTGTCCGAATTCGACGACGATGAGCACGTCACGGACGTCGTGCCGACTCCCGTCAGGCCGCTGTTGCACGAGTTGCCGTACAGCGATGTCGGGCTGTTGGGCAGCAGGGTCAGATCCTGGTTGGACGTCCATGTCATGTACTCGCCGGCGTCAGTCGTCTCGGCATCCCCCGTCACGAGTTCCCAGTTCGACGCGGGGTTGCCGTTCTGGTCCAGCAGTTTGATCTGCGTGATGTAGACGTACGAAAGAGCGGCGTTTGCATCCGAGGGAGACGTCGTCGACGGGGACTGATAGAGCGCAGGATCCCCGGGGATGCCCGTGTAGAAGCCGTTATTGCCCAAGTAGGCCTCGCTCGACGACGAGGCGTAGGTCGGGATCTGCCACGGGACGAGCCACCCGACGGACGACGACGTGCTCACGCAGAACGAGAGCATGAACGGGGTGTTGGGGACCGCCTCCGTCATCGTTTGACAGCTGCTCGGCGCCGGAGTGAGCGGCGAACCCGACGGGTTCGGGTCCACGTTGTATCCGCCGTTGTAGCTCGCCCCGTTGTAGCCATAGAAATTCGCGAAGCACAGAGTGGATGCGTACGAGCCCGACCCGGGAGTCGCGAAGCCACACGTCGTCGCCGGGGTGACGACGCCTGTGAACTGGCCCGACGAAGTACTTGCACGGGGGACAGCCGTGAGCGAGTACGTGTAGTTACTTCCAGGCTCTGTGATCGAAAACGTGACGCCCGTCACTCCTACCGCGGTCGCCCAGCCGGTCGACGGGCTAGCGGAGTAGCCGGAGACGGTTGTGATCGTCGGCGCCGGCTGGCTGGTCGGAATATCGCCGGAGATCGTCGTGCTGCTTGTCGGGGTCGTGGAAGCCCCCGTCGCGCAGTACTCGCGCACCAGAGCGGACGTCGTGCCCCTATTGATCTCGACGTACGAGACCACAGTCTGGTACTGGCTGGTCTGCTGGTTGTAGCCCCACTCGAGTCCGAGTAGCTGCTTCGTCCCGGTGGTGGGTCCGCACTGGGTCGCGGTACTCGTCGTGAGGCTCACCGCGCTCATGACGTCCGTCCCGTAGGCGGTTGACACGGTCTGGGCGTCAGCCGTATCCAAGATGCTCGCCGCGGTCTGGTGCTGTTCTGAGAGAATCGCGAGAAGCGACAGGGCAAGCGCGCCAACGATGACCGGGATGATCATGCAGACGATCAGCAGCTCGATGAGCGTGAATCCGTCATCGGCGCGCGCCGTCGCGACCCGGACGTGCCGACGGCGCGGCTTCACGATCAGGCCACTCCTCGAACCTGCGGACGCCACACTTCGCCTGGTCACGAGCGCCGCGCCGTTATGCCCGGTACGGGGTCGCCCGTAACCGTGACGGCCGGCTACCCACCCTCGTGCCGTCGCACTCGGCTTCGCCGGTCCATCGGGCTTGGCATCATCGATCACGACGACCGTCCCATCTTGCCGCTTGAGCGAGCTGACCAACTCGCTGATTCATTGTAGTTATTCTACCCTGCAATACCAAATCTTGTCCTTGGGCATGACACGAGGGCCCAGAGCACTGATAGGAGTGATTTTCGACCCGAACGCGCACTGCGCAATCGTTCGACCGCGGGGTTGTCGCTCGCGATCAGGCCCTTGAACTGGCTTTTGCTCACCGCGCGAACGACGGCGTCGTCACATTCATTGTCACGAGCCCGTCAGAACTTCTGTCGTTCCGTGCTACGCCCTTGTCAAAGTGCAGTGCGGAAATAGAAGTTGATCTACCGCACAATCAATCTAGTGCAATTGCACCATTTGACACGCAGATACGTCAGAAGGATGACGAAAAAGCGTCAACCGAGAACCAGCCAATCTTGGCCGCCGGAACATGTCGCCAACTCCCTGGCGGGCATTCGAGAATCTCGTGGCACCCGCGGCTGATCCGGTTCGAGTTTTCGGGAACGGTCGAGGATCCCTGCCGCGCTCGAGCCATCCCGCTCGACGGACTGGCAATGCGCTACACGGCGATCGCGGCCGCCTCAAAACGTCGCGATCTCGCCCCGATGTGGCACACGCCGTGTCCGAGCAACAGCTACCGACACGCCGTTCCGCTCGACGGGCAGGATGCGACCCAGTCTGATCGGCCCTATATTCCGGATCATGCACGCTTGGAACGACGACGTCGAGCGCCTCGCGGATGCGGTGTTCGACTACGCCAGGAGTCGCTTGCAACTCGACCCTCTTCCCCTCGACAACACGCGGCCGTTCGCCGAACTGGAGAAGGGGGCGGGTGCGACAATCACCGCCGAGGGTATCGGCGGCGAGGAGGCATTACGGATCTTTGCCGACGAGTTGGCTCCAGCGTGCATCACGTCGAGCCACCCCCGTTTCCTCGCCTTCATCCCCTGTGCGCCCACCCAGGCGTCGATGCTGTTCGATCTCGTCGTCGGAGCGTCCTCGATGTGCGGAAGCAACTGGCTCGAGGCAGCCGGCGCCGTCTACGCGGAGAACCAGGCCCTGCGGTGGATCGCGGATCTCGCCAACTTCCCGGCGGGCGCCGGCGGCACGTTCGTGCAGGGTGGGACCATCGCGAACATCTCCGCGCTCGTCACGGCGCGTCACGCGGTGAGGGATCGGATCGGAACAGATCGCTCCGGATCCCGCCGGTGGGCGGTCGCGGTGAGTCCCGACGCCCACTCGTCGCTCGACGAGGCAGCGGTCGTGATGGATATCGACCTTCTCGTCGTCGATGTCGACAGCGAGAGAAGGCTGCACGGAGACGCGCTCGCTCAGGCGCTCGACGCGGTCGAATCCCGTGGTGACCAGACGGTGTTCGCGGTCGTCGCTTCAGCGGGTACGACGAATCTCGGCGTCATAGACGACCTTCGGTCCGTCGGCGCCGTCGCCGCGGAACGCGGGATCTGGTTCCACGTCGACGGCGCGTATGGTGCCGCCGCCCTTGCGGCGCCGAGCGCGCGCCCACTCTTCGCGGGGATCGAACTCGCCGACTCGTTCATCGTCGATCCGCACAAGTGGCTCTTCGCTCCGTTCGACTGCGCTGCGCTCGTCTACCGCGAACCGAAGCTCGCGAGGTTGACACACGCCCAGCACGCGAGCTACCTCGAACCACTCGAACAGTCCGGAGAGTGGAACCCGTCCGACTATGCGATCCACCTGACACGGCGGGCCCGGGGTCTCCCGTTCTGGTTCTCGCTCGCGGCGTACGGGACCGATGCCTACACCCAGGCGATCGAGCGCACGCTCGAGGTCGCGCGCTACACGGCGAAGGCCGTCCACAACCGCGACTACCTGACCCTCGTGCGTGAGCCCGAGCTGAGCGTCGTGTGCTTCAAGCGAACCGGCTGGGCAAGAGACGACTACTACCGGTGGTCCTGTGCGCTGCGCGACGACGGCGTCGCCTTCGTCACCCCGACGACCCATCTCGGCGAGGTCATCGCCCGCGTGGCGATCATCAACCCGCGGACGACCGAGTCCGACATCGACGTCGTCCTCGACTCGATGGCGTAGCCCGCGATGACGCCGGAACGAGACGTGCTTCCAGGGCTCGCGGAGCAACTCGCCGGGCCCTCGTTCCAAGGTGTCGCGACTTTCGCCCAGCGACCGCTGCTCACCGAGCCCGGAGAGCTCGACGCGTGGAAACCGGACGTCGCGATCGTCGGTGCCCCGTGGGATGACTCGACGACGAATCGACCGGGCGCCCGTTTCGGCCCGCGGGCGTTGCGGGCGCTCGCCTACAACCCCGGCACGTTCCACCTCGACTTCGGGATCGAGATCTTTGACGAGCTCGAGGTCGTCGACTTCGGTGACGCGATCTGCTCGCACGGGCTCGTCGAAGCCTCGCATGCCGCGATACGCGAGCGAGTCGCTCAGGTCGCCGAGCGCGGCATCTTCCCCGTCATCCTCGGAGGCGACCACTCAATCACCTGGCCGGCGGCGACGGCGGTGGCGACGGCGGTCGGCTGGGGCCAGATCGGGATCGTCCATTTCGACGCGCACGCCGACACGGCCGATTCCCTCCAGGGGAACCTCGCGAGCCACGGCACGCCGATGCGGCGCCTCATCGAATCGGGGGCGGTTCCGGGACGGAACTTCGTCCGGGTCGGGCTGCGGGGCTACTGGCCCGACGCGGCGACGTTCGCGTGGATGCGCGCCCAGGGCATGCGCTACCACTTCATGCAGGAGATCTGGGAGCGGGGGCTCCCGGCGGTGCTCGAGGACGCCGTCGCAGAGGCGCTCGAGAACTGCGAAGCGATCTACCTCTCGGTCGACATCGACGTCCTCGACCCGGCGTTCGCTCCCGGGACCGGAACACCCGAGCCGGGTGGGATGGCCCCGGTCGACCTCCTGCGCGCGGTACGGCGGCTCGCCGTCGACACGCCGCTCGTCGCCGCCGACGTCGTCGAGGTCGCTCCCGCCTACGACTGCGCCGACGTGACGGTGAACAACGCCCACCGGGTCATCCTCGAGGTCCTCGCCGGACTCGCCGTACGCCGGGGGGCGACGACGACGACGATCTGACGGCTCCCGCGCGCGTCCCGCCGTCAGCGCGGCCCGTGGCGGGGACGCGGACGAACCGACGTCAATCCTCGGGCGGCAGGTGGACACCCGCCTGGACCTCGGGAAGCGTGGCGATCCGGCGCGCCAGGTTCACCGCGTGGTCGCCGAGCCGCTCGTAGAAGCGGGCGACGAGCGTCACCTCGGTCGTGACCGGATTCGCCATCTCCGACGCGCCGATCTCGTGGGTGAGCCGCTTGTGGAGGATGTCGAGCTCCTCATCCGCTTGGTCGAGCGCGACGGCGCGGCTCGCCCGGTCGGCGTAGGCGTCGGCTGCGGCGCTCCACATCTCCAGGGCGACCTCGCTCATGCGCTGGACGAGGCCACGGCTCACCGGGGTCATCTCCGCTCCGAGGCTGCGGACCGCCCGCTGGGCGATGTGCTCGGCGAGGTCGGCGCTGCGCTCAAGCTCCGGGACGATGAGCAGGACGCTGACGAAGTGGCGCAGTTCGTCCGTCGATGCCGATCCCGAATCGATCTGCTTCCAGATGATGTCGTCGACCTCGCTCGTCAGCTCGTCGATTGCCCGGTCGGCGTCGACGATCGCCTGCCCGGTCTCGGGCTCGAGGGCGAGGAGCGAATCCGTCGCCCCGGCGAGTGCCTCCCGCACCAGCGCGAAGAGCTGGGCAATCCGCTGGTCGACGAGGAGGAGAGGGTTGGGGTTGTCGGCCATGGCTCTGTGTCACCCTATCTACCACCGGAGCAGAATTCGCGAATCGTTCGCGTCCCGTTCACCTGAATGTCACCTGGAAGTCAGATTCCAGCGACATTGTCTGGTTCCGATGTCGTCGGCGCGGGCACCCGGGAAACGATGATCGATCCGAATCTCGCCGAACGGGCCGTCGGTTCCCTGACCGTGAGCGATCTGCTCAACGAGGCGCCTCGCAGCCGGTTCCATCGTCGGGCCGTCGTCATCTCCGGCGCTGGCTTTTTCACCGACGCCTACGACCTGTTCGTCATCAGCACCGTCGCCGCGCTCGTCACAAAGCAGTGGAACCTGTCGACGACGCAGACGAGCTGGGTGACGGGTTCCGCCATCCTCGCGGCCTTCATCGGGGCGATCCTTTTCGGCCGTCTCGCCGACATCATCGGACGCAAGCGCATCTATGTGATCGTGGCGTTGATCATGATCGCCGGAGCGCTGGCGAGCGCAGTCGCGCCGAACTTCGCCTGGCTGGTTGTCGCCCGGTTCGTGCTCGGACTCGGCATCGGCGGCGACTACCCCGTGTCGGCGGTGCTCATGAGCGAGTACTCGAACCGGGCCGACCGCGGAAGGTTTGTCGGGCTCGTCTTCTCGATGCAGGCGCTCGGCCTCATCGTCGGCCCACTCGTCGCCTTGATCCTCCTCGTCTCCGGCGTCGGACACGACCTCACGTGGCGACTGCTCCTCGCCTTCGGCGCCCTTCCGGCGGCCGCGGTCATCTACCTGCGATCGAGGATGCCCGAGTCGCCCCGATTCCGCGCTCGCGTCCGCGGCGAATCGATCGAGGCGGCGCTCGACGCCGCTTCGTTCTCGGAAGGCGCGGTCGCGGCGGCGGAAACGGCACCCGAGGGCATCCGACGCATCTCTCTCCGCCAGTTCCTCACGCAGAGTCGGATGCTTGTCTTGCTCGTGGCAACGGCAGGCACCTGGTTCCTTTTCGACTACGCGTACTACGGCAACACGTTGTCGCTGCCGGCGATCCTGAAAGACGTCGACCCGGGCGCAACACTCGTCACGAAGCTCGTCTGGACGCTCGGCATCTTCGTCGTCTTCGCGCTGCCCGGTTACGCCATGGCGGTCGCGCGCATGGACCGGATCGGTCACCGTCGGCTCCAGCACATTGGTTTCGCGGTCATCGCGATCGCCTTCATCGTCCTCGGGGCGGTCCACGAGCTCACCGCCGCGGTTGCGCCGTTCCTCGCCGTGTTCGGCCTCAGCTACTTCTTCATCGAATTCGGCCCGAACACGACGACCTTCGTGCTCCCCTCGGAGGTCTTCCCCGTCTCGATGAGGACGACCGGACACGGGATCGCGGCGGGCGTCGGCAAGCTGGGCGCGTTCGTCGGGGTCTTCCTCGTGCCCCAGCTCGAGCTGCACATCGGGCTGCGCGGGATGCTCCTCGTCGCGGGGACCGCCGCGACCGCGGGATTCCTCCTCACCTCCGTCCTGCCGGAACCGGCGCGCCGCTCCCTCGAGGCGATCTCGGGCGAGGATGAGGCTGACGGCGTCCCGGTTCCCGCTCGCGTGCTTTACGACGACGACACGCGGCATGTACCCGCTCGCGGCGAGCTCGCAGCCGAGACCTGAACGACCGCCGAAGCGGCGGATCGATGAGGTTGACGACGTGGCTCGATGACATCGACCCGTCGGCGGCGGTGATGTCGACCGCCCGACACGTCAGGCATGTTGATCCCCAGGGTCAGCTGGCGGACCGGTAGTGTGGCGATGGCCAGCCTTGCAACCGGTCGGTACCGTCAGCGCTGTTGGCAGTCATGCCTTGAGGCGTATGCCAGGTGCTCTCGGCCGCCCACGAGCGGCGAACGGGAACGATCGGAACGGATAAGCCATGACGGTTCGAGTCGTCACCGACAGTTCCGCGGACCTCGATCGCGCCGTCGCCGACGAACACGCGGTCGCGGTTGTCCCGCTGAAGGTCCGCTTCGACGAGGAGGAGTTCACCGACGGGGTCGATCTCAGTCCGGAGGAGTTCTGGAAGCGCCTGCGGGCGACCAACGTCCTTCCCCACACCACGTCACCCTCACCGGGCGATTTCGAGCAGGCGTTCTCGCAACTTGACGCCGAAGGGGCGAGTGGCATCGTTTGCGTGACGCTTTCCTCCAAGGTGTCGGCCACCCACCAGTCCGCCCGGCTGGCCGCCGAGCGGTTCAAGGGACGCTGCCACGTCGCAGTCGTCGACTCGTTGTCGGTGTCGGCGGGACTCGGCAACCTCTGCCAGGCTGCTGCCAAGCACGCGGAGGCCGGTGAGGACCTCGAAACGGTCGTCGCCGAGACCGAACGACTGAGGGATTCCATCGCGTACTACGGCGCGGTCGAATCACTCGAGTTTCTGCGACGCGGCGGCAGGATCGGTGCCGCGCGAGCCCTTCTCGGCTCGGCCCTGTCCATTCGCCCCCTCCTCAGCTTTGAACAGGGAACCGTCGAGGTCGCCGGGAAGGTCCGAACTCGGCAGCGATCGCTGGAGTGGATCGTCGAATGCGTCGCAGCGGACAGCCCGGTCGAGAGCGTCACCGCCCTCCACGCCGACGCGGCCGACATCGACGTGCTCCACGAAATGCTCGCCTCCCTGGTGCCGGGGCAGGAAGTCGTCGTCTCGCTGATGGGGCCGGTGATGGGCACCCACCTCGGGCCCGGCGGCGTGGGAGCCACCTACTTCAGGACCACCACGCCGGACTGACCGCCCGCGCCGTCCTCGCGCCGGGATCGGTGCCCCCGACGGCACCGATTATCCCGGAGGCGCGGCGCCGATGACCGAGTCGGCTCAGCCGGCGGTTGCACCCCCGCCGGTGCTGACCCCGTGTCGGCTACGAATGACCGAGTTCCGCCATGGCCGCACGGACGCGGAACGTTGCCGGGGGCAGCTCGCCATCGGCGCGCGCTTTCGCCAGCAGATCGCCCCACCAGGCGAGATCGTCGAGCATGACCGTCATGGCCACCTCGGACATCGGGTCGATCGGCGCGTGCTGGTCGTCAAATGCCGTCGCGACCCTTGCGATGAGGACGGTGTCACGCAAAGGAACCATCTCGGACTCGATCGCGACGTCCATCAGGTGCTCGACGGCCCGCACCCCTGCGGCGATCCCGATGCTGTAGCCGACGACGGCGAGCGGCTTGTTGCGCAGGGCGAAGCTCACGAACACGCTGTCGAGGGCGTTCTTCAAGGTTCCGGGAATCGAATGCAGGTACTCCGGGGTGACGACGAGCAACGCGTCGGCCTCCCTCATCTTCTGGTTCCACCGCCGCACGATGGGGTCGGAGTAGGTCGGGTCGTTGATATCGCCGATGCTGCCGGCGTGCTCCTGGAACGGGGGCAGGGGCCAGTCCCGCAGGTCGATTACCTCAACGTCGAACGCCCCGTGGGACCGTGCCCGGGCGAGGACCCAGGGCAGGACCAGGTCAGCCGAGCGGCCGGGCCGGGTACTGCCAACGAGGATCTTCAGGTTCAGCATGTGCACTCCATCGCATTTGTTATCGTGCTCGATTGTTGATACTGTCAAACATACAGCATATACTTGATGATGTCAAGAGATGACCGGGACGGGTGTGACGACTGACCGAACGGCGGATAAGAGAGACGACGGCCTCGTCGACGGGCTCCTCGGGGTGACCCAGCAGGTGGCAAACGTCGTCGCGGCAGTCGCCGCGCGTCACGACCTCACGCCGCAGCAGGTTCGGCTGCTGCGAACGCTCGACGGGCCGATCTCGATGCGCGCCTGCGCCAACGACCGGTCGTGCGACCCGTCGAACGTGACCGGTCTCGTCGACCGGGTCGAGCGCCTCGGCCTCGTCGAACGCGTGTCGGACCCGCGTGACCGACGCGTCCGAATGCTCGTGCTGACGGCGAAAGGCCGACTGGTCCGTGACCGGGTGATCCGCGACATCGCTGACGGAGTCGAACAGACCCTCGGGTTGACCGCCCAGAACAGATCGACGGTGGCCCGATTGCTTGAGACGATGAACCCTTCAGAGCGTCGCTGGGTCGGCGACTCAAGATCGACCTGTTGAAAAGGGTCCTCGCGAGAGCGTCTTGCGAGCGTCGACGACTCGCGATTCTGAGTGCCGCCCGGTAGCTGCCGTGATCCTTCAACCAAACCTTCCCTTTTCGGCTCGCGGCCTGCAACTCGTGAACCGGTAGGGAGGGAAGGCGTGAACAACCCCTTGCGTGGGGACGGAGGGTCTCGAACCCTCACTGTGAACGTTTTAAGCGCTCTGCCTCTGCCAGTTGGGCTACGTCCCCGCGTGCTCTCCGTTCTCGGGCGCGACGAGCGCGACGCCGCGGCGCCGGGCTCCTTCGATCGGGCCGCCGACACCGTAGCGGCCGAGCCGCCGCTCCCAGAACTGGCGCTCGCTCTCGTAGGGCGCGTCGGCGGCCTCCGTGCGGGGACCGAACCGCATCGTCGCGCGCCGCGTGGTTTCGTACCGGGGCCAGCTCCCGACGAGCTCGTTCGACGGGTCGCCCGCGGCGGCGAACGCCACCCACGACGCCTGCACCTCCTCTGAGAGGTGGAAGGCGTCCTCCCCGGTGCCCGCGAACAGCCCGACGACCGGTTCGTGGACCGTGCCGAACACGAAGGGCAGCTCGATGCCGTGGCAGGCGCCAAGCGCGCCGCCGGCGAAAGGTGACGGCCAGTCGAACAGGTAGTCGTAGGTCGCCGGCGTGCGGGACCGGTGGGCGTCCGCGAGGCGGAGCTGGGGGACCCGGAAGATCCAGTCGGTGACGATCGCGTCAAGCAGGTCCCGCGCCGTCACCGGCTCGCCACGCCCCGCGCGGGTCGCCCGGTACTCGGCGATGGCGTCGCCGGCGATCGACCCGTCAGCGATCCCCGCGCCCTGCACGTACCGTCCGACGACCCCCTCGAGATCGTCGTCGGTGAGCGTCCTCCCTGCGAGGATCGCGACCGAGAAGATCTTGAACTCGTCACGGTTCGACCCGACGAGCAGGTCGACCCCCTCCGCGGAACCTGCCGCGATGGCGTCCTCGGGGTGGAACGGCAGCACGCCCCCGTCGACCACCGGCTGGAACGGGACTCCGACCCCGTGGTCGACCTCGGCGTTGATCGCGTCCTGAGCATCGACGAGCTCACCGACCGGGACGGCGAGCAAGGCGTCCCGGCTCAGCTCGGCAATCCCGAGCATGCCTGCGATCCGTTCGGCGATGCGCGCCGCGGGCGGTGGCTCGACCGCGAGCGCCGCGCCGCTCTCGGCGATGGCGCGCCGGAACAGTCCCCGCGCCGACGGCGCAGCGAGCAGGTCGCAGATCGACATCGCCCCGGCCGACTCGCCGAACACGGTGACGTTCGAAGGGTCGCCCCCGAAGGCCCGGATGTTGTCCCGCACCCAGCCCAGAGCGGCGACCTGGTCGAGAAGACCCCAGTTGCCGAGCCCGCCACTCTCCTCGTCGGCGAGCGCCGGGTGGGCGAGGAAGCCGAGCGCGCCGAGCCGGTAGTTGAAGGTGACGACGACGACGCCGCGGGCCGCGAGCCGGTCGCCCCGGTACATGACTCCCGAACCGCTCCCGTTGCAGAAGGCCCCGCCGTGGACGAACACCATGACCGGAAGCGGTTCGCGCGCTTCCTCCGGGGCCCACACGTTGCACACGAGGCAGTCCTCGCTCTGGTCGAGCGGATCGCCGGGGAAGTAGCTGCCGAGCCCCGACGCCGGCTGCGGCGCGATCGGACCGAACGTCGAGGCGTCGCGCACGCCCTTCCACCCCGGCGCCGGCTGCGGCGCCCGGTAACGGAGGCGCCCGACCGGCGCCGCCGCGTACGGGATGCCCCGATAGGAGCGGACGCCGTCGGTCTCGGTCCCGCGCACGTCCCCTGAGCGGGTGGAAACGACTCCTGCCGACACCTCGACCCTCCCGTCCGTGCACGTGCGACTCGCGGAGCTCGACGCTACCGGACCCGACGGGGCCTCTCACCTGGTAGTTCGCCGAGAAGCTTTGACTTTTCCACGGAGTGTGGCCAAAGTTAACGAGTGTTATCGGTGAGGTTGAGGGGGTTGATCGCGCCGTTCGCCGGCGCGGTCGTCCTCGTGGGTCTTTGCGCCTCCCCGGCGGCCGCGACGGCTGGCGCCCCGGGGGGGCCGACGAACGCCGAGATCCAGGCGGCGCGCACGAAAGCGAGCGAGCTCGCCCAGCTGATCAGCACCGACAACGAGAACGAACAGATCGCCGCCGAGCACTTCGACCAGGCGAACATCATGGTCGGGCTTGACCTGAAACGGGTGGCAAACCTGCGGGCCCGGATCCGGTGGGAGAACCGCGCAATCGTCGCCGGCCGGCGAAGGGTCCAGGCGGCGGCCATCCAGACCTACGTCGACGGTGACATCACGTCGGCACAGTTCTCGGGCCTGCTCGCATCCTCGCTCACCGATGCGGAGTCGCTCACGACCTACGCCGAGGTGGCGACGACCTCGCTCCACTCCGCCGTCGTCCGGCTCGGCGAGGAGCGGGCGCGCCTCGTGGCGAGCGAAGCCGCCGCTCGCACCGCGGCCGCCGACGCCCACGCCGCGGCGCTGAGCGCCACGGCGGCCCGCGACGAGGCGTCCGCGGCCCAGCAGTCGACCGCATCGGCGCTCAGCGCGGTCCGGGGCCGGTTGGCCACGTTGATCGAGCAGCGCGCCCTCGCCATCGCCGAGGCGAAGGCCGCGGCGGCGCGGGCGGCCAAGTCGGCGGCGGCGCGCAACGAAGACGCGGAGAGCGCCGTCGAGAACTTCAACCTGGCGAATGATCTCGGCGGGAGCGACCCTGCGGTGGC
>Ga0116137_1001872_pt1 | contig 13177 bp, 10 predicted proteins | sample June2015DPH_20_1_3_FD_88973 | JGI IMG/M metagenome (GOLD analysis project Ga0116137, IMG submission 88973) | Peatland microbial communities from SPRUCE experiment site at the Marcell Experimental Forest, Minnesota, USA - June2015DPH_20_100 | ecosystem: Environmental > Terrestrial > Soil >...
CCACAGCCCGGCGGCATCGCCGGCGACGCGACGGGCGAGGGCGGCGAGCAGCGGAATCAGGGCGATCCCCGCCAGGGCGGGTACGAGCCGCAGCGGGGCCGGGCCGCCGGCGAGTTGCGCGACGAGCCACTCCAGCACGTAGAAGAGCGGCGGCGCGCTGTCGCGACTCACGACCGCCAGCATCTCGCCCAGCGGCCGGATCACGACCGCTGCGGTGAAGTCCTCGTCGATGCCGAGGGGCTGCCGGGCCAGCAGCGCCAGCCGCAGCACCGCCCCGATGGCCGTGATCAGGCCCAGCGTCAGGCCGTAGCCGGGACGCCGAAGGCGGCCGAGGCCCACGCGACGCCGGCGGACGCTCACGGCGTCGCCGCCCAGACGACCGGCTTGCCGGTGGGATCCCAGGCGACCGGCTGAGCCCGGGCGGCCGCCTGCGCGCCCAGGGTCGACGTCAGGTCCTCGAGGTCCAGCGCCAGGTAGATCGGATGCGCGGCCGGATCGGCCACCCTGGAGCCCGGCTCGTAGATCGTCACCGGCTCGGCAGCGTCCAGGAACTCGACGTCCATGGCCGAGTAGTCGTCCAGGATCGCCGCCGCTCCGGGATGAGCTGCCGCATACGAGGCCAGCGAGACGATCGGGTAGCTGTAGGCCGCATAGCGGTCGGCTACCGGCCTGGTGAAGTACGCCCAGCCGCTCCACACGGCGACCGCGGCCAGGGTCGCCGCTACCGTGGCCATCGCCAGCCAGCCGGCGGCGCGGTGCCAGCGTCGACGCGCCTGCTCCACGATCTCCAGGGCCCCGAGCCCGATCGCGACGCCGAGGGGCGCCGCCAGGCCGAGCGCCCGCAGGAAGTGGGGAGAGCCGCCGTCGGTCGCCACGAGCGGCGCGGCCAGAAAGACGGGCAGCGCCAGCAGGATCAGGGAGTGGCCGGGGTCGCGGCGCATCCGCCACAGCCGCACCAGGCCGGCGGCCGCGACGACGGTGAGCGGCAGCGGCAGCAGCGGCAAGCCCGCCACGTCGTGGCGCGCGTTCGGGTCGCCCGTCAGGCCGAACATCGCCACCGTCCGCAGTGTGTGGACGATCGGGTTCGTGTCCGCCTTCACGCCCGCGTTCAGCACGCTGGTCGCCAGCGCGCGGCCGAAGTAGTTCGCGGGGTCGGTGACCGCGACCGCCATCATCGGCGCCGCGACGACCAGGAAGGCGGCCGCGAATGGGACCCAGCCGGGGCGCAGGCGGTCGTAGGAGGGGCGGTCCACGCGCTTCAGCCACAGCAGCCACACAATCACGAGCAGCGGCAGCAGCTTGAGCGGCTGGTACGTGTAGAGGGCGGCGAGGGCCGTCACCGCCCCGGCCAGCGCCGCGGTCCCGCGGCCCGGCCGGGCGGCCCATCGCAAAATGGCGACCAGCGCCAGCGCCCCGAAGAATGGCACGATCGTGTTGCGCATCCCGTCGCGGCTGACGCACACCAGCCACAGCGAGCCCGCCGCCCAGGCCGCCGCCACTACCCCCGTCCACGTTCCGAAGCGCCGGCCCAGCCACCCGATCGCCAGCACGCCCGCCACCCCGAACGCCGCCGCCGTGGCCCGCAGCGCCACCACACTGGCCCCGGCGAAGTTGAAGACGCCGGCCACGACGTAGGCGAAGAGCGCCTCGCGGCCGCCGTCGCTGGTGAACCAGACAAAGAAGTCGGCGTGGAAGCCGGGCTGGTGGAGCAGCCGCCAGGCGTCCAGCCCTTCGGCGGCCTCGTCGCCGTAGAGGCCGCCGGGATTGCTCGCCAGGTCGTAGAAGCGCAGGAAGATCGCCCCGGCGACGATGGCCGCCATGGCGACGATGGCCGCCGGCGCCCCGAACGCGAGCCAGCCCGATCGGGCCCGGAGAGGGGGCGCCCGCACTCGCCTCAGCCCCGCGAGGCGGCCGCCAGGCGGCGCAGCTTGACCTCGTCGTGGATCGTCTCGCCGCCCTCGTGGCCGTTGAACGGGTAGACCTCGATTGACTTCGGCCCGGCGTAGTGGTTGTAGGCTGCGAAGACCGTCGAGGGCGGACAGGTCGTGTCCATCAGGGCCACGGAGAAGAGAGCGGGAGCCTTCGCCCGGGCGGCGAAGTTGACGCCGTCGAAGTAGGAGAGTGTCTCGAAGACTCGCTCGGCCCGGTCGCGGTGGATCTTCACGAAGCGGACGATCTCCTGGTACGGGTCGCCGTCGGTGATCTCGACGGCGCGGCGCCAGTGGCACATGAACGGCACGTCCGTAAGGGTCAGCATGAGATCCGGCACCAGGCCGGCGACCGCCAGCGCCAGCCCGCCGCCCTGGCTGGGGCCGTTCACGGCCAGGCGCGGCGGGTCGACCAGCGGCTGGGCCCGCGCCGCCTCGACGGCGCGCACGGCGTCGGTCATGAGCCGCCGGTAGTAGTACGTGGCCGGGTCGAGGATGCCGCGGCTGACGAAGCGCGGGTACTGGCCGGTCGCCGCGCCGGACTCGGGATCGGGCGTGTCGCCCGAGCGCCACGAGCTGCCCTGGCCGCGGACGTCCATCACGAGGTGGGCATAGCCCGCGCTCGCCGGCAGGAGCCAGTCGATCGGCCGGCCCCGGCCGCCGCCGTAGCCGATGAACTCGACGACGCACGGCAGCCGGCCCTCTTTGGCGAAGGGCGAGGACGCCGGGTCCGAGGGGGTCAGGAACCAGCCTTTGATCGGCTGACCGGCGAATCCGGCGAAGGTGACGTCCCAGACGTCGATGGCGATCAGGCCGGTTTCGACCGGCTCGAATCGAGGCGCCAGCGGGTGCTTTCCGGCGTCGGCCAGCGTGTCAGCCCAGAAGGCGTCGAAGTCGGCCGGTTCCTCGCGGGCGGGCTTGTAGACCCGCAACTCGGCCAGGGGCAGATCGAACAGCATGCATTCATCCTCCCGCTAGCTTCGGTTGCGCCGCCTTTGGCAGTTCGGTCGCCGTCGGTTCTGCCAGCCGCCGGTTGGACCGGTCTCCCGCAGGTTACTGGACGCGAGACTCGTGGCCTTTCCAGAACGGCTCGCGCAGCTCGGCCTTGAGGATCTTGCCCGTGCCGCCCTTGGGCAGCGCCTCGCGGATGTGGATGTCGCGCGGAACCTTGAAGCGGGCCAGCGTCTGCTTGCAGTGGTCGCGCAGCTCCTTCGTCGTCGTGGTCGCTCCCGGCTTGAGAACGACAAGCGCGACCGGGGCCTCGCCGAGCGCCTTGTCGGGCGCCGAGACGACCGCGCATTCGAGCACGGCCGGGTGGGCCAGAATCGCGTTCTCGACCTCGACCGAGGAGATGTTCTCGCCGCCCCGGATGATGATGTCCTTGGAGCGGTCCTTGATCAGGACGTAGCCCGCTTCGTCGATCACGGCCATGTCGCCGGTGTGCAGCCATCCGTCCACGATCGTGGCCTGAGTGGCCTCGGGATCCCGAAAGTAGCTGTCCATGACGACGTTCGAGCGGATGAGGATCTCGCCTATCTGCTCGCCGTCGGGGCGGACGTCGCGACCGTCCGTGTGCACGACCCGAAGCTGGACCCCGGGGATTGGCCAGCCGGTCATGGCCTGGCGCTCCTGGCGCTTCTCGGGCGGCTCGGACTCGGTCAGAAAGGTTCGAGGCTGGGCCACGGTGAGAATCGGCGAGGTCTCCGAGAGGCCGTAGCCGACGATCGTCTGGACGCCGAACGCCTCCTCCAGGCCGCGGATGAGAGTAGGCGAGGAGGGCGCGCCGCCGGCAATCAGCTGGCGCAGGCTCGAGAGGTCGTACTTGGGGCGATCCGGATGGTGCAGGACGGCGTTGAAGATGGCCGGCACCGCGAGGATGCGGGTCACCTTGTAGCGCTCGACGGCCTGCATCAGCGCCGCTGGCTCGAACTTGCGCAGCATCACGTGCTGCCCGCCGACCATCGTCAGGAAGTGGGGCGTGCCCCAGCCGTTGACGTGGAAGAGCGGGACCACGTGCAGCACCACGTCGTCCTGCGTGAACCCCAGGCCGATCTCGGCGTATAGCCCGTGGAGATACAGCTCCCGGTGGGTCATCGAGACGCCCTTTGGGAAGCCGGTCGTGCCGCTCGTGTAGAAGAGCTCGGCCATGCCGTTCTCGTCGATCTCGGGCGTGAGCGGATCGCGCGATCCGCCGGACAGGAGGGCCTCGTATTCGTCCTTGGCCACGCCATCGGGCGCGCCTTCCATGATCACGAAGCGAGGCTTCGCGGGCAGCTCGGCCGCCAGCGACTCGACCAGCGGCTTGAAGTCCTTGTGGAAGAAGAGGACCTTGGAGCCTGCGTGGCCGACGATGTAGGCGATCTCCTTGGGCGTCAGGCGGATGTTGATCGGGTTGAGGACCGCGCCGGCTTCGAGCACGCCGTAGTAGGCCTCGAGCAGCTGGTGGGTGTTGTAGGTCAGGAAGGAAACCCGATCGCCGGGCTTCACCCCGAGCTCCACCAGCACGTTCGCCAGCCGGTGGGTCCGCTCTCCGAACTGCCGGTAGGTGAAGCGCTTATCCCCGTCGACGACTCCGACCTTCTCGCCGAAGTAGGTTTCCGCGCGATCGCGGAACTCCAGCACCGAGAGGGGAACGAACACGGAAGACCTCCTCGCCAGTCAGGCGGCGGCGGGCGTCTCGTGCGGCGCCGGAAACGCCCCGTGACGCGGCACAAGATACCTGTCCGGGGCCATAGATGACAGGGCTCTGTGTGCGTTCGAATGCCGGGCCCGGCTCGACGGCGGTGGCGCGACTCCGGTCAGCGGGCGGCGCGAGTCAACGGGCGGGCGCGCCTGGCTGCGTGCGGGCTGCGACCGCGGCCACGATGAAGTCCACCCAGACTCCCTCCAGCTCATCCGGCGTGGATTCGGTTCGCTCCGGGTGGCACTGCAGGCCGAGGATCCAGCGACCGCCGCGGCTCTCCAGGCCCTCGACCAGCCGGCCGGCCTCGCTGTACGCCCAGCCACTGGGCCGCAGCCCGGGCGCCAGGCCCTCCAGGCTCACGGCCTGGTGGTGGAAGGAGTTGACCTGCAGCTGCAGGGCCGCATCATCGGGGTCTTCCGCGGCCAGGCCGTCGGGGGAGGCACCCGCCACCGCGCGACCGAGCCGGCTGTCCGGCTCGATCTCCAGGTCGTGGGTGTGGGCCGGCCCGGTGCCGTACGGCGTTCCGGCGTGGTCGGGCACGTCCGCCAGCAGCTTCCCGCCGGAGAAGACGTTGATCGCCTGGAAGCCGCGGCAGATGCCGAAGACCGGCAGCAAGCGGCGTTCGGCTTCGCGCCAGGCCGCCAGCTCCAGCTCGTCGCGCGGCCGATCGATCTCGGCGGCGCCGCTCGCCGGCTCGCCGTACAGGGCCGGGTCGATGTCGACCCCGCCGGAGAGCAGCAGCCCGTCCATCTCGGCCAGCAGGCGGTCGCGCTCCTGCGGGGGAGTGGCGACGTCGAGCAGCGCCGGGGTTCCGCCATGGCGAGCGATCTCGGTCGCGTACAGCTCGTTCTTGTGAGCCGCCAGGTCCGGGTCGTTCGTGCGGGCCGGGTCGGAGACGGTTATCACGATCAGCGGTGCGGATGAGGCGCGGTCCGGCATGCCAGGGAGGATACAGCGGCCGGGCGATCGGAAGGTCGGCCCGCGCCGCGCGTCTCGTCTGGCCCAATGCCGTGGCGGGCGGCGTGGCGGGCCACGGGCGGGCGGGGTGCCGGGCGGGATGGCAGAGCCGCTTGGGGGGGAAGCGGCTCTGCCACGAGGTCACGCCGATCCCACGCGCCCGGTCTCGGCGGGAACCTGCCAGTCGCTGGCGCGTCGCCGTTGGACTACGTTCGTCGGCTTGCCCGTATCATCCGACCGCAGCCGGAATCGTGCCACGAGGTCGTCCAGTTGCCGCGCATCTCGGTCAGCGTAGCCGCGGAGGCAGCCACTTCCTCGGCCTGGGCGGACATCTGCTCGGTGGCGGCGGAGACTTCCTCGGCCGAGGCCGAGTTCTCCTCGCTGATAGCGGTGCTCGATTCGATCGACTTGCCAGCAACGTCGTCGAAGCGACCAGCGGAGTTGGGGCGAGGGTCATACCTGGCGGCGGCTCACTCGGGGCGCGGGTGTGCGAGTGCGCGAGGCGAGCCGTTTCGCCGCGATCCGGGTCAGTGGACGGCGGTCCCCAGCAGCGACCCGATTCCGAACGTGACGGCCGCGGCCAGCCCGCCCAGGGCGGCCTGTCGGATGCCGGTCCAGAGGGCACGACGGTGCGTGAGGCGACTCACCGCCAGGCCGATGGCGAAGAGAGCGATGCCTGAACCCGCGATGCTGAGGCCGAAACAGACTCCACCGCCGCCCAGGACCAGGAACGGCAGCAGCGGCACGAAAGCGCCCAGGGCGAAGGCGGACAGCGAGCCCATCCCGGCCGCCACTGGCGAGCCCATCGTCCCGGCCGAGAGGCCTATCTCCTCGCGTACGAAGGTGTCGATCGCTCGCTCCGGGTCCCTCATGATCCGCTGGACGATCAGATCCGCCTCGGCCCACGAGAGCCCCTTGGCCTGGTAGATCTCGCGCAGGATGGCCCGCTCCTGCTCCGGCGTGTGGTGGAGCTGGTGGCGCTGGAGCTCGATCTGGTAGTCGAGCAGCTCGCGCTGCGAACGAACGGATACGTACTCGCCCACGGCCATGGAGAAGCCGCCCGCCAGCAGTCCGGCGACGCCGGCGATGACGATGGAATGGGGATCCTCGCCTGCCGCACCCGCGACGCCCATGATCAGCGAAAGGTTGCAGACCAGGCCGTCCGTCGCCCCGAAGACGATCGGCCGGACGACGCTCGCGCCGCGGGTCTCGTGCGGACTCGCCGGCGGCTCGAGGAAACGACGAACGCGGGTCCGGATCCTGGCGAGCCTGGCGGGGCTGTCCGTGGCGCGATACATCGGTCCTCTCTTGTAATGTGCTGGGCTGGCACACGGGATTGTCGCGCATTCGATCAGGTCACGGAGTGAGTGGGCGGCATGCTACGGGCCGCGTCCGGGGAGTTGCCGCGGCGGTGGTCGCCGCTGCGCAGCTCGCCGCGCCGCGACAGGCGCAAGGCTATGGGCCGGGGCCACGGCCCGTCCGTGCCCGCCATCGGGTGCAGCGCGTCGGGCAGGCGCCGCGCGGCGACGACGGCGACCCAGCCGGAGAAGAAGAGCAGCCACATGTTCGAGCCGATGGCTCCCGCGCCCAGTACGAGCCAGACGACCGCGCCGCTCTGGAACATCAGCACGGCCGGCAGCGCGAAGACGAAGCCGTGCGGCCAAAGCGATGGCGAGGCGAAGATCGAAGCCAGGCCCAGGGCCGCGAGACCCCGCCGGCCGGAGAAGAGCAGGGCCGCGGCCACGGCCACGACGGAGAGCGCCATGAACGCGGTTCCGGGCAGATCGCGCGCGTACGAGAAGCCGAACATGGAGACCACCGCCGGCTGCGACTCGGCCCGGTAGCCGAGCCCGGCGAACCACGCCGGCCAGGAGTCGAGGCCGACGAGCGGCAGGGTTACCAGCGCGATGGCGGCCAGCGCGACCAGCCCCACGACCAGCCCGCGCCAGCGCCTGGTTCGAACCAGCCACAGAGCCGGCAGCCCCGACTGGACCTTCAACAGTCCGTCCAGGACGAGGCCCGCGCCGGCTCGAAAGGCCAGCGCGAACAGCAGGAAGGTCAGGCTGGCGACGTTCCCGGATTCGAAACCGATCATCAGCGGCGGGAAGGCGAGCAGCAGCAGGCTCCAGATCGGTCGAAGGCCCAGCACTCGGAAGGATGCGTAGGCGCAGGCGACCAGGAAGCCGACCCAGGCCACCGCCATGGGTGGGTTGGGCAGCCGCGACAGCAGCCCGAAGAAGGGCAGCAGCGGCGGCGGATAGAGGAAGAAATCCTGGCCCGGGCTGGCGGGCCAGGCCGAGACCGGACCGGTCATGTAGGGCTGGCCGCCCGCCAGCCAGCGCCCCGCCGCAGCCAGGTACACGTCGAAGTCGTACAGGTGGTTGGTCTGCTGCCACAGCAACAGGTCGAAAAGCAGCCAGCCGATGACGACCCAGACCACCAGGGCGAAGCCCGGCCAGGACCGGCCGACCGGCGAGACGGCCGAGCGCAGGCGCAGGCTCGCGAGAACGGCCGCGCTCAGGACCACCCACAGGAGACCGAACGGCAGGCCGCCGATCGGGCGTCCCAGCTGCCCGGCGAACGCGGCCGCGACGATGGCAATCGCCGCGGGAATGGCGGCGTCGAACCGGCCTGCGCGCGCCCACCGCAGGCCGGCGATCTCGGCCACCCAGCCGCGAACGCCGTCTAGGAACGACCACAGGCCCTCAATCACCCGGCAATTCCAGGTAGCCCGCTCGAGCACCGACGGATCTGCGTTCCAGGCGTTGGAGGTCGCCTCGTTGGCAGCGGGGCGTGAGTCAGGCCGGCTCGGCCGGTTCCCACCATTTGGTCGGGGAACGCAGCGGGTTGGCCCGGGCGATCAGCTCACGGAAGCCGGCCCGAGGTGGAGAGAAGATGTCCACGACGAGACATGCCGTACCCAGCGTTCGGCCTTCGTGGGGGACGTCCGGCGGGATGACATAGAGGTCGCCTTTGTGAAGCAGCCGTGTCTCGTCGCCGATGGTGAGCTCCATCTCGCCCTCCAGGACGAGGCCGAACTGCTCCTCGGGGTGGTTATGGCTCGGGAATCCCCGGTCGGGGCCGAAGGTGAGGAAGTTGAGGAGCAGGTTCTGCCCGAAGACCGGGCGGAACGAGACGCCCTCGGCCAGCTCGTACAGCGGCTGGGCGTCGAGCGGCCCCATCCAGGCGCCCATGCTGCCAGTCGCCTCGGGCCCCGCCGTGGACGGGGGGCTGGTCCGGAAATAGGGCTCCGACTTGTCGGTCACGCCGCACCGCCCGGCCGGATGGCCACCGCGGCGCGCGTGGCGCGGCACCACCCACGCTGGGTTCGAGCGATCATCGAACCACCTCGCTATCTCGACGGGTCGAGCCGGCTCCGGCACGACGCCGGTAATCTACCTTTGCTACACGCTTCGCGTGCGACCGGGTCGCCAGGGGCGTCAGCGGGCCACGTCTCGACGGCGCATCCCCCACCTGCCCACAGCCAGCCCGGCGGCAGCCAGGACGAGGCAGGCGGCCACTCCGGCGGCGTCCCAGTTCCCGACCATCGGCTGGCCCATGTGCGCGGTGAGGGCGAGCTGGTGCACCCAATCCGGCAGCTTGAGCGCCGGGAGATCAGGTCGATCAGTACGTCGCGACAACGACAAGGGCGACGCAGCTCCGTCCCGGGATTCGAGCGCGTCGCGGGATCGTCGCCGCCCGACCATCCGGCAGGGCGCCTCGTGCTTGCACTGCGTGCCTCGCAGGATGTCTTTATGATGCTCCCGTCTATCGGACTATCCCAGAGTTGGGAGTGCTGCGACGTGGTTCTGGACCCGACGGAGCGCCGAGTGCTGCGAGCGTACCTGCGGGCGGTGGCGCTGGCCGAACCTCTCCAGCGCGAGCTAGCGGCTCGACACGGCATCTCGCTGGCCGACTGGCACGCCGTCCGCGTTCTGGCGCGCCGGGGCGAGATCCCGATCAGCAGCTACGGCGAGGAGCTCGGCGTCCCGCGCTCCACGATCACCAACCTGGTCGATCGTCTCGAGCGAGCGGGATTGGTCGAGCGCCTGCCCGGCCCGACCGACCGCCGGGTGACGCTGGTGCGGCTGGCGCCTGCCGGCCGCCGGGTGGTCGAGGAGACCGACCTGTTACGCGACAGCCCGGTCGCTGTCCGGCTGCTCACGCTCGAGCCGGCCGCGCAGGCCGCCCTCGCGGAGCTTCTCGAAAGGGTCCTTGCTGAACCGTTCGAGCCCGTTTCAGCCGGTAACGGCGAGGCTGCCCGATGACGCCAACCCAGCCTCCCCGCCGCCTGGCCCACATCGACTACCGCTGGATCGCGCTCTCCAACACCACGCTCGGCGTTCTCATGGCCGGGTTGAACGGCAGCGTGGTGATGATCGCGCTGCCGGCCATCTTCCGCGGCATCGGAGTCGATCCTCTCGGCCCGGGCGAGTCGGATTACCTGCTCTGGACGCTCATGGGTTACACGCTGGTGACCGCGACGATCCTCGTCAGTGCGGGCCGGATCTCGGACATGTACGGCCGTGTCCGCCTCTACAACGCCGGGTTCGCGATCTTCACGGCCGGGTCGGTTCTGTGCTTCTTCGTCCAGGGCCAGGGGAACGGGGCGGCGCTCGAGCTCATCGTCTTCCGGCTCGTCCAGGCGGCTGGCGGCGCGTTCCTCTTCGCGAACTCGGCGGCGATCCTCACCGACGCCTTCCCGCCAGATCAACGCGGCCTGGCGATGGGCATCAACCAGATCGGGATGCTCGCCGGCACCTTTTTCGGTTTGCTGCTCGGCGGCGTCCTCGCCGCCATCGACTGGCGGGCGATCTTCCTCGTCAGCGTCCCGTTCGGCCTCTTCGGCACGGTCTGGGCGTACCTGATGCTGCACGAGACGGCGACGATCCGGAAGCATCAGCGCCTCGACATTCCGGGCAACATTCTCTTCGCCGTCGGGCTCACGCTCGTGCTCATCGGCTTCACCTACGCCATCCAGCCCTACGGGCAATCGAGCATGGGCTGGGGCAACCCGTGGGTGATCGGGGAGCTCGCCAGTGGGGTCGCCCTCCTGGGGGTCTTCGTCTTCGTCGAGGGGCGCGTGGCCGATCCCATGTTCCGTCTCGAGCTGTTCCGGATCCGCATGTTCGCGGCCGGCAACATCGCCGGCTTCCTCTCGTCCCTGGCCCGAGGCGGTCTCCAGTTGATCCTGATCGTCTGGCTGCAGGGGATCTGGCTGCCGCTCCATGGCTACGCCTTCGAGGACGCGCCGCTGTGGGCCGGCATCTACATGCTGCCCATGACGCTGGGCTTCTTCGTCGCCGGACCGTTGAGCGGCATGCTGTCCGATCGATACGGCGCTCGCTACTTCTCGACCGGCGGCATGCTGATATCGGCGGCTGCCTTCGTGGGTTTCCTTGCGCTCCCGGCCGACTTCGAGTACGCCCCCTTCGCGCTGCTCATGCTCATGCTGGGGATAGGCCAGGGCGCCTTCGCCTCGCCCAACACGGCGTCGATCATGAACGCCGTCCCGCCCGAGCACCGCGGCGCGTCCTCGGGCATGCGGGCGACGTTCCAGAATGTCGCCTCGAGCCTGAGCATGACGCTCATCTTCACCCTCGTCATCGCCGGCCTGTCGTCGAGCCTGCCGCGGGCAATGTACGGACACCTCACCGCCGCCGGGATCCCAACACCGCTGGCGACGCAGCTATCTGGCATCCCGCCCATGAGCGCCCTCTTCGCGGCGTTCCTGGGCTACAACCCGATGGCGACCCTCATTCCGGGATCGGTACTCGCCGGGCTACCGAGCGCCACCCGCTCGACGATCCTTGGAACCTCGTTCTTCCCGCAGCTGCTGTCCGGGCCATTCCACGATGGGCTGCAGATCGTGTTCTCGGTCTGCGTCGTCCTGTCGCTCGGCGCCGCCGCGGCGTCGTGGCTGCGGGGCCGACGCTACATCCACGATTACGAGGTGGGTCAAGCGGAGCCAGAAGCGCCGCTTCGCGCCGCGACGGCCGCGTCCTCCCCGTCGGCGTCCCTACTGCCGGCGTCCCTACTGCCGGCGTCGCCACTGCCGGTGTCCTCCCTGCCGGCGTCCCAACCGCAGTCCGCGGCCGACCCGCCGGCAAGTTCGGCCTGAGCCGGGTCGATGGCAGAGCCGAGCTCGGCGCCACGGCCGCCGGGTCGCGACACCATCCCGCTGGTCCACGACGGTCTGGATCGCCCGTATCTCCTTCGAGCACCGCCCGGCCCGGCCGTGGATCCAATGCCACTCGTGGTGCAGATCCACGGTCGCGGCATCGACCCGGTGCAGTTCGATCGGCTGACCGGGTTCGGCTCCCTGGCCCACGAGGCGGGCTTCGCGCTGGCGTTGCGGAGCGCGGTCGGTGAGATCTGGAACGACGGCCGCAACCCCTCGGCGGCGCGGAGCCGGCCGAACGACGTCGGCTATCTGGCGGCCATCATCGACGACATCGAGGCTCGGCTGCCGATCGACACCCGGCGTGTCTACGTCGTCGGGATGTCGAACGGCGCCACGATGGCCGGCCGGGTCGCCTGCGAGCTGGCCGAACGCATCGCCGCAGTCGCGCAGGTGGCCGGCACCGCCGCGGCCGGTGTCGCGGCCGGATGTCGCCCGGCTCGCCCGGTGCCGATACTAAGCATTCACGGCACTGCCGACGATTACGCGCCGTACGCGGGCGGAGTCCGTCACAGTCTGCGCAGCCGCGTGGTGCTCAGGCATGCCAGTGGGCCCTGCGTGGGTATCGACGACTGGGCCCGATTCTGGGTCGCGGCCAACGGCGCACGCGGCGACCTGGCCGTCAGCGCGCTCCCGCCCGATACGACGATCCGGACCTGGCATGGCCCCACGCCGTCTAGCGACGTGGTGTTCTATCGCGTCGAGGGCGGCGGCCACACCTGGCCCGGCAGCCGCTTCCCCCTGCCGGCCCTGCTGTTCGGGCGAACGTGCCGCACCTTCGACGCGACGAAGGTGAGCTGGGACTTCCTCGCGGCGCACGTCCGGTAGCCGACGGTCCAATCCGGCCGCGGTGGGGCACGCGCCCGGATGAGGTCAACAGAACGCATGGTCTAATAGCCTGCGGCCGCCTATACTGGGCCCCTGGTGGCTGCCTCGACCGAGCCGCGCCCCGGGCGCGGCGATTCTCTCGACCTGTTCAGCCCCGCGGTCGCCGAGTGGTTTCGCTCGGCCTTCGCGGCGCCCACGCCCGCCCAGGCCCGGGGCTGGGCGAGCATCGCGGCCGGGCGCCACACCCTGATCCACGCCCCGACCGGCAGCGGCAAGACCCTGGCCGCGTTTCTCTGGACCCTCGATCGGCTCGCCCGGGAGCCGCGGCCGCGAACGGCCGGCGCCGTCGGATCCGTGCGCGTCCTCTACGTCTCGCCGCTCAAGGCCCTGATCTACGACGTCGAGCGCAACCTGCGGGCCCCGCTGGCCGGCATCCGGCTGGCGGCCGAACGGCTGGGCGAGCCGGTGCCCCGGATCGAGGTCGGCGTGAGGACCGGCGACACGCCGGCCGAGGAACGGCGCCACCTCGTTCGCAACCCCCCGGACATCCTCATCACCACGCCGGAGTCGCTGTACCTGATCCTCACCAGCCAGGCGGCC
>Ga0116137_1001879_pt1 | contig 13150 bp, 23 predicted proteins | sample June2015DPH_20_1_3_FD_88973 | JGI IMG/M metagenome (GOLD analysis project Ga0116137, IMG submission 88973) | Peatland microbial communities from SPRUCE experiment site at the Marcell Experimental Forest, Minnesota, USA - June2015DPH_20_100 | ecosystem: Environmental > Terrestrial > Soil >...
CGGCAGGACAATGATGCGGGGCATCCCATAGCGTTCTAGATCGGTAGCCAATAACTCTTACCTCCTACATTGTGTAGGAGTACATCTTACACGCAGAACTAAGATTCAAATTGAGCCACTACCCTACCAAGAAAACACTTGACAACCGCCATAGGTGTGCTAGTGTTCGAGTTGCCCCGAGAGGGGCCGGGAGCCTGGGAGTAATAGAGCGGTAGCGTCGAAAGCACCTCCTGAGGCTCCAAATAAGCTCGCATACCAGCCGAGAAAGCTGTCGGAAACTGGGTGCGGGCTTATGCTATACTGACGGTTAGGTGGACCGCCGCTCTACGCTCGGGATTCGGCAACCCGAGAGCCCGTGGATGGTCACAGGCAAGCCGCGAGACGGTCGAGTGTTCCGTCATTTGACAATATCTCGGCTGCGCGATAGAGCCAGGGGTCACTTCGGTAGACCGCCACTATCGTCGTAAGCGCGGACTCGGTGGGCTACGGTCTACCTGGCAGAACCTCTATCGAGTCTGCCGCGCCGAACTTACTAAACGAGGTTCAGGATGGACTTCTGGAACAAGAAGAGGTATGAACGCCTCGAACGACTACTCGAAGAGATCAAGGAAGGACAACAGAGAATAATGGCTGACGCAACCGGACTACAGAACGCAATCGCACAGGTCGGCACGGACGTGACTACGGCAGGCACGACCGTCACAGCGGCCCTCGCCACCCTCCAGGCTGAGGTCGTCACTCTTCAGGCAACGGTGGCGTCGCTTGAGGCTGGCGAGATCACGCAGGACGTGGTCGATGCCATGACGGCATCGGTGAACACAATCGACACGGCGGTCAACGCAATCACTGCGGCAGCCACCCTTCCGCCAACCGCATAAGGGGACCTTGTGCAGCAAGTCAACGCAAAACTCATCCTCGTAATCATCGCCATCGTTTGCTTCGCAATCGGTGTTCTCGTTGGCTTTGGGACCCTCACGACTAAGAACGTGGACTGGACAGACCTCGGCTTGTTCTTCGGCTTCCTGTCGTTCCTCGTATGAGCCTTGTAATCCTCCTGATCGTGGTCATCCTGATCATCGTTCTGGTCAAGCTTGTCATCTAGCACAGGGCGTGCTAGTATTCTCTCGGTCTTGGTTCTCTCTCCAAGGCTCCCGCGCCGTGGGTTACAGGCGCTAGGGTCAAGCCCACCCGACTGAAGAACGGGCTACTGACAACCGAGGCTCGGGGGTTGCACCCTAGCTCCTGCAAAGGCAATTGACAGAACGGCGACTATGCAACTGCTCTCCGCTCAGGGCCTTTGCAACAATGCCTGCTGGACGGACGTAACCAGCAATTGACGACTACGGTGCTTCACTTTTGGAGGATGCGCTTGAATCCGTAGCGAGCCGGTACTGACAGCCGAAACCGGCAACTAGTTCGAACGGCCTCTGTCCATGTAACCGTGGACGGGGGCCGTTTCCATTTGCTTGACAGCCGTGCTAGAGTATGCGCGTGGATCGCCGAGGGTAAATGTGCTTCGGCACCAGGGTGAGGTCCGAGCGTGGAGTCGGGTAAAGGAGACGGCAGTTATCCACCGTAGCCGTCGTGTAGGCGACCACAAAGTGCTAGGATAGAGTTTGCCGCGTAGTGTCAAGGCCCACTTAGGCTAGCCCACTGACGGGTAGAACAGGAGATGCGGGTCTCCAGATGCAGGCAACGTCAATGCATCTTCCTAGGATTAGGGGGGTCGCAACAGATCCTGCCGCCGCAACAGAGGAATTGGTATGACAAGACCTAAACACATCCCACTGAGAGTGAGATTGGTTCTAGCGACAGATCGCCTATATGTTTCACGGAGACCACAAGTCAAGTGGTCCTACCCAAACAGTGTCACTCCTACCTTTCCTCATCACAACAAGATAGTCTGGGCTCTGGGCAGACTTCTCTGTTTCTTTCGAGGCGGACACCTGCAAGTCGTATGGTCATATCGTTGTCTTCGGTGTGGGCGTGTCCCCCTTCCGCGTCATACGGTTCGCTGGTGAAACGGTAATCATGGCTCCCTGTTGAGGAGCAGTCAGGAGTTCGACACTCCTGCGGACCGCCAAGTCGGGGAGTCGTCTAATGGGTAGGACGAGTGATTCTGGATCACCTAATCCTCGTTCGAGTCGAGGCCCCCGAGCCATAAGGAGGAAGTCATGGTAGACATTCTTGGACCCGATGGCGCAGCCTCGGGAGTAACGGCAGCCGACGCCTTGGACATAATCCTGGGCAGTGGAGACCGCGATAAGAAAACCAGAACCCCCGCTGAGTTGCGCGCGATCATCGTGGCCGCGACAGATGCCGATATGGACAGCTACGAAGGCTGCGGCAATCGTGCCGCTGGTCTCGTGCTGGAGTTCATGGAGCGGCATCCCGAGTCACACGATATGCCTGCCGACTCGAAACGAGAGTGGCCCCACAACGCCAAGCCGACTATCAAGACCATGGGCATAGACGACTACATGAAGCAGACCGAGCCCGATTGGTACAAAGAGCACGAGAACGTCTGGGAAGCGTTGACAGGCTTTCTCTGGGGCTGGGCAGTGAACGCCGCGCGGTACTGCCTCGCGCTGCCTCCGGTAATCAATCCGGCCATTATGACTATCAACATCGGGGGTTAGCGTGTGCTCGTCCTATTGGAATCTCAAGAACGTTGGTTTCACCTGTCCCGAGTGCGGAGCGTTGACTAGCGACGATCTCCAAACGCACTTCATGGGGGATGTCGGTTCGTGCTCAAATTGGTACAAAACCGGCCAGACGATACCCGAGTTGGCCGGTGTATCCGTCACGTTGGGCAGGGGCGGCCCGGACACCTTCATCGGCGGATGCCCGGAATGTGATGCCATGATTGACTTCGGGGCCAGGATCGTGAACGGCGTCGTGTTCGAGGTCTGGCCGGAGGTTCTCGGGCCAGATGACCCACTTGAGCAGCGCGGTCTGTGATATGCGAAAACGCATGCTTCGCGTTGTTTGCCGCCTACGAGGGCACAAGAAGGTCCACGGTTTTTTATTATGGGCACCCGCCCATGCTGCCCCAGCCGAATATTGCAAACGCTGCGACTGGTGGAAGTTCGATAGAGAGTGGCAGGTCGTCCAGAAGTGATTGGCCTAAGGTTTGGGAACGGCCATTACAACGTGTGGTTCCTGTGGTGGATTGGTCCTCTTGCTCTCCATGTCAGCATCATGAAGGGGGCTTACGGTAGCAGTGCCGCGTGGTGTCTCGGTTCGGGGCTAGAGATTGGGGCGAGGTGGTGAATGAACTACCAGCAGGTTCGCGCCTGCTCTACAAGGTACTCTCGGGCTCGCATGCCACGAACCTAGTAACACCCGATTCCGACGAGGATTGGCGCGGGGTCTACCAAGTGCCCACCCGTCAGATTCTCGGGCTACAACAGCCGCCTGAGACGGTTGAGGTGCCTCCTGACACGACATACTGGGAACTGGCGCACTTCGCTCGGCTATGCCTGAGGGGCAACCCGAACATCATGGAGTTGCTGTGGGTGTGCCCAGACCCCGTTGGTACGCCTCACCCCTGTTCGATGGTTGAGCAAACCTCGAACGTGATGGACGAGATACGTACCATCCGTGAGTCGTTCCTCACCACCTCGATGATCCGCTCGTACCTCGGCTGGGTAACTAAGGAACGACGAATTCTCGGCGGCTATGCTCACATGATCGACCCACAGTCTGCCTCTGCCACGAAGCGAGCCTCGCATCTGGTCAGGTTGCTGCTGGGGCTACAGGTGGCGCTGACCGAACACAGGCTGCCGGTCTACCTCGAAGGCGAGGACCGCGACCTGTGCATGTCACTCAAATTGGGCGAGCAGTCGTTGATCCAGGCACTCTTCACCGTTGACATTCTCGTGGCTAAGTGCAAGGCGCTAGCCGAGCAAGCAAACTGGCCCGAGCCCGACCCGAAGCCAATCGAGGACATCGTGATCCGTGCAAGGATGGAGATGCTATGAGCGTGTCCTGTCCACACGGCTTGATCTACGGCGATTGCTCTCGGTGCCCACCACCGTCTCGGAGGTATAAACTACCGCCTGTGGACTATGTCTTGATAAGGACAGACCTCGGCCAGCAGATAATCGGTCAACCCACCACTCCATATCAGCGATACCTCTTCGATCTTTATGGGCAAACGGAATATATGAACTGGACACCGTGGTTTGGCTACGGAGTCCTCGCCTGTATCGTGATTCTATGTGCGGCTGTCGCCGTGTTCATCGGGGAGATGCTGTGACTTTACGTATGGAACTAATAGCAGCATATCTGGCCCGAGGGGCAGTTGTTGATCTTGCACGAGCAATAAGCGCAGAGGTAGACGGTTGGTTCGCCGATTTGGGGATGGCTGAGGTGGCATGCTCGACGCCCTATCCACGATGGTGGTTCGTTCGATGAACCACACTCTCAATTCCAGTTCCTATGCTGACGACCTCGCGCATAGCTTCTGGTTTGAACAAATCATTGCCTCTGAACAGAAATTGACCTATGTCCGCGAGAACAACTGGAACACTGACGCCTATCTCCCCGAAGGATGGTTTACCGCGCCTTTGTTTCAGATCAGATATGGCCCTAAAAGAGACGTGGACCTCGTGTTCGGGTTGGGCGACGGCATCGTGCGAATCAGAATTCTCAACAATGGCCGTGTTACTGTTGGAGTGGCTGCGAAGGATGAGGCGGCTGGCGCAGTCGTCTGGGCGTTGATCCGTGCGGCTCTACCAAAACGTAAACGTTCAACCGACGACCGAATTGATGTGGGCTTCTGGTATGGGACGGTAAATGGACCCAAACGCGAGGAGCGGAAGATTACGGCTCCTGCTTGGGACGAGATCGCGGACAACTACGGCGCACATACCAGAGCGGCGTTGGAGCAGTCTATGCTCGCCTTCCGCCCGAGTCACGGCGGCCAGATAATCCTGTGGCACGGCAAGCCCGGCACAGGCAAGACGTGGGCTTTACGGGCTCTATGTCGGGAGTGGCGTGAGTGGTGCTCGACGGAGTACATCGTTGATCCTGACAATGCCTTTGGAACGGACCCGGCCTATCTCATGCAGCTACTCCTGAGTGGTTCGGACGAACCTCCTGAGAGCGAGGACGAGGGGCGCTGGAAGCTTCTCATCTTGGAGGACACGGGTGAACTCATAGGCGAGCAGGCCAAGGCTGAGGCGGGTCAGGGGTTATCGCGTCTGCTGAATGTGGCCGACGGCTTCTTGGGTCAGGGGCTGCGAGTTCTGGTGCTCATCACCACGAACGAGGAGATACGCAAGCTCAATCCGGCAGTGAGTCGTCCCGGCCGGGCAGCGTCTGTAGTGCTGTTCGATCCTCTCACCGCCCTAGAGGCGAGTACGTGGCTCGCTCGGCACAACCTGGCCGGGAGAAAGTGGAGCCCGGAAACTACTAAGACACTGGCGGACCTCTACGCCATAGCCGAGCAATATCCGCGAGCGCCTGAGGAAAGTCGCCCCGTAGGCTTTCGTTCTGCCGCTTGACATTCCAGCCGACTAGGCACTATATTCCGGGTTCAAAGATAAAGTCGTCCAATCCGTAACGCGGGAGTGTGAAACGTGGACACAACGATCACCGAGGCGCTTGCCGAAGTGCCGACCATCTCCAAACGGATCGCCAAGAAGCAGCAGTTCGTGCTGGACTTCCTGAGTCGCCCGGCTGTGTGCGCCTCGATGGCCGAGGCAGCGGCGGTTAGCCTCGATCGCCACCATGTTCCGCCGGCCACGCTCGCCGTGACAACGCACGACGCCCGGAGCCTTTCCTACTCGGTGGACTGGACGCCACGCGGCAGTCGGGAGCGCGCCGCGTGGGCGAACGATACAGACACGACTGAGGCCGCGGCCTATGCTGTGGCTCTGGCCGCAGCGGAGGCGGCCTACGGCCTCTTCGCGGCGCAGCGTGTCGTCGTCGGAGGCGGCGCGGACTACTGGGTTTCGCGCGCGCCACTTTTCGGGAACTCAGTTGACGGCCAACTCGATCTTGAAGACGCGATCCGCTTGGAGGTATCGGGTATGGACCGGTCTGAGAGCGAAGCCGCCCTCCTGTATCGCCTCTCAAAGAAGGCCGAGCAGATCGCTCATGCCGGCAGCGACCCCGGACTCGCGGGCGTGGTGGCCTTCGACCTCATGCAGATGAGGTTCCGTTCCGTGGGAGCGGTGAGCGATGTCGGTGGATAGCCACAGGCTCGCACAGGAGCTTGCGAACGAGGCGGAGCGTCTTTCCGCGGCGGGGCACGAAAGCGAGGCGGCGGAGCTTTGGCGTCGCGCCGCCGTCGAGGAGGACCGTACCTTCTGGCTCGTCCCATCGGAGCGCGGCAAGACACGGGGCATCGTAGCCATGGCCGCGGTCTCGATGCTACGTCGCGCTGGCGACCTGTCAGCAGCCGCGCTGCTGGCCCGGCGGTACTTTGCCGAGACGGGCCTGCCGACGTTCGCCGAGGACCAACTCCTCGGGCTAGTACTTGAGCAGAGGCGGACGGTTCAAGCGCACCTCGAAGGTGGGCGCCTGGGGTCGGCCTACGAGATTGTTCTACGAGGTAGCGGCGTGAAGGCGGGCGGGCTCGTCTCCCTCGACACGGTGCTCCTCAAACTGGAGCAGTTCCGTGGCTATATGCTCCGAGTCGGCGAATGGATGACGGATCAGCCGTTTCGAGAGCGCGGGCCCGTCGCCGACGCGGTCGTTCACGGCGTCGTGCCCCTGGTCAGCCCGGCTGTTGTCGGAAGCTATCGGTTCGAAATACGCGTCCAGTCCGAGGACGTGCAGCTTGCCGCCTTCGATGACGTCCCGAACTTGACGCCGGAAGAGATCGGCAAGGGGTTCTTCCGGATACTGAGCGCGACAGTCGACGGCGGGCCGGATGGCCTCGCGGCTACTGTGGGCGACCCGCGGTATCAGAGCGCGTTCCTTCGGCTGGTCCGGGGCTTGGCTCCGACCGGGAAGGAACTCGATGAGATCGAGGTCGCACCGAAGGACGACAGGAGGATCGCGGTCCTGCGGCCCGAACTGCGCCGCTCTATCACGCGGCACCTCGACGCAACACGACAGAGGCCGAAGAACGAGACGACACGGTTCGGGGTGTTGCGGGCGCTCGACCTGGATGCAGGGACGCTGGTGCTGAGAGAGTCCGGCATCGAGCAGCCGTGCAAGGTGAAGGCGGGGCTGCTTGACGATGTCGTTGGGCCACTCGTTAACCACCGGGTACGGGTCCTGGGGGAGGCCAGGCATAGGACATTCTATGTGTCCGAGATTGACGAGGCTGGGGACGACGACGGGACGTCGGGGGCCGCCACTGCCGAGCCGGAACGACCTGAACGACCTGGCAGCGAGTTTTGAAGCTCGGCTCCTAACGGTTCTTCCTAGCGGATTTGCACGGGGGCATGAAGGTGATGGGGCGCAGGCTGCACGTTCTGTGCTGGCACGACGATTCGAATCCTGACGAGAGTCGGCTGCGGGAACTTGAGATCCTGTCTGGCCAGTATCGGCTCGGGGTTGAAACCCAGATGCACTTCAACGAGCTGATCTTGCGGACCCGAACGATGGGCATGTACGGCGCTGTCTTGCACCCGAGAGCCCCACGACAGGCTGATCCCCGGACTGCATCACGACGAGGCACGAGCCGGACCCCCGTAACCGGCAACCTTAACAACTGAATACGCTTCGGTGGCGAACTGAGAAAACGGGCTGGAGGACTTACCCTCTCGATAGAGACGGTGCCTTATATTGGATGACACTTGGATGTCATATCCACTAGCCCCTGATAAGGGTTGCCAACTCGAAAAGCGCAGCGTTGAAAAGTCAAAGCTTCCTTTGATAAGCGCTGACGACTGAACGGGCAAAGCTGCACTAAATCCGCCAACAAACCAAGCCGGGGACGGAAACGTTCTTGGACGCCGACAATCTTCAGACTGGCGTTCTCGTGGTGGCGGCTGCAACTAGGAGCGTATTCCAACTAGGAGGAAAGCAATGAAGAAGTGGATGGTAAAGGTCTATGAGCGTCAGGCTCGGGACGAGGCCGATGCTACCGATAAGGCGTGGATATGCCGTCGATGCAACAAAGCGCTCCGTGTGACGGCAGGACTGAAGGGTAGCGGGTGGGGTTTCCTCGATCACCACTCATACGGTAACCCCGAATCTGCCTCCGGGAGACTGTATCCGCTCTGTTCGGAGTGTGAGGACTCTTATCGTCACTGGCTGTGGGAGCCCAACGTGCAGGTTACGTTGTCATAGGGGAGATCATGGGATGAAACCGAAACAGGTAGCCGACTGGCGCGGTCGCATGCTTTTCAGGACGATAGAGCGGCAAGGTGCCGTGACCAAGGTCCGCCTTAGCTTCGAACCCCCGAACGACAAGTCAATTAGGGCGCTGGGCGTCACTCACTGTTCCAAGGGCGATGTTTTCTCGGTAGAGGTAGGCGAGGCCATTGCTCTGGGTCGGGCGTTCAAAGACCTGGGGGCCAAGATCGAAGCACGGGGCAACGCCGCGTGCGTGACCAAGAAGGAGTATTCCAAGGTCATGCACATGTGGGACAGTGCCGTCTCTGGCGTCATGCTAAAGTAGCCCATATCAGCGAGCCTCGGTAGGCCGGTTCGTCTCCAAAACGAACCGGGTGGGTCCAACTCCCGCCGCTGGTGCCAACTCAGGGATAAGTGTTGCTGGCGGCACGTCGGTTTGTGGAGCCGCCAGGGGTGGTTCGAGGCCATCATCCTTGACCAAACGATGGACGTGTTGCCGGTAGCTGGCAACCGGGCCTGACTGTAAATCAGGTCTCTTCCGGGCACGCGGGTTCGATTCCCGAGGCGTCCACCACTACATGATGCTGGGCCTGCCTGGACGCAGGGCTTACGAACAGGCGCAGCAGGAACATAGCAAGGCTTACACGAGCCACCGAGCAGGCGAAAAAGGCGTGACGAAGTAACCTGCGGAAAGCTAGCCGGATTGCGGTTGTAACCGGCACCAATATCGGCGTGTGGGATAGCGGTTGTCCACCTGCTTTGGGAGCAGGTTCACGCGAGTTCGAATCTTGCCGCGCCGACCACATGCCGGGGTTCAGGGCAATACGAGCGTCAGTCTCTGGAGACAGAGACACCGCCAGATGCTGGCGGCCGACGGCCCTGTCCCCGGCTCTCTTTCTTCTGCTAGACTGCTGACATGGACGATCTTCCCGAAACCCCAGCCCAGACCGCACAACTAGAGGCCGAGGCTAAGAAGCTCCTGGCCGAGGCCAAGAAGATGGACGCAGAGGCGGATGCTGCGATTGCAGCGGAGGCTCGTGCTGTGTCCCTCGATAGATACGAGCAAAGCAAGGCCGAGTACGAAGCGGAGGTAGCTCGCTACGCGGCACGCAAAGCTCAGCTTGAACTTAACAAGGCAGAGCGCGACGAGAGGCTGATTCTGAGCCAGTTCCAGTACCAGCACACCTTCAACTTCTTCGGTGGCGTTGACATGACCACCGCTGGCGCGTGTATCGAGCGTCTAAACCAGTGGCACCAGATCGACCCGGGTTGCGACATCACCATCGTCTTTACGTCGCCCGGAGGTGGCGTCATAGCGGGGATGGCCCTGTATGACTATATCCGCTGGATGAGTGCTAACGGACATCATGTCACGTCCATAGCCCTCGGCGAGGCAGCATCTATGGCGGGCATCTTGCTGCAATCAGGCGACAGGCGGGTCATGGCTCGTGGCGCTTGGCTGCTGATCCACGAGGTCAGCTTCGTGGCTATGGGTAAGATTGGTGAGGTCGAGGACGAGTTTCATTTCGGCCAGCGTCTCAAGGAGCAGGCCGCCGCGATCTTCGTGGAACGTAGCGGAGGCAAACTCACCCGCGAGTTTTTGGAGGACAACTGGAAGCGCAAGGATTGGTATTTGTCTTCCGAGGAAAGTCTGGCTCTTGGTCTGTGCGACGAGATAAGGTAGTGGAAGAATCATCTTTGTACGTCGTGATCATGACCGTTTTTGTTCCAGGCGTGGGCGAGGTGACTTGGACCAGTGAGCCGATGGACGACGCTTTTGCCGAGGTGGTGCTTTGGGAACTGTCCAATGGGCCATTCAGCATCGAACGGGCGCACAAAGAGCCAGCCAAGGGCTCGGCGTCCCCATAACCAATAGGGACTTGACAAGCCTGCTATTCTGTAGGGGAACGTTCCGCAGGGAGATCTGAACATGGACGACGAGTACGAGGCACGCGCTGAGGCCGAGCACTGGCAGCGTCTCTTCGATGGACAGGAGCAGACCATTGCCGACGCTCAACGCGAGATCGCGCGTCTCAAAAACAGGCCACCTCCTACGCAAAGGAGACAGAGCCTCTTGTTGACTGGCGGCGGCGACTGGGAGCGCTACACATTTAGGGGTGCCTGCAATGAGCCGGTTCCGAACAACTGGAAGAATGCTTGTCGGCGTCGGGCTGGGCACTCAGGACCGCACCATACGTGGGACCCGCGTACCGGAACGAACCGAGGACGCCACCCGTATCCCGTTTATGACGACGCCGGACGAAAGTGGGAAACGGTTGATGTGTGGCCTACCCCCCTGTTTCATACGACGCGGATGCTCCGAGGTCATGGCGCGTACATCGCCCCAGCCACCACGGACAGGCTCATAGTTGCGGCCACCAAAGCTCGTGAAAGACCGACAGAATGAGAGTTTCCGGCGGACTCCGACATCTGATGAAGCGCGACAAGAATCGCTGCCATCTCTGCGGGCTGAAGGTGAGCCGTGAGGAAGCCTCACGCGATCATGTAAAGCCCAGAAGTCAAGGCGGGCAATCATGCAAGTCCAATCTCGCGCTAGCACACAAGGACTGCAATTCACTGCGCGATACGACGCCCGTGGATACAAGGATCACACAGAGAGGTTGGCGATGGCTCAAGGAGGAACGGTCATGAACCAAGCGCATCGACGCGGCACGCCGTTGAATATAGTGCGCACGCTCCTCGACTGGTTCTGGGAAGATCTCGGAGTCGAGGAGCCTAGCCCGGGTCGTGTCCTGCTGGGGTTGGCCGTGGCAATCATCATGTCGCTCGCGCTGTGGGCGACGATTATCCTTGTACTAGCGGAGGCCAAGAAGTGAGCAAGGCAACTATGTACGGACCCGACAAGGATTCACAAGAGGCATTGACGGATGTCTACTCACGCAGTGAGGGCAAGTGGGACCCAGAGAAGGCCAACGTCTACCACGGTCCCTACCCCGATGAGCCGCCCGATGCCGACGACTTGCAGATGACGACCGACCCGGAACTCAAGGCGATGGAGAAGGTTAGGGAGGCACTAGAGCCACTTGATTCGGTGGAACGCGGTCGAGTTATCGACTGGGCGATGGAGCGATTCGGCTTGTGAAGGCCGTCAAGCTGGCTGTCCTGACTACTCAACTGAAAGCTGAGAAGGAGCCATTCAAGGTTACCTCCTACGGCAAGGTAGTCGCTACCGTCTACCCATCCGGCACGGAGGTCTTGCAGACCGGGATGTCCTGCGGCCATGAGGCGATCATCGCCGAGCAGGCGGCTCGCATCGAGGCGCTGACGGCCAGTCGGGCGGGCTTCGCTAACACGATCTGCACAGTGGTGACCGCCTATCTCAATGGCCACGGCCTGATTCGTAGCGGTTCACGGTTGACTTATGAGGACGGCAAGATCATCATGTCTCACGACCGTAACCTATCGGACGTGCCCTTCGGTCATCCCACAGCGGTTCCGAAGCCGACCAAGGAGAAGAAGGAGCGAAAGTGGTGAGCGAGGAAGAGGCAGCCGTCAAGCTGACCCCAGACCAGATACGAAAGGGACTTGTCCAGTGGATGGCTAACACTAGCCAGGACAAGTACGTCCAACAGGTACATGAGGTCGTCATCCGAGAAGTGGACGTTCGGGACTTTCACCCGAACTTCGTGGTGCTGATTCCCCTCGGGCATGTGCTGGGCATCCAGATCAAGAATTCCACGGACGATGTCAACAATTACCCCGACAAGGTGATAGCCGAGGTCTTCGTTTCGATGGAGGCGTTCGCCTCTAGCTTGAACGCTCTGGGCCTGCGGCCGCCTGCGATCCACACATGCGAAATCAAAGGTGAGAAGTGAGCGAGGAACCCGAGGACACGTTTCATCCTCGTTGGCCTCATCTTGAGAACCTAGAGCGCATCATGGTCGAGAGTCCCGAGTGGCTCGACCCGACCGCGACGTGGGTTATCACCGAGAAGATACACGGCTTCAACGCCCGCTTCGGGTTGACTCCTGACGGCCTGCCGTGGGTCGGATTGCACAACAGCGTCCTATACGAGAGCGAGCCCGAGACCTGGCCGCGTGACGCGGCACAGGGCTTCGTGGGCTACGCTGCCGACCACGTCATCCCCGGGACAGCAGGCGTAACGATCTTCGGCGAGTGGGCTGGTAAGGGCATCCAGAAAGGCATCGACTACGGCGACAAGGACTTCTATGTGTTCGGGATGATGGAGTCCGACGGCGCTCTTGTGAAGTGGAGCCAGGTTGAATACATAGCCCGTATCCTGGCTATGAAGACGGTGCCGGTCGTTCACGAGGGCAAGCTGCCCAGTCTCGAAGAAATGACCGAGATGCGAGCCGCCAAGAGCATGATCGCCGAGACGGGACGCGAGGGCATCTGTCTGACGCCTATGCCTTATCGCCGAGACTCCTGGGGCCACTACCTGATCGGCAAGTTCAAGGCACCTGAGTTCAGCGAACTATCACACGCCCGTAAGCAGATACCGCCCGAGGAGATGCCAGACCTTACGGTCTTGCAGAACTTCGTGGCCGAGTATGCCAACAGCGAGCGGTTGGAACACGTGCTGGCGTTGGTGGAGGAAGCCAAGGACGCAGGGCGCAACGAGTTCCTGATAAACCCCTTGGACATTGAGTACACGGGCGACGTGCTGCGCACCATGTATCAGGACGTGGTCCGCGAGGCCGGAGCCGAGTACGAGGCCCTGTCCGATGCCGACAAGAAGATGCTTGGTAAGTTCCTGAACACCACAACCAAGCGCCTGCTCGATGAGGCGCGACTGGCGAGAGCGTTCGGTAAGCCGCTATGACGGAATCCGTGGCACCGTTCGTCCTAGCCTACTTATTAGGGGTGCTCACGGTTTATTACGTCCCCCTCGTCTACGCAGATATCCGTA
>Ga0116137_1001895_pt1 | contig 13078 bp, 11 predicted proteins | sample June2015DPH_20_1_3_FD_88973 | JGI IMG/M metagenome (GOLD analysis project Ga0116137, IMG submission 88973) | Peatland microbial communities from SPRUCE experiment site at the Marcell Experimental Forest, Minnesota, USA - June2015DPH_20_100 | ecosystem: Environmental > Terrestrial > Soil >...
CAAAATCCCGAGGCAAACAAGAATCGGCCTGAGCCCGCCGATGACGTTGCCTTCCTCAACCAAATGCTGGATGCGCTCGCCCTGAAGTACTCGGTCGATACACGCCGCATCTACGCGACCGGTTTGGAGGATGGCGGCTTCATGGCGTTGCGAGTGGGCTGCAGCATGGCCGATCGCGTCGCGGCCATTGTCGCGGTAGGCGCGGCGCTGCCCAAAACGATGATCTGCCTTCCCTCGCGTGCCGTGCCTGCACTTTTCATGAATGGCACCGATGATCCCATCGTTCCTGACAATGGCGGCACTTACAAACCTGGCCAATTCCACGTCCTCTCCGCCGAAGACAGCGCCAAAGCATGGGCTAAGTTCGACCGCTGCGGAGAAAAGCCGGCGCAGGACAAAATACCGCCCTTACAAAAAGGTGGCAAGGAAACGAAAACGTATGTCTACAGCGGCTGCCAGGACAATGCTCAGGTTGTGCTCTACAGTGTGAAGGGTGGCGGCAACACGTGGCCCGGCGGCGAACAGTACATGACCGAAAAAGAGGTCGGCAAAACCAGCGATGCCCTGAATGCCAACGAAACCATTTGGAGCTTTCTGGTCGCCCGGAAGATCGCGGGCGAGAGCGGCGTGGAAAAATAGCGCTTCCCTCACTGCAGATTTGATTGGGAGTCGGGATAAAACTTGGCGATCATCCGTCCCGTCATTAGGCCGCCTTCGTATTCCGGAATAATGACCTCGTCTGCACCCGAATTACGCATAGCCTGAGCATAGCGCGACTGCCCGGCTCGCGTAATGATTCGCGCCTTCGGGTTCAGCGCTTTCGCCGTCACCGTGATGTATAAATTGTCGGCGTCATTGTCGATCACAATGCACACCCCTCGGGCCCGCTCAATCCCGGCCGATTGCAATACGTCATGCCGCTTGGCATCGCCCTGAATGGCCAATACTTTTTCTTTCAGCAACTCGCGGCACAATCCTTCGTTGGTCTCGATCAGCACGAAAGGAATCTTCAGCCGGCTCAGTTGATCCACTACCGTCCGCCCAACCTGCCCGTAGCCGCAGATGATGAAGTGATCACGAAGCTTTTCAATGCTGACATCGTTCACCATAGTTCTCCAGGCCTCCACTCCTTGTCGGTTGAAGATCGTGACCGCAACCCGTTCCGCCACCCAGATCTGAAATGCAAAGACGCCACAATACACAAAGATCGAGAATACCTTGGTCGAATTGTGTACTCGCCTGGCATCGATCGCGTGTGGATGGATCATCCAGAACAGCGCATCCTGCCACGCCAGACCTTCGAGCCGCCGGTATACCAGCACACACATCAAGCTGAATCCGGCAAACACTACCAGTGGCAGCCATAACCGCCGCACGAACAGCAACAGGATTCGGAACATGGGGCAGTGATACTACCTCAACTAAGCCCGCTTAGCAATTGGAATGCAGATCCCCAAGAAACCTATCGCCCAATCGCTTTCCTAAATTTCTCCAGAAACAAGAACCGTGTCGCGCGAGCACTCTTGCCCGCGAAATTCGCTGTTGTCAAGTGTGAAGGTTCTCCGGCGGCTTTTCAAGCGGTCCCAATCTCCCGCGCAGAGCGCGCCATGGATTTCGCCATAGAGCGCGCTCGCGTCTTGCGCTTCACTGAAATAGATTCAACGTGTTGGTGGCATCGTCTACGTAGTAGAGTACCTGCCCGTCGACTTCCAATCCGAACAGTGCACCAGCTCCCGGGGGTTTGCCGCTGTTGTCCAACAACGCTTCGCTGATCTGCTCACCGCTCGGTGTGGTCGTAACTAGGAAACCATTGTTTCCGTTTGCCGATAGGATGGTGCCGTCCGGAGCAACCGTCAGGCCGAGAGGATCGTTGAGAAAACCACCTCGTGTAACCGTCGTCCCGATTCCAGCGGAGGTTACGCGGGTCACGGGATCCGAAATGGCTGCAATGCGATTGCTGAGACTGTCTGCTACGTATAGTGCGTCCGCGTTGGCAGTCAGGCCTAAGCCAGTCGGCCCAATCACAACTGCCGCTGGATTGGTCTCCTCGGGGAAGCCCGAGCCAATCACGGTGATCGATTGCAAGCTAGGCATCTCCCCGTACAAACCATCGAGCGTCAGTCGCACCACGGTTCCACCGTGAACTACTTTCCCACCACCGGCTCGGGTCCCGTTCAAAACATTCGTAACGAACAAATTCACGCTGCTCCCGGAATCAAGGGCCGTCATATCCCACGGACCATTAATCAGTGAGCCGTAGAACGTTTCGACAACATTTCCATCACTATCCAGTACCAATAAACATCCTGCCTGAGCAGTCGCCGACGTTCCATCCGTGGTTGGCAAGCTGCCTACGATCACCCAGCCCGTGCGCAGCACCGCCAAAGCCGTCGTCAACCCTACGCCGCCCGGGCAAGGCCCCGGCAGATTAGCGGCATCGATTTGCACAAACAAGCTGCTCGTACCATCAGGCGAAATCTGCACAATAGTTGTGCCTGTACCCTGAAGGTTCGCGCTGTTATTGAAATTGCTGACCAGAATATTTCCCTTAATCAGAGAACCTTTACTATTTGGCACGCGCGCCACTCCATACGGGTTCACATCGCCGTTCGCCGGAACGGTGGATGCAACCACGCTGATGCCGCCGGGTGTATCGGAACGATTCGTCTGTGCGGCCGCGGACATGCCGCAGGCAGCGATGATCACCACGAGAGCAGCGCAAGCCTTGATGTTGTCAAATCGTTTCATAAGTATCCTCCTGTAGAGTGCGAACTTCAGGTGAGGCAGAACGGCACAGGGACTACCGTAACTGCGCGGGCATTAGTCTGTGGCAGCGCGATGAGGGGATTGTCAACAACTTGTCAATTTCGTGTCACTTCTTGGCTTCCGCCCAGCGTGGCCGCAGGGCTCAGGCCCACTCAGCGTATGAACTGTCTTAACTCCCGCCGCAGAATTTTTCCCGAGGCCGTCTTGGGGACAACCTCCACAAAATGCACTTCGCGCGGCTGCTTGTAGTGAGTCAGCCGTTCCCCGACAAAGGCGCACAACTCTTCTTCCATCTTCTTGCCAGTCACAAATCCTTCACGTAAAACGATAAATGCCACCGGAATTTCTCCCGCCACCGCATCCGGACGCCCCACCACTCCGCACTCCCGCACCGCCGGATGTTCCAACAACACTGCTTCCACCTCCGCCGGGGCTACGGGGAATCCTTTGTACTTGATCATTTCCTTGCGCCGGTCCACCACCCGGTAAAAACCCTCGTTGTCGCGAGTCACAATGTCGCCTGACCAATACCATCCATCGCGCAGCACGGCCGCCGTAGCGCCTGGTTCCTTCCAATAACCTTGCATGAACTGCGGACCGCGCATGACCAGCTCTCCCGGTTCGCCCGCGGTAACCTCCGCTACACTCTCCGCCGCCGCACCCATATTCTCCGCTCCAATCACCCGGCACTCCGTCTGCGCCAGCGGATGCCCGATCGAATCCGGCCGATACAGTTCCGGTTGCAGATATCCCACATGCGTCACCGGCGACGCTTCCGTCATCCCGTAACCCTGACACACCAGGATGCCAGTCAACGCCGTGAACCTTCGCGGCAGCTCCGGCGCCAGCGGCGCGGCTCCAGACTTCACCCAGTGCACTTTGTGATCCTTCGGAAACTGCCCGGCCTCGGCCGCCAGGCACAATGCGTTCATCACCGGTGGAACCACGAGCATCGTGGTAATCGCTTCCTCCGTCAGCAGCGACGACGCTTGCCCCACGTCGAAACGCGGCATCAGCACCACCGTCGCCCCCATCATTAGCATCGGGTTTAGCGCCACGTTCAGCCCGTAAATGTGATACAGCGGAAGAAAGCAGAGCAAATTGTCCTCTCGCTTCAGCATCGCCGCACCCGGACCGATCAACTGATAAATGTTCGCCACCAGGTTGTGGTGCGAGAGCATCACTCCCTTGGGCAGCCCCGTTGTGCCGCTCGAGTAAGGCAGCGCCGCCAAAGTTTCATGCGACCCACGATCGGGCCCAGGCAGCGTAGCGCTCACCGGCTTTAGCAAATCGGAGAACGGATCGCTTCCGCTTCCCTGCTGGCGCGTGCAAAACACTCGTCTCATTTTCGGCAGTCCCGCCAGATTGAGGCCAGCGATGTTCGGCGCATCGGTGATCAGCAATACTGCCTCCGAATTTCCCAATTGATGCCGCACTTCCCGCTCGCGATACGTCGGATTCAGCAGCGTCGGAATCGCTCCTGCCAGCGTGGCCGCATGATAGGCCGCGCAGAACTCCCACGAATTCGCCAGAAAAATCGCGATAACTTCTCCCGGCTTCACCCCAGCTGCAACCAGCCCCCGCGCCAGCGCTTCCACTGTCTCCCCATATTCCACATAAGTAAGCCGCCGCCCGCACGAAACATCCACCAGCGCGGTTTTCTCCGCATGCTTGCGGCAAGATGCCAGAATCGCATCGTGGACAAAGATGTTGCTGGGATCAGCGTAGAGTTCGGTGCGCAACATGGGCGTGATGATTGTAGCGGAAAGCGCCGAGAGTCGGCTGTGCGTGGAAGCCGAAGCTGGCAGCACCGGTCGGCCGTTAACTTGTGTAACGCGAGTAGAGTCGAGAACAGGCGCAGTGACTGTAGTCTCCCGGTGGTTATTTGACTGGGCTTTCGCCGCGTCACCTCAGTCCGGTTTGGCCTGGTTCTGTTTCCTGTTCCCGCTCATCGAACCGGACTGGCAGATTTCCCGCATCCGGCTCTCGGAAAAGACTCACGCGTTCGCCCACGGATGGTTCGCGGTCCGGTGTGGTAACTGGACCAAGCCATACACGGAGTGCAGAGACGCTTCCGGAAATCGTTTGTATGCCGGTCGCGGCTCTTTGTGTTTGTCGCATAACCACCGACGCAGCCTCCGGCGGGCGTGTAAGTCGACCGCACTGTAGGCTTTGCTGACTGGCCCCAGACAGAAGTAGTTGGCCCAACCGATCATCATCCGATTGAGCCTGTCCACGACTGTCTTCGAATCTTGCCAGACTTTGTCACGTCCGGTTTCGTCGCTGATATCTCGACAGATACGCTGCACTCGTTTCTTCGAGGGTACCGTACCTAAATAGACACGACCCCTCTTCATCGAGTAACACCGCCCGAACGTATACCCCAGAAAGTCGAACTTCTCTTCCGGCAGCTTGCAGACCCGCGTCTTCTTTTCGTTCACCGTCAACTTCAGCTTCGTCATCATGTTCCGCATCGTGCCCAAGGCCTCTTCGGCGTTGCCACGGCAGCAGATCACGAGGTCATCGGCATAGTTCACGATGTACGCTTTCCAACGCTTTTCGTGTCCCAGCTTCTTCCATCCGAGCACGAACCGGCGCATGTACAGATTGCTCAGCAACGGGCTGATCGGAGAGCCCTGTGGACTCCCTCGACCTTCATCCCGATTGCGCGTGCTTCGATGCGTATTTCCACGCTCGTCCGTCTCTTCGACCGGAGCTTCCAGCCACATCTTGATCAGATGAAGCATCGCCCCATCGACGACCGCTGAAGTCCAGCGCCTTTCACGGCGCACTTTTTCGTTAACTATCGGAAGTCAGACGTGGGGCTGCATTGTGCTGGCAGAGTTCCCGAATTGCTGCCGTAAGGCCACCAAGAACTGAGTCCCCCGCCTCCCGTCGGCGCTCGTAACCGCAACCTCGCAAACTATTTCTCGCCGAGGCGCAAAGTTATCCCGGCGCCAATCCGCAGATTGTTCTCGCGGTTGTTGAGACCATTGGGCAATCTCGTCATGAGGTACTCGGCCTGCACGGGACGAACGGAGACGTGCTTGGAAACTTTGAAATCAATGCCGCCGCCCGCCGTCATCGCGAAATTATTTTCGGGCCCCGACTGGCCAATCCCATCGGTTGTGCGAATGCCTCCGAAGAGGGTCTGAGCGAACGGGGTAACTTTGCGGTGCCTGAAATTCACTCTGGGTCCAAAAAGATAGGTAAACGCTCCTCCGACCAATGCGCCGTTTACGGTACTGGTCGCCCCATAGCCGGCCAGATCTCCCACCACACCGAGCCAGTTGTTGGTGTTGTACTCAAACTGGCCGCCTCCGCCGTTTCCGTTGAAAGTCTCTGAGGGTGCGACTCCGGGGAGGTTGGCATTTATATTAAAGCGCGCGTAGTAGTATCCGCCGTACAGTTCGACCGTTGGGGGTTCCTCCTGTGCTTTCGCCAGCGGTACGGTTCCAAATAGTCCAAGCAACAGACCAACGGCGATTGACGTCCTCATTCTTGGAGCATTCCTTTCACAGCAATGCCTTTAAGCCCGCCGAATCATATCCTATGCTGGGGCCTTCAGCGCTTCGCTATGTCAGAAGAAAGTGGATTCTTGATGTAAGCAGGAGCTTACACCAACTATCTTACTTAAAATGGATGGTCTTTCAGCGGAGCCAAGCTATACTTTAGCAAGCCAAACCCAATTGCTTCACTTCGCCGACTGCAACTGTTGGAGATCCGCAAGCACTTCCCCGCTGTGACCCTGCGGACTGACCTTGAGGTACACCTTTCTGATTACCCCGTTTGGATCGATCAGGAAGGTGTTGCGGGCGGCAAGAGTCATCCCGTTGTACTCCATGATCGAACCGTATTTTTGCACCACCGCGTGGCTGGAATCGGCGAGCAGCTTGAAATTCAAGCCTTCTTTGGCGCAGAAGCTCTTATGAGAATCCACGTCGTCCACGCTAACGCCGACGATTGCGGCATTCTTCTCTGTGTATTTACCGATGTCGCGCTGGAAATTGTGCGCTTCAATGGTGCAACCCGACGTAAAGTCCTTGGGATAGAAGTAAAGCACAACCCATTTTCCTCTGAACTGATCAAGCGACACCTGCGCTCCTTCCTGACTGGGCAGGCTGAAAGCCGGGGCTTGACTGCCCGCGGCCGGGGGTTGAGGCTGGTCCGCGGCAACCGCGAAAAGCGCAGAGAGGGCGAGGGCCAGGAAAAGTATCGAGACAGCTTTCATAACGCTCCTTTCAAACCAAGGGTTAGGATAAATGATGACCGCAGGGCTTTGGCAAGCTGCTCAAAGGAGGTTCTTGACCACTTAATTCTGCGCAAACCTTTCGGGAGCATTTGTGAATGTCCTGATCGACCTAGCTCGCCAGCTTGCGCAGAAATTCCCTTTCGTCCATGCGGTACTTGAAGGCTTTGCGGCCGTCGATGAACACGACTGGAACTTCATCATTGAACTGTCGCCGCAGTTCGTTGTCGCTATCTACATCCACTTCCTGCCACGTGAATCCGCCGCGGCGCGAGAGCTTTACAAGGCTCTCCTTCACCACTTCGCAAAGGTGACACCCCTTGCGTGAATAAACCACTACTTTGCGAGAGTCTGGCACGCCGCGATTGTATCGTTGCCACCTTACCCATTGGCAAGAGAAAAGAAGCGAACAGCCCGGCACGAATGGCCCGTCCCGTTTTGGGAGTAAAGTTCAGGAGTAAAATCCGACAATGGTCCCACCAGATCCCACATCCCTGCGCGGTAAGGCGTGCCTCATCACTGGCGGCGCCCGCCGTCTCGGACGAGCCTCCGCCCTCGCTCTTGCCCAGGCCGGCGCCGATGTCGCCATCACCTTTCGCAATTCCGTCCGCGAAGCACAGCACACCGTCGTCGATGTCTCCAGTCTCGGCGTCCGAGCTTTCGCCCTGCGCTGCGACGTCACCGACGAAGCCAGCGTTAAGTCCATGATGAAGGAAGCCGGACGCGAACTTGGACGCATCGACATCCTCGTCAATAACGCCGCCAACTACGCTACCGCCGCCTTCGAGCGCCTCACCCTGCGCCAGTGGGATGCGATGTTCGCGTCGAACACTCGCGGACCTTTCCTAGTCTCGCGTGAAGCCCTGAAGTGGATGCGCCGAAAACGAACCGGATCGAAGCAGTCAGAAGAAATTGCCGCCAAAATCATTCACATGGGCTCGCTCGGCGGGCTGCGTCCCTGGGCCACGCACGCGCATTACTGTTCTTCCAAGGCCGCCTTGCACATGCTTACCAAGGTCATGGCAAAAGCCCTTGCACCTGAGATCGCTGTCAATGCGGTCGCGCCGGGCATGATTGATCTCGGCGAGAAGTCGTCCGCATCCTTCATGCGCCGCATGGCCAAACAGACTCCCATGCAGCGCAACGGACGCGACAGCGAAATCGCTGCCGCCGTTCTTTTCTTCGCCACCGCACCGCAATTCATCACCGGTCAGATTCTCGCAGTGGACGGAGGACTCGGTCTATGAACACGGGCGGCGCGGGAACCAGTTCCAGTGAACCCGGTTCGTACCTTCTGCGCGGACTCAGCCCGGCGATATATTGAGACAGACGATGAAATCCAAGAACAGCACCCTCTCCGCCAACCTTTCCCCAGCTTCCGCTCCCCGCGTCGCCGTCGCCATCATGGCTGCGGGAAAAGGTACGCGCCTTAAATCACAATTGCCGAAAGTTCTGCATGAAGTCGGAGGCAAACCGCTACTGGCGCATGTCATCGCCGCAGCCACGATGGTCGTGCCGACAAATGATGTGTTCGCCATCATCGGCCACGAAGCCGACCGCGTCCGTGCCGCACTCGCCCAAACCGGCGTCAATTTCGTCCTGCAGTCCCAGCAGCGCGGCACTGGCCACGCCCTCATGGTCGCTCAGTCGGCGCTCTCGGCCTACGACCACGTTATCGTTCTTTCCGGCGACGCCCCGCAGATCACGCCCCAAACCATCGCCGAGTTGCTGAACTTCCACCTCGACGAGCAAGCTGCGATGACCTTACTCAGCGCTGACCTGGGCCACCCCACCGGCTACGGCCGCGTCGTTCGCAAGAATGCTCGCGGTTCGGAGGTCCAAGCCATCGTTGAAGAAAAGTCCGCCAGCCCCGCCCATAAAAAGATTCACGAGATCAACGCCGGCTTCTACGTATTCGCCGTGCCACAATTGTTTGAGCACATCAAGAAGCTTTCCACAGCCAATCCCCATGCGGAGTACTACATAACCGATATGGCCGGGGTTCTGCGGCAAGCCCGTCGACGCGTGGTCGTCTGGAAAACAAATACTCCCGGCGAAGTTCTTGGCGCCAACACACGCGCCGAACTCTCTTTCATCGACTACCAGATCCGTATGCGCAAGTGCCACGAACTGATGGCGGAGGGCGTCACTATTTTTTATCCGGCAACCTGCGTGATCGACAGCGATGTCGAAGTCGCCCCCGACACCGTGCTTGAACCCTTCGTTCAGATCTTCGGCCGCTCGCGCATCGGCTCTGGCTGCCGCATTCGCTCCTTCTCTGTGATTCGCGATTCTGAAATTGCCGATAGCGTTCTCATCCGCCCCAGCTGCATCCTCGAGGAAGCTCGCATCGGCCCGAATGCCGTCCTCGGCCCTTATTCCCATCTGCGCCCCGGCAGCGACATCGGTGAGGGCGCGCACGTCGGCAATTTTGTGGAGACTAAGAAGATCAAGCTGGGCAAGGGATCCAAGGCCAACCACCTTACTTATCTCGGCGACGCCGAGATCGGCGATGGCGTCAACATCGGCGCCGGAACCATCACCTGCAACTACGACGGCGTTCACAAGAATACCACCGTCATCGAAGACGGCGTCTTCATTGGCAGCGACAGCACCCTGGTTGCGCCCCTGCGGATCGGCAAAGGAGCCTACGTTGCGGCCGCCTCCTGCATCACGGAAGACGTCCCTGCAGATGCGCTGGCCCTCGGACGCGCCCATCAAATTATGAAAGAAGGCTGGGCGCGCGAGAAACGCACCGCGCGCAAACCAAAGTAGGTTCGCCGTGAACGCACGGAGCCACGAAGAAGAGGCTGCTCAAAAAACGGCACCGAGACCCCGTTTTTGGGGTGTCTCAGTGCCTCCGTGGTGAGTGTTTTACCTTAGTGCGAAACTGCCGCGAACAACTCTGAGTGCATGATCGACTGAAACTGCTGATCGCTCGACTTGAAGTGGAAATTCACATTCGAGCCGTCAGAATCCACGCTGGTGTTATCCATCGCAGTTTTTTCCGGAGCACTGGCGCTCATCTTCTTAAACAGCAGCCCCGCTTTCACCAACGATGACAATGTCGCCGCACTCATGGAATCGGAAGAAACTACAGTCAAATCGAAGTTCACGCCTCCCGTAAAACTCATGGTGTAGCGCGATCCGAGCAACCGCTTCTTGACGGTTTCATAGTCGCCGATCTTGGCCGCATCGCCCAAGGCGGACCGCATCACGTTCTGCGTTCCCAGTTGGTCCAGGATGCTCCACACCGGCGACGAATCCACACTCGACATCATGTCGGCCATGGTCTGGTTGGTATCGAGGCCTAAGACCTCACCATCGCGCGTATCCAGTGCAATCTTCACTGCAGATATTTCTCCGAACAGCAGTGTGCTGTCATCCAGAAAGCACATCACCATTCCGCCATCCATCGGATAGATACTTGAGGTGCGATACTTCGTCGGCTTAATCTTCTGCACCAGCATCTTCTTCAGTACCGCCTTCATCGCGAACGGCCCGGCCGCCACGCCTACGCCCTTGATTCCCTGCTTCTCAGTGCGGAACGAAGCGAATGTCAGTGTGTCCACATCTTTGTCAGGATCAATCCCGATTCCCTTTAGCGCGGCCTCGAACTGCTTCAAGTTGTCCGGCAGCACCTGCTGCTTCAGTTGCATCGCGGTCGGCGAGTCCTTCAGCGCCCGGTAATCTACCGAAATCAACTGCTGCAAGTCTCCGGGGACCACCGCGCGCGCCGACGAATTCAGCGGCATGGCATTCGCGATGCCCAACAATATGGCAACCAGCATCACGGAACTCAGACAAACTTTGGCGGTTTTCATAACGGCTACAGACCTCATAATAGGGTTTTCTAAACAATGAACGGAATACTGCCTGCACCTTGCGACTTAGATGCGAGTTCAGAGGTTCCCGTTATCCATTCACTTATTCTAAGCCCGCGAACCTGTTCCTTGCCCAGCCAAAGGTGCTAGACCTATAACCAATTTGGATCACCTTGGACCGCTCTCGAACAGCAGTGTACGTTCGCGAACATTTATCTGTCTCAAAGCGTCAATTTGGTTGTAAGATAAATTTCGACCCAGCCACCATTCCCACTAGGCGCATTTCTGGGCGCAAGAATTCCACCGCAAGCTGAAATCAGGGGACTATTGAAAATTCTACTGTACAACCCCGACAACGGGGTTACGCGCAATTTCATGCCGCACCTCTGGATGTTCCTCTTACAGTCTCTTACTCCCGCAGGCCATGAAGTGGTACTGATCGATGGCAACGCCCAGCCCATGGACGAAGCCGGCATCACCCGTTATGTGCGCGAGCAGAAGATTGATCTAGTCGGCATCGGTGCCATGACCAGAATGATCGCCAAAGCTTATCGTATGGCGGACGCGGTGCGGGCCGTCGGCGTGCCCGTTGTGATGGGAGGCCCTCATGTAACGGAAATGGCGGATGAAGCTCTGGGCCGCGATGGCGGTCCGCGCCACGCGGATGCCGTCGCGCTCGGCGAAGCCGATAATACCTGGCCGCATATTGTGGAAGATGCAGCTCGCGGCGAGCTGAAGGATATTTACGCGCCCGTCGATGCCACCGGCAAAGAACTTAAGCCATCGCTCAAACAATATCCCGTCATCCCGTGGGACACCATCGATCTCCACCAATTTAATCTCGTGCCCAAAACGGCCAAGCGATGGCTGCAGAAGATCGGCGAGGGTTGGGGAACTTTTCGCATCGTTCCCATCGAGTCCGGACGAGGTTGTCCCTACGGCTGCGAGTTCTGCACCGTTACCGGGTTCTTCGGAGACTCCATCCGCTTTCGCACCAATGAAAGTGTGGTCAACGAACTCTTGCTGCTGAAAGCGCGCGCCAAGAAAGAGTGCGGGCAGATGGCCGTTTTTTTCATCGACGACAATTTCGCCATCAACCTCAAGCGCACAAAATCCTTGCTGCGCGACATCATTGCCGCCGAAGCACAAGTCCACTGGGTCGCGCAGATTAGCGCGAATCTGCTTCGCGATCAGGAACTCGTTGACCTCATCGCCGCCTCAGGCGGCAAATGGGTTTTCATCGGCATGGAGTCAATTGATCCCACCAACTTGAAGGATATGAATAAAGGCTTCAACAAACCGGAGGAATATTCCGCGGTCCTAGAGCGCCTGGCCCAGCGCAACGTGTATGCCATCACTTCATTCATCTTCGGCATGGACAATGACACGGTCGGTGCGGCCGAACGCACCCTAGCGCAAGTTCGAACCTGGCCGCCGGGCCTGCCGATTTTCGGCCTGCTCACTCCCTTGCCCGGAACTCCGCTCTACAAGCGTCTCGACGTCGCCGGCCGCCTGACCCGGCCCAAGCACTGGCAGGAATTCATCCCCTTCGCCATGGCTCACACTCCGCTGAAGATGACCATCGACGAAGCTCACGCCGAAGTGAACTACGGCTGGTCTCATGCCTACGGACCAGCAGCCATTGCTCAGGCTGTGGATTCGCTCGACGACCAGCCGCTCGGATATCGCGTCAACATCTTGCTCGCCCGCCTGTGCTTCCGCGGAATCTACTTTCCCATGCTCGGCCGCTTCGCCTGGTGGAAAGTAATCTCGGAAAATCGCGGGACCATCTTCAAACTAGCCCGCCAAGGATTCGAAGCGTGGTGGGGATCTCGATCCAGAACCGAGCCAGAACCAGCCACCAGCGCGGGAGACTAAGGCGAGAGCGACGATGCTTGACAGGCGGCGGCATTACGAGCGCCTGAAGACGTAGCTGGCTGCGTTCCCCCTCGCCACTGTGAGGCAGCAGCTGCGGCGTTTTCTACACATCCTCCACCCGCCTTTTTTCAGTCATCATCCGGATCCGTGGCCGGACTCGTGTCGCTCTTGCACTCGGCGTCGTTCGACGGCGGCGGGATGGTCTGAAACTGAGTCGCAGTCTGGCTAAAGTTGAACCAGTCGGAGAGATTGTCGGCAGGCGCATCCCCGTACCCCAGCGATGGCAGGTTAAAGATCGACTCGATGAATTTCAAAATGCTTCCAAAATCATGTATGACGTGTGAGACGTAACCCAGCTTGG
>Ga0116137_1001898_pt1 | contig 13062 bp, 13 predicted proteins | sample June2015DPH_20_1_3_FD_88973 | JGI IMG/M metagenome (GOLD analysis project Ga0116137, IMG submission 88973) | Peatland microbial communities from SPRUCE experiment site at the Marcell Experimental Forest, Minnesota, USA - June2015DPH_20_100 | ecosystem: Environmental > Terrestrial > Soil >...
CTGCTGATCTCTTTGTTTCTGTTGGTCGGCGGCCACTGGTTTGCGGCTTATCCCTGCACGACATTTGTCCTGCACCGTGGCAACGAGTTGGTGCTGGGCCGGAACCTCGATTGGCATACGGGGACCGGTCTGATCCTCGCAAACCAACGCGGACTCGAAAAAACGGCGTTGATCGATGCTCCCGAGAAGCCGGTGAAATGGACCTCCAAATTTGGCAGCATCACGTTCAATCAGGTCGGTCGAGAGTTGCCGTACGGCGGGATGAACGAAGCCGGGTTGGTCGTGGAACACATGACCCTCGACAAGACCGCGTATCCAGCCAAAGACGATCGCCCGGCCATCAACGCATGTCAGTGGATCCAGTTCCAACTCGATAATTACTCGACCGTGGACGAAGTCATCAAGAGTGATGGATTACTGAGGATTGCCGAAGCGCAATCTCATTTCCATTTCCTGGTCTGCGATCGGTTGGGCCGCGTGGCGGCGATCGAATTCCTGAACGGCAAGATGGTGTCGTACACGGGAAAGAATCTGCCGGTGGCGGCATTGGCCAACAGCACCTATGCCGAATCTCTCCATTGTCTCCAGAGCGGCCAAAGCACTGCCACGGACCGGTCCCTGTACAATTTCACCACCGCGGCACGCGGCGTGAACCAGTTCGGTTCGACCAATGCCGATGCCACGGTGCAACATGCGTTTGATACCCTGAGCGCGGTGAGCCAGGGCGTGGGGACAAAGTGGAGTATTGTGTACGATGTCCGGCACCTGCGGGCGCATGTGAAGGTGTTCGAGACACCGACCCTCGTGGGCGACCGCGTGATCTTCCTGAAAAAACCCGGAGAAACGAAGATCAAGATTGTTGACCTCAAGGGTTTCGATTTCAGTTGTCTCAAGCCGGCGAAACTGATCGACCTGGAATCGAGTGACGAAGGAGTTGTCAACGACCGGTTCAAGGATTACACGACCGCTCTCAACAAAGAATCGATTGCGAAAGCCTTCAAGTTTCTCGCGAAGATGAAAGTATTCCCGCCGATGCCCGACGAAACCGTGGACGGCTTGGCCAGGTATCCAGAATCGTTTCGGTGTGGCGCAGCCCGGTGAAGGCGCAGTAGCCGTATATCGGTCGCTTGTAGCCGCGAGCCTGCTCGCGGCTTTTGCAGTTGCCTCTGTTCGGCGAAGGTCTCCTGACCTCGCCGCCGCGTGCGACCGCAAGGACAGCGACCGGGTTACATCTCACCAAGCATTATTCTGTTTAGGGAGGGCATGCAGGATGTTCCCGTGATGAATAATGAGACGACGCGGATCAGCGACTGCGGGATTTCGCGGACTACAACGAACCGACGTGAAGAGTTTTATGATGCGACAGATTTGCTGCATCACGATGTTTTTTATGATAGTGGCGACCGCGGGTACCCGATCTTGGGGTGCTTGGCCGCCGGCCGGGTGGGTGATGGACGCCGCGTACAGCAATGCAGTGGTGAATGCGTCTGACTACTCGCAGTTGCCCGTGGCCCATGATCTGACGTGGATTTGGGATTCCTCGCACAACCCCAATCCGTTCCTGGAGTGGAGCAACGACACGGATTGGGTCAAGGTTTCGGTCTTCACCCGGGCCAGCTATACAAATTCCTACCATGTCGGTGGGCTCACGACCAACTCGTGGGGCATGATCTGGGTGGCTACGACTGCCGATTTCAAAGGTTTCTTTGGTGACACCAACTACTACCAGCCGTCGGTGATGACCAACGTGTACCGACGCGTGGAACAACTGTTCGGGTTGCCCAACGATTATGGTTGTTCCAATGTCGTGGAACTCTTTGTACACCCGGAGGATTTGTCCCGACCGGCGTGGGATTACCAGATCACCAATCAGTCGGTGGCGTTCGGCTGGCCGAACCCCATGCCTACCGTTCCACCGGCGGGATTTGCCAGCGTAAGCGACTATACGACGTGGTTCAGCAACCGTCTGGACACGATTTACACCTTTGGCAGCAACAGCGTGGGCTACCCGTGGACCGGCTTGGGGTACACCTACGATTGGTACTACAGCACCGACGATCCGCGCCGGGTCGGGCCTGCAGAGTTCATCGTGGGCAAAAACTCGGTCTTCTACACGGCCGGGATTTACGAACTGTCCGACTACGTACAGTCCATCTTGGTTGATGATCTCATTGCACAGGTGCAGCAATCGCCGCTTCCTAAACTCGGCAAAAAGAGAATCCTCATTCGCCAGATCAATCTTATGGACCGGTACTTGAGGATGGGGAAACTCCATAGGGCGAACGCGGTGGAGAGAGCATTCGCCTCGCGTCTTCGGAATTTGGTCCGGCACGACAAACTGGACGCCGCCACGGTCGCGTGGATGACCGCGTGCGTGGAGCAGTTGCTCAGAGATTGCGGTCGCCCGGCATAGCTGGGGACTTCTTATACAAACTCGCAACGGTAAACCAACCGCTATGCCTGGGGCTTCTTGCGACCGTGTTTCACAAGGAGCGGGATGAAGAGGTTGTCTTCCCGTGCGGCGTGTTTCTGAAGTTTGCCGAAGAACGTCCGGAACGCCCGCTCCACCCGCGGCACGTATTCGCCATCGTTGAGATCCCCATGCAGCAGCATCTCGTTCAGTGCCTTCGTGTCCTGCAGCAAAACCTTGTGCTCTTTCAGCAGTTCGGCAACCAAGTCCCGCGTCGTTGGGTGAGGATCGACCGCCAGCAGTGCCGGGAAGGCGGTGCTCTCCTCGAACGCGAAATGTTCCACGACATGGCTCTGGAGAAACGTCCTCATCCCCCCGATCTTCCGGGCGACGTCGTTCTCGCGCAACAAGGGAACCAGTTGGTCGAGATTGGCAACGTACTCGGAGACAGCTTCGTGGGTCCCCAGAGCCTTTCGTATGGCTTCAAGCGCATCGGCTATGTCCATCATTTTCGTCCCTCATAGAATCATGCCCGGAAAGGCGCTCCGCACTGGGCGCACTTTCCCGGCACGCCACGGCTTACATAGTCCAGGCGGCGGCGCTTCTCAAGCGGTTTCTCGGCACCCCGACGCGCGTCCCGCGTGCGGCAAACCTTTTTCGTTGATTTGGCTGGCGGGTGCGGCTACCTTTCGCGCGCTCGGCGCTTCGGACGGAAGCGCCGATTTGCAGGAGATCACACAATGGGAGTCAAAATTCCGCACGACGTTAAAGACATTTCGCTGGCAGCCCAAGGCCGATTACGCATCGAATGGGCGGACAACTACATGCCGGTGCTGGCGCTGATCCGCGACCGGTTCGCCAAGGAGAAACCGCTCAAGGGCCAGACGCTGGCCGCCTGCTTGCACATTACCACCGAGACGGCCAATCTGCTGCGCACGTTGCAGGCGGGCGGCGCGAAGGTGTTCGCCTGCGCGTCGAATCCGCTCTCGACGCAGGACGACGCGGCGGCATCGTTGGTGGAGGATTTGGGCATCTCCGTGTTCGCCATCAAGGGCGAAAACAACAAGACTTATTACAATCACATCCTCGCCGCGCTCGATGCGCATCCGACGATGACGATGGACGACGGCGCGGACACGGTCGGCGTGTTGCACACCAAGCGCACCGATCTCATCAAGAACGTCATCGGCGGTACGGAGGAAACGACCACGGGCGTGATTCGGTTGCAGGCCATGGCGACGGACGGCGCGCTGAAGTATCCGATCATCGCTGTCAACGAGGCGAACACCAAGCACATGTTCGACAACCGTTACGGCACGGGCCAGAGCACGATTGACGGCGTGATTCGCGCGACGAACGTGCTGATGGCCGGCAGCAAGGTCGTGGTGTGCGGTTACGGCTGGTGCGGGCGCGGAGTTGCCATCCGTGCTCGCGGACTCGGTGCTCACGTGATCGTCACGGAAGTCGACCCGTTGAAAGCGTTGGAAGCCGTGATGGACGGCTACGAGGTGATGCCGCTGAAGAAAGCGGCGGCGGTCGGCGATATCTTCATCACGGTCACGGGCGACAAGCATGTGATCGACGCGCCGCACTTCAAAGTCATGAAGAACCGAGCGATTGTCTGCAACAGCGGCCACTTCAACGTCGAGATCAACATCCCGGCCCTGGAAGCCGTCTCGAAGTCGCGCCGCACGATTCGGCCTTTCGTCGAGGAATTCACGACTCGCGATGGCCGGAAGATTTTCCTGCTCGCTGATGGCCGTCTTATCAACCTCTCCGCCGCAGAAGGTCATCCGGCGGTGGTGATGGACATGAGTTTCGCCAACCAAGCGCTGTGCGCCGAGTATATCGTCAAGAACCATGCGAAGCTGGGGAAGAAGGTTTACCCGGTCCCGCACGACATCGACGAAAACATCGCCGCGTTGAAGCTGAGGGCGATGGGCGTCGAGATCGACAAGCTAACCGCCGAGCAGAAGAAGTATCTCACGAGTTGGGAAGAAGGAACGTAAACGGCAGAATTCAGAAGACAGAATTCAGGAGACAGGAGCGCCAAGCGTCGCTTATTCTGGATTCTGACTCCTGTCTGTATGCACTGCATCGTGATTTACTCCAATCCCGGTTGCCATCTGTGCGAGCGCGCCAAGGAGGTAATAGCGCGCTGCCAGCAGCAGGTCAATTTCGTGCTGGGGGAAGTGGACATCTCTCAAAAACCAGAACTCTTCGAGCGTTGTCGCAACGATATCCCCCATCGTCCTGCTTGACGGGCAGGAGGTTGCCCGCCATGTTGTTCGGGAACACAAGCTGCTGGAATTGCTGCGGCAGAACAAAACCGAATCGGAGGATGTTTTAACAATGAAGGCCAAATTATTCGTGACAGTTGCAGTCGCCGCCCTGCTGGTGGCGGGAACGTTCGCCATCGCCCAAGCGCCGGCGCAACCAAAGCCTGCCCCATCCGACACGCGCATCGACAAGCTGCTCGAACAGAACGAGCAGATCCTGAAAAATCAGCAGGACATCTTGAAGCAACTCGGCGACTTAAAGGAAAGCATTCTCATCCTCAAGCGCCGCTCAAGCTGACACCGCGCAATCGGCTACCGCGCCGCTTCAGCCATTTCCGTCGTGACCCGCAGCGCGGCGGCAGTTGGTTTTTCTGCAGCGATGATCGGGCGGCCGACCACGATGTAACTGGCGCCAGCGGCGACGGCCTCGGCAGGCGTCATCACGCGTTTTTGGTCACCGGCTTCGGCCCAAGCAGGCCGAATCCCTGGAGTCACGATCAGAAACCGTTCTCCAAGTGTGCGGCGGAGCGGCATGATTTCCTGAGGCGATGCCACCACACCGTTCAACCCGCACTGCTGCGCCAGCTTGGCCAGGCGCAGGACTTCCGCCTGGACGTTGCCGCCGACGCTGGTTAATACGGTCACACCGAGGATCACGGGTCGGCCGGGAATCATTTGCGCCGCGGCTTTCAGCATCTCTGCACCGCCGCTGGCGTGCACCGTCAGCATGAACACGCGCAGCGTCGCCGCCGACTCGACGGCTTTGGCGACGGTGTGGGGGATGTCGTGGAATTTCAGATCGAGAAAGCATTTCTTGTTTTGCTCGCTGATGAACTCGACGATTTTCGGTCCGACGCGCGTGAAGAGTTGACTCCCGACCTTGAAGATATCGACAACCTCGCGCAACTCCTTGACCAGCGCTGTCGCCTTTTCATAGCTGTCGACGTCCAGCGCCACGATAAGCTTTGATTTCATTCCAAGCGCATGCTAGGGAAAACGCCGTGTCAACTCAAGCCCAACTGACGGTGTTTTCGCCTGCCAAGATCAATCTGTACCTGCGCATCCTGGGCAGGCGCGCCGACGGCTATCATGATCTCGAGACGGTGATGCTTCCACTCGATTTCGGCGATCAGATCACGCTGCAGTTGGCGGAAAAGAACGTGACGCTGGAATGCGACGACCCGCGTTTGCCGACTGACGACACCAACCTGGCCTTGCGCGCCGCGAAATTGCTGGCGACGAAATGCGGCGGCGAACAAGGCGTGAGAATCCTTCTTCAGAAGCGTACACCCCTGGCGGCGGGCCTCGGCGGCGGCAGCAGCAATGCCGCCGCGGTGCTCAAGGGACTCAGTCAGCTTTGGCAAGTGGACACGCCGCCTGACATGCTCGGCGAACTCGCCGCGAGGATCGGCTCGGACATCAATTTCTTTCTCGCGGGCGGCGCGGCGCTGTGTCGCGGTCGCGGCGAGCAAGTCGAACCGATCGCGTGCAAACTGTCCGCAGCGATTCTACTGGTCAATCCCGGGTTCGGCATCTCAACTAAATGGGCGTACGAAAGCTGGTCCCGCTCTGAGCGGGACAGGGCGAAGGCAGCGGCGGGGTTGACACCCAAACCACCCGAAGTTAGTCTCCTGCTGCGCGCGCTGGCAGAGAACGATTTGCTGGGCGTCAGCCGGTGTCTGTTCAACTCGCTGGAGGCGCCGTCGATCAAGAAGTTTCCCGTCCTGCGGTTGCTCAAAGACGCAATGCGAGCGGGCGGCGCGACGGGCGCATTGATGAGCGGCAGCGGCGCGACAGTGTTCGGCTTGTTTGCGGGTGCCAATGCAGCGGAAGAGAGCGCCAAGCAGATACGAGAAGAATTTGGGCCGAGCATGTGGACGCAAGTCACCGGGTTCGCGCAAGTGTCGCCGCCGTGATGAAAAGTTTTCAGGGTTGCCCGGTAGTGTAATCGGTAACACAGCGGCCTTTGGAGCCGTATTTCCTGGTTCGAGTCCAGGCCGGGCAGCCAATTTCTTAGCCTGCTTATCAGCGACTTGGCAATTAGTCGCGGGTCAGACCGTAGAGGCGGGCGACCAGCGCAACGCGAATCCACCCCCCCTCCCCCGGCCGTGCGCCCCTTGACGCGCCAGCGGCCATTCTACGCGCAATGCCCGCCACTGTAGAGGTCGAACCTACGTTGAGACGCATTGCGAGATCGCGCCGCATCGAGATCGGAGCACCACGACCAAAGCAGACCAGTATAACGGACAATGAGATTGGGGTCGCTGCTTGAAACGTTTTGTTCACAGGCGCATCGAACAAGAGGGGAGCGGTAGTGTAATGGAAGAGGGGTGCTTCCAGTTGGGTTAGCGCCCCAGGGATCAACCACACTGCCGCTCCGCCTTTTACGCTAACTGGAATCCGTGTCAGCGTCCATCGTGGAAAGCGTCAGAATAGCTTGGCCAAAAATGCGAGGAGGGGCTGTGGACAGGCAACACGCAGGCGGATATCCTGAGCGCAACGCCGGCCACTGTAGAAACTGACCGTGAGTTGCTCGCAAGATCGGACTCGCACCGCAAGTGTTCGACTTCATTGCCGGAAATTTATTGCTGAGTCTTGCTTACTTGGCCGAAAAAGAACGGACAAGGTCAGAAAATTCTCACCCGTTAAAAATCTCTTGCTTGCCGCCAAAGTCTTGTATTTATTGCCTTCCCAAGCCGGGCAGCCAATTTGCGTGGGCCGTTCTGACGCGTCAATCCTTCCCGCCGTGGCATATCCCCTGCTTTCACAGTGATGGCGAGCTTGGAGTGCCCAATATTATGGCCAGCACTATTTCCGAAGAAGAAACCCAACAGTTGCTTCGAACGGTTGAAATGTTCGAGGCGATCACCGAATCCCAGCCTGAAGATTGCCAGTCGCTTGAGATTCTCAAGGAGGCGTACAACAAACTTGGGCGACAAACGGACAGTCTGCACATCTCCAAGAAACTGGCCAGCGTCTATGTAACTCTGGGACAGATTTCACAGGCCATCTTGGAGTACGAAGGCATTCTCCAAGAATACCCCGAGGACGCGAATGCGATTGCCGCGCTGGCGGAGTTGGAGGCGAAGACTTCCAAGATCAGTGTTCCCCATCCCTCTGCGGTGCCCTCGTTGGCTGAAGACTCCAAGCCAACACCACCTGCTGGTGTGCCAGCGGGGGCGCCTACTTCTGCGGATATTCACGCCACAGCCGTTGATGGCGATCAGGCTCTGGCCAATGTGCTCATCGCCGAGAAACTCATCACTCCGCAGGCCGCCGAGCCGATTCTGCAAAAGTTGCAGGCGATGCGCACCAACACGACGAATAAAAGTCAACCGCTGTCGCTCTGTCAGTTGCTGGTCAACGAGCAGATCGCCAAGATGGAGGACATCCTCATGACGCTTTGCGACAGATCGGGTCTGCCGTATCTGCCCCTGTCGATCTACGATGTGGACCGCGACATCGCGTGCTTGCTCCCGCAGGAGGTGTGCTGGAAACTCTGCCTGATTCCTTTCGATTTGATCAGCCGCTCGGTTTTGATCGCGACGGCCAATCCGTTCGACCAGGAAGCCCGGCAACAAGTCGCGGCGATGCTCGATTACAACATCTTCTGGTACGTCACCTCACCGATGGAGATTGCCAACGCGATGCAGCGAGCGCTCGGATTCGGCGACACGCGCACCCAGCAAGTGAAATCATGAAACCATTCGGCGAACGGATTGCGGATGGGTTGATTGCGGATGGGTTGCTGACCAGGAAGCAACTGAACGAAGTCATTGAGTCGCAGAAAAAGCAAGGCGGCCGCTTGCTGAAGCTTCTTCTGGATCGCCAGTTTGTCACCGACCAGGACATGATGGTCAGCACGGCGCGCTGTCTGGGCACGCCGCCGGTGACGCTCGCCAAGATGCGCGTCCCGCATGATGTGATCGATCTGATCCCGAAGGACATGGCGCTGAGCTACAAGATGGCCGCCGTCACCCGTCTCGGCAAAAAGCTTTACGTCGCCATGGCCGATCCACTGAACGTGTTGGCGCTGGACGATCTGCGACGCGTCCGGCCCAACATGGAAATTGTCCCGCTGATCAGCACTGAAAAAGCGGTCACGGATTTCCTGAACAACGCGCAAACGCAGGTCAGCGGGGGCATCGACGAGATTTTGAAGGACGTCGATGTCAACAACGTCGAGTTGGCCAAAGATGGGCAGGAGGAGATCAACCTCGACCGTCTCGTCGAAAGCAGCGAGGAGGGTCCGGTCATCAAGCTTGCCAACCTGATGCTTGTCCAGGCCATCAAAGACCGCGCGAGCGACATTCACATTGAGCCGTTTGAAAAGCAGTTGCGGCTGCGCTACCGCATCGACGGCGTTCTTTACGATTCCGCGGCGCCACCCAAATCACTGCAATCGGCCATTGCGTCGCGCATCAAGATCATGGCCAACCTCGACATCGCCGAGCGACGGTTGCCGCAAGACGGACGGTTTCGCATCAAGCTGGCGGGATGCGAAGTCGACTTGCGCGTTTCGGTGTTGCCGACGATCCATGGCGAAAAAATCGTCATGCGCGTGCTCGACAAGGGCGCGCTCAACCTGAATCTGGAAAACTTGGGGCTGGATGCGGAAGACTTGGAGAAGTTCAAACGCGCCATCGATGCACCGCATGGCATGATGTTGATGACCGGTCCGACGGGCTCTGGCAAAACCTCGACGCTTTACGCCGTGCTCACGCAGTTGAACACGACGGACGTCAACATCGTCACTGTGGAAGATCCCGTCGAATACCAGTTGCTGGGTGTCAATCAAGTGCAGGTGAAACCCGAGATCGGAATGACGTTTGCGAACGGGTTGCGCTCAATTCTGCGTCAAGACCCGGACATCGTGATGGTCGGCGAAATCCGCGACTCCGAAACCGCCGACATTGCGGTGAAGGCAGCCTTGACGGGTCACTTGGTGCTTTCGACATTGCACACGAACGACGCGCCGGGAGCGATCACACGCCTGATCGACATGGGGATCGAGCCGTTCCTGGTCAGTTCCTCGTTGCTGATGGTTTGCGCGCAGCGGCTGCTGCGCAAAATCTGCCCGCACTGCAAGGAGGCGTTTCAAGTTCCCCCGGATGTGATCAAACGTCTGGGAATCAGCGCAGAGGATATCGCTACCAATACGTTTTATCGCAGCCACGGTTGCTCCCGCTGCAAGGAGACTGGTTTTCTCGGCCGAATGCCGATTCTGGAAGTGCTGGCGATTACCGAAGCATTGCGAGAGGAAATCTTGCACAGTTCAGGTGCGAAAACCATCAGAGACCTGGCGTTGCGTGAAGGCATGAAAACCCTGACGCTGGCTGGTCTGAACAAAGCCAAAGCCGGTTTAACCTCGCTTGATGAAGTGCTACGCGTGTCCGGAAGCAGCGGTTAACCCAACCAACTTTGTTCCTGACAGGTCGCAAAGTTGAGATTCTTCTCCTCCGGGATCGATTCTCCGCTCAGCCTTGGACACCTGAGTTTTACTGGCACAGTGGTTGCTAAAAACAAACGTATTACTGATCGAGTGGCACACAGATGAGCGTCCTGTTTCTAAAGACTTCCAACACACAGCATCCAGAACCCAGCAAGACTTCGGTCACACCGACTCGTGTAACCGTCACCAAACCGCAAACTTCGACACAACCAGCGGTAAAGGAAACGGCATCCCCTCACTCAACGGCAGTCGGTGTTGTGCCCTCGGTTTCCGTGTGTCTTGGGTCGATCCTCTCGCAATTGCCGTCCCAGTTTTTCAAGAAAATCGGCCGCTACATGCGTGAACTCCGAGTCGGCCAGATTCGCCGGTTCACGATTTTCACCGATCAGCAACTCTTGAGCATCTTTCGCGCGGGTGAGGTGTACCCGATTGTGATCCACGACACCCGCCACTTCAGTATAGCGCTGCTGCGTCGATGCGAACGCATCAGCCAGGAAATCGCCCGCCTGTGTCGTCAACGGGCCATTGTGTGAGGAGACAGAAGTACCATGGCAATCATCAATTACGCGAACAAGGAAGTACAATTCAAAGTCGTCTATTACGGGCCAGCGCTGAGCGGCAAGACAACCAATCTGGCCTATATCCACGGCCATGTCAACGATGCCAACAAGGGCAAACTGGTCTCGCTGACCACCGCCGCGGATCGCATGCTGTTTTTCGATTTCCTGCCGCACAATGCTGTTGTCATTAAAGGATTCAGGACGAAGTTCCAGCTCTACACCGTGCCGGGGCAGGTCATCTACAATGCCACGCGCCAGCTTGTGCTGCGCAGTGTGGACGGCATCGTCTTTGTCGCGGATTCGCAGTGGGAGAAGATGAAGGAAAACGTCGAAAGTTTCAAGAATCTCCAGGACAACATCGCCCGCCAGGGCCAGACCTTGGACAACATTCCGTACGTCCTCCAGTACAACAAGCGCGACATCCCCAATCTTGCGCCGGGTCACAACCTCGAGCACATTCTGAACAATCGCAAGGTGCGTGTGCCGAGCTTTGTAGCCGTGGCTACCACAGGCCAGGGCGTATTCGCCACGCTTAACGCCGTATCGCGGCTGCTCTTGCAGAAATTTGCCTGGGAGAATGAACAGGCTGTGTCCAAATATCAGCGCGCGGGCCATCTGCCTGCAACGACCTCGCTTTCGGGAATTGCCGCGGCTCAACCCCGGCGTTGAGACAAGCGTCAAACCTTCACGAAATCAGCAGCCATGCACATGATGCCAATTCTGACGATTTTCGGTCCGCAGACGACGCTCGGCTTGGTAAGGTTCTACTCGGCGCGCACGGTCAAACGAATCAGCGCGGCGTTGCAGGAAAGCCGCACCAATCAACGCATCGTGCCTATGTTCTCGCCGCAGGACGTGCGGTCAACCCAGAAACTTTTCGGTCACTGATTCAGCCGCACGTAGCGGCTTCGCCAAATCGGTTTGCCCTGTTCCCGAAAAATCCGCTCGAATTCCGTCATCGCTGCTGGAGGCAGTTGTTCTGGCGCGGTCCGGACAAATCTCCCTCCCTTTGCCATCAGTTTCTCGATCTGAGCAAAGTAACTTTCGTCATCGGTCAACACATTGACCAGCCCACCCTTCTGCAGGGTCCCGTGCAAATCGTCAACGAACCCGGACTGGAAGAATCGGCGTGCCTGATGCCGACGTTTGGGCCAAGGGTCGGGAAAATAGATGTGGTATACCGCGACTGAATCATTCGGCACGAGTTTGCCTATGCAATAGCTGGCTTCGACGCGGATCAAGCGAACGTTGGTGAGGCCCAAACGCTGGATTTTCTTCTCCGCTTTGCGCAGCCGCACGAGTTTACGCTCGATCCCGAGGAAGTTTGATTGAGGCCGTGCCTGCGCGGCCCACAGCAGAAAACCGCCTTTGCCGCAGCCGACGTCGATTTCAATCGGCTGAGGTGTCGCGAACATATCCTGCCATCTCAGAGGGACAAACCAATCGGCTGGCCTGTAAATCGCAGTCTGCACTGTCCGACTCAGGAGACCTTGTCTTCGAGGATGGGATAAGCCACCGCCGTAAGGTGCGAATTGATGTGTTTCAGATTGGTGAGCACATCAAGATGAATGGCGCTGGTCTCGATCGACTCCGCAAGCCCGGCATGCAAGCGATGAAAATGGCGGTTGCGCAACTCCAGCTCGTGCTCGTTGAGATTATGCTTGTGGCGCAACAGTTTCTCCGCCAACTCACGGTCATGACTGGCAAACGCCGCCACCGCGATCTCAAGGTTCTCCAGTACCTCGTGGAAAAATCCGTCCAACTCCACCCAGCCGTCCTTCGAGAAATCAACGCTCAAGGAGATTTTTTTCTTCGCCAATTCGACTAGGTTCTTGTCGATGATGTCGCCGATGCTTTCCAGTTCGTTGCAGAACGCCAGCAACGCCACCTCGCGTTTGGATTCCTCGTGATTCAGCGCCTGTTCGGAGATTTTGGTGATGAACGCTTTGATCTCGGTGTCCAACGAGTCCACGATGTCGTCGTGCCGCTGCACCGTGGCACACAAATCCACATCGGCTTCTTTGAAGCAGCGATACGCGTCGCGGAACATCGCCTGCACGTGATCCGCCATGTGCAGGATTTCCCGCGTCGCCTGCCCCAGCGCCAGCGCCGGACTCTCCAGTGACGCCGTGTCGAGGTACTGCGGCCCGAACCGTCCTTCTTCCTCGCCCGTTGGCCGTGCCGGCACAAGCCGTTCCAACCATCGTGCCATGAGAGGCACCAGCGGCAAAAACACCAGTGCCAACGCCACGTTAAACAGCGTGTGCGCGTTTGCCACCACCTGCGTGTCACCCGCTGGACTCAGCGGCCGCAACGCGTTCACCAACGACGACAGCAACGGCACGCAGACCATCGCCCCGA
>Ga0116137_1001904_pt1 | contig 13048 bp, 13 predicted proteins | sample June2015DPH_20_1_3_FD_88973 | JGI IMG/M metagenome (GOLD analysis project Ga0116137, IMG submission 88973) | Peatland microbial communities from SPRUCE experiment site at the Marcell Experimental Forest, Minnesota, USA - June2015DPH_20_100 | ecosystem: Environmental > Terrestrial > Soil >...
CCGGAGCTCAGACTCTCGCCTGTCGGGTTCCCGCCCGACCCCGTGTTTCCCGGAGCGGGGACTTTCCTCAGCGGCCGGCCGTTGCCGGCACGGACCACCGTCAGCTGCCCTCCACCTCCTGGCGCAGTAATGACCCGTTGGGGAGGGAAAAAGCCTCCGATGACCCCGGCCGCTCCTCCCCCACGGTCAGAACGGTCGCCCGGGCGAATCCCTGGGGAGACGGCGGCGGTCCGTGTCGAAGGCAAAAGAACGGGTCGGAATCGCGACACGACGAGGGTACTCGAAGCGGGAAGACGGGGCGAAGACCGAATAACCCACAACCGGTCCCCCGGGCGATGCCCGGATCGCCGCTCGCGAAGGCCGCTCCTCCCTCGTCCGGGCCGGCGCGGGGTCCTTCTCTGATGCCGTGCCTGCTTCTGCGAAAGGGTCAGGTATGCGTTCCTGGCCCGGATGGTCCCGTAGCGGCCCTTTCCCCGGAGGGCCCCCCGTTCGACCCCTTCGATGTGGTCGATCGCTTGGCGCGAGACTACTCCATGATGTACGTCGTCGACCTCGACGGCCTGGAGCGTGGGGATCCGCAGATGGACTACCTGCAGGAGATCTCGCGGGACGTGACACTGTGGGTCGACGGTGGCGTGCGGACGGCGGAACAGGCGATCGACATCCTGATCACGGGGGCCCGGCGGGCGGTCCTCTCGAGCGCCTACCTCCGCGGCCCTCGCCAGCTGAAGCGGGCGTGGCGGCTATCGACCGAGCTCGTGTTCGAGATGGAGTTCGACCCGTCCGGACGCCTCGCTCTCGCCGACCCGAGCTGGGGAACGGAGGATCCGCTCGAGATCGCTCGCATCGTCCGCGAGGCGGGGCCGGACCATCTGATCGTGTCGCCCCGCGAGGCCGACCCCGACTGGAACTTCGTGGCCCGCCTTTCCGCCGGGGGCCCGACCTGGGTCGATGGGTCCTTTCATCCTCGAGACCTCCCTCGGCTCGCCTCGGTCCAGGCGACCGGAGGGATCTTTCATATCGATGAGCTCCTCCAGCACTGGAACGAAGGGCCTCTACCGGAAGCGGGGCCCTCGGAATGACGGTCCCCGACGCGCGATGATGAGAACTAGAACCAGCTGACTTGTGATGAATAATGGGCGGGCTGAGCGCACGGGGACAGTCTGCCCTCGACGCGCGGCGTCGAACGGCAAAACGGGGGGGCGTTTGGACATGGTCGTGGACCGCAGGAACTCCGTGCCGGGCCCAGCACGAAACAAGGACGACACACCACCGATTCGCGCGGAGCATCGCATTTATCCCCTCGGGGTCACCTTAATGCGCCGAGTGAGCCGATGGTACATCGGCGTGGAGTCCGAATCCCGTCGACCTTCCGGGGAGCGACCCGGAGGGTCGTCCTTCCCCTGACATTTGCCTTGACCTGCGGGGCGCTGTCCCTGATCGTAATCATCGCACTCGCGACCCCCGCCGCCGCCCAAGACACGTGGACGGGTTCGGGAGATTTCTCCTTCACTTCCACCCCCTCATCCGGTGGCAGCTGCGATGGAACCGGGACGGCCGATGTCTCCTTGGAAGGGGACAACGGGATGGACACCGGCTCTCTTACCACCTACTTTGGTTACGTGGCGGACGCCTGCGCCGGAGACCTGCCGGCGGAGGGTTCGTCCTTCACCTCCTATCTCACCCTCTCGCAAAGCGGGAACTCGCTCAGCGGGAGCGATGATTACGGGGACTCGATCAGCGGTAGCTACTCCGGCAGCCAACTTCAGCTGACACTCACCGTGGGCGGGGGGTCCTCCGGCGGCGGCGGCCAGTGCGTCGAGTTCTGCACCACCGTGTACGTGTTCACGTTCACCGGGAGCGGCTCCCTGTTCGGCGCGGGTCTCGACTCGTTCTCCGGGATGGCCGCGATTCTCGGCGGGGCGATGGGAGCGGGAGGCCTGATCGGCTCGATGGTGTCGGGACGCCGCCCCCGTATTCCCTACGAGGGCGCTTCGGCGAGCATCGAGGCGCCGGCGACGACCGGGTTCTATTCCAACTCCCCCGCGGGCATGGGTGGGGTTGCCATGCCCACTCCCATGCCGGTCCCGGACAACACCCCTATCCCCCCCGCGGTTCCTAGCTGGGCCTACGACTACCGGACCGCGCCGTACACCCCGAATCCGTTGATCCAGGGGTGGCCCGAACTTCTCCAGAAGTTCCAGGTGTCCCTCAACGGTCGCCCCCCGAAGCCGCCGAATTTCCCCTTCTTCACAGAACCCGCTCCGCCGACGGGGTGGGCCGGAGCCTTCTGCCAGCCACGAATCAACCCGCAAACCGGTCAGTGGGCCTGGTGGGACCCCGTGAGCGGAGTGTTCCCGTATGGGTGATCGAACTCGGTCGGGGCGCGGGGGAGAGCCTCCGCTGGGCGTAGGGGAACGCGACCGATGATGCCCGTGAACCTGCCCAGCGGGTCCGCCAGCGCCCGTTCCCTGTTCGGTCTGCCGATCCGGCGGATGAGCTCGCAGGAGCAACAGCAGCTCCGGGCTAGGATGCGAGCCCCGGGACCAAGCGTGTCGCGGATACTTGCCGTCCTCGCGGGGTTGGGGGCGGTGTTGCTCTCGGTCACCTTCTTCCTGGGCACACCGTACGACCCGAACGTGTTCCCGGTGGAGGTCTTCGTGCTGGGCCTGCTCGCCGTCGGGCTCGCAGGAGCTACATCCGGGATGGTCCGGGACCCTCGTGCCGCCCTGGAGAGAGGAGAGGTGGTCGACCTAACGGGACCAGCCGTCGCCGGAAATCCTCCTTCAATCGGCGTGACGACGCTCCTAATCGGACCGCTGAGCCTTCGGCTCCCTCGGGCGGCGGCGAGTAGTCTCGTTCCCGGGGCCACGCAACAGCTCACGTTGGCGCTCGGCCTTCGCCCGGTCAAGGGGGCGAAGGCCCAGCTCGGCGGAGACCGGGCCCTGCTCCTCTCCGTGAACGGGGTGTCTCTGGCGAAACCCCCGTCCGTCTTCTACGCCGCAAGCGGCATCGCACCCGCGTCGGTCGCGAGCCCGCCTCCATTGAACCTGGCTCCGGCATCTGCGACCGGGCCGATTGCGGCCTCGACCAGGGGGCAGGAGTTCTGTGTTCAGTGCGGCCAGCCGAACGTCATGCCGTTCCAGTTCTGCTCCCACTGCGGCTTCGCCCGGCGTCCGGTCGGAACGGGTCCGTAGCGGAGCGGTCGCGAACGGCGCCGGAGAGGTGCGCGGGTATTCGGCGAGGTCGGAGCACGCCCGGTCCCTGGGGGAGGGCCCGACAAGGCGCTCTCCTGACGGGGTGATGGAAAATGGGCGGGCTGAGCGCACCTCGGGGGACTGCCTCCATCGTGACCGGCGGAAGACCGGTCGCGGGGAGCATTTCGACACGGTTATAGACCCCCAAGACGGATTCCAGGCAAGCGCGACCTAGCGATGGGGCCTGCGGCCGATGACCGACCCCGAGGAGCGCGCGGGCCTGAACTCGACGTCCCGCGATGGTCGACCGGCACCGTCCTGGCGCTCCAACTTATCTCTGGGATCTAGTCTCGAGTCGGTTGTCTCTCCATGTCGTCGAACGTCCGAGCCGGCGGCGACACCGGGAGTTCCCCAAGAGATTCGATCGCCCCCTCAACTGTCCTTTCCCCGAAGTCCGTCGCTAAGCCAAGCTACCGACGGACGCTCGGCAACCGACCGTTCTTCCTGCTCTGGATTGCCCAGCTGGTGTCGCAATCCGGCGACTACATCTTCGAGGTGGCCCTTCTCTGGCTGGTCCTCGAGCTCACCGGGTCCGCGTTCGCGGTGGCGGTCGTGGTCACCGGAACAATCCTGCCCGGCGTTCTCCTCGGGCCGTTCCTTGGCGTATTCATCGACCGCTGGGATCGACGGCGGACCCTCATCGTGACAAACATCGTCCAGGGCGTGGTCATCGCGGCGCTCTCAGGACTCGTGGTCGCCGGGCACGCGAGTCTGCCCGGACTCTTCGTGGTCGTTCTGATGCTGGGGTCGGGCGCGACGACCGTACGCCTCACGACCAACGCCTTCGTTCCGTCGGTCGTCCCGGTATCGGACCTACCGCCCGCCAACAGTCTCCTGTCGGTCAGCGGCTCGATGAACCAGATCATTGGCCTATCCATCGGAGGCGTGTTCGTCGCGCTGTTCGGGGTGGCGCTTCCGATCGAGTACGACGCGCTCACGTTCTTCGCCGCCGCCGTTCTGCTGCTCGCGATCCCGCGCGCGAAGGCCGGTCCCGACGCGACCGTGGCCGTGACGGCTCCCAATTTTCGAGCTGAGTTCGCGGAAGGGTTTGCGTTCGTCCGCCGGAACCGGTTCATGGTCGAGATCATCGCGATTGGAATCGTCGTGAACTTCTTCGGCAACGGGCTCTTCGCGCTCTTCGCCCCGTACGCCGCGTTCGTTCTGCACGGAGGGGCAGCGGTCTATGGTTTCCTGGGTGCGTTCGTGGCAGCGGGGGCGCTCGTGGGCGCGGGAGCGATGGGGCGGATCGACACGCGGCGGTCTGCCGGCCGCTACCTCCTCGGAGGGGGAATCGCCATCGGGGGGGTAGTCCTGGCTCTCGGGCTCACCGACGACCTACCGGTCGCGTTCGCCCTGATGCTCGCGCTGGGCATCACGCTCGCGGTCACCAATATCCCGATCTCCGTCGTCATGCAGGCCAAGGTCCCCGGACGAATGCTTGGCCGAGTGGGAGCCGTGTTCGGCGCGCTCGTCTCCGGCACCGGACCGGCGGGTCCGCTCTTCGCAGGGTGGCTGGCCCAGCGGTGGTCGGTGAGCGCTGTCTTTCTCCTCTCCGGAATCGTATTCATCGCCGTCATCGCTGTGGCCGCCGCGACGATGACCTCCTTGCGGTCTGTTGAGTACTAGCTGGGTCGATGGTCTATCCAGGCTTGGTGTCGATAGGGTCCCCCGTCTCGCGGTTGGATGGGCGAACGGGTCAAGCTTCTGCTTCGCGGGATGGGGAGGGTGCGCGCGTTCGATGACCGACCGCGACGAGCGTACACCGCCTTCCCGAGGAGATCGACGGGGCTCGAGAGGTTGATAACCTCCTAGCATGGGGTTATAGCGCTCCGTGGCTCGGCTCAGCGCAAGAGGCGCACGATGACGTTTGTAGATACCTTGGCGTTCCAGCTCTTTACACTGGCCTTCGTCTCCGGGCTCATATTCTATTCCGGGGTCGTCGGATATGCCACCTATCGGAAGTACGGCCCCCGCCGCACGCTCGAACACCTCAAGGCCCAAGCGATACCGCTCGGAGGTATGGGGGTCATCGTGTTCAGCATCGGGTTGTGGGGAGAGATGGTCTGGCCACTGCCCGGGAGCTATGACATTCTTTTCTTCGATCCCTATGTGCTACTTGGAATCGTCCTAATCGCTTTCGCGCTCTGTATAAACTCGGGGCGGAGAACACAATACGTGGGTCTCCTCGCCGCCATGACAGGGCTATTGAGCATCTACTACGGGGCCTCCGCGTACCAACTCAGTCTGACCAAAGAACCGCTGGAGATGTTCTTCCTGTACATCGCCCTGGGCGGCACCGCCATATTCACGTTCCCGGTCACGCTCTGGATCGACCGGATAATCTTGGAGCCGACGGCCGCAACGGGAATCTCGGCCGAGGAACCGACCGGTTCAACGCCGATGTTGCTGGCCCAGACAAAGGTCATCTTCGGAGGGTTCCTGCTGTTTCTACTGTTCGCGGTGGGATCGGCCATTCTCGCGATCCTCATCGGTGGGGGAGCCCTACCCCAGCACCTAACCTCGGCCCCCTAGGTCAGCGAACTTCGAGTGGCCACTCGCTCCCCTCCGCGTCGCGCGGAGATGTCCCGGGCGCGCGCGTTCGATGACCGACTGCGAGGAGTGCGCGGGGCCGTTCGGGTCCCGACACCGAACCGGGAATTCGCTCAGGTTCGGGGGCGATTCAATCCAGGACCGCCTGCAGCCTCGCCATGAGCTCGGAGGCGGAGAGGCTGTGGGGGTGCTGTTCGTTCAATTGCCGCAGGACCGTCAGCATCGCGTCCACTACTGAGTCGGTCTCTTCCTTTGTGCACACGAGGTACCGCGGTTTCGGGTCCTCCGCGAACAGGGCGTGGGTCACCGCCTCCGCGACCGGGGTCGGCTTCGGGTCGCTCGTCCGGTTCAGGACCTCCGGGGAGCTAAGGTAATCCAGGGTCTGTAGGACCTGAGTTCGGTAGACAGAATCCGATTTCTCCCACCCACTCCTGAACTGGTCCCCCATCAACGCCAAGCCGTTCGCCCAGATACGGCTCTGGAAGTTCCCCGGCTCGATTGCGCTCACCCGAATTCCCAGGGGGGCAACCTCCTCCCGGAGATTGTCGGTGTAGGCCTCGACGGCGTGCTTACTGATGGTATAAGCACCGAACAACGCATCGATGAGGAAGCCGCTCGTCGAGCTGATGTTGATGATGCGCCCTCGAGACTCTCGCAGGAACGGAAACATCCCGCCGACCATTCGATGTAGGCCCTCCAGATTGACGGCGAGAACCTGGTGAAGCTCTTCGACGGAGGTTTCCGCCAGGGGGCCCATGGTCCCGATTCCCGCATTGTTGACCAAGCCGTATAGACCCAGGTTCGAATCCCGTATCGCGTCGGCCACCCGGGCCACGTCCTCGAGCCGGGTGACGTCCAGTCGGACCGGAGTGACCTTCGAGAGCTTCCCGAGTGCTTCGAGGTCGGATTCCTTGCGGGCTCCGGCGAGGACCGGGTGCCCGCCTGCCGACAGAAACTCGACAATAGCCCTGCCGATTCCGGTGCTCGACCCCGTCACGAGGACAGGTCCAGCCTGTTCCCCAGTCATTCCCTTCCCAATCCCGAATGGGAGAGTCCGTCATAAACCAATGCGAACGAGAGAGGCGTTCAGCCGTCCCGAAAGATTGCGTCGATGATCATTAAACGAGCTTGATGCATCTCAGGGCGAGCGTTCCAATTTGGCATGCGTGTCAACCTCGCGCGCGCGTTCGATGACCGACCGGGAGGAGCGCGCGGGGGTGCATCGCGCGCGGAGACCGCCGCGACACTGGGGCTTCCGGGCTGGGGAGAGCGTCCTGCTAACGCAATATCACGGGCATGAGTATGACTGGTCCGAGACCTCTTCCATGAAGAAGAGCACGGACCACGCGGCCGGCGGGACGAGCTTCATGATTGCGGGCTTCGGATTGATGCTTGGCGCCATCCTATCGGCTCTGAGCGGAACAAGGACCCTATGGCTGGTCTTTGTGTACATTCCGGTGGGCGCCCTGATCGCGTCGATTGGCGCCTACTGGCTCTGGAAGGCGCAAGGGTTCTACGTTGAGGAGCGGACGCGGGACGTCGGACACGTCCCAGGGTCCTGAACTGATCCCGGGCGACTGCGACCCTGACGCGGGGCGCGCGCGACGCACGCTCTCTCCCGGGCGAGGGCGAAAGGAGCCCGAGGAATCGACCCCCACCTCGGACCCCCTCTGTCAACACGACGGAGGTCACGCGCGTAGAGAGCAGGCCTCCACAGCACCGGGACGGACGAGCCTAGCTGCCGAGACGGGCGCCAGGCGCATCGTGAAGAGCTCACGAGCGCGGTCTCCACCGAATGATCGAACTGCCATCCGAGTGTGCGGCGGCCGCACGAACAAGAGGTGTTACCACGGGCGCGGTCGCTGGGGTGTCCCGGTCGCGTTGCCTCGCCCCGCGAACCGCGTTCTAAGAGTGCCAGCGGGAGAACGACGCGCCGAGGGCCAGACCGCCGGTGGGAACTCAAGGTTTGCTCGATGGCGGGACGCGCCCTGTGAATCGGCCGGGACGGTCGTCGGATGGGGTACCGAATCGCGTACCGGGTCCTTCCGGACGAAGTCGGTGGCGGTGGTACGCGTGAAAAGGGCGTACCACGGCGCGATGACATCCACGAGCGCGCCGGCGATCCCGAGACAGAATGACCGGAACAGCCCCGGTGAGGAACCCACGTAAGCGGAGTGTAAACGGGCCCCTTCGACATATCCCGTAACCATCGAGACCCAGATAAACCCGGTAAAGAAACTGGTGAAGAGAAGCAGGGGACCGTAGTGCAAGTCCACGGCCGCGACGAGGACGACCACGGACGGGAGCGCCGAGAACCATGACACGGCGGAGTAGGCGATCGTGAGCCGCCGAGGGCGTGAGAGCACCGGTGACTGTCGGATGGCGTACATGATTCCGCGGATCCAACGACGGCGCTGACGTAGTTGGTCTCGCATCGAAAACGCCCCCTTCTCGTACGCGAATCCCTTGAGGACCCCGAACACCGGCCCGTATTGGGCGCGTACCCGGATTTCGAACGTGAGGTCCTCCGCGGGGGAGTATCCGGAGGTATCCCAGCCGACCGCGTCTTCGACGTCCGCGCGGACGAGGAAGTGGGACCCATGGAAACCGGCGGCGGGGTTTCCCGGCATGGTCAGCGAGTCCAGCACCCGGAGGTCGTCATACGATCGGGTGAACTCCTGCACATGGGTTGGGATCGGGACCCAATCGACCGGGTACAGGATGATGCCGGCACCGACGAGTTTCTGACCGCGCTCGACGAAGTCGGAGATTCCGAGCAGGGTGTCCTGCCCGACGCACGTCTCCTCGTCCTGGTGGTAGACCCATACGTTCGGGGAGGAGAGGCCCATCTTCCCGCGGAGTTCGCACGCGTACTGGAGCGCCCGCGCCTTCCCTCGCGTCCCTAACGGTGTCCGATACTCCTTCGGCACAACCCAGACCTTCACGCCCGCTTCCCGCCACGAGTCGTAGAGGGAGGGGTCCGTGGCATATCCCTCGGGCTCCACGACCACCCAGAGGAGGTAGCGAAAACCGAGGAACGGCGTGTGACGGACCCAGAACCGGACCGATTGGATGCTCGATTCGAGCGCCCTAACATTCTTTCCAATCGCGGTGACTTGGAAGACGATGGTGGGGGGTCTCACTGCTCCTCCGGCAGATTGAGATGATTCCGCTGGAGAACGCGGTGGGTTCCCCGGAAGGAGTACAGGAAGTACGGAACTGGCACCATCCAGACCAACGGGAGCGCGGCGACCCAGATGGGAGGGTCCACCGCCGGAGAGAAGAGTACGACCGCAACCAGAACGGCACCAATCGCTGCCGAAAGCAGCAAAGTGATGGCGACCAGCGTGGCGCTTCGCCCCTTGAGCGTGTCGATGGTTCGATTGTATCGGTCGACCGTGAACTCTCGGTACACCGGCGAAGAAGAGGCTGCCAAGTCGAGCCGGGCGGGGGTTGGAGAACCGGAAGACCCGAGTACAGCGTGCGTCGACAGGACGCGAGGATCCTCGTTGGGGGCGCTCTCCGCCCAAGGAGGGAGAGGGGGAACAATCCTCGCGGCGGGGTCGGCCATCCAACCGTGATTACGGACGAATCGGTACTCCCCTGTAATGCGGTCGAGGTCGGACTCGACCGTGGTCACTCGCTGCCGGAGATTCTTGGAGGAGGTCTCGAGCCGTGCGATCTCCTCGTCCATGTTCGCGACTGAGAGTCGCGCGTCGATCAGGTGTTCCTCAAGGTAGCCGCTTGGAGCCCCGCCAGGTTCCTCGAAGTCCGTCGTATCGGATTCGGGCTCGTCGGTAGGATTCGACCCGGTCCGTGGCGCGGGGACCTCGGTGGTGATCCCCACCCTTCGTCGGGTACGGACCTCTTCGATGACCCGGTCGATCTCGTCGAGCACAGGGTCTCCCCCCGGCGTCTCGGTTGGTTCAGCGGGAACGACGGGAGGTCTCCGCGACGCGAGGACATTGTCCGGCGACGTCTTAGCCTCGGTCGGTGAGGCTGCATCGGGTCGATCCCGTGTAAAGACAACGTCCCGCGACGCATTCGGAGAGCCGCGGTTCATCGTTTGTGGTGCCCTGCGGGCTTCAGTTAAAGCCCTATGGTCGGACAGGCACCGCTTCCAAGGATTCTGCGCAGCCCTTGCATCGGTGTCCCACGGATTCCGGAGGTGCAATCCCCGGAGGCTAGGGGACCGAAGGATCCTCGGTGCCTTTCGGACTAAGGAGCGCTCCGTGCACGGCGCGCGTACGATGACCCGATCGCGTGGAGCCCGCGGGGTTGAGGCGAGACAAGACCCGCACGAACCCGTCAAAGGGGCCGGTCGGAATCCCGCGGGGTTTCCCTTCCGAACCAAATCAAGATTAGGTGGGGGAACCTTCCGCCGGCGCGGTGTACGTCCCGGGGGAGCCCCCACCCGATTCGCGGGCGGTCCGAGTGATCGGGATTGTAACCCGTCGCCCGGGACAGGGGACCCCCCCTGAACCGGCCCTCAGTTTCCGTGCTAGGTGCGACAGGTGTGGCTGGCTCGGTCGCCCTCGGGCTACATGGACCGCGGCACTGCGGTCGGCCGGCAGTCACTCATGCCTGCCGGTCGCCGGGGGGTTCGCGGTTCCTGTTGCGGACGTGACCCGGATTCCGTGGCTACGTCCGTGACCGACCGCGAGGAATGCGTCAAACGAACCGACGGAGACGTAATGCCATGCCCCCTGCGGAAACCCGGCCGTTCGGGACTTGACTTCTGAGGTCGGGTCGCGGGCGTGACACCGACTCCTGGCGGGGGAGTCTCTCTCATGAGGTCGCAAGGGGGCCCGTCTTTCTGCAAGGCTCTGGGTAGTTTCCTCTACGTGATAGCCTAGAGCGAGTGTGCGGTTCGACATGCGTCACGCAGGTCGCCTATCGGACGTGCCCCTAGTTGGGTTTCCCTGCGAGCAAGGAGTCTCATGAGATCTTACCTCCTTGCCTTCGGCCTGGTCGCGCTCGTGCTGGGGTTGTTCCTGCTATTCGCGGGCTATGTTCACATCGGATGTACGGTCGGCGGCACAAGCTCGAATCCGACCTTTTCGAACTGCGGAGGAGCCACCGATCTGGAGATTGGCGGTGCTGGCCTGACGGTTGCCTCCATCCTGATGTTCATTGGATCTTTCGTCCCGGACGGCACTTCCCGTTACAAGTGACGACCGATATTCGAACGCAAGAATTGGTCCTGTGGATTGAAAGGATAGGGCGCGACCTCGTCCCCGCATGCTCCAAGAACGACGCGCGTTCGATGACCGGCCGCGAGGAGCGCGCGGACCGAAACCCTAACTCGCGGGGACGTCCCGACGAAACACCGAGGCGAACTCCCTGGAAAGGCGCAAAGGCGCCTGAGCGTGGGTTATTATCAGACGAGATGATGGAGGAGGCGAGGTAAGGACGGTGCCGACTCTCTTTGTGAAATGTCGAGCCTGTGGCACAGATTTCCCGACCCGGATCGGCGAGCCCAAAACTGGCGTGCCGGGTGGGGTGATCATCAGCGGCCTGAAACTCCGGTGTCCGAAATGCGGCAAGGAAGACCAGTATTCCACTCAGGACTTCCACGTCCCCGTGGATACCACAGGCCCTCCTGCGGGAGGTCGCGCTAAGGCCGAACCGAATCCGACCAGCGAGCACGAGGGACACGAAGAAGCAGCGCAGCAGAAGGAGGCCGGCCATGGCGTCGTACCTCCCGAGGACCGACCTCCTGGCGGGGGTTAGACGCCCCGCGCGAAAGTGTCGTGGGAAGCATCACCGTCACGTGGGAACGCGTAGACCGGACCACGTGGACCCTTCTCTCCCACGAATCCCGCTCGCCTGACGTGAATCCGGCCCGCAAGGGAGTTTCTTCCTCGGCGAGGAGAGGCAGCCCCGAGTTTCCCCGGGGCCGGAAGAGATTCGCTGCGGGTCGGACGCACAACCCTCCGGTTACCGGCTTCCAAACAACTGGTCGAGGCGTTACTGTAAATCTCCGGGTGCGTATCTCATGAGCATGCCGTACGAGCTTACCGTCGTCTGCGATGAGTGCGGGGGAAAGGCGGTGGCACATGTCGATTATCTCTTCCTTCAACCTGGGATCGCGAAGAGTCCCAGTTTTCCCGAGGGTTGGGTACGGAACTACGACGGTATGTTCTGTTCCCAACGGTGTGCGCGAGCTTTCCGGAAACGCCAGCCCTTGGTCGGCAACGACGAATAGGCACCATATCCGCGGCTTTCGTATGAATGGGGTTGCCCAGCGTGCGGCGATAGAAGGCCCCCGGCCCCCTTAGGGGCCGGGAGAAATGGTTAGCTCCGGCTCGGTGGAGGGCCGCGCCGGAAAGGTACGTGGGCGTTCGATGAGATTGGAGTTTGATCGCGCGCTACGGGACCGGGTCAAAAAGGCGCTCTCCTGATGGGGTGATGAATCACGGACGGGCTGAGCGCACGGGGACAATCTACACTCGGCGGGGCGGGCAACGGTCCGGTCAATACCCCTAGGAGTCAAGCCCCCGTTCCTTCACGTTGTCACGGGAGGAGCTCCGATGTCGAGGGCTTCTTTCGTGATCTTGGGCGTGGTCGTCACCGCAATGGGTCTACTTCTAGGCGTTTACTATGCGATCATCCCCCGCGCCACAAACCTGGTCGACGCCCAGCGCTTGGGCGAGCCGTGATGCGGATTCAGCCGCGCCTACGCACTTGCCGGATTGATCCTTGCTGCGATAGGAGTCACCGTCTTTAGCCTCGGTGGAAAACCCAACTCTGATATCGCCCCGACGACATAACCGGACAAGGCGGCTGCGCCCGACCCTGCCCCGCCCAATCCTTTTAGCTGAGGAACCGGTCGCTCGCCGTCCACGAGACCATGCCGGACCCGACCTCGATACGCATTCGCTTTCCCGACGGGAAGGAGGAGTTGTTCCCCGCGGGGACCTCCGCGCGGGATGCTCTCGGTCGTTGGGACCCGGAGCAGCTGAAGGCCGCACTTGCCGCGTCGTGGAACGGTCTTCCGTTGGACCTGGCCTACCCCCTCCCTTCCGATGGCACTTTGGCCCCGCTCACGTTCGAGGACCGGGCCGGCCGCGACATCCTCCAGCACTCGTCGGCCCACCTGGTCGCGAAAGGGCTCGTGGAGACGATCCCCGAAGCCCGACCCACGCACGGTCCGCCGACCGAGGAGGGGTTCTACTACGATTTCGACGTGAGGCCGCTCACTCCCTCGGACCTCGACTCCGTTCGCACCGCGATGGACC
>Ga0116137_1001910_pt1 | contig 13014 bp, 10 predicted proteins | sample June2015DPH_20_1_3_FD_88973 | JGI IMG/M metagenome (GOLD analysis project Ga0116137, IMG submission 88973) | Peatland microbial communities from SPRUCE experiment site at the Marcell Experimental Forest, Minnesota, USA - June2015DPH_20_100 | ecosystem: Environmental > Terrestrial > Soil >...
ATTACTGATATCGACATTTTTATTCCACCAGACCATCTTCGCCAAAAATTTGAAGATCACATTTCATTTTTGCGCCAACTGTTGAACAATTTGCTTGACAAAAATGTAAACCTTCGGCAGACGTGCGATCTACTGCTACAACGCTTAATGAGCGGAGAGGTGGATGTGAGTGAGATGGAAATTGTATAGGACTTAAAAAATATGAACCGGCTTTATAACGTTTATTGCGACGAAAGTTGTCATCTGGAGAATGACCATCACCCGATCATGGTTTTGGGCGCCATCTGGTGCCCCGCAGAAACGACGGGGGGTATTTCAGAAGAGATACGCGTCATCAAGGATCACTATAATTTATCCCCCAAGTTTGAGATCAAATGGACCAAAGTATCTCCGGCAAAAATCCACTTTTATTTGGATTTGGTCAATTATTTCTTTGATCAACCAGATTTGCACTTTCGTGCTCTGATCGCATCAAAGATCGGCTTACGGCATGAGGATTTCAACCAGGATCATAATACATGGTATTACAAGATGTACTTTGACATGTTGAAGATTATCTTCAGCCCGGAAGATAGTTATCGGATTTATTTGGATATTAAAGACACTCGCGGGGGAATTAAGGTGCATGAATTACATGAAGTTCTTTCAAATAGCATGTATGATTTTTCATATGAAATAATTCAGCACATACAAATAGTGCGTTCGTCCGAAATTGAGATTTTACAGGTCACAGACCTATTAATTGGTGCTATTTCGGCAATTAACCGCGGAAAAGTTAATAGTGCTGCCAAACAAGCGATTATCGATCTGTTACGAGATCGAAGTGGTTATTCATTAACACGAAATACTCTATATCGCGAAATGAAAGTCAATCTTTTCAACTGGCATCCTCGGGGAGTTGAGTAAAATGCCTCCCACATGGTTACCAGCGATGGTAAATACGGATGGCATCTGGGATAAATTCGTAAGCCGTCTTTATCAGATATTCAAAAAGGATTTTATTCGACAAAAATGTTACTATAATAGCCAACTTGTCATTTGGGATAACCGCAAGCTGTCTGGTGAAAAATATGAAGAGGGTTTTTGGCATTTGATTACCCGGGAAGAAAGGAGTACTGGAAATCGGTTATTTGATCCACCACGTGCACAACGATTGCCCTGGTGTAAACCGACCATTGAAAACGGCAACGATCCTGTAGTGAAAGTGTGGGAATATTTAGAAAGTAATAAACGTGTAAATACCTATATTTGGCTAGAAGCTGAAAATTATCTCGTAATTATCCAAAAGCGAAAAAGTGTTATGTTTTTAGTATCTGCATTTGTAATAGATGGAGAAGCTTCAAAGCGGAATTTAAAGGGAAAATATCAGAAACGAGTGAATTAAAACATCAGTCGCCCTTTCGGGCGACTTCAGATCTCTTTCTACACATGGTAGATGAGACTATATATAGTATAGCCTAGTTTTCTAAAAAGTCAAACAAGAGTTTTGTTATATTATTTGACTGTAATAGTTCAAAAAGTATGTTGTTGGTAGATCAATTCGGTAAAAAGGTAATTGTAAATGTATTTGAGCGAGCTGGTTGTAGCTAATCTATGCATATACTTGGGATTGATTTCACAAGTGCACCAGGCAAGAAAAAGCCAATTACTTGTGCACGATGCATGATGGATGGGGAAATATTAAGACTGGACGATATAAGCTCTTTGTTTTCCTTTGACACCTTTGAAAAATTCCTTATGCAACCCGGTCCGTGGATAGCCGGGATAGATTTTCCCTTTGGGCAGCCGCGCAAATTGATTGACAACATCAGGTGGCCTAAAACTTGGGAAGGCTATGTACGTCACGTAGCGGGGATGAGCAAAGACGAATTTGTCGCTTTGTTAGGGGAGTATCGTCAAGGTCGAAAAAAGGGGGATAAACAACATCTGCGTTATACCGATGAACTGGCAAACTCACGCAGTCCCATGATGTTATACGGAGTTCCGGTTGGAAAAATGTTCTACGAAGGTGCTCCTCGCCTGTTGAGATCTGGTGCTTGTATCCAACCATGCCGGCCTATTGATGATCCACGAATTATTGTCGAAGCTTATCCGGCCTTGGTTGCACGGCGTTGGAGCGAGGGCCAGAGCTACAAATCGGACGATAAGCAGAAACAAACGGCTGACCGTGAGACGGCTCGCGAAGGGATCCTCTATGGTTTACGCACAGATGCAAGAAGTCACTTTGGGTTCGATCTTCAAATTTCCGATGATTGGTTGAAGCGGTGTATTAGGGACGGTAGCGGTGACCAATTGGACGCTCTCCTGTGCGCCGCTCAGGCCGGCTGGGCATATTCTCACCGTGACCGTAATTACGGCATCCCTTTGGATTGCGACCCATTGGAGGGCTGGATCGTCGATCACTTTTAGCGTTGTGAATATTACCCCGCCCACTGATTTTGGAATATTCTAATGTACCGATGGCAATGCGAATGGTTGCAATGGAATTGCATAGCCGGATATTGCTTCCTGCTGTATTATCTTAAGTAGTATGTCGTGATCTAAGCATATCGATTTCTGTTGCCTAGATCAATAATGTCATAAGGTATCTAACACAGAGTATTTCTGAGAGGTAGCTATAAAATAAGAATTTGATACACGGACAAGAGAAATCCTTTAATTGAGAGAGAAAATATGTTCTCAACATATACCGAGGATGCCCTGGTCGAACAACCAGCTATCGCCATGCTCCAAAGTCTGGGCTGGGAGCATTTGGACTGCTATGAGGAGACCTTTGGCCCCGGAGGTACTTTGGGACGGGATACACCCTCTGATGTTGTTCTGGTTTCCCGTCTGCAGTCAGCTCTTAAGAAGCTGAACCCCACACTCCCTGCTGAAACATTTGTCTCTGCCATTGAAGAGCTTTTGCGCGATCGTTCGCTGGTCAGTCCTGCAGAAGCCAACCGCGAAACCTACAAACTGTTGAAAGAAGGGATCAAAGTCAAATTCCGCAACAAGGATGGGGTTGATGCAGATGCGACAGTAAATCTCATTGATTGGAACCACCCGGAGAATAATGATTTCTTCCTTGCCTCCCAGTTCTGGGTCACAGGGGAGATGTACAAGCGCCGTGCTGACTTGATTGGCTTTATCAACGGACTGCCACTGATATTCATTGAGCTCAAGGCAGCCCATAAGCGATTGGAAGCTGCCTATCAAAATAACCTTAGGGATTACAAAGATACTATTCCCCATCTTTTCTGGTACAACGCCCTGATCATCTTGTCAAATGGCAGTGCCACAAAAATCGGTAGTATCACAAGTGAATGGGAGCATTTCAACGACTGGAAAAAGATTAACAGCGAAGGTGACGAGGGGATTATCTCTCTTGAGACCGTTCTGCGAGGTATTTGTGACCCTTGGCGGCTGCTCGATATCATCGAGAACTTTATACTCTTTGCCGAAGCACAAGGAGGGCTACGTAAACTAATCGCCAAGAACCACCAGTACCTAGGAGTAAATAGGGCTTTTGAAGCTATTCAGAAGGTCGAGGAAAATCAAGGCCGGCTGGGTGTCTTCTGGCATACCCAGGGGAGCGGCAAATCTTACTCGATGATTATGTTCGCTCAGAAGGTCCTACGTAAACTGCCTGGCAATTGGACTTTTGTGGTTGTTACTGACCGGGTCGACTTGGACAAACAGATCTACAAGAACTTCGCTGGTACGGGGGCTGTAACCGAGCCAGAAGAACGTGTACGTGCGGGAAGTGGAGAGCTTCTCAAACAATTACTTAATAAGGAAGACCATCGTTATGTCTTTACTCTGATCCAGAAATTCCACATCGAAGGGAGAAGGATTTATCCTAAGCTCTCCGATCGGTCCGACATAATTGTGATGACCGACGAGGCTCACCGCAGCCAGTATGACATCATGGCGCTCAACATGCGCAACGCCTTACCAAAAGCAGCCTTTATCGGTTTCACCGGCACCCCACTCATGGCCGGAGAAGAGCGCACCCGCAAGGTCTTCGGGGATTATGTCAGCATTTATAACTTCAAGCAGTCGGTGGACGACCAGGCTACAGTTCCTCTCTATTATGAAAACCGCATTCCCGGTTTGCAACTGACCAACGAACAACTAACGGAGGATATCGAGAACCTATTGGAAGAGACGGAGGTCAACGAAGCCCAGGAAAGGCGACTGGAGCGTGAGTTTTCGAGAGAATATCTCTTGATCACCCGTGATGATCGCCTCGAGACGGTGGCAGAGGATATCGTCCAACATTTTATCGGGCGGGGTTTTTCAGGGAAAGCCATGGTCGTTTCCATAGACAAGGCTACGGCCGTGAAGATGTTCAATAAGGTGCAAAAATACTGGAAGATACACTTGAAATCGCTACAGGACAAGCTCGAGACTTCCGACGAGATGGATCGTCCGGACTTGGAAAGCAAGATAAAGTTCATGAAAGAAACCGATATGGCCGTAGTCGTCTCCCCGGGACAGAATGAAATTGCTAAATTAAAAGCCAAGGGTGCAGACATTTACCCCCACCGGTTGCGCATGAATAATGAAGATCTTGATACCAAATTCAAAGACCCGGATGACCCCTTTCGCATCGTTTTTGTATGTGCTATGTGGATGACTGGCTTCGATGTCCCAAGTTGCTCGACTATCTACCTCGACAAGCCGATGCGTAACCACACCTTGATGCAAACCATCGCTAGGGCGAACCGCGTTTTCCGGGATAAGGTCAATGGACTGATTGTTGACTATGTTGGTATCTTCCGCGACCTGCAGAAAGCTCTGGCAATTTATGGCTCGGGTTCGGACAAGGGAATCCAACCTGGTGAGACGCCGGTCCAGGCCAAGCAGGCTCTCATCGAAGAACTGCGGGCGGCAATCCAGGAAGTGCGTACCTTCCTAGTCGACCATAAAGTGACACTGCTTGACCAGACAGAGGCGACCAAGGGCTTTGATCTGATCCGCCTCTTGGACGATGCGGTGGATGCTTTGGTTGCAAGCGACGATATCAAGTTCCAATACTTACTGCTGGCAGGTAAAGTAAATCGCCTATTCCAGGCAATCCTCCCCGATGTCTCCGCGAACGAGTTCGGTCTGGACCGAAAGACCATTGTCGTCCTGGCGGATAAGATCCGTTCCTTAACACAGCCGGCCGACATTACGGAGATTATGGTTGGAGTAGAGAAAATCCTTGATAAGTCCGTTGCCGCAACCCAATATATTATCCTTGATGGCGAGCCTGTGGTTGATTTAAGCAAGATCAATTTTGAGGCGTTGAAGAAACACTTTGAGCAAAGTCGCAAACACACAGAGATCGAGAAATTGCGCGGTTCGATTAACAGCAAATTGCTCCTTATGGTGCGATTGAACAAATCCCGCATGGATTACTACGAACAATTCCGGCGGATGATAGATGAATACAATCGCGGTGCTATCAGTGCGGATGCCTTCTTTGCCAAACTGGTTTCCTTTGCCCAAGAACTGACCCAGGAAGAACGGCGAGGAATTGCTGAGAGCCTTTCCGAAGAAGAGCTTGCAATTTTCGACTTACTTACCCGTCCTGACATTAAACTCAGTAAATCTGAACGGAAGCAAGTCAAGAACGTTGCCCAAGAGTTGTTGAGAACTCTGAAGGTAGAAAAACTTGTACTGGATTGGCGCAAGAAACAACAAACACGGGCGGCGGTGCTATTGGCAATCGAACAAGTCTTAGATAAACTTCCCGACACTTATTCTCCTGATATCTATCAACAGAAGTGCGGGATTGTATACCGACATATTTATGACGCATACTTCGGTATGGAGAAGAGCATATATGGCTTGGCGGGATAACTAGTCGACTTAGAGGTATAAATTAGGATCGTAAATCCATGTTTGATATTCAGATTGAGGGGTGGACCTTTGCTCATTGTGAACTTGATGAGAAATGTCAGTTTATGAGCTAGAAGAGGTTGAGAAACTTAGGAAATCATATGAGGCTGTTATGGAATTTTTGACCTAATTGTTTGCATAATAAGATAGATGGGCCAAGTTTACGTAGCTTAAATGAATCATGAAATCAACGAAAAGACAGGCTTTCCTACCACCACTCATTGTTTTATTTGTTGGTCTAGTAGTAGCTATTACTGGGCTATATATTGGTTTGGATACAAAATTCCTTTATATCAAGCCAATGCCGTCTGTGACACCGTCTCTATTCTTGCCGATGACACCAATAGTAACGATACAAACAAACAGCAATAACGAGGTATCAGTTCAGGAACAACTAGCACAAATCGATACCGTCTTGCGTCAAACAACAAATGCAAGTGTTGCTTACAATGCTCCCCAAACGATGAATGTCGATGAAACTGTTACAATAGATTTGTTGATAAACCCATCTTTACCTCCTAACCAATTAGCAAGTCAGGTTACGGGGAAAGGTACAGTTACTTCTGCCACGATAGATATCACTCCTCAAATGAAAGCGATATTAGTGGCGGCAGATAGTAGTGCGTTTACTATTCAACCAATACAAGATAATCCTGAGCAACTTATAAGTAGTACAGAAACGACTAATTGGTTATGGTTAGTTACCGCAAAAAAAGCCGGATTGCAAATAATGACACTAACCATTTACCGTCTTGTCAAATATGAAGGTCAAGATTATTGGCGTGAGGTAGAAACATATACGAAGTCGATAAAAGTTAAGGTAACTTTATTGCAGCAATTTAAATCACTAGATTGGGAGTGGATTGTCGGTGGTATCGTCGCTCTCCTTCTTGTTCCTCTTTTTTGGCGCATATACGATAAGCGGCATAAGTCAAACGCACCAAAATATGGTGGGGAGTGATTGCACTTCACTATCGTGGATTTTAAAACCGAAAGGAAATACGGCGATTACAATCTCGGAACGCTGACTTGATGTGGCGCCGATACGATGCATATGCGTTTATAAAAAATTATATATTGAAGTGATGCGATATGGTTATAAATGATTGCTGGAAAGAAATTCGAAGACTTAGGAACCACACCTTGCTTACTCCGGACCAACGCAAGCCATTTGATGTTGTGGCTGTTACAGAGCACGCGGTCATTGTTCTTCCTCATAAAACTCACACCGAACGACCGATACATCGAACAGGAATTGAGAAGGCCTATCGTCGGTTGGTGGTCACTGGCAAATTGACACGTAGTGAATTACCTGATGGTAAAAGGCACTGGCATCAACGACGAATTCCGGGCCGGGTTCTAGAACGGGCGAGAATATGTCTATTGAATGCCAATTTGGCTGAATGCAAAACCTTCAGCCAACTCATTGAATAGGTATCACAAAAACTTGAGGCAATTAAAGGAATCGGACCTCTCACAATCTATGATATTTCCCGTCAAATAAGGTTGTACCTTGGTCCAGAACCAGATTTGGTGTACCTAGCTTGTGGAGTCTGCAGGGGTGATTCAATAGGAGGACTCCCCTCCCCCGCAACTGTTAAAAGATCAATGGAATCTAGTAAGACCAACCCAAACCGGGGACAACTATTGTAAAGCCCCCTTATCAATAGAAGTTTTTGACAACACATAAGGAATAATAAACAGGCTGAATGCGCTTTTCAAGAATTCCCAACCAGAGTTCGCGGAACATCCTGGTTGTCTGAAGCAAATCAACACCAGCTGTCTCTTAATCAGTTGGTTCGGGGTTCAAGTCCCCGGTCGGTCACCTAAATATGGCGGTATAAACAACAGCCGGCCCCCAAATATGGCGGGTCGGTTCGTTTTTCAATTAATGGTAATGCAAATTTAATGCAATCAGAACGAGCCGGCACTATTCAGATTCCCGGGTAGAATTGATTTTAAAATCCATGGATTATTGAAGGTAAAGAATGACAAAGAATGACAATGAATAAATTACCTGAATTTATAAATTCCGAGAGGCGTCGGTTTGCAGATAAGTACAATAATATATTTGCTTTCTCTTTTGGACAAATTTTGTATAACTATCAATATCTTAGCGTTATTCATCAGCGTTACGATGAAGAAAGTAGAGAGTTTTTGAACATAGTAAAAACACAGCAAGCACTAATGAAACCGGGAACTCGTCCAGTTACAGATGAGGGGATGAAATTACTAGTTAAGTCTCACGAATTAAGTACCAAACTTCACCTTGATATTGAGTCATTTTACCTGTTCGCAAAAATACTTCTGGACAAGTCGGCACTGGCAATCGAGTTCTATTTTGGTCAGGCTAGAGGATTAACACTCGCATCTCACCACAAACTGATTAAAAATATAGCAAGTTTTTCAAAGGCAAAAAATCTTAACCTGAATGAGGCGTTACTAAATATAGCCATAAAATTACAGGGTGATGTTTCGGATCTTAGGGACGATCAAATTGCACATGTGCCAAGTGAGAGGAACACAAGACTTACTAGATCAATTATGTGGGACGGGAAAGGAAATACAAAACTTGTACTTGACCCGATATATCCAACTGAAAAAGACAAGCATATCGAAACTCGTTTAATGCAAGAACTAATAGCCGACATTGATAAATACCTCGACGAAATTATAGATTTTGTTAGGAACAATGGGTCGAAAACAGTACTTCCCCTCGAAGAAGTAAAATAAATAATAAACAACCCAATCTTTGTTTTAAACTCGCCGGCGTTTATAGTTTCTTCTGATGTGGTTTGATATATTCAAATAAGACCTGATTTACCCCCCTCCCCCTACCCCCGGCCCCTATCCTTCTTTACTACCTCTTTCTTTTCCTAGTCTCCGTCTTCGCCCGTTTTTACTTCGGCGAAGCAAAGTGACTTTTATTTTTCCATAAATATGGATAACGCTCTTTTTGCTTCTGACACTTTGAAATACTCTTCCTCGTTTTTAAACATCACTCTCTTACCAAATACATTCTTTCCATATCCATAATAGACTCTAATGTACCATTTGTAGCCGGCAGCCGAGGCTAACAGTCCATATATTTTTCTCCAATTGGCAAAAGAGGATACTCTATACCTCACCAGTCTATTTTTCTTGTTGTAGATGCGTACTGTGATTTTCATAAAAAAAACCGCCCGGTAGTATCGAGCGGCTTTGTCTAATTATAAGTCTTTGCGTAAAGTCTCATCTAGATACTACCTAGTTACCTGAAACTTTATGCTTTTCCAACCACACTGTCAAGTCGGAAAGTTTTATCCTTACATTGCGATTAATTTTAATATGTGGTATTTCCCTGCGTTTCACAAGGTAATACATTTTTGCTTTGCTAATCTGCAAGTATTTAGCCACATGAGGAATCGTCCATATCTCGTCCATTGATCGCCTCTATCACCGCTATCATGTATAGTGCCAGTATTTCGCCTTTTAACTTGCCGGGGAGATCCCGGTATTCCTGTAGATTTATTTTTGGCAGATTTTGTAATACCAAAACTTTCGGTTCAAAGCCGTCCAAGCCCTCCTGCAGGCATTGAAAGATGAAGATTGGAGTGTACGTGGGACGGCAGCCTCAGGCCTGAAGAAAATTGGTGATCAAATCAAAGATATAGCCACATTGAAAGATATCGTTGCCGGCCTATTCCTCGCCAGTGAATGGGAACATTTGGAGATTGTCACTAATCGACTGGAAACCTTACAGGCCGGCCAGCGCCCACTTCCAGATCCATTGAGTGAGCCGCCGGTTTCAAGCTGGCAGCGATCATCGGCGCGGTTCCGGCTCTGGGTAATTTGGTTAGTGGTCGATGTGATCCTGGGTTTGATACTACTCATTTCGGCTGTGCTGGGCGATTTGCTTAAGGCGCAGTGGACAACCACTTTGCAGACCTGGGCCGCAACGCATCTTGGAGCGTTGATCGGTGTGTTTATCGTTCTACTCCTCATAGGAGGATTGCTGACCTTAGGATTAGCTGCCTTACAAGATTTGCTCAAGAAAAAATAAGAAGGATTCCTGTTAATTACATAATGATAGGGGGAGTGTCAATCATGATAATTCATATTGGTGCTCAACATTGAACGCACATCTTAACTTTCGTGAATTTAAGACCTTTATTCAGAGTCACCTTTCGAGTTTCGGGTGCAATTGTGGTGCAATTGGGGTACTACGCTGTAGAAACTATAGATACAGTAGACAAATTCACCCCCAAATGTGGGACTGGGTAGACGCTGTACCACTCTATAGACGCTGTAGACATCCGACCTATAGTCTCTTAATCAGTTGGTTCGGGGTTCACCTGTGCCTGCGGCCCGGTGCAGGCAAGCCCCCGGTCGGTCACCTAGCCCCTCTTAGAGGGGCATTCTTTTATTAAAGGTATTTGCACTTTATAAAGGACGAATGCAGAATACGGTTTATGGGGAGCACACAAAGACCTACCAGCAGAATGACGAGAATGACAGTCACCAGGAGAACCACCTTCCTATTGGTTTTTTCCTTCCGGGTTGGCCTTTGTCGGGGTGGTACGTAAGCATTACGTCCTTCCAGCGCTGCGATCCGCTCCAAGGCTCTCCGTACGCGTCCGTCAATGACCCTGGAATTGACTTTTATAATTGTAAAAACCGACGAACAATGTGTGACTCATGTCATATAAAGTAACAAGCCGTCCGGGATGAGGGGGGCATCCCAGTCAGCTTGTCGTTATCAGTTTTAATCGGATGGTATGGGAGAGTCAAGGAAACCTTATTATTACCGGTCCTCGGTGTTTCGACCTCCCTCCCAGCTGTCCAACATACCGGGATCGGGGTGGCCAGCACTTTGATGGCTCTTCCACCGGTCTTTATGCTGCCGATTAGCTACTTTGTCTTCAAGTGCCCTGTCGAGGCGGGCAGAACAACCTGCCGAGCCTATGCCTCGCTCCAGAAAGTGGTTCCTTCTGCGGTTACTTTTCACTGGCCGGAGAAAGAGCAGCTTCCTCCTTGCGGTCTGAACCGGTTGCGAGAAAATGGAATACAACCGCCATCAGCAAGAAAGGAACAGCCAGGCAGACGCTTCCTAACAGCTTGGAAGAGAGTGGATAGGCGGGGTCTGGATATAGAGCAATGAACAAAAAGAAGACGATTCCGCTCAAGCACATGAAAAACAGGCCGCGATAGATCCATCCTTCCATCTTATGCGGCGGGTATAGCAGGAAAAGGCGTAAGAAGAAATTACGTTCGCTGGTCTTGACTATGGGCTGTAGATGAGATTGTAACAGGATCGGATCAAGGCTTTTCTTGATTCCATCCAGTTCTTCAGCTATGCTCTTTTTGATCATGGCTAATTCCTCTCCAACTTCGGTTTGTTCGCGCGCCTGCAGCCAGTTTGAGAGGAACGATATTCTGCGCTGAGCAAAGTCAATCTCTTCTTCTTTGCGCGCCAGCCTACTGCGCTTGTCGAGCCAATTTAACAAGGCAGTGGCAATGAGCGGTATAAGCCCCAATAATGATGCTAACAAGGTTTCTAAGAACTTGTTCTGTTCCATTGTGTTCTCCTTAATAAATATCCGCCTATGCTTATCTGAGATTCGGATAATCGTAAATACTATACTCAAAAACAACGCCCATTACAATTAGCAATAAAACACTTCTAATCCCCTCTCTAGCCCTTTATTTTCAATAAATACAACCGACCCTTGGCAGTTTTATGGACTTTTACTTCGTACGACGAGGAATCGATAACTCTAGAAAGCTATTAAAACCTGGAAATGCCAAAACAATGGGAAAAATATATTGATAAGGCCCTTCAACATGATATCGTCCTGTGTAAATCCACCCTGAATTTATTTTGTTTTCCTCATTCGATATGGGGATCGATGGCAGTTTCGTTGATCGCGTCATACTCAAACGGAGGTACGAATGCTCCAACACACTACACTTGACAAGCTTCAACGCTTTCAGGTTGACCAGCTCTTCCTCCATCCTGAGCGAGTAGCCATCCATTAAAGTTGAAGTGGCACGCCCGCCCACGAGGACGGGCGCAACGATGATGCAGACATGGTCAATCAACCTCTGCCGGACAAGGACCGAGTTCAACGTTCCGCCCGACTCGATCACCATATGCTCGATGCCATATTCCTGTCTGATGTGCACAAAAAGGTCAGGAAGATCCACCTTTTCCTTATAATAGATGACTTGGATGTTTTTGTAGTCAGAGCGGAGGTCGAACGCGGGATGTCCGGGATTGTCTGTAACGATGAACAGCTTCCCGATCCACTGTGCCAGATATTTTACGCCATTCTGGTTGAGGTGGGGTTTGCGGTCAACGATAAAAAAGGTGAGGCGCTCGTCCTTCTTAGGTTTCTCGCGGCGTGAATTGATGCCGATCTTGGCCATGACCCGTCCGGTGTTCAGCGAGTTCGCGGCGATAATCGATTCGTAGTGATAGTATTGCTGCAAACCTTCTTTGACCCCCTGGATCCTTTTCCAGTCCCGGTCGGAATCGAGATTGTCGCTCTCCCCACTGGTGATTTTGCCATCGACGGACATGAGCAGGGAAAGAGTGGTTTCTACGCGCGCAGTATTTGTGTTCATAGGAAAAAAACCTCGATATAGAGTATACCCAAAAATCCAATACCATAACGCGGAAGAGGTCTATAGTTTTTGAGGTTTTATGGTCCTGCCACCGATGATGAGCCAATCCATTGTGTGCTTCACAAGAAAAAGATAATTACATCCAATAATCATGATTCAAGAAATAAGCCTAGTCACGGTCTTCATTATAGGAGGTCTATGTGGTAATCCGTGGATGCAAATCTAATTTCTTCTTATCAAGCTAATTATTGTAAAGGGCAGTTATCAATAGATGGTTAAAGAGGAACTGAGACAGGAAGACTATTTGTCAATCTCCCCTGAATTGTTGCGCGGTTTTGATAAACTGCATGCCGGCTTTTCCAATCCACTTCATAGAGTGGCGTTAGAGCAATATAACAACACCCCGCCTGGTCGATGAACTGACCCCCTGAAACGAGACACGAAAAGAAAGTACCCCCTGTGAGAAAATAAGACACAGGAGGTACTTTTATTATGTCAGGGAAAAAGGGAATGAGAGTATATCCAATAGGAGTGAAA
>Ga0116137_1001954_pt1 | contig 12816 bp, 7 predicted proteins | sample June2015DPH_20_1_3_FD_88973 | JGI IMG/M metagenome (GOLD analysis project Ga0116137, IMG submission 88973) | Peatland microbial communities from SPRUCE experiment site at the Marcell Experimental Forest, Minnesota, USA - June2015DPH_20_100 | ecosystem: Environmental > Terrestrial > Soil >...
CGGCCGCCGCGACGCGCGACATGTACGTGGATTCCACCGGCAGGGTCACCGACGACTCCTGGCTCGGGCCGCGGTCCATCGGCGTGCCGGGATCCGTGGCCGGCCTGTGGGAGATGCACCGGCGCTTCGGCCGCCTGCCGTGGCGCGACGTGGTCGCCCCGGCGATCGCCCTAGCGCGAGACGGCCACGTGGTCGACCAGCCGCGCGCCGACATGCTGCGCGGCAGCGAGGACCTGTTCAAGCGCTACGAGCCGGCGGCGCGCTTCTGGTTGCCGGGCGGCCGGCCGTTCGTCGCGGGCGACACCCTGCGCCAAGCCGACCTGGCCGCCACACTGGAGCTGATCGCCGACTCGGGAGCGGCCGGCTTCTACCGCGGACGGACCGCGGACCTCATCGTCGCGGAGATGCGCCGCTCCGGCGGGCTCGTCACGACCGCCGACTTGGAGAACTACCGTCCCATCTGGCGCACGCCGCTCAGAGGCCGCTACCGCGGGTTTGAGATCATCACGATGCCGCCTGTCTCCAGCGGGGGGGTGACGCTGCTCGAGGCGCTCAACATCCTCGCCGGCTACCGGCCGGCGCGCTTCGGCAGCGCCGCCGACCGCCATCTGTTCATCGAGGTCGAACGGCGTGCGTTCCTCGACCGCAACGCCCTGCTGGGCGACCCCGCATTCGTGAAGATGCCGCTCGCGCGTCTCACGAGCACGGCGTACGCGGCCCGCCAGCGCCGCACGATCCGGCTCGACCGGGCGACGCCCACGGCAGGGCTGGCGCTGCACGAAGGGCCCCACACGACGAACTACTCGGTCGTGGACGGCCAGGGGAACGCGGCCGCCCTGACGACCACGATCAACCACGGGTTCGGCTCGAAGATCTTCGTGTCCGGGGCGGGGTTCTTCCTGAACAACGAGATGGACGACTTCACCGCGAAGCCCGGCTCGGTCAATACGATGGGCATCCAGCAGATGGGCGAGGCCAATGCGATCGCCCCGGGCAAGCGGATGCTCTCGTCCATGACACCGACCATCGTGCTCGACCCGAGGGGGCGTCTCGACCTGGTCCTCGGCTCCGAGGGCGGCGCGATGATCATCACGGCGGTGCTCCAGGTCATCGTCAACGTGATCGACCACCACATGCCCCTCGCCGAGGCGGTGTACGCGCCGCGGATCCACCACAACGCCCTGCCGGACTCGGTGGCGATGGAGCCGGCGGCCCTCGCTCCGGAGGTGAAGGCGCGCCTCGAGGCCATGGGCCACCACTTCAACCGCAACCCGTTCTACTTCGCGACGGTCACGGCGATCCGGGTGACGAAGGCCGGGCTCGAGGGCGTCACGGACCCCCGAGTGCCGAGCAGCGCGGCCGGGTACTGAACGCAGCAGGGGCGCCGGGATGATCTCCGGCGCCCCCGCGGCACAGCTGCGGACTCGCTGCGACGTCCGCTCCGGACCCTCTAGAACACCACGCTTGTCAGGCTGCGCGAGCGCAGGAACTGCCGGAATTGCGCGACCGGTCCCGTCATCACGCCTTCGATCCGGGCGCGCTCGTCGCGCACCTGCCCGTCCAGGAGCTGTGCCACGTCGCGCTGTGAGGCGGTGGGCGCGAAATCCGAGCTGGTGGTCGTCCGGGCCAGGTACATCAGCTGCTCGACCAGGTGCTCCGGCCAGCGCAGGACGTCCTGGCCGCGTCCCGTCACCTTCATCTGCAACAGCGGGTCCTCGGCCGCGAGCAGCGTGCGGTCGAGGGAGTCCGCCGCGGCCCGCACGTCGGCCGCGGCCGAATCCCCGGCCAGCGAGGCGCGCAGGGCGGCCAGCTGGCCGCGCAGGACCTCGAGCCGGTTGATCAGCGCGACGGTGCTGTCGATGTCGGCCGCGAGCGGCGCTTCGAAGGCGATCTGCGCCCGCAGGTCATCCGCGCTCGCCCCGGTCGTCGGATCCTGCAGGACGTCGAGCGGCTGCTCGAGCGTCTGGCCGTCCGCGGTGAGCCGCACCGTGTAGCGGCCCGGCGCAACGAGCATGGAGAAGCGGCCGACGCCCGGCGCCAGCGTGCCTTCCGGCTTCACGGTGAACCACGCCGCGTCGGGCGGGCTCGTGCGGAGCTTCGCCTGCGCGGTGGGCTCGCCGCGCAGGTCCCACCAGACGCGGTTCATCCCGGCCTTGGGCGCCTGCTTCAGTGTCCGGACGAGCCTCCCGCCGGCGTCGAGGATCTGGATGGCCTGCGAGTCGCGACGTGTGCTGTCGGGGGCGGCGCGCCGCCACCAGGTCAGCGAGGCGCCATACGGCGGATTGGTGCCCGCGACGGGATCGTCGGCCGCCTCGAACGGTCCGGCGACGTCGCGGAAGCGATAGGCGGCGCGCGGCGGGAAGAGCCACGCGTCGCGTGCGGCGACGTCGGCGCTGAGCGCGCGGAGCGGCGTGACGTCGTCGAGGATCCAGAAGCCGCGCCCGTACGTGGCGATGACCAGGTCGTTGAACCGCTCCTGCACCGTGATCCCGTACACGGGGGCGTGCGGCAGGTTGTTCTGCAGGGGCTGCCAGTGCGCCCCGTCGTCGAGCGATACGTAAAGGCCGTTCTCCGTGCCCGCGTAGAGCAGGCCGCGACGCACCGGGTCCTCCGTCACCGCGTGCACGAAGCTGAGCGGCGAGTGCGTGATGCCGGCGGTGATCAGCGTCCACGTCGCCCCGTAGTCCGTGGTCCGATAGATCCACGGGTCGAAGTTGCCGACCTGGTGGCCATCCACCGTGAGGTAGGCGGTCCCGGTATCGTAGCGGGACGGCTCGATGCTGGAGATCGTGCCCCAGTCGAGCAGCCCGTGGATGTTGCCCGTCAGGTTCATCCAGGTCGCGCCGCCGTCCCGGGTCAGCTGCACCAGGCCGTCGTTGGTGCCGGCCCAGATCATCCCTCGCTTCAGGCGCGACTCGGCGATCGAGAAGACGACGCCGGCGTACTCCACGCCGATGTTGTCGGGCGTGAGTCCGCCCGAGGGCCGCTCGCGCGTGGTGTCGTTGCGGGTGAGGTCGGGGCTGATCTCCTTCCACGTCACGCCGCCGTCGGTGGTGGCGTGCACGTGCTGGCTGCCCACGTACAGCATGGTGTGGTCGAACGGCGAGAAGGTGAGCGGGAAGTTCCAGACGAAGCGGTACCGCACGGCGCTCGCGGGCGAGCCGATCGTCGAGACCGGCCAGACCTCCACGTGCCGCACCGCACCGGTCCTGAGGTCGTAGCGGGTGACGATGCCGCCGACCGCGCCGGAGCCCGACGCCGACGACCAGACGACGTTGGAGTCGCCGGGGTCGGGCGTGGCGAAGCCGCTCTCGCCGCCGCCCACGGTGATCCACTGGCCGCGGGAAATGTCGCCGGTGCGGCTGTTGCTCGGCCCGCGCGCCGACGGACCGTCCTGGCGGTTGCCATAGACGTAGTAGGGAATGCGGTCGTCCACCGTCACGTGGTACATCTGCGCGATCGGGAGCTGCACCCGCAGCCAGGTGCGGCCGCGGTTCTGTGTGATCGAGATGCCGACGTCGTGGCCCACGGCCATCCGGTTGCCGTTGGTGGGGTCGATCCAGATGTCGTGGTGGTCCCCGCCGGGCACCATGGAATCGGGCGGGTCGATGATCGTGCGCCCGCCGTCCAGCGTCTTCGACCAGGACGCCGCGAGGAAGTACGCCTCGTTCTCGTTATCCGGCTCCACGCCCATCCTGCTGTAGTAGTGCGTGCGGCCCGCGACCTGCCGGTCGTAGCTGACGAGATGCCAGCTCGAACCGCCGTCGTCAGAGCGGAACAGCCGGCCACTGTCGGGCTGCGCGATGTTCACCGCCGGGACGCCGTCGCCGGTCTCGATCAGCGCGTAGATCCGGTCGGAGTTCGCGCGCGACATCGCGAGGCCGACCTTGCCGACCTGCCGCGTCGGGAGGCCGGCGCCCTTGAGGCGCGTCCAGGTGGTCCCGCCGTCGGTGGACTTCCAGATGCCGCTGCCCGCGCCGCCGCTGGTGCGGCCCCAGGTGCGGACCTGGACCTGCCAGAATCCGGCGAAGAGGATGCGCGGGTTGTTCGGGTCCATCACGAGGTCCGAGGCCCCCGTGCTGTCGTTCACGAACAGCACGTGCTCCCAGGTCGCGCCCCCGTCCGTCGTGCGGTAGATGCCTATCTGCGGCTGCGGGGCGTACAGGTGCCCCTCGGCCGCGACGTAGACGATCCGGGGGTCGGTCGGGTGCACGATGATGCGCGAGATCCGGCCGGTGCTGTCGAGCCCCATCTTCTTCCAGGTCTTGCCCGCGTCCGTCGAGCGGTAGACGCCCCAGCCCATCGAGATGTGGGAGCGGATCCACGGCTCGCCGGTCCCGACCCACACGACGTTCGGGTCCGACGGCGCGACGGCCAGGGCGCCGATGGACGAGACGGGCTGATCGTCGAAGATCGGCATCCAGTGGATGCCGCCGTCCACGGTCTTCCAGAGCCCCCCGGACGCCGCGCCGGCGTAGTAGGTCAGCGGGTCGCCGGCGACGCCGGCCACCGAGGAGACGCGATTGCCCTCGGGGCCGATGTGGCGCCAGCGCAGCGCGGCCCACGCCGTGGAGTCGAAGGCCGGCGCGGTGACCGCGGTGGGGGCCGCCGCGCGCGCCGGGTGGCGCTGGGCTTGGACGGGCTGGGCGGCGGCGAGAGCCGCGAGCACCACCACGAGCGATGAGGCGCTGCTACGGACGGGACGGACCACGGATCGGCTCCTGGCAACGAGGGTCGGGCCAACTATGCGGGTCCGAGCGCGCGAGCGCCAGGACGGATGCCGGTGGATTCCCGCCAGAGGTCTCAGCGTACCCCGCGCATTCCCGACCCAGGTACTCGAATCCGAGTCGGGCACGCTCGGGAGCCGTCTGGCCGCATCTGCGGGCGTGCCGTACTGTTGGGCTACGCTGCACCTCGGTTCCCGGAGGGACGTATGAAGCAGGTCAATCACTCGGCCATGAAGCTCGGCAAGCAGGCGGCCCGGCACGATCCGCGGACCCTCCAGTTCGCGAAGTACCTGGTGGAGGAGGCGCTTCCGCCTCCGCCCGCGTCGGAGGATTGGGCAGCGAAGGTCGCGAAGTGGCCGATGATGGCGAACGACAAGATCGGCGACTGCACCTGTGCCGCGGCCGGCCACATGATCGAGCAGTGGACCACGTACTCCGGCGCGCCGGTCATGCTCAGCACCAAACAGATCATCGCCGCGTACTCCGCCATCACGGGATACGACCCGAGGGACCCGGCGAGCGACCGGGGCGCCGTGGAGATCGACGTGCTGAACTACTGGCGGAAGACGGGCTTCAGCACGCACACGATCGAGGGCTACGTCGCCCTGGAACCCGGGAGCCACGTCCACGTCGAAGACGCGGTGATGATCTTCGGCAACTGCTACATAGGGCTGGCGCTGCCGGTGAGCGCGCAGCGGCAGAAGGTGTGGGCGGTGCCGCCGGGCGGGCCCGTGGGTCCCGGGGCGCCAGCCTCCTGGGGCGGGCACGCGGTGCCGGTGGTCGCCTACGACCCGCGCGGCCTGACCGTGATCACGTGGGGTATGGTGCAGCGGATGACGTGGGGCTTCTGGGATGCGTACTGCGACGAGGCCTACGCGGTCCTCTCGAAGGACTGGATCAGCAAGGTGAACAAGAAGGCGCCGAACCAGTTCGACTTCCAGACCCTGCGGGCGGACCTCGCGGCGCTCAAGAAGACCTAGGGAAGGGAGCGTTCACGTGTCGATCTTCTTCGCGGCGACACCGGCGGGCGGGAAGAACGAAGTGATGGTGAGTGTGCCCAGGCAGACCCGGCTCGTGTGGGGCAGGGTGGTCGCAGCGGGGGTCGTCCTGCTCGTGATCCTCGGCGCCGGGCTGTACGCGGGCACCGTTCCGGCGCTGGATGCCTGGAACAAGGCGCTGCTTCACGCCTTCGAGGTGCTCCTCGGCCTGTTCGTGGGGGTGGTCGGCGGCGAGGCGGCATCCGGGAGCTGACGGGTCGGCTTCACGGCGAATGCCGACCGAACGCCTCGGCATTGTCTGCGCGAGTTAGCTTGACAATTCCGCATTTTGTGGCAGGGTGGCAGCTTGGACTAACGCCCGAGTGACGCTTCCGAGGCAGCTTCATGCCGTCGGGCGTTGGTGCTCGACCAGCTCTCAATAAGGCGGGCGCGGTGTGACCGACGTCCAGGCGTCCTTCCAGGGCGCGCTCGGGCCCCGTTATGAGGTCCAGGGTGAAGTTGGACGTGGGGGCATGGCGACCGTGTATCGCGCCCTCGATCACAGGCTCGACCGTACCGTCGCGCTGAAGGTTCTCCGTCCCGAGCTCACGCAACTACTCGGCGCCGACCGCTTCCACCGCGAAATCAAGATCGCTGCAGCGCTGCAGCACTCCAACATCGTCGGTCTCTACGAGGCCGGGGAGGAGCAAGGCCTCCTCTACTACACGATGCCGCTGGTCGAGGGGGAGACTCTCCGCAATCGCCTGGAGCGTGAGGGCCAGCTCCCAGTGGATGACGCGGTGAGGATCAGCGAGCAGATCGCGGCTGCGCTCGGCTGCGCGCACGACCATGGCATCATCCACCGGGACATCAAGCCGGAGAACATCTTGCTCGCGGGCGACCGCGTGATGGTCGCCGATTTCGGCATCGCGCGCGCGATCAGCGAGGCGGGCGCGGACCGCTTGACCTCGGCTGGCATCGCGATCGGAACGCCGGCGTACATGAGCCCCGAGCAGGGATCGGCCACGGCCAAGTTGGACGGCCGGGCTGACATCTACGCGCTCGGCTGCGTGCTGTACGAGATGCTGAGCGGCGAGCCGCCGTTCACGGGTCCCACGGCGCAGGCGGTAGTCGCGCGGCAGATGCACGAGGCGCCGCGGTCGCTGCGGGTCGTGCGGCCCGCCGTGTCGCCTGCGCTTCAGGATGTGGTAGAAAAGGCGCTGGCGAAGGTGCCGGCCGACCGGTACGCGACCGCCGGTGACATGGGCGCGGCGTTGGAGTTGGCCAAGCAGCGGCCCGGGCGGATTGCATCGCTCGTCGGCCGGTGGTTGCGCCGACGGGCCGTGGCCCCGGTGGCCGCCGTATCGGTACTCGCCCTCGCGGCGGTCGTCGCACTCGTGGTCCGCAGCGGGCGCTCGCGCTTGGACCCGACCATCGTCGTGGTGGCCCCGTTTGAGTCGCATATCGCCGACACGGCACTTGCCCAGCTTGGGATGATCGCTGCCGATTGGGTGGTGCAGGTGCTGCAGGCAACGGGTGAGATCAAGGTGGTGCCCATGGCCCAAGTTGCAGCGACGAAGTGGCTACCGGGTGCCAGGGTGCAGGACCTGGCCGTGGCGACGGGGGCGGGGACGGTGATCGCTGGCCGGGCCTCGATTCAAGGCGACAGCGTCTATCTCCGGGCCGACGTCGTGGACGGTCGATCCGGGGCGCTGTTGCACTCGGTGCCGCCCGCGGCTGCGGGACGCGGACAGCCGCTTGAGGCGGTGAAGGAGTTGGCGCGGCGGGTCGGCGGGGCGGCGGCGTTGGTGGTGAATCCCCAGATCAGAGACACGTCCATGCAGCTCAGCCCCCCCTCGTCCTACGAGGTGTATCGCGAGTGGATGGAAGGCGCTCGGCTCGGGGCCGCCGGGGACTGGCAGCGGGCTTACAGCCATTTCCTACGGGCGTACACGCTGGATACGAACTTCGTGCCGCCGTTGATCGGGGCAGCCAATGCGCGAAACTGGCTCGGCGAGCCCGGAGTGGCTGACTCCCTCTTGGAGATCGTTGAGCGGAAGCGCGATCGGCTGACCCGGCTCGAACAGATGAACCTGGAAGGCTTCCGCGCGGAGTTGGCCGGCGACTATCAGCGTGCTGCGGCCGCGGACCGGGAGGAAGCCAGGCTGTCGCGAACGCCCGGGAACTACTTCTACCATGCGCTGCTGGCTAACCATCCCGCCGAGGCGCTGCAGGCCTTGGAGAGGGTCAATGCCGATTGGAGTCCAGTCTACTGCTGGGTCCGCGGATCGATCTACCACGTGCTCGGGCGGCACCAGGACGAGCTGAAGGCCGTGCAACTGGCACGGCACCACTCGCCAGGATCCTTGATTGTGGTCAACGCCGAGCTGCGCGCCCTCGCGGCCTTGGGCCGAGAGAAAGAGGTATTCCGCCTGCTGGATGAGTCGCGCGGGATGGAGCGCGAAGCGTCCCTTGCGTCCGTCGATCTCTGGGGCGGTGGGGGGGCATGGGTGTTCTACGAAACGGCGCTCGAGCTTCGGGCGCACGGGCACCGTGGGGCCTACCGGCGAGTGATCGAGCAGGCGCTCAACCAGCTACGCGCTCCGGGCGCCAGGGACCCGAGCGCCACTACCGCACGGTGGCAGCGCGCGATGGTGCTCTACGGAGCGGAGCGGTGGGAGGAGGCGCGCGCGTCATACGCGGCGCTGCTAGCGGCGGACCCCAAGAACGTCGAGTTCCTTGGTGGACTGGGCGTAAGCCAGGCCCGACTTGGACACTCGACGGCAGCGGCGGCGCTTGCCGGGCGGCTCGCCGCCATCAACCCGCCCTACTCGTTCGGGCGAAGTCCCTTTTGGCGGGCACGGATCGCCGCGCTCCTCGGTGACCGAGACGGCGCCGTTGCCCTGCTGCAGCAGGCGCTGGCCAGGGGAATTGCCTGTACGTACCATCTCGGGCCGCCGACCGAGGACTGTCACCGTGAGATGGACTTCGAGTCGCTACGGGGTTATGGCCCCTTCGACGAGTTGCTGCGGCCGAAGGGGTGACACGCCGGGAGAACGAGACATGTCACGCAGCACGTACGCACCGTACGACAGACCAGGAGGTTCCAGATGATCGTCAGTCGAGCCTATCAGCGCATCGTAGCCATGGCATGGCGCGACGACGCGTTCCGTCGTCGCCTGATCAGGAATCCGCGGGCCGTGCTCAAGGAACTGGGGCTCCGCGTTCCGAAGGGGGTCAAGATCAAGGTACTCCAGAATACCGCACGGATGATGTACGTGGTGCTGCCCGCCAAGCCCAAGGGGAAGCGGCACCACGTGGCGCCTGTCGGGCCCGAAGACGACATCTGACGTTTGAAGCACCGCGTCCATCCTGTCCGGGCGGCACACGTGCGGCTCGCCCGGCCAGACGTCCTGTTGGTGTGCATGCCGTGGGCGTCCCCCACGCGACCGAGCCTCGGCATCGGATTGCTCGTGGCGGCGGCCAGGCGCAGCGGTTTCCGCTGCCGCGCCGTCTACCCCAACGTGGAGTTCTCGTCGCTCTTCGGACCCGAGGCGTACGAAGAGGTATGCAGCAAGCGGGACCTCCTTGCGCTTGGAGAGCACCTGTTCGCGGTGGACGTATTCGGACGCAAGGCCTTGCGCTCGAGCGCGTTCCTTGAGCGGTTTCTTCGATTGCAGTCGGAAGATGGCGCCGATCGCTCTCCACAGTTCGATCCGACGACGCTGTACGACCTGCGAGATGTCGTCGTGCCCGACGCCTTGGACCGCTGCGCCGAACGCATCCTAAGGACCCCGCCCGACGTCGTCGGGTTCAGCTGCGTCTTCAGTCAGGTGATGCCCAGTCTGGCGCTCGCACGGCGCCTCAAGGCCGCGCGGCCGGGAATGCGGATCCTGCTGGGCGGAGCCTGCGTGCACGGATGCGTCGGCGAGGCCTACGCAGGGGCCTTCCGCGACACGGTGGACCACGTCTTCACCGGAGAAGCTGACGTTGTCTTTCCCGCGTTCCTCGAGTCCCTCGCCGCGGGCAGGGACGGCGAGGACCTTCCGGGCGTCACCCACGACGGCGTGCAGTCGGCGCCGGCGGAGCCCGTAACGGATCTCGACGCTCTGCCCGAGCCGGACTACGACGATTACTTCGCCGCACGGGCTGAGTGCGTGGCGGCAGTCCGGCGCCTGCTCGCGTGCCGCGAACTGCCGTTCGAGTCCTCGCGCGGGTGCTGGTGGGGCCACAAGAACCACTGCAGCTTCTGCGGCATCAACGGCGTCGGCATGGCATATCGCGTGAAGTCGGTGGACCGGGTCGTCGGAGAACTGGAGCACCTTGCCATGCGGTATCACAGCTCGGACCTGGAGGCCGCCGACAGCATCCTGCCCCATGCCGCATACCGAGGGTTGCTGCCGCGAGTGGCCGCGCTCGGTCTCGACCTGCGTCTGACGTACGAGATCAAGGCGAACGTCACTCGCGATGACGTCGCGGCGCTACGGGCCGCAGGCGTGGTGCTGGTCCAGCCCGGGGTCGAGAGCTTCTCCGATCACGTGTTGCAGCTGATGCGCAAGGGCGTGACCGGGCTGCAGAATGTCCAGCTCTTGAAGTGGCTCCAGGAATTCGGCATTGGCGTCTATTACCACGTGCTCGTCGGATTCCCCGGCGAGACCGACGCCGACTACGAGGCCATGCACGGTCTCCTGCCGGCCCTGTTCCACTTGCCGCCGCCGGTGCTAGGCCACTCCGCGACGGTGAAGGTCCATCGGTTCGCTCCGTTCTTCGACGAGCCAAGGCGCTGGGGCATCCGCGGAGTGCGCCCGGCCTGGCACTACCGTCATCTGATCCCGCCGAGCGCGGCGCCGGCGGCGGACTACGCCTTCTTCTTCGACCGGGACATTGCTGCGGACGCACCGCTGTTCCGACACCGGGCGCGACTCGACGCCGCCATTAGACGGTGGGTGGCGAACCGCCGGAAGCTCACGGCCAAGCTGGGCCCGGGCTTCATAACGATCCTCCAAACGGTCCAGCCTGCGAAGGAGCGCGAACTCGCCGTTCTGGATCGCGACGCCGCGTGCGTCTTCCTGCTGTGCGATGCTCGGACGTCGATTCCGAACATCACCCGTACAATGGAGTCGATGCGGCCAGGCGCGGTCGTAGACGTGCCCAGCATCATTGCCGATCTGGTTCGTCGCCGTCTCGTGGTTGCCAGCGGGCAGCACTTTGTAGGTGTCGTGCCCTTCGAACGGCCCCACCCTACTGCGGTGCTCCAAGGCTGGCTCCGCCGCTGGGGTGCGGGCCCCGGGTTTCTGGGCCCTACGGCGCCAAATCCGACCGGCACATGACGCGCGCGCCGCCGCCGGCGGGACGCCACAGCAGGCCCTGATCCTCGACCCACTGCGGGATCTTCGCGACGCCCGCGGCCGTGCCGATCCAGAGCAAGGCGGAGGACGGCTGCGGCACGCCGCACCAGCCCGCCATCCGCTTCGCCAGGGCCAGATCGTGCGCGTGCCGCGCGACCAGCTCCCGCCGCGTCGGCTTCGCACTCAACCGGAATGCCGTGACCTTCTCGAGCGCCGCTGGATCCACCCAGCGCGCCTCGAGCTGAGCCGCCGGCTTCGCGCAGGCCAGGTAGAACGAGCTGAAGATGCGCCGCGCCTGCGCGCGATGCGCGGGGCTCCGGAACCAGAGATAACCCAGCCTGTCCGGCCAGGTCGGCGGCGTGATCCACTTGGTCACGTCTCCCACCACGACGTCCGCTCCGGACTCGGCCACTTTCGGAAAGCCCGCCGCCCCCGCGTGCGCGTAGTCCGCCACCAGCAACGGCGTCCGCGCCCCCAGACGCCTGCGGATGTGACGGAAGATCGGCTCCAGCGGCAGCCGCTCGCCCTTCCACGTCACCTGGCTCAGCAGCACCGCATTGGGCTGGTGCCGCACCACGCTCTCCAGCACGTCGTCGGCGTCGAGCACGTCCACCGCCGTGTCGGGGAAGCTCTGGGCGTCGAAGTACTCGCCCGCCGAGAGCGCGATCCGCTCGATGCCGAGCGACGTGAAGACCAGGCGCAGGCCCGCCAGCGTTCCCGGCGCCAAGACGACGGCCGACGACGCGGCGCCGTAGACGTCGGCCACCAGCTGCCGCACGTGGCCCGCGAGGCGGTAGTCGGCCTCGACCCGATGCGTCATCGCGACGCCCTCAATCCGACGGCCCGCCGCAGGTACACTCGGCGCCGGTCATCACCTGGAGCACCACGCTCGCCGGCCGCGCGACCAGGTGCGTCGGCAGGACGCGGCGGAAGTGCGCGACCGTGCCCTGCCGCAGCACCTCGGCCCGGGTCACCGCACCCGACGCGTCTCGAAGCTGAACCTCCAGCGAACCGTCGAGCACGATCCAGCTCGCCGCCCGGCTCGGGCCCAGCGTGCGGTACGCCGGCGCCCTCCCGCTCCACCCGTTCTTGAGACGCAGCACGCCGAGGTGCAGGTTGTGCGGCACGTCGCCCCGCGGCGCCAGCAAAGGCCGCCACGCCGGCTGCGGCGCGTCGCGATCGCCGTCCGGCAGCGCGGAGACCATCCACTCCTGCGACGCCTGCACGATGAGCTGGGGCAGGGGGAACCGGAGGAACCGCGCCAGCCGCGCGATCGCCTCCACCGAAACGTTCTGGCTCGCCGCCTCGATGCGCGAGATCTGCGCGGCGTCCACGTGGCAGAGCCCCGCCAGCGTCGAGACGCCGATGTTCGCGCGGTCGCGGAAGAGCCGCGTCTGCTCCGCGATCCCCCACGCCAGCAGCGCGTAGGTCACCGGGTTCAGCACCTGAGCGGTCGTGAAGCCGGTCTTGCCCACCGACGCCTGGCGCGCGCCCCCCCCGCCGCCGCCCCGCGCGCTCACGTTGATCGCCGTCGGCGACTCGCTCGAGGGGCGGAAGACCATCCAGGCCGACGCCTCGCTCTGCCCCACCGCCCAGGTGTGGTGGGGCACCTGCGACGCCAGCCGGATCGCCGAGCCCTTCTCCAGCACCGGCGAGAGATGCACCTCCGGCGCCTTCCCGCCCGGCGTCCAGGCGAAGTGGTACTGGATGCGGCCGCTGATGGGGATCAGCGCCTCCTCCCCCGAGTGCGACATGAACTCCGAG
>Ga0116137_1001972_pt1 | contig 12744 bp, 10 predicted proteins | sample June2015DPH_20_1_3_FD_88973 | JGI IMG/M metagenome (GOLD analysis project Ga0116137, IMG submission 88973) | Peatland microbial communities from SPRUCE experiment site at the Marcell Experimental Forest, Minnesota, USA - June2015DPH_20_100 | ecosystem: Environmental > Terrestrial > Soil >...
AGAGAAATGAGCGCTGCTCGATCCCGTCCACTATCCGCCGGTCCGTGAGGCCTGCCCGGGTCGATATCAAACGCGAGGTACCCAGCTTGACCGCTGGCCCCCTTTCATAGAGCAGGATCGTGTGCGTCTTGGCGAACGATCGCGCCACTGAACGTGGCTCTGCCAGCCGCTGGCCCGATCCAATCGGCGGGGTCTCGGGAGAATTCCGCAGACAGAACCGCGGGTCACCCGAGCCTACGCGCCCGCGACGGGCATGAGCTCGCGCCGGTATGCCTGGACTGCCGGCACCAGTGCCATCGAGGCGGCCGCGACCGACTGGCGCATCGCCTTGCCCGGCCAGTTCGCCGACAGCAGCTCGGGAGGGAGGGCGGGATCTTCCGCGGCTGTGGCGTACAAGGGCGCCATCGCGTCCCACATTCGGCGCAGTGCGGCGGGGCCGGTTGCCGGGCGTGCCCGGCACTCGGCCGCGACGCGTACGAACGCGGCTCCGTGCGCGACGAGCGGACCAGGATACGGAAACGCGATCGAGCGGCCCTCGGCTCGAAGTCCGATACGCGCCGTCATAGGCGAGATCGCCATGCCGGCGCTCGATAGCTCGCACAAGGCAATCCGCTCAGGGCGCGGACCCAGCAACCGCCACTTTCCGATGGCCTAGGCTGGTTCAACGAGTCATCGCGACCGTCCGGGCGGACTGCACCGACTGGACCATCATCCTCGGTCGGCGGCATCTCGATCGGACGCTCCTGACTTATGCCGAGCACTACAATCGCGGGCGGCCCCATCGCGCTCTCGCCCTCGCCACACCTGGGCCCGATAACGAGGCCTCCCTGGCTGTGTGCCCTCGAGACGGCCGCCGACAGGACCTGCTCGGCGGCCTGATCCACGAATACTACGGACGAGCCGCGTGATCGAATCTGGGTTTCCGACCCCCACGGGCAGCCAGAGGGCGGTAGGCCCCGCCGGAGGAGAAGGCGGGGCCTACCGCGGAATGTGCACCTCGCAGAAGCAGAAACCGCCTTGGTTGGCATAGCGTTCAAGCGTTACTCAGAGCGTTGTCGCCGTCCACGTCAGATCGTCCGCCAAGCTCTGGTTGCGGCGTTCCGGCGAAATCGGCTTCTACGCCAAGGACGGCCTGACGCCAGACCTCGGGTCCGCGGCATTCAAGTCGGCCGTCCGATCCGGTGACGTCATTGGGCCGACATCGACCTCGGTCGGCCCGGAACTCTATCTTGTTGAAGCCCGATACGAGGCGCGGCAGGCTACAAGGGAGGAGTAGCCTGCCGCGCTGGCGACGAGATTCTTGTGCTGATCCTGTCGAAGAGAGGTCCCAGTTTGAGACGACAGCCCAGCCCACTCCAGTGCAGCACAGCAGCGGAGTGAGCCACCATGGCGCGCCTCATTTCGGCGTATCCTCCTGGCCGTCGGCCACCGAGCCGAGCCGCACAGTCGGCCGGGCAGTGGTCAACATTCGGCGTTCGCAGTTCGCCTCCTGGTTGTTTCTTACTGCCTAACAGACAGCGTGAAATCCGAAGCTAGCACCGTTCCGCTAGGCCTCCCAGGCTCGCGCGGTCATCACAAATCACCGCCGCGGCCCGGGCTCTGCGGCGTCGACGCGGACCTGCCCGGGCCCCGAGTTGGATCGAGGGATTTCCATCCCCAACTCTGATGGATCCCAGTCTGGAATGGCACCTGGACGTGAGGCGACGAGCGACGCAAGCCTTGTCCCAAGGTCGAGCACTCGTTCCGCTGTCCAACCAACGGCAATGCCAAACGCGAGGCCGGCTGCAAACGCGTCGCCTGCTCCGACCGTGTCCACCAGGTCTACAGGAACGGCTGCGGCTTCGCGGTAGGTCCCATCGCAGAGCAGTGCCGCGCCTCGGGGCCCGCGGGTTACGCAGACGGCTTCGAGGCCGAACCTGGCGGACATGGACCTGGCCAACGCCATCGCACCGTCCGGATCCAGCGACAGCGCTTCCGCTAGGATCGAAGCTTCCTCTTCGTTCATCTTGACGACCGTCGCCAGGCCCAACAGCTGCTCGACCAGCGGGACGTTCCAACAACCGGGCCGAAGGTTGAGATCGTATAGGCGGACGGCCAGGGGCTGGGCCTCGGCCAGCCAGCGCGTGGTCAAGGCGGTGCCTTCCGACCGCTGAGCAAGAGTGCCAAACACGAGGATGTCGAAAGCGCCGACGGCGCTCATCGACTCGACAGCCGAAAGGGCCTCGTATGCCGCCGGCGAGACGATGTCGTAGTCGGGCACGCCATACGCGTTGAGGCGTACTCGGGCGACCCCAGTCGAAACGCTGACTGTCTGGACGAACGAGGCGCTCACGTTCAGGCGCCGCACCTCGTCGAGCGCTTGCGTGCCGAGTTCGTCTTCACCCACGGCAGTGAAGTACCCCGTTTCACAACCAAGTCTCCCGAGGTGTGCGATGACGTTGAAGGGTGCGCCGCCGAGCCGCGGGCCGGTCGGCAGCAAGTCCCAAAGTAGTTCGCCGATGCCTATCGCTCTCATAGCACCAAGCCGATCGGAGTTGCGGATTGCCCTCACCAAGCCCTCAGGGCCCGACTCAGGCTGGATGAGATCCCCGGCCAGAGGGTCGCACACGCAGCACACCCCAGACGTTGTGAGGAGTTGGGCCCCCGACTTGGATACTCGGGGGCCCAATCACAGCGGGAGTGTCAAAACCGCAGCGGCGAAGGAAGGGAGACTAGGGGGCAGCGGCAGCCGCCAGGAGGTCCGCTGTCACCCGAGCGACGTTGGTCTTGTCCACGAGCGTAACCGCAGGATGGGTGGTCTTAGGCACGCTGGTGGCGCAGTTGAGCAGGATGTCCTTCACCATGGCGAAGGCTTCGGACGCATTGGTCGGGTAGATGATGGTGAAGGCCTGCTGGCCGGACGACACCTGATACATGCCATTGTCGCCAGCAGGCGAAACCAGGCCGTCAGTGCCACCGGTCAATACCTTACCCGTCAGCCCCGCGTCCGCGATCGCGATGGCGCCACCGGACTCCATCTCGTCGTTGGCGAAGTAGATGAACTTGATGGTGGGATGGGCCGTGAGCATGTCCTTGGTAACTGTCTCGGCATCGGCCTTGCGCCAGTTGGCGGTCTGTGCGGCGACTACATGGATATTGGGGAACTCAGCGACGCCCGCCTCGAAGCCATTCTGTCGGTCGAGCGCCGGCTGGGTGGTCTGATCGCCCTCGACGATGGCAACGTCACCGCCGCTGGGGAGAAGATTCTTGCCCACGTACTCGCCAGCCATCTTACCGATGGCCACGTTGTCGCCGCCGATGAAGGCCGTGTAGGCATCAGTGTCGATCCCGCGATCCAGGAGAATGACCGGGATCCCGGCGTTGTATATCGCGGTGACGGCCGGAGTGCCCGGAGTGCTAGCTTGCGGCGATGTCATCACCAGGTCCACCCCCTTGGTGATGTCGTCGTTGAGCTGGGTATTCTGGACGTTCGAGTCTCCTGTACCGTCTGTGATCGTCAGGTGGAACTGAGGCACGGTGGCGAAGAGCTTCGTCATCTGTGCGTCCGCCGCAGCGCGGTAGGGCTCAGCGAAGTTGGACTGCGAGTAGGCGATCTGGTAGGAGCCGTTGGGCCCGCAGGTCTTGGCTATCGGCTTGCCGGACCCGCCGATCACATCCCCCGGAAACCATGGGCTGGCCTGCGCGGCAGGCTGGCTGGCGCCCCCCGTGGGAGCCACCATGGTGGCCTGCGGGGTAGCTGGCTGCGTTGGGGGCTGCGTAGGTGCGGGGGTTGCCGAGCTGGAGCACGCGCTGACGATCAGGGCGGCTCCAGAAAGGTAGGCGAGCAGCCTCGCCGACACGGATCCTTTGCTCATCATTCGTCCGTCCTCCATCCATCCATGGGTGATACCTCCGCCGCACTCAACAAAGTCGCGGCGATCCTAGGTCATGGGCCACTCCCTCCTTGAGCGGGACTCCCGCTCACACACTCTTAGGAACCTCTTGGCCCGGCTGCGCGGGCTCCAACCCGGCCGGCCGGGTTGGCTGGTCCGCCTCGACGGAGCTGGAGAAACCTCCAACGACCGTCTGGAGCGCCGCAGCCACGACGACTATCAGGCCGGTCACGATCGTATGGACGTTGTTGTCGATGTTGCACAGCAGCAGGATGTTGTTGATGCATCCCAGCATCAGGACGCCCGCCAGGGTTCCCACCATGCTTCCGCGACCACCGAAGAGCGAAGTCCCGCCGATCACCACGCAGGCGATGGCCCACAACTCATAACCGAAGCCTTCGGCCGGATTGCCGAAGTTGAACTGGCCGGCGTCAACGATCCCGGCCAGGGCGGCCATTAGGCCAGCGATACCGAACACGATGATGCGGACTCGCGCCACCGGGATCCCCGACAATCTCGCGGCGCGTTCGTTACCCCCTATCGCATAAACCTGGCGACCGAAGCGGGTGAAATTCAGGATGATCAACCCAAGCAGGCCCACGCCAAGGAAGATCAGCGCCGCGACCGGCACCACTCCCATAAACCTGTCGGCAAGGTGCTGGAAGATGGTTGGAGCATGATTTGGCCCGTTCCCGAACGTGATCCCGATGAACTGCCCGTTGGGGAGCAACGAGAGGGCAAGGCCGTACGCGATCCACATCCCTGCCAGCGTGACGATGAACGCCTGAAGCTTGAACCGGACCAAGACCGCGCCTTGGACCATCCCGAAGATCAGGCCGACGGCGAGAGTCCCAAGCACAGCCGGAATCGCGTCCCAACCCGACACCATCATCAATCTGCCGATCACGACCGTTGCTAGCCCCAACGCCCGCCCTACGGACAGGTCGATGCCACCCGAAATGATGACGAAGGTCATGCCGACCGCGAGGATGCCGTACTCCGAGATGTCCTGGATGATGTTCCCAAGGTTGCGTGGCTCCAGGAAGATCAGTTGGCCGTTGACGCGGGGAGAAACGATCACGGCGGCGACGAAGACGATCACCAGCCCGAGGATGCTCTGGAATCGCACCATCAGCCGGAGCACCTGGATCCACCTGAGCCGAGACGTCCGGGCGTCCCCGGCACTCCCTGGGGCTGCTGATCGAAGTGACCCGGGGGACGCATCCAAAGCTGTCGACACCTTCTGGTTCACGACCGAGCCTCCTCTCCCGATTGCGACGACCCAGTCGCGGGGCCCCGTCCCGGGACGGGGTGGACTCGCTCCCGTAGTCGAACCCCCGCCCAGCTCAGGACGACGTCCTCGTCGACCCCGCTCGGGAGCTCCGCCACGGTGCGACCTTCGCGAAGAACGTAGATGCGGTCGCAGAGACCGATTAGCTCAGGTATCTCGCTCGAGGTGACCAACACCGCGAGGCCGTCGGCTGCGAGGCCGCGCAGGAGCCGGTAGATCTCGGCCTTTGCTCCAACGTCCACGCCTCGGGTCGGCTCGTCAAGAAGGAGCAGGCGAGCGCTGCCAACCAGGCTCTTACCCAAGACCACCTTCTGCTGATTGCCGCCCGACAGGCTCGTGATCGGGGCATCGGGGGAGGACGCACGGATCGAGAACTGCTGCATGACCCGGCTCACCACGGGTCGCTCCCGCGAGCGCAAGACGAAGCCGAACCGGCTCAAGTTCCGCAGATAGTTGAGGACGAGGTTGCGCCCGACGGACAGTTGCGGAACGTACCCGCTTGCTCGGCGGTCGTCCGTCACCAGGGCTATGCCCAAACGGCGTGCGGCGTCCACGGACCGGGGCCGGGCAAAGTGTCCATCGATCTCCATCGTGCCGCTCCATACGCCAGCCGGACCCGCGCCGTACAGAAGCTCTAGAAGCTCGGTCCGACCGGCCCCGAGAAGGCCGGCCAAGCCCACGATCTCACCCTCACGCACCGTGAGGGTGAGATCGATCGGGCGCTGGTAGCCACTGCGGCGTAGGCGGGGACTGAAACCAAAGCGCTCCAGCCTAAGGACGTCCGCTCGCTGCGTAGACTGACTCCTTGGCGGATAGAACTCAGCCATTAGCCGGCCCACTTGCATCTGGACCAGAGTGGACTGGGGAGCGCTGGCATCTACGGTCCCCACTACCTCCCCGTCGCGCAAGACGGTGACCCGGTCGGCAACTAGGGGCACCTCCTCCAGTCGGTGGGAGATGAAGACGATGCTCACGCCCTGGGCGCGCAGCTCCCGCACGACCCCAAAAAGACGAGCCACTTCCGATGACGCGAGCGCCGCCGTCGGTTCATCCATGACCAGGATCCTGGCCCGCAGTGACAACGCCTTGGCGATCGCAACGAGCTGTCTCTCGCCGATTCGGAGCGACTCTACGAGCTGGCGGGAAGAGGCCCTAAGCCCAACCTGGTCCAAGAGCAGGTCTCCTTGGGCCCTCATCTCGGTCTGGTTGACGAACCCCAAACGGCCCGGCTCCCGGCCCATGAACAGGTTTTCGGCGATCGACAGCCCAGGGACCAGATCAAGCTCCTGGAAGATCATTGCGATCCCGGCCGACTGGGCCGCAGCCGGCGACCCGAACCGGACCTCACGACCATCAAGGACGATCGACCCGGCATACTCCGTGATCACGCCGGCGATGACGTTCATCAGAGTGGACTTACCGGCGCCGTTTTCGCCCAGCAACGCGTGAACCTCTCCGCGCCGAAGCTCGAAGTCGACGCCGCGAAGCGCGTATATGCCCCCGAAACGCTTTTCGATCCCAGACAGCTTCAGGATCGCAGGTGGCTGACCTTCGTCCGGCTTGGGCGCCGCTCCCAACGTCGTCGGCCGCAGGCCCGCAGTGCCCGGGTTGACGACATCCATCCTCCCGGCTACCTCCATTCATCCGGCCTCCATCCGGCCCCGACCTACGCGCGTTCCGCGCAGATCGAGTCAAAGCGGCCGCAGTATGCCAGCGTCTCGAGCGATTGTCAACGTTGACTACGACCCTCGAGTTGCTTACAGGACAAGCTTGAATAGGGAACAAACGGTGCGGTATTATGTGGCGGTTCTACCCAATACTTCGTGTCATCTGTGAGCCAGCACGTTGGCCGAGAACCGTGAGCGGGTAGGCTACTCGCCCTGAAGGGAGCAGTATTGAACGCGGTACAACGTTGACAAACACCCGGCCGGCGGGCGCGCGCGCCACCATCCGTGACGTGGCGGCGCTGGCCGGCGTAAGCGCTAAGTCGGTCTCCCGGGTGGTCAATGACCTACCCGGTTCGTCCCCTGCACTCACGGCCCGGGTCCTCGCCGCGATACAACGGCTCGATTACCGTCCGGACCTCACCGCGAGCCGACTCCGGCGGTCGGATGGCAGAAGCGCGACGATCGGCCTCGTGCTCGAAGACACCGGCAACCCCTTCTCTTCGGCCCTGCAGCGTGCAATCGAAGACATCGCCCTACGCCGCGGCGTCCTGGTGCTCGCCGGTAGCTCTGACGAAGATGCGCGACGCGAGCGGCAACTCGTGGCTGCATTCTCCTCACGCAGAGTCGACGGTCTGGTGATAGTTCCGGGCGGCCACGACCACAGCTACCTGATGAGCGAGCGCAAGGCGGGGACGGCAATCGTGTTCGTGGACCGTCAACCGAGCTTCTTCGACGCCGACTCGGTTGTTGCAGACAACGTCGGAGGTGTTCGCCGGGGCGTCCGCCAGCTGATCATGAACGGCCACAGGAGGATCGGCTACCTCGGTGACCTTCAGACGATCGCCACTGCGGCGCTTCGGTACGAGGGCTACAGGGAAGAGCTGGAGAGGCATTCGATCCCCCTCGACGAGAGACTCGTACAACTAGCCGTGCGGGGTGCTGACTTGGCGGAAGCAGCGGCGACGAAGCTGCTGTCAACGACGCAACCTCCGACAGCTTTGTTCTGCGGGCAGAACTTGATCACAATTGGAGCATATCGAGCCCTGCGCAAGATGGGACTCCAGCGTCGAGTAGCGCTGATCGGCTTCGACGACATCCTCCTGGCGGACATGGTAGAGCCGGGGATCACCGTCGTGGCCCAGGACCCGGCCTTGATGGGCAGAATTGCGGCCGAACTGCTCTTTCGCCGCCTGGACGGCGACGACTCCCCTACCGTGTGCCAGGTCGTACCAACCAGGCTAATCCGGAGGGGCTCGGGCGAGTTGGCGCCCTGATCCCCGTGCACCGCAGCAGGTCCCGATTTCCGTTGGATCGCTCGTGCTCGACGCAATTGGCCGAGCTATCCTGCATGCGCGGGTTCAGGTGGCGGGCGGTACTTGCGCCTCGTTCAGCCGCCCCAAACCTTGCCGACATGTAAGGCAATGGACGAGATCAGCAGCATCGAGGCTCGCTATCGCGACCTGTTCCAGCGCGCGAGCCGAGCGGCGACTGATGAGGAATGCGAGCAGTGCGTGGCCGAGATCGAGCAGATGCTCCGGTCCGCCACGGCTCCAGGAGATTGCGGCCGCCTGCTGATGTGTCGGGCGCGAGTGCGATCCAACCAGTGGCACACGGCCGCGGTCCCCATAGCCGAGCGAGCCGCCGTTTAGCCGACTGAACAGAGTGAACAGGAGGCCGTACTTATGCCGCAGACCGCGGACGGCTAGCTCGATCTCACCGGGGTCGCTGACCAGCTGGGCCTCGCCCACCAGCCATGGGCCCCTTGGGCGGCCGCGCATGTCGCTGGCGCACACCTCAACTCGCGGCGTGTGGGCGATGCGCTTGACCTTGCCTGAACGGCTGCTCGTCATGACCAGCAGTCTGCCGCCGTCGGCAACGCACCAGACTGGGGTGTCGACTCCCTCGCCGTTCTTGCGGAAGGTCCGCACCGCGATGTGCCATCTCCTGCCGAGCTGGGTCAACGAGGCGTCCGCCTGGGGGGAGATCGGGCTTGACTCCGTCATCGATTCGCTCCTGTCGGCGTCAGCCCGCGCCGGCGCCGTCCTTGCGCCAGGCTCGGCTGTTCAAATCGAGCGCGGACCTGATCCAGTCTAGGTCTGTCGGACCATTCCGCGCGAAACCAGCCAGGTCCCCCCTGGGGCATTCAGCCACCAAGAGTGATGGCCCCTGGCGGTCGTCAGGGGCCATCGGTGCTCATCGGGAGTGAAGGGCTACTTGCCCTTCTTGTCCTTCTTGTCCTTCTTCTTGCCGGCCACTTTGGCTCCTAACGGCGGGTGAAACCCTAACACTGTAGGCCCGTCAGATTCCGTCTCCTGCCACTCGAACTGGGCCGGTCGCAGTCGGCTCACGCAACACGATGTGGTCATGGTGTTCTGCTGACTAATCGATGTCGGCGAGCCGACCGCCGAGTCAAGCGGACGCCCTCCGGCGCTACGCCTGTTCCCCTTGGTTTGGCCAGCGAACGAACCACCGGCTTCGGGAACGTTGGCCTTTCAGGCGGACGCATCGGCCTAGAATCGTGCCTCGGATTGAGGCCGTGAGAACCCGCACATCTTTCGGTCCGGCGCGTCGGAATTCGGAGGAACGCCATGAGCGACCCTTGGGCGAACGCGCAGCGGCTACTTGGCCGCTGGGAGGGACCCGCGACCGGACGTCCTGGCATCGGCCACCAGGTCCGAGAGTACAAACTCATCCTGCGCGGGCAGTTCATCTTGGGCACCGACGAGACGCGATGGGAGCCGAACGCCGAGCAGCCGAGCGGTGACCTGCACGAGGATCTTTCGGTCCTGAGCTTCGATCGGGCGTCAGGCCAGTTGGTCATGCGTGGTTTCTACAGTGAGGGCCTTGTCCACGAGTACCGCTGCCTCGATCCCGAGGCCGACGGGTCCCGACTGGTATTTGAGGCCGACCAGGTGGAGAACGGTCCCCCGGGCATGCGCGCCCGCGAGACGATTTCGTTCGTCGGCCCTGGCGAGATCGAGTCCACGTTCGAGCTGGCGATGCCGGGCGGCGGCTTCGAGCATTACACGCACGAGCGCTTGAAGCAGACTCACGGCTAGGCCTCGCCACGGCAAGTTCGAGTGGCCTGAGCTGACCAAGCGGATACTCCGACGCGTCGAGATCAGGTACCTCTTATGGCCGGCAGATGGCATCGCAAATCGCCACTCAGCTCGGCCGAGCCTGTGCACGATCAAGCCATAGGGTCGGCGCCAATCCTTCCGCCTCGACTAACCGCACGTCGTCGCATCCGACCTTTGCGCCTCGACCAGGCGTCCCGCTGTCCTGGCGGCCAGGTGCCCCCGTCAGATCGTCGGCTACGGATTGCGGGTAGTAGAGTCGAGCAGTTCGTGCGCCGGCCGCAGCGACCGGAAGCCGCGGTAAAGCAGGACGTCGTAGCCGATCTTGAGACCGCCAGCGAGCACGAAGGGCAGGGCCGCCAGGCTTGCCACGCCGAACAGTGGGGCCGCGATGAGCGGTGACACCGACGCGCCGAGGCTGCGAGCGATGCCGGTCACGCCGGCCGCAGCCGAACGCTCATCCGGGTCGACGACGGCCATCGTATAGGACTGGCGGGTCGGGACGTCCATCTGGCTGATCGAGAAGCGGGCTAGCAGCACGATGATCGCTAGAGGCAGCGTCGGCATCAGAGGGACGGCCGCGAGCAGCACGTTGGAGGGCAAGTGCGTGAAGACCATCGTCCGAACCAGCCCGATCCGATCGGCGATCTGGGCGGCTGCGAGTGCGGAGATGCCAGCCAGGATATTCGCGCCGAAGAACACGCCGCCCAGGACGGCCACGTCGGCGCCGAACCGCAGGTGGAACCAGTAGGCGACGAGACTCTGCACGATGAGTCCGCCGGCGAAGGCGTCGAGCGCGAAGAGGGCCGACAGGCGAGCGACGATGCCGCGCGATCGATGCAGCCCGAGCCTGCGAGCTACCGACACATCGGACCGTCGCGCCACCTCCACCCGCGATGAGACCCGCCGGAACAGAGCCGCGAGCACCAGGCCCAGGCAGGCGTAGACGACGATCACGACGCGATAGGCATCGATCGGTGAACGACCGGCGGCAATCAGCGCACCCGCGAGGCCGCCGCCGACAAGTGCGCCCGTTGCGGTCGCGAAGGAGCCAGTCAGGTTGAACCAGGCGAAGACGCGGGTTCGGGCGCGGTCGGCGATCGTCTGAGACAGCGAAGCCTGCTCGACGGCCAGGAACGGGCCGACCTCGTTGCCGCTGGGGCTGATGACACCGATCGTCGCCGCTAGGACCAACACCGGCAGGGCACTCGTGGAGGCGAACCCGACGCCCGCCAGGCACATCAGCAGCGCGCCGGCGAAGAGGACGCGGCGACGGCCAACTCGATCCGCGTGCGTGGTGAGCCAGAGTGAGATGGCCGCATCGCCGAGCAGGGTGAGGGTCAGCAGAGCGCCGATGGCAAGGTCAGGTAAACCCAGGGCGGCGAGGTAAAGGACGAGTACCACCGAAGCCAGCCCGTAGCCGAACATGCGCACCGCTCGCGTTGCGAACAGGAGCCGTCCGTCGCGATCGAGGGTCATGGCCGTCGTCGCGGTCGGCGCCACTCAGGCCGCCTCGACCTCGCGCCGGCACCAGGCGTAGAGAGCCTCGTATACAGGGAGTTCCAAAGCGAGCTGTTCCTGATCGGGCAGCCCCAGGAGGGCGAAACCGTCGGCAATGGCAAGGAGGCCACGGGACTGCTGCGTTGCATCGCGGTCGTCGGCAACGTCGGCACCGTGGACGACGCGGGCCATCAGCGCCAGCGCACGGTCATTGCCCTGGCTGTGTTCATCGACCAGCACCTCGAACGAGCACAGCCCGTCGCGGTGGGTGTAGCGGGCGCCCTTCGCGTCGAAGCTGACAGCGCCGGTCCGCTCCGCGTAAGGCAGAACCTCGTCGGCGGGGAGGTAGACGATCTCGGCGCCGGGATCGATGAACTTGCGGATCAGCCACGGACAGGCGACCCGGTCCGTGTGCGGATGCTCGCGCGTGACCCATTTCATTGGGCTGCCTCCATGACATCTCGCGGAAAGGCGAGTCCGCCCGGCCAGCGGCGTGGCTGTGGGTGTTTGCGGGGGTCGGACAAGCCGTCTCTCGACAGATCTCGGCTGAAGCGTACGCGCCCGCCATCGGACCCGCTCAGGCTGAGGCCCGCCGCTCCTCTGCCGGCGTCGCCCGCTCCGCACCTTCACCCGCATAGTTTCGGGCCTACTCCTCCCGCCCCGTCATTCGCACGATCGGGTGATAGGGTCGAGTCAGAGGCCGTCAACCTCGCACCGCGATCCGGCATGTTCGGTCGGAGGTCCGACTCCTCTCGCCCCGACCATAACAACCAATCGAGCCCCATTCCAGGCCTCGGCCCACCCTTGAGCCTGCGCTGACGCGCTCGGGTGCAGCTTCGCCTTGCCGGCTCCGAGGACGTCGATCCGCTCGAAGAGGGCCTCGGCCAGCAGCTTGCGGCCCGAAGGCTCGGCCTCGTCCCACAATTCGGGCAGGTTGCGCAGGAACTCGACCGCCTCCTCCCGCGTCGGCCCAGCGGCGCCCGCTCCCCTGGCCCCCTGCTCCTGTTGGTCCAGCGCCCGCATCGAGGCCTCCAACGCATCAGGGTCGCGGTCCCGCCGGTAGCGCGCCACAGCGGATTCGCGGTCGCGCTCGATACGGGCGAGGGTGACCGGATCGGGAGCGGTCTCGTCGGCCCCGAGCCTGCCCACGACGGCAGCCGCCAGGTCGGCATTGGCGCTCACGTAGCCCAAAGCCTGACGGACCAGATCCTCGAAGGCCTGGGCCGGATAGCTCACGCCCTTGTGGCGGCGGTCCTTGGCGTTGCGGAAGGCCCGCGGTGCGGCTCGCCCGGCGCCGAGCCAGTCGGAGCAGGGGAAGTTGTGGCGATAGCGGGCGG